>Ga0070710_10000984_pt1 | contig 13537 bp, 10 predicted proteins | sample LARL52metaG_FD_65454 | JGI IMG/M metagenome (GOLD analysis project Ga0070710, IMG submission 65454) | Corn, switchgrass and miscanthus rhizosphere microbial communities from Kellogg Biological Station, Michigan, USA - LAR L5-2 metaG | ecosystem: Host-associated > Plants > Roots > Rhizosphere ... | reverse complement strand
GAATGCGACGCCGTCATCGCCATCGGCACCGAACTGGCCTCCACCGACCTCTGGAACGGCCCGCTGAAGTTCACCGGCGACCTGATCCGCATCGACGTGGACCCGGCCCAGATGATCACCAACGCCCTCCCGGACTACCGCCTGGTCGGCGACGCCCAGGCCACCGTCGCCGCCCTCAACCAACGCCTCGGCAAGTCCGCGCAACAGCCCGCAAACCGCGCCGAACGCTGGCAAAAGCTCTTCCGCAAACACGCCCGAGCCCAAGGCGCCGCCTGGCTCCCACTCGTGGAAGCCATGCAGGAAGCCCTCGCCCTGGGCGCCATCGTCGCCGCCGACAGCGCAATGGCCTGCTACTACGGCACTTTGTCCAACCTCCCCCTGGACCGCCCGGCAAGCTTCCTGTACCCCACGGGCTTCGGCACCCTCGGCTACGGCCTGCCAGCGGCCATCGGCGCGAAAATGGGCGCCCCCGACCGCCAGGTCGTCGCGCTGCACGGCGACGGCGGCGTGATGTTCACCCTCCCCGAACTCGCCACCGCAGCCCAGGAACGCCTGCCACTACCCGTGATCATCTGCGACAACGGCGGCTACGGCGAGATCCGCCGCGAGATGGTCGATCGCAGCGACCCCGTGCACGCCGTGAACCTGCCCGGCGTCGACTTCGCCAAGGTGGCCAAGGGCCTCAACTGCCACGGCCTCACCGTGGACGACCAGGACAGGTTCGCCACGGCCCTGCGCAAGGCCTTCACCGCCGACCGTCCGACCGTGCTCCACGTGGTAGGAGATCTGGCGGGCACATAAGTCCTTGTTTTGCGAGTGGTGGGGGAGCTGATGCGGGAGGACGCACGAGCGCTGCTGGTCCGATCGCGCGATTGCCGGGCCCGATAGGTTCTCCTGCAGCGACGTGAGGAGGCCTCGATGTTGGCTGTGGTGGCACTGGTGGCCGCACTCGTCCCGCCTCCCGGCCCGGTCACGATCACCGTGGAGAGCGTGAGCGGCCCAGGCTGCCCGGCCGGCACCACGACGGTCGCCATGTCGCAGGACAACGAGGCGTTCACGGTCACCTACAGCGACTTCCTGGTGCAGGGCAACGGCAGTGAGGCCAAGAAGAGCTGCACGATCGCGCTCCGCCTCAACCACGCGGCCGGGTACACGTACGGCATCGCGGCGACCGACTACCGGGGGTTCGCGAACCTGGCGGACAAGAACAAGGGTGTCGTGCGCAACGACTACCACTTCCAGGGGTTCCCGACGCGGCACAGCACGCACACCTATCAGGGGCCGATGAGCGACAACTGGCAGGTCACCGACACGCCGGACGGGGTTGTGCACGGGCCGTGCAAGGACCGCAAGCCGTTGACCATCGAGACCGAGCTCAAGGTCACCGGCAAGGGGAACACCAGCTTCATGACCATGGACTCGACGGACAGCAGCGTGAGCACCACCTACCGGCTGTCGTGGCAGAAGTGCGCGGAATAGCAGGCGCGCCGTTGACGTTGTCTGCTACAGTCCGCTTGTAACGGCAGTGCGCACGAGGCGCACGTAAGTTCCGATCAGCTGCTGGACGAATCCGCAGCGAACACCCCCGGCTTCTCAGGTCGGCGGACCCACACCGGATGCCTTCGAAAGAGCATCTGCAAGCGCTCTCCTCCGACGCACGGCACGTGCCCGGAGTCGATGAAGCGCATCTCACCCAACCCTCCTGAAAGGACAGACCCGATGCACATCGGTGTACTCGACATGCGCAACCACAAGGCTTTTCTCGTTGACGGTCCGCAGGTGCCGCAGAGTCTGGTCAAGCAGCACGACCTGCGCCGCGGCGACCAGATCAGCGGGGAGGCGCTCGACGGCAGGCTCGTCAGCGTCGACACCGTGAACGGGCGCAAGCCGCACCGCAGGCCCAGGTTCGAGGACCTGACGCCGCTCTACCCCAACGAACGGCTCCGGCTGGAGCACGACCCCGACGAGCTGACCGGTCGCGCGATCGACCTGGTCATGCCGGTCGGCAAGGGGCAGCGGGCGCTCGTCGTCGCGCCGCCCAAGGCGGGTAAAACGATGGTGCTGCAGCACATCGCGCAGGCCATCGCCAAGAACAACCCCGAGGTCCACCTGATCGTCACGCTCGTCGGCGAACGGCCGGAGGAGGTCACGGACATGCGGACCACCATCCCCGGCGAGATGTTCACCTCGACGTTCGACGAGCACCCGAAGGAGCACATCGCCACGGCCGAGCTCGCGGTCGAACGGGCCAAGCGGCTCGTCGAGGACGGGCAGGACGTCGTGATCCTGCTCGACTCGCTCACGCGTCTCGGGCGTGCCTACAACCTCGCCGCGCCCAACGGCGGGCGCATCCTGAGCGGTGGTGTCGACTCGACCGCGCTCACGCCGCCGAAGAAGTTCCTCGGCGCCGCGAGGAACATCGAGGAAGGCGGTAGCCTCACGATCTTCGCCACGGCGCTCGTCGAGACCGGGTCGCTGGCCGACACGGTGATCTTCGAGGAGCTCAAGAGCACCGGCAACGCGGAGCTGAAGCTCGACCGCAAGGCCGCCCAGCGGAGGATCTACCCCGCGATCGACCTGCACCAGTCCAGCACCCGCAAGGCGGAACTCCTCGTCAGCAAGGAAGAACTCGCCATCACCGACGCGGTGCGCCGGGCCATGGCGGACCGCGAGATCGACGTGCTTCTCGAAGGGCTGCGCAAGACCCGGAGCAACGCCGAGTTCCTCATGCAGATGTCGAAGTGAACTCCCGGTCCGACGCACGCGTGGGCGCGCCCAGCGCGTAGAACAGCAACCCGATGCCGATCACGATCAGCAACGGCACCACCTGCGACAGCGTGTAGGCCGTCCGCTCACCGTCGAACGCCGACGGCAGTTTCACCGGCCAGATCAGCACGACCACGGTGAAGGCCACCAGCCCGGTCGTCAGAACCGTGGTCAGCACGGCGAAAGGCGCGCGGAACGGTCGCGCGACCTCCGGCAGGCGGCGGCGCAGCACGAGCATCGACGGGAAGATCAGCAGGTAGCTGATGAACGTCGTCGAGATCACCAGCGCGAGTCCGGCGGTGAAGTACTTCTCGGAGTCGCCGTCCGTCAGGTTCAACGCCGTCACCAGCACGACGGAAGCCAACAGTCCGGATAGGACGTTCACCCGCAGCGGCGTGCCCAGACGCGGGGAGATCCGCCCCAGGTAAGCGGGTCCGGCGCCGTCGGCACACGCCACCGCCTGCGCCCGGTGCGCGCCGATCTCCCACGAGACGCCGGAGGTCAGCACCCCGATGATCAACCCGGCCGCGCACACCGACCCGAGCACCGCCCCCGCGCCGGTCAACGTGACGGTCCCGTCCTCGGCCACCGATCCGCCGTACACGGTCAGCACCTGCTTGGCCGCGTCGATGAACCCGCCCAGCCCCTGGATCCGCGAGGCCGGCACCACCAGCAGGATCCCGAGAATCGGCCCGCCGTAGAGCAGGAACGACGCGACGCCCGCGCGCAGGATCGCGAACGGCACGGTCCGCTGTGGATCGTTCATCTCCTCCGTCGCGGCCGAGGGCAGCTCGAACCCGACGTAGTTGAAGATCAGCACGGGCACCAGCGCCACGAACCCGGCCCACGTCGGTACGAAGTCGCCACCGGACAACGGTTGTACGCCGTTCTTCACCGCGTACACCACGACGGAGACGGTGAAGAAGCCCAGCAGCACGATCCGTGCGACGGCTCCCGCGATGGGCACCCACTTGCCGATCCGCAACGACGCCGCGACCGTGAGCACGCCGGTCCAGATGAACGCGAGCCCCGCGACGTGCTTGCCGGCCAGGCCCAGCGGCAGGAAGAACTTCTCGAACGTGGTCAGCGCGATGATCGCCAGCGTGCCGCCGTTCCACAACGGGTTGGACAGCCAGTACAGCACCTGGTTGACGCCCGCGGCGAGCCGCCCGAACGCGAGCTTGGTCCACACGTACGGGCCGCCCTCGACGGGGAACGCCGTGCCGAGCTCGGTGGTCAGGAACCCGTACGGCAGGAAGAACACCACCGCGAGGATCACCATCCAGACGAGGCCCTGCGGTCCGTTGGCCGCGACGCTGCCGATGGTGTCCAGGCCGACGAGGGTGCACAGCAGGTAGAACGCCACGTCCACCCGGCGCAGCGACGTGCGCAGGTGGGTGCGTTCGCTGAGCCAATTGCCGCTGAGAGGCTGTACCTCGCTCACGTGTCCTCCAAATGGTTAACTGATCCGTCAGTCAGTTATTTGGACGGACCATGTGACCGCGGTCATAGGCTTCAGTCAAGAGGTGTGTTCGATGAGTTATCTCCAGGTCGCGTGGACCGACCCGGCCACCAGGGCGCGTGGCTACCTCGTCATCGACCGGTTGGTGCGCGGGGTGAGCAGCGGCGGCCTGCGGATGCGCGCCGGCTGCACGCTCGACGAGGTGCGCGGGCTGGCCGAGGGCATGACGGCCAAGGAGGCGCTCAACTACGACCCCGGCGCGCGGTACGTGCCGCTCGGCGGCGCCAAGGGCGGCATCGACTTCGACCCGTACGACCCGCGCGCCGAAGAGGTGCTCACGGCGTACCTGTTCGCCATGAGGCCTTACATCGAACGCTTCTGGACGATGGGGGAGGACCTCGGGCTGCGGCAGTCCACGATCGACACCGCCATCGAGAGGATCGGGCTGCAGTCGTCGATCCAGGCCGTCTACCCGCTGCTGGACGACGAGCAGAAGGCTCGCCAACGGCTCGCGGACGCCTTCGCGGTCGACGTCGACGGCGTGAGCCTGGACGAGCTGGTCGGCGGCTACGGTGTCGCGGAGGCGGCACTGGTCGGCATCGAGCACCTCGGCCTCCCCGACCCCACGGCGCTGATCCAGGGCTTCGGCTCGATGGGCGGCGCCACCGCCCGCTACCTCGCCAAGGCGGGCGTCAGGGTTGTGGGGCTCGTCGATGTCAACGGTGTCATCGCCAACCCCGACGGCCTCGACGTGGAGAGCCTCCTGCTGTCCCGGGACGCGCAGGGCGGCATCGACCGCGCCCGGCTGCGACCGGGCGACGTCGAGCTGGATCGCGAGAAGTGGCTCGACGTCGAGACGGACGTCCTGGTCCCGGCCGCCACCAGCTACGCGATCAACGCCGAGAACGCGCACGCGGTGAAGGCCAGGCTGATCGTCGAGGCCGCGAACATGCCGGTGACGGAGGAGGCGGAGGAGATGATCGACGCGCTGATCATCCCGGACGTCGTCGCGAACTCCGCCACGAACTCCTGGTGGTGGTGGACGCTGTTCGGCGACATCGAGGCCAGCGCGGAGTCGGCGTTCGCGAAGATCGGCGCGAACATGCGCGGCCTCGTCGGCAAGATCATCGATGCACCGTCGCCGCGGCAGGCCGCCGCGGAGATCGCGGCGGCCGCGGTGCGGGAGATCGAGCGCAGGTTCTGAGCGCGTCACGCCTGCGCCTTGGTGGGCGCACCTTCGTACCGGGTGTGCGGCAGCAGGTGCTCCTGCTTCATGATCACGCTGTGGGTCGCGGCATACGTCCCTTCACCGATGTTCGCGCCGTACAGCGGAACCGTGCCGTGGGCCAGGGTGGAGTTCGCGCCCACCACGACCCGGTCGGTCTTGAGGACTCGGTCCTCGAAGGTGTGCGCCTGGAACATGGCGTTCACGGTGGCGCCGTCGTCGAACTGGAGCATGTCCGGGTCGACGACCTGGGCGAACCCGTCGCCGAGCACCACGCGCTTGCCGATCTTCATGCCCATCCGGCGCAGGTACACCGCGAGCAGCAGGGTGCCTTCGAGCGGAGCGAGCGTGCCGCTCGCGATGAAACCCCAGGCGACGTAGAGGAAGTCCCACCGGCTGCACCAGCACGACCACAGCGGGTGGATGCCGGGCTTCACCTTGCCCAGCAGGAACCACTTCATCGCCAGCACGATCAGACCCGGCAGCAGCGTGACGCCCAGCGTCACCGCGGCGACGCCGACGGTCAGGAAGACCATGGGCGGCAGGGCCTTCGCCGCGGCCGCGATGCCCCAGAACCACGCGGTCGTGATCACCAGCGGAGCGATGGGCAGGGTGAACCGCAGCCATTCCCAGAACAGCCGGTTGATCCGCCGGATCAGCGACGGTTCGTGGGTCAGCGACCGGTCGACCTCCACCACCTCGCGCTGCGGCAGCTCGAACGCCGGATGCCCGAACCACGAGCTGCCCTGCCGCACGACCTTGTCGTCGGCGACGGTGCTGATCCCGATCAGGATGTCGGAGGGCAGCCGTTGCCCGGCGGCGATGACCGCGTGGTTGCCGAAGAAGGTCCGCTCGCTGATGTGCAGCTCCGCCAGCGTGACGGCACCTCGCTGGATGCGCGGCCCGCCCAGGTAGATGCCGTCGGCGAAGAACGTGTCGGGTCCGATGTGGACCAGCTCGGGCACCACGTCGATGATCGTGCTGATCTCGCAGCCGCGGCCCACGTCCATACCGGCCCAGCGCAGCCAGGTCGGCCAGTACAGGCCGCCGGACAGCCACTTGTTGGCGGAGTCGACCAGTCCGGCCTTCAGCCAGACCCGGATGTAGGCGGGACTCCAGCGGCTGATGACCTTCTCCGTCACCCGCCCCAGCGCCCGTGCCGCCAGCGCCTCCAGCGCGACCGTCAGCATCAGGCCCAGGCAGGCCAGCCCCGCGACCACCCCGAGGACGGGCAGGTAGGCCAGCGGGTTCGTGAGCACGGCGAGCAGCGAGTCGTACGTGAGCTGGAAGTAGAGGATGACGCCGATCGCCACCGCGGTGCCCGGCAGGGCCATTACCCACGCGAGCAGCGTCCTGGACACCATCATCGCGATGCCGTGCAGGGTGGGGGAGAAGAGGCTGCCCTCCTGCACGGGCACCGGCGGAAGCGGCGCCGGCCCAACCGGCTGTGCCGGCACGCCGTTCCACATCTCACCGTCCGGAATGGACTTCCCGGCGGGCAGCGACGACAGCGCGGTGAGCCACGAGTCGCGTCCCATCCGGGAACCGGGACCGAGGCTGCCGCGGGTGTCCACGGTGGCCCCGTCGCCGATCCGGACCGGGCCGACGACGAGCTGTCCGTGCTCGAACTGGACGAGCCCGAGGTGCGCGTCCTGGCCGAGCGTCACGTCGTCGCCGATGTCCAGCAGGTCCCAGCCGCCCTGGGTCAGGTTGACGCCGCGGTGGATGTGCACGCGCTGGCCGATCCTGGCGCCGAGCGCGCGCAACGCCATGCACTGGAACTCCGTACCGGCGATGCTCTTCCACGGGATGACGCGCACGACGTTCTGCACGATCCACATGCGCACGCGGAGATCGCCCCACGCGGGAGCGCGCGTCGCCTTGTACTGGCCGATCAGCATGCGTTTCATCTGCACGGCGATGAAGACCGCGATCGGCGTCCAGAGGAGGCGCAGCGGCGCGAGGAGGAACGGCACGATCACCACGAGCGGCAGCAGCCCGATCAGGCCCGCCGCCCACGGCAGGAGCTCGAAGGCGACCAGGTAGGCCACGGGCGCGAGGATCAGCAGTTCCAGCAGCAGCCACCACGACTGCTCCATGGTCACCGAGGCGGCGTCGCGCGCGGAGGCCACCAGGGGTTCCGGCGCGGGCTCCTGCCGCGCCGGTGCCTGGCCGCCGGGACCGACGAGCTGCGCCAGCCCGTTGACGGTGCGCGCCTGGTAGACGTCGCGGACGGTGATGGCGGCGGTGATGGGGTTGGCCCGCAGCTTGGAGATGAGGATCGCCGCCTGCAGCGACGTGCCGCCGAGGTCGTCGAAGAAGTCGTCCTGCCCCGACAGGCTCTCGGTGGCGAGGTCGAACACCTCGCAGATCGCGACGGCGATCGACATCTCGACCGGGTTCATCCGGCCGGTGTCACCGCGGGCACGGCGGCGGCGCTCGGCGGACGTGAGCGTCGGGAGGTCGGCCCGGCGCAGCTTGCCGCCCGCGCTGCGCGGCAGCTCGTCGATCAGGCCGAACACCGCGGGCACCATGTAGGACGGGAGTTCGGCGCGCAGCCTGCTCCTCAGGCTCTCCACGTGCGGCGGGCGGTTGCGGTCCTCCACGATCAGGTGCGCCGCGATCGCCTGCGACGGGCCCTCACCCTGCACGCGGCACGCCGCCTCGCGCACGCCGTCACAGCGGGCGAGGACGCTCTCGATCGCCTCCAGCTCGATCCGGTAGCCGCGCACCTTGACCTGGGAGTCGATCCGGCCGTGGTAGAACAGCGTGCCGTCCGGCTCGGCGTGCACGAGGTCGCCGGTGCGGTACATCCGGCCGATCGCCGGGTGGTCGGGGAACTTCTCGGCGGTGAGCTCCGGCAGGTTGAGGTAGCCGATCGCGAGGCCGGTACCGGACATGCACAGCTCGCCCTGCTGTCCGGGCGCGACCGGGTTGAGCTGCTCGTCGAGCACCCACGCCCGCGCGCCGGGCACCGGGCGGCCGATGGCGATCGGTTGTCCCGCCACGATGTCCTGGCGCAGGCAGGTGACCGTGCACTCGGTGGGGCCGTAGCCGTTGACCATCCGCCGGCCACGCGACCACAGCTCGGCGACGTCGTCGGGCAACGCCTCACCGCCGACGTAGAGCAGCCGCAGGTCGGGCAGCGCCGTCTGCGGGTCGGGGCACGCGGCGGCCCGCAACAGGGTCGGCGGCGGGCAGAACACGGTGACCCGCTCGTTGCGCAGCCACGGCACCACGTCCGGGCCGAGCCGGACCGTCTCGTCGTCCATCACGACCACGGTCGCGCCGGAGGCCAGGGCCATCCAGGTCTCCTCGACCGAGGAGTCGTACGCGGCCGACGAGCCCTGGGCCACCCGGTCTCCCGGGCCGAGGCCGAACTCCATCAGGTCGGAGCTGATCAGGTTGGCGATGCCGGCGTGCCCGACCATGACGCCCTTGGGCCGGCCGGTGGTGCCCGAGGTGTAGATCAGGTACGCCAGGCCCTCGGGCGCGGGCGGGGCGTCGACGACCGACACCCTCGCCATCGGGCTGTCGACCCTGATCACGGCGCCGCGGTAGCCGATCCGCTCCGCCCGCTCGGCCCCCTCCGCGTTGGTGACCAGCACCTGGGCGCCGGAGTCGGTCAGGATGTGCCGGACCTGGTCGTCGGGGAACGCCGGGTCCATGCACACGTGCGCGGACTTCGATCTCAGCACCGCGAGCTGCGTCACGTACAGCGCGACGGACGTGCGGGGCAGCATGATCGAGATGACGCGCCCGTGCCCGACCATCCGCTCGAAGGCCCCTGCCACGGCACTGGACTTCTGCAGCAGCTCCGCGTACGTGAGCCGACTGCGCTGCGGACGCCCACTGGCAGGAGGGACGTCCACAGCGATGGCATCCGGCCACTGGCTGGCCGCACTGTCGAAGAAGTCGACGAGTGAGACCGTCGAGGTCCGGACGGTGGCCGTCACCGCGTTTCCGCGGAGAGGTGGGCGGCCAGCCACGGCCGCAGCCGCCGGCGCTCCTCACCGGACAGGTGCCGGAAGCCCTGGACACTGCCGGTGCACGCCTCGCTGCCGCACCGGCAGGCGAACGGCTCGGCCATGTCGAATTCGGTGGTGTTGTAGTTGAACGTGATGTCCTGTCCGAATTCGACCGGTTTCAGGCTGATCACCGCGCGTCCCCGGATGAAAACCGTCGGGTCGCAGCTGTGGTTCATGAACCGCCAGTAGAAACGGTCGAGGATTGCCTCGAAGTCGTATTCGGCGGGAACGTCCACGTGGGTCTCGCTGCCGACCTGCACGGTGTAGCGGGTCGGGGTGGTCGTCAGCTCGCCCTCGACGGTGAACAGCAGCTCTCCCTCCGCTACCGGACGGTTCGCCACCAACCGGTACTCACCGTCAGCGCGGACGACGGCTACCGCGCTCTGCACACTGACGCGCTCTTCTACAATCACGTGGACTCCCGGATCGTTGATTTCCGCCTGGCTCTGCCCGGTAGTACGGAGAGGAGTCGCTAAAGGTTCACCCGCGCGAAGCGATTGACAATCCGGCGGAATTTCGTATTCGTATGGACATTGTGTCAAGGATGCCCGATTGCGTCGTGGGCGCAGAGGGCGGCGTGCAGCGACGCCCGCACCCGAGGTGAGTCGAGGTCGGCGTCGAGCAGCTGACCGACCCGCTTCAGCCGGTCGTACAGCGCCTGCCTGGACAGGTTCGTCGCCGCGGCCGCGTCCGTCTTGTTGCCGCCGCTGTCCACATAGGACCGCAGGGTGGCGATCAGGTCGGCGCGTCCCGGCTGGAGCAGGGGACCCAGCTCGCGTTCGACGTGAGCCTGTACGCGCGGGTCGTCGCGGAGGAGGTACATCAGCCCGTGCAGCCCGAGGTCGCGCAGCTTCACGTACGGCACGTCCCAGCGGCCACCGCTCGCGGCCGCGGCCACCTGTTGTGCCTCCACGAGCGCCTTGCGCGCGTCCGCGGGCGAGGTCACCGGCTCGCTCACCGCGACGATCACCGCGGCCCGTCGCCGCACCGCCTCCGCCAGCCGCACCAGAACTCCGTGCACGTCGTCGTCCGGTCGCAGGGCCAGCAGCACGCCGAGCGAACCGTCGTCGAGGACCGCGTGCAGGCACACCAGGTCCTGGAGGAGGTCGCCGGCCCGGTCGGCCAGGTCGCGGATCACCGCGGCCACCAGCACCGACTCGTCGAGCGGCACCCCCAGCGCCCGTGCGCGGGCGGTGAACTCCGCGGACAGCAGGTCTCCGGTCAGCAGCGACGTCAGCAGCGCCTGATGGGCCCACGACCGCGAGTCCTCGCCCTGGTGCGCCAGCAGGTCGAGCGCGATCACGCCGGCGGCCCGCTCGGCGAGGACCACGTGCGTGGTACCCGGTCCGGGGCATCTGACCAGCAGCCGGCCCCATTCGACCGCTCCGGCGCCGACACCGGTGACGAGCCAGCCCGTGCTGTCCCAACCGGTCTGTCCACTCACGACGATCTGCCGGGACCTCAGCTCCCAGCCGGCGATCAGGTCCGGGTCCGCGTCCGCCGGTGCGAACGCGATGACCTGATGAGCGTTGTTCTCCAGGACCACCGGGCACCTGGCCATGGCCGCCGCGTGCGACACCACGGTCAGTGCGTCGGCACCGGCCCGTGCGAGCTCGGTGAAACGTCGGTGGATCTCCTCGCACCGGCGTGACTCGGCGAGCCGTCCTTCCGTCACGAGCACGAGCACGGCCTCGGTCACCCGGGGCACCTGGACCTCGCGCTGCAACCGCACCAACGGCAGTTCCAGCCGTTGTGCCGCGTGCACCACGGCGTCCGGCAGGGCGATCGCGCACCCGGCCAGGACGCCCGCGACGCCGGTCGCGGCCACGTCTTCGAGCCACCGCGCACCGTCCGGTGGCAGAGCGCCGTCCACGACGAGCAGGAGCTCCCCGGACCGCGGCCGGTCGGCCACGTGCATCCAGCGCACGGTCCGGCCGAGGTGCCGCGCACCGGCCAGCACCGTCGGCTCGCCCTGCCGCACGCCCTCCAGGTCGAGGATCTGCTGGATGGTGGGCAGCGTCGTCAAGCCTGATCTCCCGTGCGCTCCAGGTCGAAGACGATCACCCTGCTCCGCGCGCGCCCGGCACACCATCCGCCGACCGGAGGGGCCACCCCCGCCACCTGTCGTGGGCCGGTCACCCGATGTGCCCGGAACGCCGTGCAACGCGCCCGCTCCCGGAACGTCACTGGACAGAGGGACGGGGAGAAGGGGGAGAACAATGGGGAGCACACGACTGACGCTGGCGGTAGCGGGTTTGACGTTGGCGGCCTGCACCACCGGCACGACAGCGAGCCCGACGCCGCCTACAACGGTGAGCAGCACGGCCACGACGGCCACGACGGTCCGGCCGGCCTGTCAGCCACAGCACCTGAAGACCGAGCCGGCCGTGGCGAGCACCACCGCGACCGCGGTCATCGTGCAGAGCGCGGTGAAGAACACCGGCACGACCACGTGCGTGATCCAGGGCTACCCGCAGGTGGCGATCACGGGCCTGCCGCCGGCGACCGGGGCCTGGCCGCGCAGACAGCTGACGGTGACGAAGACCGGCCCGGCCTCCCCGGTCACCCTGGTGCCGGGTGACGGTGCCGCGCTGCTGCTGACCTTCAAGCGGTGCGAGGCCGGGCAGACGCCGACCGAAGGACCCGTGCTGCTGGTGGGGGTCCCGGACGGCGGCCTCCAGATGACCATGCAGGACAACAGTGACTTCGTCGAATGCAGTGATGTCGTCGAGGCCAGTGCGTTCGAGCCGCACCTGCCGTGAGCACGACTCGAAAATGCGTTGCCGGGCGACCCGGCGGTTGGCCATTGTGACGCCCATGTGGTCCTGACCCAGTGAGCAGCTCACCCGCACCCGTGTGGACGGTGCGGGTTCTTCAGCACACCCACTGACTCCTGGGGAATCACCGAATCACATGAGCTCTCTTCGTCATGCCGAAAACAAGTCGCTCTGGGTCGTCCGCGAGCTCGGGCTGCCCGCGATCGTCAGGACCTGCGTCTCCTGCCGGACCGACCGCCACCGCGCGACCGGCAAGATCCGCGTCAACGCCAACGGCAAGCAGCTCGACGTCTGGCTGCTGATCGGCTGCGCGCGGTGCGACCGCACGTCGAAAGTCCCCGTCCACGAACGGGTTCACGTGTCCGCGCTCGACCACGACCGGCTGGTGCGGTTCGAGCGCAACGACCCGGCGATCGTGCGCGAGCTGGTGCACGCCCAGCCCCGGCTCGACTGGACCGGCACGTGGGAGCTGGAGACCGACCTGCCGTTCTACGACGTCGAGCAGGCCGACGACCCGCTGGAGGTCTTCGTCCGGTTCGAGCTGCCGGCCCCGATCAGGGTCGAGAAGCTGCTCACGCGCGGATTCGGCCTGAGCCGTCCGACGCTGAAACGCCTGGTGGACGCGGGCCGGATCCGCCTGCCGATGGCGCCGGACGCCAGGGCCCGCGCGGACTTCGCGTTTCAGGCGGGTTCGACGTACGGGCGGAGCTGTTCGACCAGCTGATGCGCATCGGTAGAGCCGACGACCTTCACCTCGTCCTCGTGCCCCGCCGTGTAGAGGACCATCGACGGGCAGGTGTACTGCGTGCCGGGGAGGTCGAACTGCCCCAGCGTCTTCTTGGTCGCTGCTTCGTAGACCACGTAGGTGGAGGTGGTGCGGAAGACCGGGATGCGGCCGAACTTCCCGGATTCGTCCGGGCAGCTCGTGAAGTTGTCCTGCAACGAGTGTGTGTACTCGCACACAACCAGCTGCGCCTTGTCCTGGTACTCCCACTGCGGCACTTGCTGTTGTTTGAAGACGTAGGACATGTTGTGACCGTCGGAGACGAGGATCGTCGGACGTGGCCCTGATCGCGCGAGCGGCCCTGTGTGACCGTCCAGTTGCGACGACGCCAGCACCGGGCCACCCAGGTTGGTCGGGCAGAACGCCGCGGGCTCTGGTTCGTCCTTGGTCGACACCAGCACGATCAGCGTCACGGAGATGCCGACGATCGCCAGCACCGCGACGCTCATGAGGGTCGCCAGCACGGTCCCGATCCTGCGGTCCATGTGGCCCATG
>Ga0070710_10000982_pt1 | contig 13561 bp, 11 predicted proteins | sample LARL52metaG_FD_65454 | JGI IMG/M metagenome (GOLD analysis project Ga0070710, IMG submission 65454) | Corn, switchgrass and miscanthus rhizosphere microbial communities from Kellogg Biological Station, Michigan, USA - LAR L5-2 metaG | ecosystem: Host-associated > Plants > Roots > Rhizosphere ... | reverse complement strand
TACACGTACGGGCAGTGGTCCTTGACCTGCTGGTAGGCGTACGCCACGGCCTTGCCGGCCGCGCCGCTGACGGGCGGGGGCGGGTTGCCGCCGCCACCTCCGCCACCGCCACCTCCGCCGCCACCACCACCACCACCGCCTCCACCGCCACCTCCGGTGATCCAGTGACCGCATGACCCGTTTCAATCGGTCAACAAAAGGCCTTCGCATCCGCGCCCGCCTGATCGGCTTTTCCAGGCGCAAGACGGTGCGCGCCAGCGTCGCGGCACTCGCGGCCCTGGCCGCGCTGACGCTGCTCCGCGCCGCCGATCCCTGGTTCGTCGCGGAATTGAAGGAGCGAACCTTTGACGCCTACCAGCGCATCCTGCCGCGCGAGGATGCCGACGTGCCGGTGCGCATCGTCGCGATCGATGAGGCATCGGTGGCCGCGTTCGGCCAATGGCCATGGCCGCGCACGCGGCTGGCGGCGCTGACCCGCAGGCTCGGTGAGCTCGGCGCCGCCGTCGTCGCCTATGACATCATCTTTGCCGAGGCGGATCGCACCAGCCCCGGGCGGCTGTCGGCCGAGCTGCGCGAGGCCGATGTTCCCCCGCGCGATCTGGCATTGCTGGCAAGCCTGCCCGATCACGACAGGCTGTTCGCGGAGGCGATGGACAAGACAGCCGTCGTGCTCGGCTTTGCCACGACGGCGGCCGCAAGCGGCGCGCGGCCGCCAGTCAAGGCCGCCTTTGCCTATGCCGGGGCTCAGCCGGGCGACGTGATCGCGCCGTTCCGCGGCGCCGTGTCCAACATCGCGACGCTCGACCAGGCCGCCTCGGGCGTCGGTGGCATCGATCTCAGCGCGGCGGACCGGTCGGGCATCGTGCGGCGAATTCCGATGCTGTTCTTTGATGGCGACAAGGTCTATCCGGGGCTCGCGGTCGAGGCGCTACGGGTGGCGCAGCGCCAGACCAGCATCATCGTCCGCGGCACCGGCGCAAGCGGCGAGGCCGACAGCGGCCAGATGGCGCTGCTCGGCATGCGCGTCGGCGACGTCAAAATGCCGCTCAGCGCGGGTGGCGAGGCGCGGCTGTATTTCCATCACGAGAAGCCCGGCCGCAGCATCTCCGCGAAGGATGTGCTCGATCCGGCTGGCGGGAGCAGGCTGAAGGATCGCATCGACGGTTCGATCGTCCTGGTCGGACCATCGGCCGCCGGCCTCGCCGATATCAGAACCACGCCGCTCGGGGAGGTCGTGCCCGGCGTGACCATCCAGGCCCAGCTGATCGAGCAGATCCTGTCGCAGGACTTCATCGAGCGCCCCGACTGGGCCAACGGGCTCGAAATCCTACTGACCGTGCTGTTCGGCCTTTTGGTGCTGGTCCTCGTGCTGCTGCTCGGCTCCAGCCTCTCGCTCTATGTCGGCCTGGCCCTCACCGCGGCGGCGGTTGCCTGCTCGTGGCTCGCCTTCTCGCATCTGAAGCTTCTGATCGATCCCGTCTATCCATCGCTCGCGGCGATGGCCACCTTCATCGCGGTGGAGCGGGTGCTGCACCGCGCCACCGATCGCGAGAAGAAGTTCGTGCGCCATGCGTTCAGCCAGTATCTGGCGCCGGAGCTGCTGGCGCAGCTTGAAAAATCGCCGGACGCGCTGCGGCTCGGCGGCGAGGCGCGCGACATCACCGTGATGTTCATGGATGTCAGGAGTTTTACGCCGATCTCCGAGGCGCTGAACGCGACCGAACTGGTCGGCTTCATCAACACGCTGCTGGCGCCGCTGTCGAACGAGATCCAGCACGAGCTTGGCACCATCGACAAGTATATCGGCGATTCCATCATGGCGTTCTGGAACGCGCCGGTCGATGTCGACGGCCATGCCGCGCGGGCGTGTCGCGCGGCGCTGAAGATGCGTAGTGCGATCGCGGCGCTGAATGCGCGCGATGCCTTCGGCTTCCGCGCCAGGGGGCTCGGCGAGGTCAAGATCGGCGTCGGCGTCAATACCGGCATCGCCTGTGTCGGCAACATGGGCTCGCAGCGGCGCTTCAACTATTCGGCGATGGGTGACGTCGTCAATGTCGCAGCCCGCATCGAATCGGCGACCAAGAACTTCGGCGTCGATCTCTTGGTCTCAGACGACGTCGCCGCCCGGGCCGGCGGCATCGCGCTGCTCGAAGCGGGCGAGATCCTGCTCAAGGGCAAGTCGAGACCGACCAGGGTCCATGCCGTCGCGGGCGATGAGGCGATGGCCTCCTCAGGCGATTTCATCACATTGTCGCGCCTGCACGACCGTCTGATGGCCGCGATCAGAAGCCATCGCGCGGCGGAAGCCGGCAGGCTGCTCGCCGCCTGCCGGTCCCGTTCACCCGAGGGCATGGCCGGGCTCTATGCCCATCTTGCCGAGCGGATCGAACAGCTCCAGGGCAGGGCGGCGTGAGACAGGACTGCGCTACGAGGTGGTCACCGTCTTTCTGAGCTGCATCTCGTGGTCGACGGCGACCTTCACGTGCGGCCGCGACCGGATCCGTTCGAGATAGCCGAGGAGCGACGGCCATCGGGCGATCTCGACGCCGCCGCGGCCGAGCAGCAGCAGCGACCAGGCAAGATAGCCGTCGGCGACCGTAAAGCGGTCGCCGACCAGAAACTCGCGCTTCGCGAGATGATCGGCGGCAATCTGCACGCTGCCGTCGATCCGCTCGCGCGCGCTGGCTTTCGCAGCCTCGTCCTTGTACCAGAAGGTCGGAAACAGAAATGCCTTGTGGATCTCGCAGCCGACGAAGCTGAGCCATTCCTGCAGGCGATAGCGGTCCGCGTGGCCCGCCGGCGGCGCGAGGCCGAGCTCCGGCCGGAGGTCGGCGATGTATTGCAGGACCGCGGCATTTTCCGTGAGCCGTTCGCCATTCTCCAGCACCAGCACCGGCACCGCGCCCTTCGGCGAGACGGCGAAGAAATCGCTGTCGTCGTCGATCACCCGCTTCTTCCAGATATTGGTGAGATGGTAGCGGGCTTCGATACCGGCCTCCATCAGCGCGATGCGGCTGGCGAGCGAGCAGGCCATCGGCGAGAAATAGAGCTGCAGCATGATTGTCTCCGTGTCCGAAAATCGCGCCGAGGATAGCGGAGCGAGGGGCGGCCTTTGCGCAGGACTATCGCAGGGGATGGCTGCATGATTGCAGGCCGGTCCGTATCCGTGATACCGTTCTTGTCCCATGAACTGGGACGATCTGCGCATCATCGCCGCGGTCCGGGACGCCGGCAGCTACGCCGGAGCTTCCCGGCGCCTGCGCATCGACGAGACCACGGTCGGGCGGCGCCTGCAGCGTCTCGAGCGTGCGCTCGGCGCAAAACTGTTCGAGGCCGTCGACGGGGTTCGCAGGCCGACCGCGCAATGCGACATGGTGCTGTCGCATGTCGAGACGATGGCGGGCCATGTTGCCGAGATCGAAAAGATCGGCGTGAGTTCGGCCGGCATCGCCGGCCGCTTCCGGGTCGCGAGCACGAATGCGGTGGCGGAAGAAATTCTGGCGCCGCGCGCGGCCGCCTTGCTCGCGGCACATCCGCGCCTCGCACTGCAATTCCTCACCTCGAGCGAGAACGTGAAATTCTCCCGCTGGCAGGCCGATTTCGCCGTGCGCCTGCGCAAGCCGGACAAGGGTGACTTCACCATCTCAAAACTCGGCGAGCTCCGCCTCTATCTGTTCGAGCCGGCCGTCGAGATCGGAGCCCAGCCCGTGATCTGCGCCTATCCGGACGAGCTCGGTTCCATTCCGGAAACGCTCGCCCTGAAGGCAAGGGGAATGCAGGAGCGCGCGCGGCTCGTCACCAACAGTGTCCGCGTCATCCGCACCCTGATCGCGACGCATCAGGCCGCGGGCATCTTGCCAGACTGCGTCTCGGCCGAACTGCTCGCCGACCGGCATCTGCGCGCCACGGCGCTGCCGCGGCGGCGCGACGTCTGGCTGCTGGTGCAGAATCATCTCAGGCGCGACCCCGCCGCACGCGTCGTGATCGACTGGCTGCGCGGCTGCTTTGCCGAGCTGGCAAAGGCGTAGCGCATGAGCACAGATCGCAGGACCGGGGTGTGACGATGCGGACACTCGGGGCATGCGGCCGAAAGAAAAAACGGATACGGCCCTTGCAACTCATGACTGTTTGCTTTATCAGCCCGCTCCTTCGCAAGGCCCTGAGGGTTCGCGCTCGCTGAGATCCCGACTGGCGCGAGCCGGTCTCCGGTGTCGTGTTCCGCCGAAACGAAGACGGATCTGTAGCTCATGGAGAGCGTCGGGGTGAAACCCGAAGGCATCGGTTCGATTCCGATCGATTCACCCACAAAGGATAGCTCAGATGGGTAGAGCAGGTGACTTTTAATCATCGGGTCGCGGGTTCGAATCCCGCTCCAGCGCTCCGCGTTAGCCTGAAAAGCTAATTGCCTCTGACGAGGACCGGACGCGCGCTTCAGTCGCGGTCCGGCCGGCTTGCCGCAAGGCTTTTCGTCCGAACTCAACGACACTGCAGAACCGGCTCTGCGCCGCGGTGGATACCGCTTGCGCGTGCGCCGGGTGGCTGCGCTCGATCGCTCCGTCTTTGGCGGCGGCGACCGCGCGTGCGCCCGTCGTCACATGCAGGCTCAAACCCGGCCCGCCGCTTGGGCAGGAAGCGTCGTCCGCGTCCTCACGTCCTTGACGTTAACGAAACCCGCTCCCCGACCCCGACAGGGCCGGACAGCAACTGAAGGAGTGTGCCATGGCTTGGCATCTTGTGAATGCAACTGTGACGGTGAAGGATGGCGAGCGCGCGCTTGTGATGCGCGACGGCCGGCTTGCGCGCGTGCTCGAGCCGGGCCGGCACGTGCTGTTCGATCCGCTGAACCACCTGACGGTCGAGCTGTTCAACGTCGTCCGCACGGAGTTTCCGGCCGAGCGCTACGCCGTGCTGAAGGCGGCGCGGCCCGATCTCGCCGACGCGCTTTTCACCGCGGTGGAGACCGGCGCGAACGAGATCGCGATCGTCAGCCTCGACGGCCGGCCGGTGCATCTGATGACGCCGTGGCAGAACCGCGTCTACTGGAAGGTGGCGACGTCAGTCGATGTCGAGCGCATCGACGTCACCGACGAGCCGCGCGTCAGCGCGCGCCACCTTGCGATGATCGAGCGCAACCGCCCGACCATCGTCACCGAGGCCGTGGTCGAGAACCACGAGGCCGGCCTGCTGTTCGTCGAGGGTCGGCTCACCGAGCGGCTCGCGCCGGGCCGGCACGCCTTCTGGGTCGCTGGCCGCAAGATCGAGGTGAAGCGCCTCGACCTGCGCCCGATCGCGGTCGAGATCACCGCGCAGGAGATGCTGACCAGGGATCGCATCGCGCTGCGGGTGACGCTCACGGCGTTCCGCCGCATCGTCGATCCGGAGCGCCTGGTCGCCAGCGTGCCGGAAGTGGATGCGTGGCTGTATCGCCTGGTGCAGTTCGCGATCCGCGAGGCGGTCGCCGGCCGCACGCTCGATGAGGTGCTGCAGGCGCGGGCCACGCTCGATGCGGAGCTGCGCGGCTTCGTGCGCGAGCGTGTCGCGGACTCCGGTGTCGAGGTGACGGAGCTCGGCGTCAAGGACGTGATCCTTCCCGGCGAGATCCGCGAGCTCGTGAACAAGGTGGTGGAGGCGGAGCGGGTCGCCAAGGCGAACCTGATCCGCCGCCAGGAAGAGACCGCGGCGACGCGCTCGCTCCTGAACACCGCCCGCCTGATGGAGGAGAACCCGCTGCTGCTCCGGCTCAAGGAGCTGGAGTCGCTGGAGCGGCTGGTCGAGAAGGTCGGCCGCATCGATCTCCACGCGGGTCACGGGCAGGGTCTTGATGCGCTGCTCACGCAGCTGGTCCGCCTGAAGAGTCCGGAGACGACATGAACGAGGGGCCGCCTTGGTGTTCCGCACCAGGGCGGCCCTTCACCGAATGAACGCGGATGCCGCGAGGCGCAACAAACATACCGTTCGGAAGGACACGGGGAGTTTGTCACATGATCGACGGCAGCACGCTGATTGCCTGGGGTTTCAGGCCGGGGCGCTGGTTCCATGGGGCGCTCGCGACCGCCAATGCCATGCATGCCGGCGGCGCGGACGATGATGCAATTTTTGTCGCCCTGCAGGCGATGCAGCCGGCCGAAACGCTGCTGCGAACCAATGGCGTTCCGTTCGCGATGCTGATCGAGCCGGACAACGAGCAGGAGCGCGCCAATGTCGCTGCCGTCGCCGAGCACATGGATGCCTTGATGCGGGTGCCGACCATCGTGGCCGGCGCCGTGCTGCCCGATGCGTGCCCGTCCTCGGTGGTGCCCGGGACGATTCCGGTCGGCGGCGTCGTGGCCTGCGATGACGCGATTCATCCGGGGTTCCACTCGTCGGACATCTGCTGTTCGGTGGCGATGACGGTGTTTCGTCGCAAGGATGATCCCAAGCGCGTCCTCGATGCGGTCCACGATGTCACCCATTTTGGTCCCGGCGGCCGGGATCGCGTCCACATGCCGCCGGACAATGTGATGTCGCAGTTCGCGAAAAATCCCTTTCTCCGGGGGCTCGAGCGGTTCGCGATCGGCCACTTCGCGACCCAGGGCGACGGCAATCACTTTGCCTATGTCGGCCATCTCAAGTCGACCGGGCAGGTGGCGCTGGTGACGCATCATGGCTCGCGCGGCCTCGGCGCGCAGGTTTTCAAGCGCGGCATGGCCGCGGCGCGGCGGCACACCGCGATCCATGCGCCAAAAGTCCCGGGCCACAATGCCTGGATCAAGGCGTCGAGCGAGGACGGCCGGGCCTATTGGGAGGCGCTTCAGGTGGTGCGACGCTGGACCAAGGCGAACCATGTCGCAATCCACGACCTCACCGCGGCGAAAATCGGCAACGCCATCGCCGACCGCTTCTGGAACGAGCACAATTTCGTATTCCGGAAGCCGGATGGCCACTTCTATCACGGCAAGGGCGCGACCCCGAACTGGCCCGGCTTCGCCGACGATGACGACGGGCGCACCCTCGTGCCGCTCAACATGGCCGAGCCCGTGCTGGTGCTGAAGCATCGGAATAACCGGGATGCGCTCGGCTTCGCGCCGCATGGCGCCGGCCGCAACATCGGCCGCAAGGCGTTTTTGCGCAACAACCAGCCAGACCTGCCGGCCGGCATCGATGCGCGGTTCTACTGCGGCAAGCCGGATTTTTCGGAGCTGCCGCAGGCCTACAAGAACGCCGCCTCGGTGCGATCGCAGATTGCGGCCTACGGCCTTGGCGAAATGATCGACGAGGTGATCCCCTACGGCTCGATCATGGCCGGTGACTGGGAATCGGAGGCGCCGTGGCGGAAGGGCAGCTGACGGGCGGCCGTGCCGGCGTCGGTAATCTTCGCTTGGGCCGTCTGTCGCGTGCAACCTCGACGGGCAATCGGCTTTGTGCTGTTATCGGGTCGCCCCGGCCTCGGCGCACCCTGCGTCTGCCGGGGAAGCGTCCTTCATCCAGCGAGCGGACATGCCTGAGGACCAAAAGCCTGTTTCCCCGCAAAACCCGTGTCCGTTCCTGCGCGCGCTCGTCGCCGAAGGCTTGCTGAGCGACCAGTACGAGCCGCTCAAGCATCTTTCCGACACGATCCGGGCCGTCGCACGAACCGGCGATGGACGGGTCGAGATCGACGCCGCGCCCATCATCCTGATCGCGCTCGTTGCCAATGGATTGAGCCCGCCAAAACTGGTCCGCACCGCCGTGCACGGCGTGCACCTGGCGGCGCTGCGCGGCGGACCGCTCGACAAGAAGGGCGCAGGCTCCGGCATCCTCGACCAGTCCAGTTCATTCGACCAGAGCCAGCTCGATCGCATGGCCTCGTTCGGCAGCGAGAAGATCGACGCCGATGGCAACACGGAGACCGGCCTCAATCTGGCAGAGATCACAAAATTCATGGACGCCAATTTTGCCCGCGCCAAGGGCAGGCGGCGGATGATCGATCGCCGCCTGATGGATGGCGAATTTCCCATCCTGTTGCGCGTCATGGGCAAGCAGGGCCGCGACGAGCGCTATCTCTCCATCGCCGAGCTGAAAACCCTGTTTGCCGAGCGCCGGCTGCCGGACCGGATGCTGCGGCAGCTCGGCTAGCATCCAGGTTGTTGCGATCGGCTCGATACCGATCGGCGCCATCAAGCCGACATTTGTGGTCATGCGTTCCGGGCTCACCGCGCCGCGCGGCGTCGACCTGGAATGACGAACTGACAAGCTCCTCGCGACAAAAACAGGAAGGACGCGGCGGGCGTCCGCGGGCTTGGTATTTGGGCTGATGTTTGACGAAATCCGGAATCGAATTGCGTAAACGGTATCTAAAAACCGTAAAACTGGGTGGGAATGCGAAAAAGCTGTGGATACCACATTTAAGACAAATTCAACCGGTGGGACAGGTTCCTGCGGGAACTCGCGGCTTGATATCGCCAACCGTCGCCACGCGATCGCCCCGCCACCAATGGCCGTCAAGGCCCTGCTGCTCACGAGTACGACCTAGCAAAGGAGTGCGTCATGCGAGGTACAGCCAGCCAAGCCTTCGACATCAATGAGCTCAACGGCGACGTCGTTCGTCGGCTCGAAAACGATATCGCCAGTTTGACGCCCGCGACTGGCGACAACCCGCTCAGCTATGCGCCGCCTGCGAACCGCGTCATGCCGTTGCCCGAATATGTCACGCACCGGGACGGTGTCAGCGAAATCGGGATGCTCTCGGCCGAAGCCGTGGTTCGCGAGTACGAGAACGCGGCCAAGGAGATCGAGGCCATGGGCAAGGAAACCGCGAGGCGGTGCGTGGAGATTACCGCGAACGTCGTCAACATGCTCGAGGATGTGAGGACCACCGCCGCCCACTTCCGCAAGGAGGCCCAGCGCATCTTCAACGACATCGAGTCCTGCTCGGCCCTCACCGAGGAGGTGCGGTCGACCTGCGATGCCCTGAAGAAGAAGATCGGCGATTGATCCGCAAAACAAGGGCGCGGTTTGGACGCGCCCTTCGTGCTTGAGACTGCCTGCCACCGGAAAACATGACCGGCCGCCTGGCGCGTGGGGAGCGTGGATCAGCGACGCGGCAAGCCTGAAAGCACGAGCCGCAAGCAATCGGCGGAGCGCGAAACGTGATTGTTTCTGATTCAAATTTCAAGGGGACGCGCATGAAGCGCGGCGTTCGGGTGTTTCAACTGGCGGTCCCAGTGGCCGATGCCCGGCAGTGGCACGTCCATCACGACCCATCTTGACACGCGCAGCGGAAACAGCGCGGCAAAGGCGTAACCGACCATGTTGCCGATGTCGTGGGTGACGAGAGCGATTTCCTGGAATCCAAGCCGATCCAGAATTGTGGCGAGGTCCCGAGCCTGAGCGACCTTTTCGTAACCGCCTTCGGGATGGGACGACAGGCCCATGCCTCGCAAGTCGGGAACGATGACTGCGTGATCTTTAACGAGGGCTTCCGCGAGAGGCACCCACATATCGCCAGTTTCGCCGAAGCCGTGGAGAAGCAGGACGGCGGGCTCCTTGCCGCCGAGGCGGACGTACTGAGTGCCGCCAGTCACCGCCATTTGCTTTGCATCGAACGCCTCAAGCCAAGAGCCAACAGTCACGATGATCCCCTTGCTCAATGTCGCCGGTGCGAACTGCCTGTGATCTGGAGAGGCGTAATCGAAGGCAAATCGCATGCTCTCTCATTCCGCCGATTGCGAGGGGAGGACATACGCAGCGTCGTGTGTGGTCGGCTTCGGCAACAGCAATATGAAGCATGCCGCAACAAGGGCGCAGCCGGCGCTGACAAGGATCGGCTGCGAATAGCTGTGAAAGAGATCGAAGCCGTCGCCGGCGAGCTTCGGCCCGACGAGCGTGCCGACGGCTCCGGCCGTGTACAGGATACCGATGATGCCGCTGGCGTTGCGCCCGCCGAAATAGTCGACCGTCAGCGCTGGATAGAGCGCGACGAAGCCGCCTTGGCAGCTCCCGAAGATGAGTGCGAAAATCGTGAGTTGCCAAACGCTGGTGGCCACCAGCCACCACAGCAGCATAGCGGCGAGACCAAAGAACATCAGGGCCAACGATCGTCCGCGGCCGATCCGGTCGGCGAGGCCACCGACGGCGAAGCGCCCGCCCGTGCTGCCGATGCCGAGCATGCCAGAGATGGTAACCGCCGAGGTGTGAGAGATGCCGTGATCTTCCGCGTACGGAACGAGATGGACGAAGGGGACAAAGGCACCGACGCTTGCGAAGACCAAGCCGACATAGAGGAGACAAAACGGTCGGGACCGGATCGCGTCTTTGATGCTCCAGCCCGTTACGACGGCTTTCTCGTGAGCAGCGGTAGGATCGGCAACGCCGCCATCGGGCAGCCAGCCATGGCGTTCAGGGCCGCGATCGAGCAGCAGCGCGGCACTGCCGCCTCCGACGATCATCAGCACCGCGAACACCGACCACGCATCCCGCCAGCCCAACCAGGAGATGAGCGGCGCCGCAATCAGCGGCATGAATAGCGTGCCGAGACCGATGCCCGCGACGGCGATACCAGAGGCGGTGCCGCGCCCCCTGAGATACCAAAATGGCCTTGCGCTCAGCCCGAAAGGCGCAAACCAGCTCGGCCGCGTACTGGCCGAACTCAATCGTCTCGCTGAGACTGCGCAGCTCGATCGTCTGAAAATGTGCGATTCGCCTGAATGCCACTGGGTCTTTTTCGATCGGTCGAAACCAGCTCATCGCCGCTGGTGCTCGTCAGAACGCTGCGGCAATCGGCAAAAGGTTCGCGCCTATCGCGCACGTCATCGCAGCGATGACGGCGGAGCGCAGACCTAAGGAGCGCGTGAGTTGGCGAGGCGTTGAACGGGTCGAAGCCTGGGAGCGGCCGGTGGTGATCAACACCGACCTACGCCGCGTCCATCACCGATCTCAAGGCGGAGGGCAAGCGTCAGCGGGAGCGGCGAGTCCCAAACATTAGCGCCGCACGACCTTGCTTCGCGCCGGCCCGGCCAGCGACGCCACTAGATGGTCGGCAAGTAGCGTCGCCGCGCGCGACAGTTTTGGCGCCCGATGCAGCCGGATTTCCGCGCGCGGCAGCTGGGGCAGACCGTCGCGCTCCGACAGGCGCCGAAGTTTTGATGGAAACGTTCCAGACTTGACTACCGTCACCGCAAGGCCCTGCGCCGCGATCGCTTCGACCGCCGAGAGGCTGTGACTGACGAAGGCGAGCCGCCACGGGCGGTTTGCCTTGTCCAGCGCCCGAATGGCCCAGTTGCGGAACAGACATCCCTGCGGATACAGCGCCACCGGAAGTGGGTCCGATTCCTCGATGCGATGTTCGGTGCTCGCCGCCCACACAGCCTGCTCGCGTCTCAGCAGTTCGCCCTCGGAATGTCCTTCCGGATGCATGGCGATGACGATGTTATAGGCCTTCCCAAGCCGGCCGGTCATGGTGGACGTCAGCCCGGTCTCCATCTCTATGTCGATCAGGGGATAACTGGCGATGAAGCTCGCAAGCAGCGGCGGCACCAGTATCGTTCCGTAATCGTCCATCACGCCGAGCCGAACGCGTCCCTCCACCCTGTGCTCGCGAACCCGCCCCGCAGCCTCCTCGTTCAGGCTGAGGATGCGCCGCGCGTAGTCGAGTAACCGCTCGCCGGCAGCGCTTAAGACCACGTTGGCCTTGGTGCGGTGAAACAGCTCCGCATCGAGCTGCTCCTCGAGCCGCTTTACCTGCATGCTCACGGCCGACTGCGTCCGGTTCAGCGTCATGGCCGCCCGGGTGAACGAGCGATGGTCGGCCACCGCGAGAAAGGCCTTCAGGAGATCCGGATCCAAGGTCGGCGCCCTCATCACGATCTGCGATTATATATATCAATTAAATGCCGTTCCTTGATTATCGCGTCTCCTCTAGGCTGCGCAACCCTGGAACGGAGGATTGGAGATGACCGAGGTTTGGGGCGTGTTGGCTGCGGTGGTTTCGAGCGCGCTAGGCGGCACGTCGATCGGCGCGACGCGGTTTCTGGTCAACGCCATCGATCCGCTGGCGATCGGCTCGTTCCGGTTCGGGGTAGGCTTCCTGCTGCTGTTGCCGGTGGCGCTGGTGCAGGGACATCGCTGGCCGCCGCGGCACGATTGGCCGGCGGTGGCAGGCTTGGGCCTGCTCTTCTATGCCGCGTTTCCAATCCTGTTCAACGCATCGCTGATCTTCACGACCGCGGCGCGCGGCGCATTGGCACTGTCGACGCTGCCCTTGCTCACCATGGTGGTCGGCGCCGCGCTCGGCAGCGAGCCATTGACTGCGCGAAAAACCGCCGGAGTCGTGGTCGCGGTATCAGGGGTGTCCGTGGCTCTGCTGAGCGGCTTGGCCACGGCGCCCGACGGCGCCTGGCGCGGCGACCTTCTGATGGTCGGCGCTGCGCTGTGCATGGCGCTCTACAGCATCTGGTCCAAACCTTTCATCCGCCGCTCTGGCCCCATCCCCTTCACGACGCTGGCGATGGCGGCCGGTGCTGCCGTCCTCGTCACCCTCTCCATGCTCCGGGGCAGCTTTGCGCCGGTCGAAGCCTTCGGCCCGCCGCAATGGCTCGGGGCGCTCTATCTCGGAGCCTTCGGCAGCGCGCTGACCTTCTACCTCTGGGCCTTCGCGCTGGAGCGAACCACGCCGACCCGCGTCGCGATCTCCGTCACCGTCAATCCGGTCACTGCCTCGCTGGTTGGCGCAACATTGCTGGGCGAGCCGCTGCGCTGGAACCTCGTGGCCGGGATCGTGACGGTGTTCATCGGCATCTGGATCGCGACGACGCAATCACGCCCGAAGACAGCGGCCGAGACGGCCCTGCCTTGCAGGAGCTGCGCTGAGCGATGAGCCATTTCAATTGCAGGAATGATCACGGAGCCGGTGTTGAGTAACCTGAAATCCTTGACACATCGGGACGCGCTGGCGCGGTCCCGCTGGCCTCGTCCGGGAATGACGAAGGCAGCATCTGTCCAAACAAAAAGGGCGCGGTTTGCACCGCGCCCTTCGTGTTCGATGTGAGAGGTTGGACCTTAGAAGTCCATGCCGCCCATGCCGCCGCCCGGAGGCATGGCGGGGCCGGCCGACTGCTTCTTCGGCAGCTCGGCGACCATGGCTTCGGTCGTGATCAGCAGCGCCGCCACGGAGGAGGCGTTCTGGATCGCGGTGCGTACCACCTTGGTCGGGTCGATGATGCCTTTGGTGACCAGGTTCACGTACTCGCCGGTCTGGCTGTCGAAACCGTAGGCGTACTGGTCCTTCTCCAGGATCTTGCCGACGATGACGGAACCGTCCTCGCCCGCATTGATCGCGATCTGGCGGGCCGGCGCGGACAGCGCCTTGCGCACGATCTCGATGCCGGTCTTCTGGTCATCGTTCTTGGCACGTAGACCCTTGAGCGCTTCGATGGCACGGAGCAGGGCGACGCCGCCGCCCGGCAAAATGCCTTCCTCGACCGCGGCGCGGGTCGCATGCATCGCGTCATCAACGCGATCCTTGCGCTCCTTCACCTCGACCTCGGTCGCGCCGCCGACGCGGATCACCGCGACGCCGCCCGCGAGCTTGGCCAGACGCTCCTGC
>Ga0070710_10000977_pt1 | contig 13582 bp, 13 predicted proteins | sample LARL52metaG_FD_65454 | JGI IMG/M metagenome (GOLD analysis project Ga0070710, IMG submission 65454) | Corn, switchgrass and miscanthus rhizosphere microbial communities from Kellogg Biological Station, Michigan, USA - LAR L5-2 metaG | ecosystem: Host-associated > Plants > Roots > Rhizosphere ... | reverse complement strand
CTCGAGTTCGCGGGCGATGGTCTCGACCTGCTGGCCGACGCTGCGCACCTCCTGCGCGACCACGGCAAAGCCGGCGCCATGGCTGCCGGCGCGCGAGCTCTCGATCAGCGCGTTCAGCGCCAACATCTTCATCTGATTGGTGATCTGCTGGATCGATTTGGTCTTGTCGCAGGCGATCGTGTTGACCTCGGCGGTCAGCCGCGCGATCAGTGCGGAGACGTCGGACTCGTCCTCGGTGGCTGGGCCTTGCGAGATCGGTTTCGGCCGTTTCAGGTCAAGCGCGATCGCCATGCGCGGACGTCCCCTGCTGTCCGGGCGCGACCTGGCTTTTTCTCGCGAAAATCCCAGGCCGGTGCCGTAGCTGCTCCGGTGCTTTCTGCCAGCGCAAATTGCACGAAACGCCTTTGCGTTTTGGTAAACAAATCGGCGCCGGCGCCCCTCCGGGCTGCATCTTCTTTTGGCAACACGCCTGTTTTTTCGCCCCTTGCGGTTCCGTCGCCTGCGGACCTCCGCGCGCGCGGTGGAGCGCCATGCGCACAAAAGGAGAGGGGGAGAACTGGGAAGCGGGCGTTGTCGTCCGCGGGCCGCCTACCTATTCTGCCGCGAATCATGACGTTTCCCGCGAAAACCTTGCCTGTCGAAACGCCGCCCGCCTTTCTCGGTGTGGTCAAATCGTTGACCGGAAAGTTTTGGCGCGATCGGCTCGATGCGCGCGGGGCGGCAAAGGCGCTCGCCATCGTGCAGCGCCACCAGCTTCCGGAGATGCTGGCCCGCGTGCTCGCGGGACGCGAGGTCGATATCGACGCCGTTCCCGAGTTTCTCGATCCGACCATCCGCAAGCTGATGCCGGATCCCTTTACGGTCACGCAGATGGAAGTGGCCGCCAGGCGGATTGCGGATGCCGCGGTCCGCGGCGAGCGCGTCGCGATCTTCGGCGACTATGACGTCGACGGCGCCACCTCGGCCGCGCTGCTCGCCTGGCATCTGCGCCATTGCGGGCTCGATCCCCTGATCCACATTCCGGACCGGCTGTTCGAAGGATACGGGCCCAATGTCGAGGCGGTGCGCGCGCTGGCCGCGAAGGGCGCGACGCTGCTGGTGACCGTCGATTGCGGCACCACCAGCATCGAGCCGCTCAAGGAAGCGCGGCGGCTCGGGATGTCCGTGGTCGTGATCGATCATCACCAGGTAGGCGACGAACTGCCCGAAGTCGATGCGCTGGTGAATCCAAACCGCTCAGATGATCTCTCGGGCCTTGGCTATCTCGCCGCCGTCGGCCTCGTGCTGGTCACGCTGGTGGCCGTGAACCGCGAATTGCGGGCGCGCGGTTTCTGGAGCAGCGAGATGCCGGAGCCGGACCTTTTGTCCGTGCTGCATCATGTCGCGCTCGGCACGGTGGCCGATGTCGCACCGCTCATCGGGCTGAATCGCGCCTTCGTCGCAAAGGGCCTGATCGCGATGCGCCGCCGCGACCATGTCGGGCATACCGCGCTGATGGATGTGGCGCGGTTGAACGGCCCGCCGGAAGCCTGGCATCTCGGCTTCATGCTGGGCCCACGCATCAATGCCGGCGGACGGATCGGCCGTGCCGATCTCGGCGTGCGGCTCTTGCTGGAGGCTGATCCGTCCGAGGCCGCGCGGATCGCCGCCGAGCTCGACCGGCTGAACAATGAGCGGCGGGTCATCGAGCAGGCTGCCGAGGCGCAAGCCGAAGCAGAAGCGCTGGCCGCGCTGGGTCTGGAGGACAAGGGCGCAGTCATCGTCACCGCGTCGGAGGGCTGGCATCCCGGCGTGGTCGGGCTGGTGGCGGCGCGGCTGAAGGAGAAGTTCGCGCGGCCGGCCTTTGCGATTGCGCTCGAGCCCGGCGGCATCGGCACCGGCTCGGGCCGCTCGATTGCCGGCGTCGATCTTGGCAAGGCGGTGCGCCAGGCCGTCCACGACGGCGTGCTGCTCAAGGGGGGCGGGCATGCGATGGCCGCCGGTGTCACGCTGCGCAAGGAGAGGCTTGCAGAGTTTCGCGCTTACCTGGAAAGTGCGCTGGCGCGCGACGTCGCCGACGCCCGCCACGTCAACGAGCTGTTTGTCGATGGCGCGGTCAGCGCGCGCGGCGTCACGCCGGAATTCGCCGCAACGCTGAACCGGGCAGGGCCCTTTGGCAGTGGCAATCCGGAACCTGTCGTGGCGCTGCCGTCGCATCAGCTGGTGTTCGCGGACGAGATTGGCCAGGCGCATCTGCGCCTGCGCTTCAAGGCGGGCGACGGCGCCGTCGTCAATGGCATTGCCTTCCGCGCCATCGGCCAGAAGCTCGGCAACGCCTTGTCGGAGCACCGCGGCCAGGTGTTACATGTCGCAGGCTCGCTGGCTGTCGATCGCTACCAGGGCAGCGAGCGCGTGCAGTTCAGGGTGATCGACGTCGCCGTGCCGGACCAGGGACCGGCGATGATCAGGTAGTCTGGTCGCGTATTGTTTGGTGGGAAGAGCAAATGGCAGGGCAGGTTGAAGGCAAGGTTGCGCTGGTCACGGGTGGAGCGTCGGGCATCGGCGCGGCTGTCGCGGAATTGCTGGCGCAAGAGGGCGCATCCGTTGTCATCGGCGACATCGACGACGTGAACGGGCCGGGGCTCGCCGCCGCGCTGAGCAAGGCCGGTCATGACGCGATCTTTATGCATCAGGATGTGACCAGCGAAGCGCGCTGGGCGGAAGTTGCCGCGGAGATCGAGCAACGTTTTGGCCGGCTCGATATCCTGGTCTCGAATGCGGGCATCGGAATCCTTGTCCCGTCGATTGTCGAGATGTCGCTCGCCGACTGGCGCCGCCAGACTGCCATCAATCTCGATGGCGTCTTCCTGTCGGTGAAGTATTGCCTGCCGCTGATGCGCAAACACGGCAGCGGCTCGGTCATCATGATGTCGTCGCTGGCCGGCCTGCGTGGCAGCGCGATGATGGCTGGCTACTCCGCGACCAAGGGCGGCGTGCGGCTGTTCGCCAAGGCGGTGGCGATGGAATGCGCCGCCGCTGGCGATGGCATCCGCGTGAACTCGGTCCATCCCGGCATCATCGATACTCCGATCTGGCGCAGGGATGCCACGGGCGCGCTCGGCGGCCGAAACGCGCCGCTGGATCCGGAAGAGCTGGCGCGATTGGCAACGCCGCTAGGCCGCGCCGGCCAGGCGCGCGATGTCGCGAACGGCGTGCTGTTTTTGGCCTCGGATGCATCGAGCTACGTGACCGGGACGGAACTCGTTATCGATGGCGGCATGTTCGCAGGCGCCGTCGCACGTCGGCCGCCGCAGGGCTAGCCGCCTTGCCGCAGCCGCGCCAGCACCTTCAGGCCCCCATAGCCATCGGCGGGGATAAGCCCCGCCTTTTGCTGGAAGTCGCGGATCGCTTTCATGGTGTCGTTGCCGACGCGTCCGTCGGTGCCGCCGGTGTCGAAACCGGCCTTGGTCAGGCGGGTCTGCATTTCCTGCACTTCGGCCAGCGTCAGCGCGCGCTCCGAGCCGGGGAACGGTTGGATGAAGGGCCCGGCACCCAAAATGCGGTCCCCGAGATGGCAGATCGCCAGCGCATAATTCATCGACGGATTGTAGCTCTTCACCGCATAGAAATTCGGACCCAGCAGAAACGCCGGACCGCCGGGTACGGGAATCCAGAGCTGCGCGGTCGTATTCGGTTGCGAAAAGGCCTCGCCGTCGGCCCGCGTCACACCCGCGCTCTGCCAGGCCGCATAGCTGCGGCTGCCGCCCGAAGCGCCGCTGGCGCGCACTTCATAACCCCAATGTTCGCCGCGATGATATTTGCCGCGATTGACGAGGAAGCGCGCGGTCGATCCGAGCGCATCATCGGGCTTGCCGAACGGCGAGATTTTTCCATCGCCATCATAGTCGAAGCCGACATTGAGCCAGACTTCCGGCATCCACTGGGTGTGCCCCATCGCGCCGGCCCAGGAGCCGCGCATTTCCTCCGGCGTGCTAAAACCGCGATCGACGATTTTCAAGGCGTTGATCAGTTCGCTTTCCCAATAGGCCTTGCGGCGCGGCTCGTTCCATGCGAGCGCCGCGAGCGAGGGAAACACCGGCCGCATGTGGTTCTGCTGCACCAGCGGGTCGCCGAACGCGGATTCAACGCCCCACAGCGCCAAGAGCGTGCCGGGCTCGACGCCAAAATCCTTCTCGATGCGCGCGAACAGCTTTTCGTTGTTCTTCAGCGCTTCCTTGCCGTTGATGATGCGCCAGTCGGAGACGCGGCGGTTGATGTATTGCCAGATCTGTTCGTTGAACTCCGGCTGGTTTCTGAGCTCCTTGAACACGCTCATGTCGGGCTCGACACGCGCCATCGCGCGCGTCCAGGTCGCTTCCGAAATGCCCTTTGCGAGCGCCCGTGCGCGAAAACCGTCGCGCCATTCATCAAAGCCGGGCGGCGCGGCATGTGCGCTGAAGGGCAGCGCCAGGACCGCAGCTCCGCCCATTGCGGCTTGCAACAGCGTCCGCCGCGTCGGCCGGTGCAGGGAATCAGATCGTTCCATGCGGTGCAGTTTAGCCGCAGGATGGCGACGTGGGCAGAGGCGATCGCGCGTCGGGAACCGGCCCTCGTCCTGGAACATGGCGGCGATCCTCGCCGCACGGCGACGGACCGTCCCTTCGTTCGGCGCGGTCAATTCGCGTTCCAGGGTGATCGTCGGAGCTTGTGCGGCCGGGGATCAATTCTCTCCGCCCTCCTGCGGTGCAAGATGAACGGCATCGTCCGCCTGGGTCCGCGCGACGATCGGGGATGCCGCGATCAGCGGCCCGATCTCGCGTCCGCGCCCGCGGATCAGCCGCTCATAGGCGGAGACCAGCGTGATGTACGGGTTGACCCAGACCCAGCCGTCGCGGGTAAAGACCTGCACGTCGAAATGCAGGTGGCGCGAGGTGCCATTCGGGTGGTCGAGATAGTTCGAGACCACACCGATCTTCTCGCCTTCTGCGACGACGCGGCCGTTGAGGACGCCATCGACGTCCATGCTGGCCGGGTTCATGTGCATGTAGCGGAAGCGGATATGCTCGGTCAGCGTGTTGACCTGCAGCGTTGCCGCCTGCTGCTGTCGTGCGCGGATCAGGACGCCGTCGCGCACGGCGAAAACCGGCTGCTGTTTGGGGTCGCAGGGGTTCGACGGGTCGCTCGGGACAGGGCATGCGCCCGCGCGGAGGTCTTGTCCCTGATGACCATGGCCGCCGGCACATTGCCCGACATTGAAGCTGCGCGCCTCGCAGAAATTGTCGCGCCAGGGATAAAGGCCGGAGGGCCGGTCGGAGCTGTCGCTCGATTGCCGGCGGCCGAACGATTGGGAGTGGATGAAGGCAGGGGCCTCCAGCGGAAAGCGGATCTGGGAATAGCTGGTCAGGTCGGCATTGCCGGTCTGTCCGCGCGGGCTGCTCCTGGCGAGGATGTCGCCGACCGGCCGATAGGTGAAATCGGAGGCGTAGTTTGGCGGGCGGTCGGCAAATCCGGCCAGGATATTGCTCCGTGGCCGCGATGGCTCGCCGCCGGCAATGCGCAACGCCTGGAGAAATCGCTCGGCGACCGGATAGGCCTCGCGACAGGCCAGCCGGCGCGGCCGTGGCACGCTGTCGAGACACTGGATCGAGACCACGTAGGGGACGCCGAAACGGGTGAAGGCGTAGCGGACGTAGCCTTCGCGGATGAAGCGGCGCAGGTCCGGATATTGCGCCGACAATGCCTTGACGGGCTCGCCCTTGCCGCCTGCGGGATCGGCGATGTCGTAGATCAGTTGCGAGCCGGTGATCTGAACCTCGATCGGACGGGCGAAGGTGCGTTGGGGCAATCCGTCGGCAGCGCCGGGCTCGAGCGAGTACACGGCGTCATAGCCGGACGGGCCGGCATCGAAGAAGTCGACGGACCGGAAGTCCGCTTGATAACGCGCCAAACCGGCCTGCCCGCGATTTCCGCCGGCCTCGAGCCAGCCCGACACGTCGAACGGCAACAGCACAGGCACATGGCTGCGGCTGATTCCGGGAAAGATCGCCGACGTGGCAGCGTTCAACTGCACGAAAGCCGGCATCGACCCCGGACCGAGCGGACGAAGGTGCCGCTGCGTCGCGAAGGTGAAATCGGCAGCGACCGCAGGCGCGGCGCTGATCTCAGCCCGGAACTGGTCGAGCGCCGCGCGCCATTCGACCGGAATCGCCGAGAGTGCAGGTGTGCGGAATTGATCGATCGCGAAGGCAGGGCCGGCTTTGAACAGCGCGAAAGATGCCAGCGTCCACGCGACGTACCTGACAGCTTTCCTTCTCACCGCCTCGCTCTCCCGGCGCTTGGCGCCGATTTGAACGCCCCCCGCTGCAGGCGACGATTCGCGCTTCAGCGACGTTCAAAGGCCCCCCGCATTCCGGAGCCTTGCGGCAAACGGGCAGTCGCCAGCACCGCGCGGCTTCGGAAGCAGGACACAAGTAGTGCCCCATTTCCAAACTTCGTCAACTCCGCGCAAGTCCGGTCAGTCCGAGATTGCACACAAGATGCAATCATGCCGACGGTTTTTCGATTTGAAGTCATGCGGCGCGCTCGCCACAACCTGAGCGCGTGTGGCTCGAGGCGGCAGCCATCGCCTGCTGCCGCCAGTCGAAAGCTAGTCCTTGGCGCGCTCGGAGTAGGATCCATCCTCGGTCAAAACGACGATCCGTGTCCCGACGGAGATGTGCGGCGGCACCGCCGTCCGGAGTCCATTCGACAACACGGCAGGCTTGTAGGAGGAGGACGCGGTCTGCCCTTTGGTGACCGGCTCGGTCTCCACCACTTCGAGCGTCACGCGCTGCGGCAGCTGAATGGCGACCGGCGTGGCGTCGTGCATCGACAGCTTGACCGTCATGTTTTCCTGCAGATAAGACGCCCCCGAGCCGACCACGTCCTTTGGCACCTGGATCTGGTCATAGGTCTCGTTGTTCATGAAATGAAAGCCGTCAGCGTCCTCATAGAGGTAATTATAGTTGCGCTCCTCGATGGTGGCTTTTTCGACCTGGTCGGTGGTCTTGTAGCGCTCGGAAATCTTCACGCCGTCGCTGATTCTGCGCATTTCGATCTGACTGACCGGAGTTCCCTTGCCGGGATGGATGTTTTCCGCGCTCAGGACGACGTAAAGCTTGCCATCTTGCTCGATGACGTTGCCCTTGCGAATAGAACTGGCGATGACTCTCAAAGCTGTTTTTCCTGATGTTCTGGGTCTGGACCGGACAAAAAAGGCGGACCCGACGGCGGCTGACGCGGTTTCGGGCCGCAACATACTGATTTTGCCGTCCCGCGCTAGCATTTTGCGGGCGTTCCGGGCCGTCCTCCCATGACCGTCAGGACTCCCGGTTCACCCTGGTGGTCGGCCGACCGGCATGCCGATTCCCGGCCGTTTCTTAAGGCCCGTGCCGCAATAACGCGGGCTTTGCGGTCCTGGTTCGACGTTCAAGGATTTACCGAAGTCGAGACCGGAATAGCCCAGGTTTCGCCCGGCAATGAAACCCATTTGCACGCGCCGCGCGCCGAGTTTACCGGCGTCGACGGCCGGCGCGTGACGCGCTATCTGCGAACCTCCCCCGAATTTGCCTGCAAGAAGCTGCTGGCAGCCGGGGAAACCAAGATTTTCGAGTTTGCCCGGGTTTTTCGCGACCGGGAGCGCGGCGATCTCCATCTGCCCGAGTTCACGATGCTGGAGTGGTACCGCGCCGATACCGCCTATGACGCTGTCATGGCCGACACCATCGTCGTGATCGCCAATGCGGCCAACGAAACCGGCATCGGGCATTTTACGTTCCGGGACCGGACCTGCGATCCCTTCGCCGAGCCGGAACTGCTGACGGTCGCAGAGGCTTTTGAGCGTTTTGCGGGTGTCGATCTGCTCGCGACCGTCGCCGGCGGCGAGGGCGATCGTGCGCGCCTGGCGAAGGCGGCGGCGCAGAAGGTCCGCGTTGCGGAGGACGACACCTGGTCCGACATTTTCAGCAAAATTCTGGTTGAACACATCGAACCCCATTTGGGGCGGGGGCGTTTGACAATTCTGTTCGAATATCCGACGCCGGAGGCGGCGCTGGCGCGCACGAAAACATCGGATTGCCGTGTCGCCGAGCGTTTTGAGGTGTATGCCTGCGGGGTCGAACTCGCCAACGGCTTTTCCGAGTTGACGGATCCGCACGAACAGCGTCGCCGCTTCACCTTGTCGATGGACGAGAAGGAGCGGCGCTATGGCGAACGCTACCCGCTCGATGAGGATTTTCTCGACGCAGTCGGGCAGATGCCGCAGGCAAGCGGGGTCGCGCTGGGTTTCGACCGCCTGGTGATGCTGGCGAGCGGAGCACTCAGGATCGACCAGGTGGTCTGGACGCCACGGCCAAGTGACGCATGAGCCGTGGATGAAGGAAGGACAGTGACAATCACGTTGCGCGTGCCCAAGGAGATCGTCGCCCGCGGCTTGGCGCGTGCGGATGATCTTGCCGTTCTGGAAGAGGTCGCCTCGCGCTACGCGGTCGCGGTGACGTCCGATCTCGCTGCCCTGATCGACGCGAGCGATCCGGGCGATCCGATCGCGCGGCAATTCATTCCGTCTGCCGCAGAGCTCAAGAGCGAGCCGGGCGAGCGCGCCGATCCGATCGGCGATGACGCCTATTCGCCAGTGGCGGGCATCGTGCACCGCTATCCCGATCGCGTGCTGTTCAAGCTGGTGCATGTCTGCGCCGTCTATTGCCGGTTCTGCTTCCGGCGCGAGATGGTCGGTCCCGGCAAGGAGAGCGCGCTGTCTGACGCCGCCTATGCCGGCGCGCTCGGCTATATCCGCGCCCATCCTGAGATCTGGGAGGTCATTCTCACCGGTGGCGATCCGTTGATGCTGTCGCCGCGGCGGCTCGCCGAGATCATGAACGACCTGGCGCGCATCGATCATGTGAAGATCATTCGCATTCACACCCGCGTGCCGGTCGCGGAGCCTTCGCGCATCAGCGGTGACCTGGTTGCTGCGCTGAAATGTCCGGGCGCGACGACCTGGGTCGCGCTGCACGCCAACCATGCCCGGGAACTGACTGCGACGGCGCGCGCCGCATGCGCGCGACTGGTTGACGCAGGCATTCCGATGGTGAGCCAGTCGGTGCTGCTCCGCGGCGTCAATGATGATCCTGCGACGCTCGAGGCATTGATGCGGGCGTTCGTTGAATGCCGGATCAAGCCCTATTATCTCCATCATGGCGACCTTGCGCCCGGGACGGCGCATCTGCGAACCACGCTGGCACGTGGACAGGAGCTGATGCGCGCGTTGCGGGGGCGGGTGTCCGGATTGTGTCAGCCGGAATATGTGCTGGACATTCCCGGCGGCTACGGCAAGTCGCCGGTCGGACCGGTCTATCTGACACAGGAAGAATCTTTTTCCGCCGAACGTGAACCGTCGCAAGAAACCCGTTATCGTGTCGCCGACTATTGTGGCGAGGTGCACGTCTACCCACCGGCGCCTTGATGGACGGACGGGCGTATGAGCATTCGGCCAAACGCCGGTCGTCCCCTTTGGAGATGGGAGGAGAAACATGACGAAGTGGATCATCGCGGCCGCGGCCTTGGCGCTTGCCGCAAATGCCGCCGTGTTCGCGCAGAGCGGACGCAACAAGGGATCGATGTCGGATTCCATGAGCAACCGGCCGATGGTGGAAGCTCCGGTCGGCCACCGTCAGCCGCGCACCAGCGACGTCCCGGACGAAAAGAATCTCAGCAGCTCGAGTGATCCGATGACCAAGGACGACGCCGCCCTCGATCGCAAGATCAAAAGCATCTGCCGCGGCTGCTGACGCCGTCGCAAGCTGCGGCGCAGAGCCGGTTCGTCGAGCGCCGCACCGGATTTTGCGGCCTCACGTGTCGCGCACCGCGAGCGCCATGCCGATCATCGATGCGCCGCCGATCACGAGGTTGATGCCGACCAGGAGGCCGACAGCCCACAGCGCCGAGCCCGGCAGCCCGGCGATGATGATGCCGGCAATCACCACATCGACGACGCCGGCGATCAACAGCCAGGACCAGCGTTCGGACAGCTCCCGGCGATGCTCCAGGGCATACATGATGGTGGCGACGCCCTCGGCGAGGAAATAGACGCCAACCACGATCGTGAGCGTCAGCGTGCCCTGGATCGGCTGCCACAACAGAATGATGCCGGCGGCAATCGCCAGCACGGCCGATAGCAGCGCCCACCAGAAGCCGGGTGTCCCCCGCGCCCACAAGGTCAGCGCGAGGCCGCCAATGCCGCTGATCAGGAACATCCAGCCCAGGAAGATCGTGACGGCGAGGCTGGCGAGCGGCGGCAGGATGATGGCGGCGAGGCCGAGCAGCACCAGCAGAATGCCCTCGATCAGAAAAGCCTTCCAATGCTCGCGCACCGCGGCACGCATGTCCGATTGCAGTCTCTCGATGTCCTGGGGAAGGGTCATCACGATCTCCCTGGCGGTGTCCAGCTACTACTCTAACCTCGACCGGGCAGGGACGAAAAGCCCTCGGACGTCCGTATCCGGTTACGACCCAGAACATAGATCGCGGTCGTGACAACGAGTAGGGCGCTGCCCAGCAGGATCGAGGTCAATCCGATGGGAACCAGGACCAGCGTCACGTTGCGCTCGGGATTGACCAGCCAGTGGTGCAGCGACGTCAGCACGAAAGCGAGCCCGACAAATCCGGCGCCACCGCCAGCCAGCAGCAATGCCCAGAGCTTGCGCATGCGGCTCAGCCGTTCACGCGCGACATCGGTGCGGGGAGCGTGGTGGCGGGCGACCCGCCGGACCAGCCTCGCTGCGAAGCCGATCGAGGAAAAGCCGACCAGCATGCTGGTCAGCCCGAGCCACAGCCGCGTGGAGGCGTCGAAATCGGGATTTTTCTGCAGCGTCAGCAGCGGAAGGTCGAAGGCGGCATGCAGCGCCATCGGCCCCATCAGCATGAGGGTCCAGCTCGAGATGCGCGCCCAGTCGCGGTGGCGACGGTTGGCGCCCAGCGCCGTGCCGGATCGCGCGATCGCCATATAGGCCCCGGCAATGATGCCGAGGGCGCCATGAAACGGTACGGTCAGCACCGTGCGCAGCGCGGCCAGCGAGCGCCACATCTCGGCGTGCTGTACCAGATAAGCGAGATTCTCGTAGGCGGCGAAGCCGAGCCCTGCCGCCGCGCCATAGACGACGGTGTCCATCGGATCGGCGAACGGACGGCGCCGCGCCGTCACCGCGGCGATCACCAGGATCTTGACCGCCTCTTCCGGCAGCGCCACGCCGAACACCGAATGCATGGCCTGCGCGAGCCACGGGGTCTCGGGCGCCGAGATCAGCCGTGTGAAGGGCGCCCGAAGCAGCCCAAGCAGGGAAATGCTGGCCGCGCCCAGGAGAAAGGCCGCCCACACTTTGACCGGCGAGCCGGGGTGCTCGCCGGCCGCGATCACGATCCACAGCATCAGCAGGGCGGGCGCAACCGCGGCGGTCCCGATGACGGTGGGAAGGGACTCCAGGATGTTCATCAAGACGGCAGGATATGTACTTTTTTCGAACGATCTACTGCAAATGGGAGAGCGGTGTGCCGCCGCAAGCGGCCGGTTGACGGGCGGTATTTGCGCATCAGCGAATTGTATCCAGTTCGTCGACAGCTCTTCTTGGCGCCAGAGCCGGGTCTCTTCGGCGACCGGTTTCAGCTGTCCCGGCGATGAATTCCGGGCCGTGCGCCCCTTCCAATCCGCCGCCCATCCCCCATGTCGTTGAAGATTGTAGCCGCCTCAGCAAAAGGTGACGAGAACAGGAATCTCCTTTTCGTCCCCGTCTTGGCATATCAACGGCGTTCCGGGGCTTGAGCAGATCAGAATCATCCAAGCTTATCAACGAGTTCTTGAATTTGCCGGGAACAGCATGCACTTGTTGCATCGCGCCAACGACCAGGGAAGCAAGATGCGGCGGGATGACGGCCTGATCTCTCGTTCGAAGCCGAAAATCGGCGGCTTGATCACGTTTTGTCGCGTCGAGGTGTACGCGAAGCCGGCGCTGGGCTCCGCGCGATCCGCCGGCTGGTGATCTGAAAGGCGATACATGTCTTCCTTCGATCTTGCTGCGCTGGTTCTTGCCGGGATCGCCTTGTCGGCGGCCTTCGTGAACGGCGCGATTGGATATGGCTTCTCCTCGCTCACGGTGCCGCTGGCGCTGATCTTCTATACCAATCGCGTCCTCAATCCCGCGATCGTGGTGGTCGAGGTCCTCATCAACTTCTACGTCCTCTTCATCAATCTGAAGGGCGTGCCGTCGGTCTGGCGGCGGGTGATGCCGATTCTGATCGGACTGCTTCCCGGTATTGCCATCGGCTCTCTTGCGTTGGCCGCGCTGCAGCCGGGCTGGATCAAGCTCTGCACCTACACTGTCTTGCTGCCGCTGATTCTGCTGCAGGCCGCGGGCTGGCGCAGGCCGATCGAATCGACCTGGATGGTCGGCCTTCCCTTCGGATCGATGCTGGGCGTTCTCTACTCGGTGACGACAATTTCGGGGCCGCCGCTCGCCATCCTGTTCAACAACCAGGGGCTCGTCAAAAACGAATTTCGCGCCGGACTTGCTTTGGTCCGCGTGGTGGAATCGACGGTGACCGCGGTCGCCTATTACAAGCTCGGCCTGTTCATCCAGGAGAGCAGCAGCCTGATGCTGGTGCTGGTCCCGAGCGTGCTCGTCGGCATCCCCTGTGGTGCCTACGTGATCCGCCGGCTCGATGCCGAGACGTTTCGCCGGATCTGCATGAGCTTTGACGCCTGGGTGGTCGGCTTCGGGCTGTCGCGCGTGCTGGTCGAGCTCAATCTGATGCAGAGCCCATGGGCCTACAGCGTGATGGCCGCCACCATCCTGGTCGATCTGTATTTGCTGTATCTGTTCTTCACGGGCCACAGGACGGCGGCGGGGCGCCCGCAGATGGCGGAGCGCGCGCAGGCGCTGGACCGGTCGCAGACCGTCGAACTGCGCTAGACGAGCATGATCCGGAAAAGTGCAAAGCGGTTTTCCGAAAAGATCATGCTCAAATAACAAAAAGCGCCCGGCGCGCTCATGGCCTGACGTCAGCGCCGGTTCTGGTCTTCTTCGGCTTGGCCGTGGCGACCGTGGCTTTTGCGCCGCCATCGCTGCGCACCGCGCCCCAGGGATCGGTCGGTCCCTTGTCGGGGATGTTGCCGAGTGACTTCCGGTAGGCATCGCCCGCGGCCTTTTCGGACTCGATCTGGCCGGGCGACTTGGCCTTGTCCTCCTCACCATAGCGCGGCACGTGATTGTCCTGCGCGACGGCCGCACCGGCCCATGTCGCGATCAGGATGGCGGCCAAGACAGTGCGCATCAAATTGCTCCCTTTGAAGCGCAGTGGGCATCAGGCTTGTGGCGTGGGTTTGACGCCGGCCCGCAAGCAGAGGCGTCGGCGACCGACGTCTCGCGATCCGGGCAGGGTGGTGTCCTGCAACCGGCGATAGGGGTTTAATTGCCGGTTGATAAAATTCGACAGAACGCTGGAGGTTCACGGAAAGAACTCGTCGGCAGAGATCGCGCGTCAATTGCATCACACCAAACCATTCAGCGAGCCC
>Ga0070710_10000974_pt1 | contig 13589 bp, 10 predicted proteins | sample LARL52metaG_FD_65454 | JGI IMG/M metagenome (GOLD analysis project Ga0070710, IMG submission 65454) | Corn, switchgrass and miscanthus rhizosphere microbial communities from Kellogg Biological Station, Michigan, USA - LAR L5-2 metaG | ecosystem: Host-associated > Plants > Roots > Rhizosphere ... | reverse complement strand
ATGCGCGGGTTCTCGATGTTCAAGCGGATCCCGCACTGGGACGAGCTGATGTTCCTGCCCGGCACGCTGACCAGGTTCGTCATCGAGGGTTACCGCGAGAAGTGTGAGACCAAGACGGTACTCGGCGCGCGGTTCGCGAAGCGGCCGCTGGAGCTTGACATCCCGGTCTACATCACCGGGATGAGCTTCGGGGCGCTGTCCCTCGAGGCGAAGATGGCGTTGGCCAAGGGCGCCTCCATGGCGGGCACCGCGACCTGCTCCGGCGAGGGCGGCATGATCCCGCCCGAGCGCGACCTGTCGACCAAGTGGTTCTACCAGATCATCCAGAGCCGCTACGGGTTCAATCCGCACCACCTGATGCTTGCCGACGGGGTGGAGTTCTTCATCGGGCAGGGCTGCAAGGTCGGCCTCGGCGGTCACCTGATGGGCCAGAAGGTGACCGAGCAGGTCGCCGAGATGCGCTCGCTGCCGGCCGGCATCGACCAGCGGAGCCCGGCGCGCCACCCGGACTGGCTCGGGCCGGACGACCTGTCGCTGAAGATCCAGGAAATCCGCGAGGCGACCGACTACCAGGTGCCGATCCAGCTCAAGCTGGGCGCTGCGCGGGTGTACGACGACGTACGGATGGCCGCCAAATGCGGGCCGGACACCATCTACCTGGACGGGGCCGAGGGCGGCACCGGCGCGGGACCCCACATCGCCGCGGAGGAGACCGGCATCCCGCTGATGGCGGCCATTCCGGAGGCGCGCCGGGCGCTGGAGGACGTAGGCCTGGTCGATGAGATCGATCTGGTGGTGGCCGGCGGCATCCGCAATGGCGCCGACGTCGCCAAGTGCCTGGCGCTCGGCGCGAAGGCGGTGGCCATCGGGCACTCCGCGCTGATGGCTCTCAACTGCAACAAGGAGATCCCGGGCGTCACCGACTACGAGGGCACCGTCGGCGTCCCGGCCGGGCAGTGCTACCACTGCCACACCGGGCGGTGCCCGGTCGGCATCACCACTCAGGACCCCGAACTGCGCATGCGGCTCAGGGTCGATGAGGCGGCCGAGCGCGTCTACAACTTCCTGCACACGCTGACCATCGAGGCGCAGATGTTCGCCCGGGCCTGTGGCAAGACCGACGTGCACAGCCTCGAGCCCGAGGACCTCTGCGCGCTGACCGTGGAGGCGTCGGCGATGGCGAAGGTGCCGCTGGCCGGCACGAACTACATCCCCGGGCAGACCGAGGAGCGCACGCTGGCCGAGATCAAGGCACTCCTGGAAAAGCAGATACTGAACGAGAGCACGGGCGGTCCGCGCAATGGCTGAGGAACCTATCTCTGGGCTGGCCGGTGATGAGCCCCGGGCGCCGCACCTGTCGGTGAAGATCGGCATCGACACCGAGGAACTGACCGGGCGGACCTTCCCCTATCAGTTCGACCGGTCCCTGGTAGACGACGTCGACCTCATCGCGGCGACCCCGGGCGAGGACCTCAACTGGCTGGAGGATATCTACCTGATGTACGAGGATGGCGTCCCCGCGGTCTTCGACCGGTACACCAACGCCTTTCTCAAGATCCATTTCGAGATTCCTGAGGGCCGGGAGGACGAGTACGCGCGAAAGGTGCTGATTACGCACCTTCGCGAGGGCAACTCCTACGGCATCTGGCTCAAGCGCCGCCACGCGAAGTTCCCGCAGCCCGAACTCGGCCCGTGGCTGGCAGGGTCCGCCACGGTTGGCGAGAACTGGCGGCCCCCCGAGGTACCGGGGCCAGAGCGCCCATCCGGCCACTGACGCGGCCGCCGCTCTTCTCAACCGCAGACATGGCTAACGCTCGGCCCGGCCCGGCGGCTCGCCCCGCCGGTCTCCCGGAACGCTGTGACGCTGTTGTCGTGGGCGGCGGCGTGCTCGGGCTGTCGTCGGCTTATGAGCTCGCCCGCCGCAACCTCTCGGTTGTCCTTGTGGAGAGCGGTCAGGTGGGAGGGCGGCAGTCCGGCCGGAACCTGGGATTCGTCCGCCAACAGGGCCGAGCGCCCGCCGAACTGCCGATGATGATGGCCGCCAACCAGCGGTGGCAAGGGCTCGGCCATGAACTCGGGTCGGACGTGGAGTGGCGGATGGGGGGCAACCTCCGGCTCACCAACGACCCAGAACTGGCGGGCCGCTACGAGCGCTGGGTGGCTGACGCCGCGTCGTTCGGACTCGACAGCCGGGTTGTGAGCAGCGCCGAGGTGGCATCGATCCTGCCCGGAGTGAACGAGAAGTGGCTGCTTGGGATCTTCACGGCATCTGATGGGCACGCCGACCCCATCGCGACATGCCGCGCCTACACGGCGGCGTTGCGGGCGCGTGGCGTTCAGATCTGCGAGGGCGTGCCAGTGCGGAAGGTCATACTCCAGGGTGGCTCGGTCACCGGCGTCGCGACGCCCTTTGGCGAGCTCAAGGCCGGGATCGTCGTGCTGGCCGCAGGATCTGGCAGCGCGCGACTGGCCCGCGGGGCGGGAGTCGAGATTCCCCAGCAGCTGGTCCGCCAGACGGTCATCCTGACAGAGCCAGTCCCAGCGGTGACACGGGCGGCTGCCTGGACGGGCGAGCTCTTCATCCGCCAGGACGCCAGAGGGTGCCTTCGCCTCGGCGCTTCCGCACGCAATGAGATCGTTCTGGACCCCGCTGGGATTCGTCATGCTGGGCGATTCCTCTCTGGCTACCTCGCCAACCGCTCGCAGCTTCGCGTGCGGCTTGACCCCGCGAGCCTCGCCAGGGCCCTGCTCCGGCCCGTTCAATCCACCTGGGGCGGCGAGCTGGATCCCCAGCCCAGGTTCGACGACGTCCGATTCTGCCTCGAGCGGATACAGCGCTACTTTCCCGGCCTCGGTGCTTTGCGGCTCCGGCGGGCCTGGGCCGGAGAGATAGAGGTGACGCGGGATGCGCTACCCGTTATCGACGGTGGGGGCGGGCCGAGCGGTCTTGTCATCGCCACGGGGATGAGCGGGCACGGGTTCGGGCTTGGGCCCATCGTGGGCACTGTCGTGGCCGATATCGTCGACGGCGCCGAGACCGGTTTCGACCTGCAGCCGTTCCGCCTCGCTCGCTTCCATGACGGCAGCCGGCTCGAGCCCGTACACCTCATCTGACCCCGTACCGCGTCAGCCTGCCACCGCGCCGGGTTCGTCCGGGAGGTGACTCCTTTACCATGAGAAACATGCCTGCAACGACCCGACGTGTACTGCTCGCCAAGCCCCGGGGCTACTGCGCCGGGGTCGACCGTGCCGTACAGACCGTCGAGCTGGCGCTGGAGCGCTACGGCGCCCCGGTCTACGTGCGCAAGCAGATCGTCCACAACAAGCATGTCGTGGCCGCGCTGGAGCAGCGCGGGGCCGTGTTCGTGGACGAGGCGACAGATGTCCCCGAGGGCGCGGTGGTGGTCTTCTCGGCGCACGGGGTGGCGCCGCAGGTCCGCGCCGATGCGGAGATGCGCAATCTGCACGCGATCGACGCCACCTGCCCCCTCGTCACCAAGGTTCACAGCGAGGCGCGCCGGTTCGCCGCGCAGGGATACGAGATCCTGCTCATCGGCCATGAGGGCCACGAGGAGGTAGTCGGCACGACCGGCGAGGCGCCGTCGCACATCTCCCTGGTGGACGGGCCCGGGGGCAGCGCCGAGGTGCAGGTACGCGACCCCGCCAAGGTGGTCTGGCTGTCGCAGACCACGCTCTCGGTCGATGAGACCAACGAGACCGTCGCTGCGCTGAAGGCGCGGTTCCCAACGCTGGCCGACCCGCCCAGCGACGACATCTGCTACGCCACCCAGAACCGGCAGGCGGCCGTGAAGCGGATCGCGGCGGAGTCGGATGTGGTCATCGTGGTGGGATCGCAGAACTCCTCCAATTCGGTGCGGCTGGTCGAGGTGGCGGTTGACGCTGGCGCTGGCGCCGCCTACCTGGTCGACGACGCCGATTCGATCGAGCCGGCCTGGCTGGAGGGCGTGAGCACGGTGGGGCTGAGCAGCGGCGCGTCCGTGCCGGAGGACCTGGTAGCCGGCGTGCTTGAACGCCTTGCCGACAGTGGCTTCGACCACGTCGAAGAGGTCGAGGCGGTGGAGGAGCGAATGGTCTTCGCGCTCCCGCACGAACTCAGGCAGCACAAGAACTCACCCTGACCTCGCCCGTCACTCCGCTTCTACAGCAGACAGCGGGCCAGGGTGGCAGCTTGAAGATCTTCACACGGCCTGCACAGCTTCCACATCCCGTCTTCGTCTGCCCGATGCTGCACTGTCATGTGGGTCCGGCCGGCCGGGATGCGGGCGAGAACCCGGCAGTCCGGGGGCCAGTTTCAAACTGATGGTCACAAGGACGGGACGCGGCACGGGAAATCGGCGGGGAGCGGGTTTGTTGCCGATTGCTGCGGCGCCTTCATGACACCGGGCCTGCGCTGGCCCGTTGCGAGGAGGTTATCGTTATGAATCTTCGCCACGGCCCGCTGCGGAATGCGCGGCCCGCAGGCCGGTATATCGTCCTGGTGCTGGTGGCCGCGGTTTTGCCGCTGGGGGCGTTAAGCCCGGCAGCAGCCGCGCCGGGGCAGCCGCGGGTGCCTGCCTTGCACTGGGCGGCCTGCGGGGGTGGCTTTGCGTGCGCCACGGCTGCGGTGCCGCTGGACTATGACCATCCGGGCGGGCCGGCTATCTCGCTGGCCCTGATCCGGCTGCCCGCCACCGATCAGCGGCACCGGATCGGTTCCGTGCTGACTAATCCCGGTGGCCCGGGCCATTCCGGGGTGGACGCCATCCGCGGCATCCCGCCCAGCGCCTATCCGCCCGGCATGCGAGCCCGGTTCGACATCATCGGCTTCGACCCGCGCGGGGTGGGACACAGCACACCGATCCGGTGCTTCCCCAGCGACGCAGCAAGGTCGCGGTTCTTCGCCGGCGTGCCACTGTTCCCGGTCACCCGCGGCGAGCAGGTCCTGTTCGCCGCCAAGACCGCCGAGTTCGGCGGGATCTGCCTGCGTCACAACGCCGCCATCATGCGGCACATGTCGACGGCCAACGTCGCCCGGGACATGGACCTGCTGCGCCAGGCGCTGGGCGACCGGAAGCTGACCTTCTACGGCGCCTCCTACGGCAGCTACCTCGGCGAGGTCTACGCCGGCCTGTTCCCCGGCCGCGTCCGGGCGCTGGTCTTCGACTCCATCATCGACCCGGTGGACTGGGCCACCGGACACGGGGACGGCTTCTCAGTCCCGGTGTACACCCGCGAGCGCAGCGACGCGGGCACCGATGCGACGATGGCGCAGTTCCTCCGGCTCTGCGACCGCGCCGGCCCGCGCTGTGCGTTCTCCGCCGGGGATCCCCAGGCGAAATGGCAGACGCTGCTGGACAGGGCCCGGCGGGCGCCGATCCGCATCCCGGGCGGCCCGCCAGTGACCTACGCCGAGATCGTCACCCGCACCGAGCTACTGCTGGCGGACCCGCCACAATCCTGGTCGGCGCTGGCCGGGAAACTGCAGCAGCTCTACCAGGCCAGCACGCCGGCCCCGCGGAGCGCCTCCGCCGCGACCGCTGCTGGCGCGGCGGCAGTGGCCTACCACAACGACGACGAGGCGCTGGTCGCCGTCACCTGCACCGACACCAACAACCCCCGCGACCCGTTCCGCTGGCCAGCCGTGGCCCGGCAGCGCGACCACCGCTTCGGCCCGTTCGGATCCTTCTGGGCCTACCTGTCCGAGCCGTGCGCCACCTGGCCAGCGCGCGACCACGACCGGTACACCGGCCCATTCCACCACCGCACCTCCGCCCCGGTCCTGATCATCGGGACCCGCTTCGACCCGGCCACCCCGTATGCCAACGCCCGCGCCCTCGCCCGGCAACTGCCCAACAGCCGGCTCCTCACCCTCGACGGATGGGGGCACGTGGCCCTGGGCAAGAGCGCCTGCATCGCCATCTACATGGACCGCTACCTGGTCACCGGCACATTGCCACCACCGGGAACCACGTGCCGGCCAGACCAGCAGCCATTCCGGTAGCGGCACCCGGAAACGACACATCGGCTGCTCGTCTAGGTCAATAGCGGGCAGTGCTCAGCGGTCGCAGCGTCTGTGTTACCGGCACCGACGTGATTGCCGACTCGATATCACCCTGCTTGCATGACAGCGACTCACCCCGTTCGGCACGATCCTGGGACCGGCGGCGACAGCCCCCGGCTGCGCAGCCGTGTCCCGGGCACGCGCGCCGCTGGCCGCAACCGGGTAGTACCTACAGCCGGAGGTGATGGCTGATCCGCTGCCGACCTCATCCTCCAGGGTTCATAACGTTGGCCTGCCGGTCGCAGCATTGAGGCCATACGACAAGTGAGGTGGTGACCATGTCCAGCAACGTCATGAGCGACCCGCCGACTGAGCCGGTGCTGATGGTGGAGACGCGGGAGGAGCTGGTGTACCTGCTGGGTCAGGCCTGTGAGATCGAGCATGGCTTGATGTGTGAGTACCTGTACGCGCAGTTCTCGCTCAAGCGCGGGCTGGATGAGGGCCTGACCGAGGCCCAGCTCGCCCGCGTGCAGGCCTGGGAGAAGGCGCTGATCAGCGTGATCAAGCAGGAGATGCTGCATCTGGCGCTGGCCACCAACATCTTGACGGCGATCGGGGCGGCGCCTCATTTTGAGCGGCCCAACTTCCCGATCTTGTCCCGCTGGTACCCCGAGGGTGTCCAGATCGCGCTGGTGCCGTTCGGCGAGCGGGCGCTGCGCCATTTCATCTACCTTGAACGGCCCGAGGGGATGGCGCTGGACGATGCGGCCGGGTTCGCGGCCGCCCAGCACGCCCAGCCGCTGACCGCAGGCGGCACCGGGCTGGTCGCCGAGCCGCAGGAGTGGCGGACGGTCGGTCATCTCTACCGCGGGATCGAGGCCGGCCTGGCGAACCTGTGCGCCCGGTACGGCGAAGACGCCGTGTTCATCGGGCCGACGCGAGCGCAGGCGGTCACCGACATCTTCGAGTGGCCCGAGCTGATCGCGGTCACCGACCTGGCCTCGGCGGGCCGGGCGATCGAGACGATCGTCGAGCAGGGCGAGGGGGCGCGCGGCGACTGGATCAAGTCACACTTCGGCACCTTCGTGGGGATCCTGGAGGACCTGCTGGCCGAGCAGGCCGCCGATCCCGCGTTCACCCCGGCCCGGCCGGTCAAGCCGGCCTTCGTCCGGCTACCGCCCGACGTCGAAGCCGGGACCCTGATCGAGGACCCCACCACCGCGCAGGTCGCCGACCTGGCCACCGGCTTGTATGAGGTCACCCTCCAGGTGCTCAGCCGGTACTACATCCACCACGGCGAGAATGCGGCCGAATTCAACGCCCTGGCACGCACCGCCAAACACCTGATGAACTGGGTGATGCGCGAGCTGGGGCCGGTGCTGACCGCCCTGCCGGTCGGCTCATCCCACCCGGCCCGCACGGCCGGGCCGACCTTCGACATCGCCCGCCCCGCCATCTTCATGCTGCCGCACCAGGACGCGGCCTGGAAGATCATCAAAGAACGGATCGATGCGCTGCAGCAAGCCTGCGCTGCGCTCGGCCAGCAAGCGGGCCTCGGCGCACTCGCCGCGCTCGCCGGCGAGCTGGAGTCGATGAGCCAGGACATCGGGACACACGGTTCCAGCACAGGCGGCTGACGGCTGGAGTGGCTGGCCTGATCGGGGCGGCTTCGCCCGCGCCGCCAAGGTCGCCATGCTTGCCGGCTGGGGTCATGCAATGATCTGGCCATGGGGCCTGCCGAAGGATCGGGCTTCGGCGCCGGCCGCATTGTCCGCCCCGGGGCGGGAGGTGTCGTTTCCCGTTCGGGGCTGTTCGAGCGGCTGGCGGCGTCGGCCAGGGTGACCGTGGTGTCCGCGCCGCCGGGCAGCGGGAAAACGATTCTGCTGCGGTCGTGGATCGGTGAGACGGGTCTAGGGGAAAGCGCGGCGTGGGTGCCCGTCGGGCGTGGCGAGCGTGACCCGCAGCGGTTTTGGTTGTTGGTAGCTGAGGCGCTACGCGGCACTGCCCCCGGGTCGGCGCTGGTGCGGGCGGTGACGGCGGCACCGGATCTGGACGGGTGGGCGATCGTGGAGCGGCTGCTGAAGGATCTGGCGCCGTTGGAGGACCGGCTCTGGCTGATACTCGACGATGCACACGAGCTGGAGTCGGACGAGACGCGGCGCCAGCTGGAACTGCTGCTGATGCGCGCCCCGGACGAGCTGCGGTTCGTCCTGGCCACCCGGCACGACCTGCGGTTGGGGCTGCACCGCCTGCGGCTGGAAGGCGAGCTGACCGAGATTCGCGGCGCCGACCTGCGGTTCAGTCTGGCTGAGGCGCGGGAGCTGCTGGCCGCCGCCCGGGTGGAGCTGGGCGATCCGGCGCTAAGCATGCTGTACGAGCGGACCGAGGGGTGGGCGGCGGGGCTGCGGCTGGCGGCGTTGTCGCTGGCCCAGCACGACGATCCGGAGCGGTTCGCAGCCGAGTTCTCCGGCAGCGAGCGGACGGTGGCCGAGTACCTGCTGGCTGAGGTGCTCGAGCGGCAGAGCGAGGAGGTGCGGCGGCTACTGCTGCGGACCTCGGTGCTGGAGCAGGTCAACGGCGAGCTGGCCGACCTGCTGACCGGGGGGTCGGCCGGCGGGCGGGTGTTGGAGGAGCTGGAGGAGGCGAACGCGTTCGTGGTGTCATTGGACGCGGGGCGGTCCTGGTTCCGCTATCACCGGCTGTTCGCCGGCCTGCTGCAGCGGGAGTTGCGCCGCACCGCACCGGGCGAAGTCACCGCGCTACACCAGGCGGCCTCCGGATGGTACGCGGGGCACGGGTTCCCAATCGAGGCGATCCGGCACGCCCAGGCCGCCCGGGACTGGGGCCTGGCTGCCCGCCTGCTCGCAGACCACTGGCCCGGCCTGCACCTGGGCGGGCAAGCCGCAACCCTGCACGAGCTGGTCGCCGTGTTCCCCGCCGAAGCCCCTGCGGCGGATGCCGAGCTCGCAGCGCTGGCCGCGGCCGACCAGCTGGCCCAGGGATCGCTGGAGGAGGCGGAGCGGTACCTCACGCTCGCAGCGCTGGGATCGGCATCGGTGCCGGAGGGCCGCCGCGGGCGGGTGCAGATGCTGCTGGGGATCGTCGGGCTAGTGCTGGCCCGGCAGCGCGGCAACCTTCCGGCAGTGGCCGAGCAGGCGCGGCGGCTGCAAGCTGCGGCCGAGGCCCCAGGCGCGGCGCGGCCCGGCCTGGGCGAGGACCTGCGCGCGCTCGCGCTGATCAACCTCGGTATCGCCGAGGCCTGGGCGGCCCGGTTCGATCAGGCAGAGCAGCACCTGGAGCAGGGCGTCGCGCTGGCGCGCCAGATCGGGCGGCCCTATCTGGAGTTCACCGGCCTGGCCCACCAGGCGACAATCGAGATCTACCGGTCGTTCACACGGACCGCCGAGCGCACCAGGCAGGCGATCGAGCTGGCCGAACGGCACGGCTGGACCGACGAGCCGGCCGCCGGCATCGCCTACCTCCGCCTCGGAGCCGCGCTGGTCGGGCAGGGGCGGCTGGAGGAGGCAGAACCCTGGGTCCAGCGCGCCGAGCGCACCGTCAGACCAGAAGCCGAGCCCGTGGCAGCGCGGGCCGTCCACCACATCCGCGGAATGCTGGAACTGGCGCGCGGCCATGACCAGCTGGCGCTGGCCGCCTTCCAGGCCGCAGAGCGGCTGGCCGGGCGCTTCGCCACGCCGCACCTGCTCCTGCCGCTGACACGCGGACGGCTGCTGCTGACCCTGGTGCGCCTCGGCGAGACCGAGCGCGTCGAGCAGGTCCTCGCCGGACTCGGCGAACAAGACCGCGATCACGACGAGATCCGCATCGCCACCGCGGCGCTGCGGCTCGCCCAGCACGACCCGCACGCGGCGACCATCGCGCTCGCGCCGGTCCTCGACGGCTCCGCTCTCCCAGTCCGGCCGGCCTGGCTGGTTGAGGCTTTCGTGGTGGAAGCGATCGCCCGGGACGCGCTCGGCGACCCGCTCGCCGCAGACGGCGCCCTGGAGCGCGCGCTCGATCTGGCCGAACCCGACGGCGCGGTCTTGTTCTTCTTGCTCCATCCCGCACCGGGCCTGCTCGAGCGCCACGCCCGGCATGGCACCGCCCACGCCGCTCTGCTCGCCGAGACCCGCAGCCTGCTCGCCGGACGTACGCCCGCGCCGCCGCCCGCCGCAGCGCAGCCGCCTCTCGATCCGCTCAGCAACAGCGAGATCCGCGTGCTGCGCTACCTGCCGACCAACCTGTCAGTGCCGGAGATCGCGAGCGAACTGTACGTCTCAAGGAACACCGTCAAAACCCATATCCAAAGGCTCTACGCCAAGCTCGGCACGCACCGCCGCGGCGAGGCCGTCGAGCGCGCCCGCGCCCTCGGCCTGCTCGCACCGTCCCCACGCCAGCGCTGACCCTCGCCCGGCCCGCCTGTACCGCGCCAATCACCCCGATTTGCGTACACCAGCTCACCTTGCCGTGACCGAGGCTCACAGGCAAGGACGCAAGCGAGCCTGCCAAGCCGAGACCCAGCCAAACGCCCGGTCCCGCCGGGCAGACCCGCCCACCAAGTCACGGGCGGCCGTCATCGCCCCCGAAGGAAAGGACGTACCTACCATGACCACTTCGCTCGCCCGCCGCCCAGGCCCCAAGCGTGCCAGGAAGGGAGGGACGTAGTCATGATCAATCCCGCGGTCTTCGCCACCACGTTCCTCGCCGCGGCCGTCGAGATCGTCGAGATGGTGATCATCGTGGTCGGCGTGGGTGTGGTTCGCGGCTGGCGGTCGACCTTGGTTGGCGCCGCCTCGGGCCTGGTCATCCTCACGGCGCTCATCCTGGCGCTCGGCATGGCGCTGACGCACGTACCCATCGGCGTCCTGCGCCTGGTGGTCGGCTCGCTGCTGTTCGTGTTCGGCCTGCAGTGGCTCCGCAAGGGGATCCGCCGGGTCGCCGCCAACGGTTTCCGCGGCATGGGCGCGCGGGCCGCAACCGACGACGGCATCCCCACCCACGGCATGGACTGGACCGCGTGGCTCTTGGCGTTCAAGGGTGTCCTGCTCGAAGGCCTGGAAGTCGCGATCATCGTCGTCACCTTCGGCGCGGCCGCGCGGGCGTTCCCCACCGCAGCCCTCGCCGCGGCCGCCGCCCTTGTGGTCATCGGCGGTGCCGGCGCGCTCGCCCACCGGGCCGTGGAACGCATCCCGCGCAGCGCCCTGCAACTCCTGGTCGGCACGCTGCTGTCCGCCTTCGGCACCTTCTGGGCAGTGGAGGGGCTCGGCATCGCGTGGCCCGGCGAAGACCTGGCCATCATCGCCCTGGCCGCCTGGTACATCCTCGCCGCCGCCGCCTACATCGGCTACCTGCGGCGGCATGCCCAGCATGCCAGGCAGCTCGCTCACGCAAGCGCGAGGTGAACCATGACCGTTTCCTGGCTCAACCGGGCAGCGACCCTGAGCCTTCGCGGGCTCGTGGCATTCGGAAAGTTCTGGTACGGATTCATCATCGGCGACGACTGGACCGTCGCAGCCGCGGTAGCGGCCGCGCTGGTGGTCACCTGGCTGCTGCACACCGCAGGCGTGGCCGCATGGTGGCTGCCGCCGCTGGCCGCGGTGGCCGCGACCGGGACCAGCCTTCGCCGCATCAGCCGATGAGGCAACTGGCGGCGTTCGCGTGCCTGGTGGCGAGTACCGTCGCGCTCGGACGCCAGCAGACACCCGGATCTGAGCCGCACTGAGGCCGCCGTGTCTCCAGTATGGGCTGCCGTCGCGATGCTGGTGCAGAACGTCCTCGCCGTGCTTCTGGTGCAGGCTGAGGCCCGCAACCGGGCGCTGCTGGCCGGGCTGCTGGACTGCCTGATGTGGCCGGCCGGGATGGTCACGACCACAATCACCGTGACCGCGCTCCAGGGCCACCACGCCGGACTGAAAACCGAGGTGATCGCGGCGGTCACGCTGGCCAACTTCGCCGGTTCGTCGGCTGCGGTGAGGCTGGGCAGGCGGTTCATCAAAGCGCGGCGTGAGTAGAACCGCGTGGCGGGAGTAGACCGGTACTAGGGGAAGCCCCGGGGTTCCTGCTCAGGCTCTGACATAACGCCAACAGTACGGCGAACGCGGTCCCCGCTCCAGTGAAGGCAGCCTAGGATGCGCAGCACCCAACGGCGATCCCGAAAGGGGATCGTCTAGCGGTTCTCCGCCACGAACTGGCTGGCGGTGAAAGACGCGCCAGCCGGATCGGCAAGGACAGCGAATCGCACCCACGGCGCATTCTGCGGCTCGGCGAGGACCGAGCCTCCGAGCTCGCTCGCTCGCGCAGCGATCGCGTCCACGTCGTCGACGGCGAAGGTCACGCTCCAGCGCGCTGGGCCACCCTCGCGGGGCAAGATCGTCGCCACGACGTTCTCGAAGCCTTCGGGTGCGCCCATCTGCTTCATCCCCGCGCGCAGGCCGGGGGTGAGCTCCTCGAGATGGTCGCCGTAGCCCGGCAGAGCCCACATCGGCGAGCCGACGTCGATTGTCGTCCAGCCGAACACGGCGCCGTAGAAGGCCCGTGCGGCCTCGACATCGTCGGTGTGCAGGTTGTTGAAGTTCACCGCGCCATGCTCGTTGACCGCCGCCGAGCCGCGGTGCGATCCGGGCTGCCACACGCAAAAGACCGCGCCCTGCGGATCGGCGAACACGCCCATCCGCCCCGCGTCAAACACGTCGAAGGGCTCGGAGAGCACCTGCCCGCCCGCCTCGCGCACCCGGGCTGCGGCGTCGTCAGCGGACTCGACGCGGATGTAGGTGTTCCACATGGCCTGCGGCGGTGCGCCGGGGGGCTGCGAGGAGATCGCCGCCACGTCCCGGCCGTCGATGCGGGCCATGTAGTAATGAGCTCCCGCGTCGGGGGGCATCGCGTCCTCGGTCTGCCACCCGAACAGCCCGGAGTAGAACCGGGCGGCGTCGGCGGGGTCGGGCTGGTTGGTGTCGACCCAGCACGGCACCCCGGCTGGGTAATCCTCGCGCGTGCTCATGGCGGCAGCCTACAGCGGCTCTCATCGAGCATCCCGGCAGCGAGCCGCCAGAACTGGACGCGCGGATGTTATCGCGGCACCGGATGGCAGCCAGAGTCGGGAACTCGGCGACCTGCCACGTCCGGTCACATAGTGCGATCGGCCCGTGGCCTGAGCGAAGCGCGCACTCCCGCCTAATAGAGACTCGGGTTGCGTGTGATCTTGCGAGGGTCAGGGTGGCCTCGCAGGTCGTTTCGAGGGGATCGGCCTATCTCCGCTTCAGCATCGGCATGTGGGCCAGCGCAGCGTCGATAGCGTCGTCCGCGGCGCAGTCCACCTGGGGCGCGACTCCGCGGCCCTCCCAGTTGGTTCCGGTGACCGAGTCGGTGCAATACCCGAACGGCAGTTCGCCGGTCACGGTCGCCGCCAGTCGTATATCGGTAACGTGATCGGCAGCCCCAGGGGTCCGCTCGCCCACTATCGTGACCCGGCCCCGGGCCTGAAGGTGGTATGCCAGTGCCTCACCGGAGGAGAACGTCCGCCCGCTGACCAGCACCGCCACCGGCATGTCGGCCGGCACGGCGGTTCCGATCGGAAGGTCAGGCGTCC
>Ga0070710_10000969_pt1 | contig 13614 bp, 10 predicted proteins | sample LARL52metaG_FD_65454 | JGI IMG/M metagenome (GOLD analysis project Ga0070710, IMG submission 65454) | Corn, switchgrass and miscanthus rhizosphere microbial communities from Kellogg Biological Station, Michigan, USA - LAR L5-2 metaG | ecosystem: Host-associated > Plants > Roots > Rhizosphere ... | reverse complement strand
GCACCGGTTTCCACCCCGGTGAGCGCTGGACCCCGGAGCTGGGCCTGGAGTTCATGCTCACCAGGACGCTGCAGGAACCCGCGGCCGCCCGTGACGAGATCGACCGCTACCTCGGCTGGCCGGGCCAGGCACCGGCCTACAAGATCGGCGAACGTCTCTGGCTCGCCGCCCGCGAGGACGCCCGTGCCCGCAAGGGCGCCGACTTCGACCTCAAGCGCTTCCACAAGGACGCGCTGGAGATGGGCTCGATGGGCCTCGACACCTTGCGGGAACGGCTCGCGGCGCTCTGACCTGCACAAACCCGCCTTTATGCAAAAGACGTTTGCGGACGTCCGCAAACGTCTTTTGCATAACTGATATATCGCATATTGGATATCGAGGCGGGTTCAGCTCGGGTCGGCCCACCGCACGCGCACGCGGTTCGTGATCGGGTCGGAGTCGTCGGTGTGCACGAACTCCAGCCAGGGGCCTGGTTCCGGCCGCACCGACGCCCACCCGTCACCACTGCGCACCACCGGGTGGCCGGTCGCCTGAGCCGAGGCCAGCGGGTCCGGGGAGTCGACGACGACGGCCGCGATCGCGCCGGTGTACTCGGGCCGGGGCTCCAGGACGCAGAACTCGTTGCCCTGCGGATCGCGCAACACCACCCACGGCACGTCGCGCTGGCCGATGTCGGCGTGCTCGGCGCCCAGCTTCAAAGCGCGCGCCACGATGTCCGCCTGGTGTTCGAGCGAGGTCGAGGCCAGGTCGATGTGCACCCGGTTCTTCTCGATCTTCGGGGCGTCGCTCCACACGAACGTCAGCTCGATCTCGTCGCCGGCGAACTCGGACCAGAACGCGGCCAGAGCGGGGGGATCTGCTGCGTCGAACGTGATTTCCACCGTGCGAGGGTACTGTCTCGCGGGTGGCGAAGCTGGTGCTCGGACCGCTCCTCAGGCATGTGCACGAGACGTCCGCGACAGTGTGGGTCGAGACCGACGAGTCCTGCGACGTCACGGTCGCGGGGCACACGACGAGGACGTTCCAGGCGGGCGGCCAGCACTTCGCCCTCGTCCGGCTGGAGAACCTGGGCCCGCGCACCGAGTACGACGTCAGGCTCGACGGGGAGGTTGTCTGGCCGGAACTCGGCAGCACGTTCCCGAAACCCGTCATCCGCACCGGTGAGATCACCAGGATCGCGTTCGGCTCGTGTCGCGCCGCACCGAGCCAGCCGGTCGGGCCCGACGCCCTCGACGCCTTCGCGCAACGGCTCATGAGCGCGCCGGAGGAGGAGTGGCCGCAGGCACTGATCCTGTTGGGAGACCAGGTCTACGCCGACGAACCGACCGAGGCCACCAAGCAGTGGCTGCGCGAACGCCGTCACGGCACGGAGGAACCCGACGGCGAGGTCGTGCACTTCGCCGAGTACGCCCACCTGTACCACGAGACCTGGGGCGACCCGGAGATCCGCTGGCTGCTGTCGGTCGTGCCGTCATCGATGATCTTCGACGACCACGACGTGCGCGACGACTGGAACACCTCCGCGGTGTGGCGGCAGGAGATGGCCGAGAAACCGTGGTGGCGCAACAGGATTCGCGGCGCCATCGCGTCCTACTGGGTGTACCAGCACCTCGGCAACCTCGGTCCGGAGGAGCTCGCGAGGGATCCCCTGTACGCCAAGGTGAAGGCGCAGGGCACGGACGTCCTGCCGTTGCTGGAGGAGTTCGCCGAGGAGGCGGACAGGGAGACGCGGGGCCGCAAGTCCACGTGGTGGAGCTTCCGCCGCGACTTCGGCCGCGCCCGGCTGCTCATGGTCGACACGCGTTGCGGCCGCATCCTCGGTGACGGCAAGCGGCAGATGGTCAGCGACGAGGAGTTCGACTGGCTCGAACGCAACGCACAGGGCGACTACGACCACCTGCTGATCGGCTCGTCGCTGCCGTGGCTGATGCCGCACGCGCTCAGTCACTTCCAGTCCCTCAACGAGATCGGCGCGCGCAAACCCGGCTGGCAGGGCAGGGCCGCCGAGAAGATCCGGCAGGCGGCCGACCTCGAACACTGGCCGGCGTTCCGCGAGTCGTTCGACCGGCTCACCCGCATGATCGAGAAGGCCGCGAACAACGGCGCCGCAACGGTGTGCGTGCTCTCCGGCGACGTCCACCACAGCTACGTCGCCGAAGCCGAGTTCCCCGCGCCCGCCAAGGCGACGGTGACGCAGCTCGTGTGCTCGCCGGTGCACAACGAGCCGCCGAAGGTGTTCGAGCCCGCCTTCCGGCTGTCGTGGTCCCGTGCCGCGGCACGGGTGTTCCGCGGTCTCGCAACGCTGGCCGGCGTGCCGAAGGACCTGGTGCGGTGGCGTAGGACCAGCGGGCCGCACTTCGGCAACTCCGTGGCGCTGCTGGAGTTCGACGGCCGCCGCGCCCGCTACCGGTTGTTGTCGGCAACGGGTGCGGAAACCGCGAACGTGCTACTTGGTCGCGAGCCGCAGTAGCGCCCACAGCTGCGCGATCGCGTCGTCGTCGCCGAACGGCGTGACCATCCGGTCGGGCAGCCTCCCCCACAGCCAGCGGTACATCGTCATCGGGCTCGCCGACACCTGCGCGTCGGCGGCGTGCGCGTCCTCGGGGTTCACCACGCGCCACGCCGACGCGCCGCGCGGACCACAACGCGTGAGCCACACGTCGTCCTCGACCTGGATGGCGACCAGGCTCTCCCGCGAACCGCGCACCCCGAGCACGTCCAGCTTGTGCCCCAGCCACAACGTCAGCACCTCGTCGACGCCGTCGACCGCGACCTCGTCGGTGACCGCGCCGACCTCCATTCCCGCGGCGCCCTGGACGTCCATGCGGTGCAACGTGGTCTCGTGCGCGAGCCGCCGCCGCCAGAACCCGTAGTTCTGCTGCTCCGGCCACCACGTCGCGCACGGCTCGTGCTCCTCGTGCGCTTCCAGTTCCGCGAGCACGGCCTCCGCACCCGACCGCATGAAGTCCAGCGGATCTTCCCCGCCCGAGGGGAAGTCCTGCCATTCCCCGGCTTCCGGTTCGTGGCCGAGCCTGATCCACTCCAGCGCCCTGCGGTAACCGCTGCCCACGTGCCGGACGGTCTCGCCGAGATTCAGCCCGGGACAGGCGGGCACGCCCTTGTGCGGTGGCTGGCCGATCGCGGACATGGTGAGCAGTTCCGCCTCACGCCGCAGCACTTCCAGTGCGTTCACCGCTTGGCCTCGCTCATGACGCGGTCCACGAGCGTCACGAACTGGTCGGTCTGACGCACCAGGTCGTCAGCTGTGCGCGCGTTGACATGCCGTGTGATGCCCGCGAGCACAGCGGCCCGCGTGGACGACCACGACGCGAAGAACGTGGCCCACTCACGCATCTCCGGCGCGATCGAGGCGAGCAGCACCCACGCGCTGGTCGGCTTCGAACGTCCGCGATGGGGCCGTCCGCGCAACGCGAGCACCGCGGCGGCAGCACGCAGCGCGGCGAGGTAGGCGGTGGCGAACCGCTCCGCCGGCTCGGGCGTGCGTTCGGACTCGGCGAGCGAGTCGCGGGCCTGCTGCAGCAGCGCGAGCGCAGAAGCGGGCGGTAACGGGATGGGGAAGTCGATGGCAGTCATCTCGGCCTCCTCGTGGCGTCGGTGAACGACGTCTCCGCCGAGGGGAAGCCGGCGGCTCTCGGAGGTGGGGTGCTTCCCCCACCCCACCTCCGAGGCATGGTGAGACTCGAACACATGTTCGAGCCGCTACCAGCGTAGCTCTCGGTCGATGGATTCCTCAACCCGCCCCACCACGTAGTGGCCAGTCGTGGTCTGATGGTGATGTGAGCGCGCTCGAACACCCCGGAATCCGCAGGGTCGCGGAAGCCCTGCCGGTCGCCACCGCCGAACGCATCGTCGTGCTGCCGGACGCCGTGCGGACTGCGGCGGCCGCGGCCGAGGCGGTGGGCGTTCAGGTCGGAGCGATCGCGAACAGCCTGTTGTTCGCCGCGGTGCGCGACGGCGTGGCGACCCCGCTGCTGGTGCTGACCTCGGGTGCGCATCGGGCGGACACGTCGCTGGTGGCCGCACTCGTCGGCGCGGACGCGGTGAAGCGCGCCGACCCGGAGTTCGTGCGTGAGCACACGGGGCAGGTGATCGGCGGTGTGTCGCCGGTCGGGCATCCCGCGCCGATCGAGACCCTGGTGGACGAGGCGTTGTCCGGGTACGAGGAGATCTGGGCGGCCGCCGGTCATCCGCACGCCGTGTACCCCACGACCTTCGCGGACCTGGTGGCGCTGACGGGCGGCCGCGTGGCGGTGGTGTCGGCATGACGGCGTCGCCGCGCCTGGAGCGCATCGTCGAGATGTCCGCGTCCGAGCTGAACGTCCGGCTCGGTGAAGCGCTCGCGCTGTACGTGACCGCGATGAACTACCCGCCCGGCACGGTCGAGCAACGCGCCCCGATGTGGCTCGCGCACATGATGCGCGAGGACTGGCGTTGCGTCGTGGCGCTGGGGGAGCAGGACGAGCTCGTCGGCATCGGCTACGGCTACCGCGGCGCCGCCGGGCAGTGGTGGCACGAACAGGTGCGGCGCGGTCTGATGGCCGTCGCGTCGCCTTCCGTCGTGGAGGAGTGGCTCACCGACTACTTCGAGCTGACCGAGCTCCACGTGCTGCCGCGCGCCCAGGGCCACGGCCTCGGCGAGGACCTGTTGCGCCACCTCATGGAGGGGGTGCGGTCGTCCCGCGTGTTGCTGTCCACGCCGGAGGGTCCGAGCAAGGCGTGGAAGCTCTACCGGCGCGTCGGCTTCCAGGACGTGTTGCGGCACTACCAGTTCACCGGCGACCCGCGCCCGTTCGCGGTGCTCGGTCGCACCTTGCCGATCGTGTAACCCGCCCAGAACCACTTCAGGCCCCCGAGTCACCGCTCGGGGGCCTCTTTGTTGCGATCACTCGATCGCCGCTCTACGCTCACTGATATGCAATATATTGGATATGGGTCACTGAAGGAGCGGGCCGCCGCCGAGATCAGGTCGGCGATCGTGCGGGGTGACCTGGAACCGGGCACGGCCATCAAGGACGTCGAGCTGGCAGAGAAGCTCGGTCTCTCCCGCACCCCGGTGCGCGAGGCACTCGCCACGCTGACCGACGAGGGCCTCGTCGAGACCAAGCCGCACGCCTACACGCGCGTGACCGCGCTGGAACCGGAGCCGGTGCTCGACGCTCTCGTCGTCGTGCAGTCGATGCACGCCCTCGCCGTGGGCATCGCGGTGCAGAGGACGATGCCGGCCGAGGACATCGCCGCGATGCGCGCCGCGAACAAGGCGTTCAAGAAGGCACTCGACGCCAACGACGCCGTCGCCGCCCTGGCCGCCGACGACGAGTTCCACGCGGTGGCCGTCCACCGCTGCGACAACTTCGCGATCACCGCGACCATCGACCGCTACACGCCGCTGGTCCGCCGGGCCGAGCACAGCCGGTTCTCCTCGCCGGGCGCCCGCCACTCCGTCACCCAGCACCAGCAGATCATCGAAGCCTGCGAGCAGGGCGACCACGTGCTCGCCTCCCGCCTGGTCGACGAGAACTGGGGCACCCTCAAGGAGGAACTGTGAACAGATTCCCGCTTCTCTTCGGCCCGTCACCGGTCCACCGCCTGGACCGCCTGACCGCACACCTCGGCGGTGCCGCGGTGTGGGCGAAGCGCGAGGACTGCAACTCCGGCCTCGCCTACGGCGGCAACAAGACGCGCAAGCTCGAGTACCTCGTCGCCGACGCGCTCGCCACGGGCTGCGACACGCTGGTGTCGATCGGCGGCATCCAGTCCAACCACACGCGTCAGGTGGCGGCGGCCGCAGCGCGCGCGGGCCTGAAAGCCGTGCTGGTGCAGGAAAGCTGGGTCGACTGGACCGACGTCGGCAGTGACCGGGTGGGCAACATCCTGCTCAGCCGCATGATGGGAGCCGACGTCCGCCTGGTGGACGCCGAGTTCGGCATCGGCGTCAAACCCGCCTGGGAACAGGCGATCGAGGAGGTCCGCGCGTCCGGCGGCAAGCCCTACCCGATCCCGGCCGGAGCCTCCGACCACCCGCTGGGCGGCCTGGGCTTCGCGAACTGGGCGGACGAGGTCCGCCAGCAGGAAGCCCAGCTCGGCGTCTTCTTCGACACCGTCATCGTCTGTTCCGTCACCGGCAGCACCCAGGCGGGCATGGTCGCCGGTTTCGCCGGCGAGCCCAACCGCCGCGTGCTGGGCATCGACGCCTCCGCCAAGCCCGCCGAGACGCTCGACCAGATCACCCGCATCGCGCACAACACCGCCAAGCTCCGCGAAGTCACGATCTCCGACGAGGACGTCCTCCTCGACGACCGCTTCCACGCCGGCACCTACGGCATCGCCGACGAGTCCACCGTGGAGGCCATGCGGCTCGGCGCCGGTCTCGAAGGCATGATCACCGACCCGGTCTACGAGGGGAAGTCGCTGGCGGGTCTCATCCACCTGGTGTCCTCAGGTGAGATCGACCGCGACTCGACGGTGCTCTACGCGCACCTCGGTGGGCAGCCTGCGCTGAACGCCTACAGCTCGCTCTTCCCGGCTCAGTGATCAGTCCAAAGTGGGCCGGCACGTCGGCTTCGCTTGCGGGACAGGGCCTTCCAGCTCATGGTGTGCGCGGCGCGGTGGGCACCGGGATCGGCTGCTCGCCGCCAGGCTGCTGGTCCTGTCCGCCGCCCTGGTCGACCGGCGCAAACCCGGCTCCAGGCACCACCTGATCACCGACACCACCGGCATCCCTTGGCCGTCATGCTCACCGGCGGGCACCGCAACGACCGTCACCCGCGCCATCCCGCCGATCCGGGGCGTGGCCAGCCACGTCGCCGGCTACGCCCGGATCTACGCTGATCGCGGCTACGAGCACCGGCGCCTGGCCCGCGCCTGCGGCATCAAATCCGTCATCGTCCGGTCTCGGCACCTTCGCCTGGCGCAAGGGCTTCCGGTGACCACGCGTCCGCACCGAACGGCGAGCCGACGTCCATCAGGTCCTCGCCTCGCCGAGGATCACTCGATCGGATGACTCTTGTCCTGATTCGCGGGGTTCGCTCCTCCCGCATATATGCGGAGCGCGGGCGTGCGGACCGGAACGCGGTCGAGGCGCTCGGTCAGGCTCGTAGTCGAAGGCCTTTCGGTGTGGCGCGGAAGCCCGCCTCCTGCAGGACGGAAGCGAGGTGCGAGGTCAGCGCGACCTCGCCGTCGGCCCGCTGCACGGCCAGCTGCCCCAGCCAGCCGTCCCGGACCGCCCGGCTCAGCGCGTTCGCGGCGACGCGCAGCGTCGGATCGTCGTCGGTGAACGACAGCAGGGACTTGCCGCCCCGCTCGACGTACAGCGCCGGGCTGCCGTCGACCAGCACCGCCAGCGCCCCGGCCTTGCGCGCCGGGCGATGTTTGCCTTCTCCCAACGGATCCGGCCACGGCAGCGCGGCACCGTAGGGCTGGGCCGGGTCGGCCGCGGCGAGGACGACCGCCGGCTGGTCGTCCTGCGCCGGTTGGCCGGGCGGGCGCGACAACGCTCGCAACCGGTCCACCGCACCCCGCGCCGCGAACTGGGCGGCCCCCAGCCCCTCGACGACGTAGCCGCGGATCACCTGGCCGGATTCCTCCATTGCCCGCAGCACCTTGTAGACGCCGCTGAACCCGCCTGTCACGCGTTCGGTGTCGAGGGCGCCGCGGGTCAGCACGCCGTGGCGTTCCAGAAAAGCCTCGGTTCGGGCGTGCGCCCGGCGGGTCGGGTCTTCCGCCGGTTTCACCGCCAGCGACCACCGGCCCGCCGCGGTCGGCGGACCCGTGCGGGAAGGCAGGTCCGGACGGGCCGCGCGCAGCCGGGCGTAGCGTCCGCGTGGAGCGCTGCGGCGAGGCTTGTGAGCCGCGCCGCCACCGGACACCAAGGCGCGCAGGGGGGACAACGTGTCGTTGGTGATCAAGCCCGCCCACACCAGATCCCACAGCGCGCCGACGACTTCCGCGTCCGTGCACTGCACGGACAGCGAGACGCGGTCGACGACCTGACGGAAGAACAGGGCGCCACCGGACAGCGCCTCCAGGACCGCCGCGTGCAGCGGCGACTCCGGGATCGACTCCGGCACCAGGTCGGGCAGCAGCAGGTCCGCCACATCCGTTGGCGCCACCGCGATCCAGCCGTCACCACCGGCCAGCGCACCGCACCCCGTCCACGTCACCTCGCCGGACGCCGTCAGCTCGTCCAGCAACGCCGGGTAGTAGCCAGGCAGCCGGGACGGCAGCAGCAGGGACTCCAGCGCGCTGGCCGGAAGTGGTGCTCCCGCGAGCTGTTCCACCACCGAGAACACGTCGTCGACCGTCGGTGCCGAGCGCAGCCGACGGCCAAGCCCGTGCCACGACGGCAGGAACCGGCCCAGCGCCGCGGGTTCGACCGGTTCCACCTCGGACCGCAGCCGTGCCAGCGAGGCCCGGCGCAGGCGGCGCAGCACGTCCGCATCGCAGTACTCGGTGTGGGTGCCGCCGGGACGCAGCTCGCCGCGGACCAGCCGGCCCGTGGCGGCCATCCGTTCCAGGACGCCCGTCACCACGGCCACGCCCAGACCGAACCGCGTGGCGGGCTCCGCGGCGGCAAACGGCCCGTGGGTGCGGGCGTAGCGGCTCAGCAGGTCGCCCAGCGGATCCGCCACCGGTTCGGTGAACGCCTCCGGAACACCGACCGGGAGAGCGACTCCCAGCGCGTCCCGGACCCGGCCCGCGTCCTCGATCGCGATCGTGCGTTCCTCACCGGCGATCCGGACGCGGATCGCGCGGCGCTGAGCCACCAGCTCGTCCAGCCACTCGCGGGGCGCACCGCGTTCGAGAGCCTCCGCGTCGGAGAGATCTCCCAGGAACCGCAACAGGTCCGCGGTGTCCTCGGCGTGCCGCGGGCGACGGTCCTCGCTGCGCCGCTGCAGGCTGCGTTCGACCTCCGCCACGACCTCCGGGTCCAGCAGCTCCCGGATCGCCTCGGAGCCGAGCAGCTCCGCGAGCAGCGTCGAGTCGAGCGACAACGCCGCCGCGCGGCGTTCTGCCAGAGGAGCGTCCAGCTCGTAGAGGAACATGCCCACGTAGCCGAAGAGCAGGCTGCGCGCGAACGGCGACGGCGACGGCGTCTCCACCTCGACCACGCGCACCCGGCGCGCGCGGACGTCCGCCATCAGCTCGCGCAGGCCCGGCACGTCGTAGACGTCCTGCAGGCACTCGCGCATCGCCTCCAGGACCACCGGGAACCGCTCGTACTTCGCCGCCACCGACAGCAGCTGGGCCGAGCGCTGCCGCTGCTGCCACAACGGCGTGCGGCGCTTCGGGTCACGGCGGGGGAGCAGCAGCGACCGGGCCGCGCACTCGCGGAACCGGGCCGCGAACAACGCCGAACCGCCCACCTCGGCCACCACGATCTGCTCGACCTCGTCCGGGTCGAGCAGCACGTCCTCGGCGCCCGCCGTCACCTCCACGCCCTCGTAGTCGAGAGCGTCCGGCAGCCGCAGCACGATGCCGTCGTCGGAGTGCGCCGCCTGCACCTCGACGCCACGGCGTTCGCGCAGCCGTGCCGCGATCGCCAACGCCCACGGCGCGTTGACCTGCGCGCCGAACGGCGAGTGCACGACGAGCCGCCAGTCGCCCAGCTCGTCGCGGAACCGCTCCACCAGCACGGTTCTGTCGTTCGGGACGTGCCGCGTCGCCTCCCGCTGCTCGCCCAGGTACGCCAGCAGGTTGTCCGTCGCCCACTCGTCCAGCCCCGCGGAGGCGGCCCGTTCGCGAGCGGCCGAATCCTCCATCGTGGACACTTCGCGGAGGAACCTGCCCATCGCCCGGCCGAGCTCCAGCGGGCGGCCCGGTGCGTCGCCCTTCCAGAACGGCATCCGCGCCGGCTGGCCGGGAGCGGGCACGACAATCACTCGATCGTGTGTGATGTCCTCGACTCGCCACGACGACGTCCCCAGCAGGAACGTGTCGCCGACCCGCGACTCGTAGACCATCTCCTCGTCCAGCTCGCCGACACGCGAGCCGGGACCGTTCTCCGACGGCGGTGTCATCACCGCGAACAGCCCGCGGTCGGGGATCGTGCCGCCGGACGTGACCGCGAGCCGTTGCGAGCCGGGCCGCCCGCGCAGCTCGGAGTTCACCCGGTCCCAGGTGATCCGCGGCCGCAGCTCACCGAACTCCTCGGACGGGTACCGGCCCGACAGCATGTCGAGCACCGCGTGCAGCGCCGAGTCCGGCAGCCCCGCGAACGGTGCCGCCCGACGCACCAGCGCCGTCAGGTCCTCGACCGTCCACGTCTCCATCGCCACCATCGCGACGATGTGCTGCGCCAGGACGTCCAGGGGGTTGCGCGGGAACTTCACGGCCTCGATCGCGCCGTTCTGCATCCGTTCCGCCACCACCGCGCACGACACCAGGTCGCCGCGGAACTTCGGGAACATCACGCCCCGCGAAACCGCGCCCACCTGGTGCCCGGCGCGGCCGACGCGCTGCAGACCGGAAGCGACCGACGGCGGCGCCTCGACCTGAACGACCAGGTCGACCGAGCCCATGTCGATGCCGAGCTCCAACGACGACGTCGCCACCACGCACGGCAGCCGTCCGGACTTCAGGTCCTCTTCCACGGCCGTGCGCTGTTCGCGCGACATCGACCCGTGGTGCGCACGGGCCACGGAAGCGGTCTTCTGGACCGTGAGCCCCGACTGGCCGATGGCCTCGGCCGGGAACGACTCCGGCTCGGTCGCTTCCTCCGCGAGCTCGTTCAGCCGCGCGGTCAGCCGTTCCGCGAGCCGCCGCGAGTTCGCGAACACGATCGTCGACCGGTGCGCCCGCACCAGTTCGAGCACCCGCGCCTCGACCGAAGGCCAGATGGAGGTGCGCTGCTCGGCTCCCGCGGCCGATCCCGACACCTCACCCGTCGGCTGGCCGAGCAGCGCCATGTCCTCGACCGGCACCTCCACCTCGACCTGGATGGTCTTGGGGGTCTTCGGCTGCACCACCGACACCGGCCGCCCGCCGGCCAGGAACGTGCTGATCTCCTCGACCGGCCGCACCGTCGCCGACAGCCCGATCCGCTGCGCCGGCCGGTCGAGCAGCGCGTCCAGCCTTTCGAGCGACAACGCCAGGTGCGCGCCGCGTTTGGTGCCGGCCACCGCGTGCACCTCGTCGACGATCACCGTCTCCACGCCGCGCAACGACTCCCGCGCCGACGAGGTCAGCAGCAGGAACAACGACTCCGGCGTCGTCACCAGCACGTCCGGGGGAGTGCGCCCGAACGCCCGCCGTTCCTCCGGTGACGTGTCGCCGGTCCGCATGCCCACGGTGATCGACGGCTCGGTGAGGCCCAGCCGGTGCGCCGCCTGCCGAATACCGGCCAAAGGCGCGCGCAGATTTCGTTCGACGTCCACCGCGAGCGCTTTCAACGGCGAGACGTAAAGAACCCGGCAGCGTCGTTTCGGTTCCGCCGGGGCAGGAGAGGAGGCCAGCCGGTCGAGCGCCCACAGGAACGCGGCCAGCGTCTTGCCCGAGCCCGTCGGGGCGATGACCAGCGCGTGCTCGCCCGCCGCCGCGGCCGCCCACGCCCCCGTCTGCGCCTGGGTGGGCGCGGCGAAGGCCCCGGCGAACCACTGCCTGGTCGCCGGTGAGAAAGCCTTTGTCACGTCCATGCCGACCATCATGACAAGCGGGTCTGACAATTTCTGATCGCGCAGGTCCGAGCACCTGGCGAAGCCCGCTGTGGCACGATCACCCGCAGTACGTCCTGCGAGGGGAGCACGGTGCGCGTCCTGTCCGTCGACCTGGGCACCGCCAACACGGTTGCGGTGCTGTCCGACCACGGTGTGGTGGATCTGGACGGAGGGCCCACCATGCCCTCGTCCGTCTACCTCGACGAGGACGGCACCCTGCGCGTCGGCCGGGAAGCGGAACGGCGCTCGCGTCAGGACCCGTCGCGCTACGAGCCCAACCCGAAGCGCCACATCGACGAGGCGACGATCAAGCTCGGCGAGACGACCCTGCCGGTCAACGACGCGCTCGCGGCCATCTACGCGCGCGTGATGGAGGCCGTGACGCCGTTGCTCGACGGCGGGCAGCTCGACGAGATCCGCCTGACGCACCCCGCCGAATGGGGCCCGACCAGGCGCAACAAGCTGCTGTCGTCGGCCAGGCTCGCGGGCATGACCGGCGAGCTGGTCCCGGTGCCCGAGGCGATCGCGGTGGCCTCGCTCGGCGGTGGCCGCCCGCTCGCCGTCTACGACTTCGGCGCCGACACGTTCGACGTCTCCGTGCTCGACGCCCAGCACCGCATCCTCGCCGACGGCAGCCTCAGCGACGTCGGCGGTCTCGACGTGGACCAGGCGCTGCTGGAGCACATCGGCCGCACCATCTCCCACAAGGACCCGGCCGGCTGGCAGCGGTTGCTGCGCCCGGTCACCGTGGACGACCACCGCGCCCGCCTCGGCCTGCGCGAGGAGCTGCGCCTGGCCAAGGAGGACCTCTCCGCGCTGCCTCAGGTCGAGGTGCTGATGCCGGAGCCGTTCGAGAAGGTCGTCGTGACACGCGCCGAGCTGGAGGCGCTGGTCCGGCCGAGCCTGATCCGCAGCGCCGAGCTCCTGGTCAGCACCGTGCACAAGGCGGGCGTCACGCCCGAGCACGTCTACCTCGTCGGCGGCTCCTGCCGGATGCCGCTGGTCGCGCAGGTCATCGCGGAGAAGGTCGGCATCGTGCCGACCAACCCCGACCACCCGGAGACGATCGTCGCGTCCGGCGCCCAGGTCGTGGACCGGGCGATGATCACGCTGAAGCCCGAGGACGACAAGCCCAAGTTCGTCGAACCGCCCACGGTCGTGACGGCGCCGGTCAGCCCCGCCGTCAGCGGCCCGCACCCGGTCAACCCGAACGTCAGCGGCCCGAACCCGGTGATCAGCGGCCCGTACCCGAACCCGAACGTGAGCGGGCCGTACTCGGCGAGCGGCTCCTACCCGGTGACCGGGCCGTACCCGGTGAACCCGGCGGTCAGCGGCAACTACCCGATGAACTTCCCGCAACAGCCCCCGAAGAAGGACAACAAGAAGGTTCTCCTCGGCATCGGCGGCGCCGTGGTGGCGCTGGCCGTGGTGATCGGCGCGGTGTTCGCGTTCTCCGGCCCGGACCTGCCGAGCGCCGACCAGTGCAAGGACGACACCGCCCGGGACGGCCAGGGCTTCACCAGGTGCCTGCGCCAGCTCGCGGGCCACGTGCCGGACGGCGGCGGCTGCGAGAAGGCCGACTCCGCGCAGATCACCGGCATGGAGGAGATCAAGGGCACGGTCGTGAGCTGCACGATCCGCGACGGCTACGCGGTCCAGTACATCCTCACCGACAGCGTCACCGGCGCCGAGAACAACGCCGAGGCGATCGTGAAGTCGTTCCAGACCGACCGCGTCGAGGCCGACTGGACCGGCAACGGCCTGGAGGGCAACTACCGCGCGGCCACGTCGAGCGGCACCGGCGTGCTGGTGTTCACGGCCAAGGGACGGCCCATGTTCGGCATCCTCACCAAGAACGCCGAGGAGAACGCCGACGAGCTCAAGCCGGACGAAATCGCCGACTTCTTCGAGAAGTCCGTGCAACCGGGGGAATAAGCGCCCC
>Ga0070710_10000968_pt1 | contig 13621 bp, 12 predicted proteins | sample LARL52metaG_FD_65454 | JGI IMG/M metagenome (GOLD analysis project Ga0070710, IMG submission 65454) | Corn, switchgrass and miscanthus rhizosphere microbial communities from Kellogg Biological Station, Michigan, USA - LAR L5-2 metaG | ecosystem: Host-associated > Plants > Roots > Rhizosphere ... | reverse complement strand
CTTGCCTTCACCAATTTCAGCGACGAGGAGCGGCAGGAAATGCCGCCGGTGCCACAGGTGCTGGTCCGCACCATTCTGGAAACCGGACGTAAATCCCTTTACCTTGCATCACACGCAGGTCGGATCCTCGGCATGCCTGAGCACGAAGGTCGCGCGTTAATCGATCAACTGATCGCCCACGCGACTCAACGGCAATTCGTCTATACCCATCGGTGGCGGGTAAACGATCTCGTCATGTGGGACAATCGCTGCACCATGCACCGAGGTACCGATTTCGACGATCTGCGGTGGAAACGCGACGTGCAGCGTGCAACCGTTTCCGACGTGGCCAACTCCTGTGAGCAGGAGGGAGTCGAAATCGCCGCCGCCTAGAGCTCTCCGGCCTGCGGCAGGCGCAAGAAAATGGCCGATCGTCTGAGGCTGTGGAAGGTCCGCCGTATGTGGTCGCCCTTCTCAAAGGCCTAAGCACAGCAAATCTCAACCACTGAAGAGGTTGGCCGCTCGGCCGAGTTGGACCAATCCTGCCGCAATGCACAGCACACACAAAGCCTGCATCACTCGCAGCATGATCTGCCGTCCCTGCTTTTCGCCTAGGTGGCAAAGCAGTTCGATCGTGCTGAACCACGTGGTGGCGGTCCCGACGAAGAACCCGGCGAGCAAAGTGGTGCCGCTGTCGGAGCCGATCCCAAGGACGGCGAAGACGGCCCCGATGGCGAGAAGGTTCTCCGGATGAGTTACGCTCGCGGCCAGCGCTATCAACCCCGCAAGGCCGGCCCCGACGTATGTCCATTTCTCAGGCCGTGCGTGCTCTTGGCGCGGCAGCCCCAAGAGCGCGCTCCGGCTCACGACCAGGAGAAGTACGATCCCGCCGAGGATCAGGATCGGGCCTTGAAACAGGGGATTTTTCAACATCTGCAGTGAGGCGGCTGCACCCCCAAGCAAGTTGGTGACGACGAAAAACACCGCTGCCACAATGAGGTCACCTATCGCGCTGCCTGCAACGATCGCGAGCACCATTGCGCGTCGTTGCTGAATGCGAAGATGCAGGCACCAAACCGCAACCGGACCAGCTGGGAATCCGATCGCAGCGCCGGCCACAAGCCCAAGTAGGCCGGTGTGTAGGGTTCCCATTCCGATTGTGTCGATCAAATACGGGATGATGCCGACCGCACAGGACACCGCTAGGGTTGCCACCATTCCAAGCCCGAAGCAGAACATCGCGATGCCGGCAACGACGGCGATTGCCAGCGCCCACGGATCGGTGCTGGCAAAATCGGGAAGGGTAAAATCGAGCCCAAAGGCGCTGATCGGCTCGCCGCTTAGGAATATCGTGCGCGTACCGAACCTGACGGCAAAGGTGAGAACGACCCCCAGCACGCCACCGGTGACGGCGCTCAAGGTCGCGTTGATAAGCTTGTTGTCGCGAAATCTTTCGATGAACGGACCGACGAGAAAAATCCACAAGAAGGTGGGGACGGAAATGATCCATATGCTGAGCAGCCCGCCCAGCGTGCCCGCAGCGAGGGGCGGCAACACCCCTGGATGGCGATACGCCGCCAGGAATCCGACGAACTGCTGAAACAGGATAACTGGCCCCGGAGCCAACTCGGCCAGCGCCAGACCATCCAGAGCCTCTTTGTGGGTGAGCCAGGCGTATGGCTCCACTGCGTGAACGGCGACGTAGCTGTTGACGGCGTACGGCCCACCCAACGACAGCACCGCCATCTTGCTAAATAAAATTGCGATCTGACTGAAGACATTGTCCAGGCCAAACGCAGCAATCAGTACCGCGACCGGCACGAACCATAGTGCGACCCATAGCGCGCAGGTGCGAAGATAGCGGCCCAGAGTCGCCGGGATATGATCCGCCAAATCGCCTTCGCGTGGGCCACCAGGGAACCATCCCGCGACGGGAGGGGGTTTGGCTTGGCCTGGAACTGCGGCAATGTCGACGAGGCCAGCAAAGAAGCCGATCAACGCGGTCCCAACACCCACAAGCACGAAAGATAAGTTGAAGAAAAAAGTTCCGACGAATGCCAAACCAGCGAGCGCAAGCATCAATCGGGTGCGCAACACCTGCGTTCCGACTCGAATGGTCGCATCCAGAACGATGACCAGGATGGCTGGCTTCAACCCGTACAGCAGCACCTCACCGACCGTGGAGTCGCCACCGGTCACGTACCCATAGCTCAGCGCCATCATGCAAATCATACCCGGCAAGATGACGAGCCCGCCTGCGAGCACGGCGCCGAGAATGCCATGCATCATCCAACCAACGTAGGCTGCAAGCAACTGCGCCTCCGGTCCCGGCAGCGCCAGGCAATAGTTCAGAGCGTTGAGAAACCTGTCTCTGGACAGCCAGCGCTTTTCCTCGACGAGGATGCGATACATGGCAGCGAGCTGCACGGCAGGACTTCCGAAGCTCAGCATGGCAATGCGCGGCCAAACGCTGAGGGCCTGCCGCAGGCTTACCCCGTCGGCTGTCGTGCTGGAAACGTTTTCGACTGTGGTCTGCAGGGAGTGCCTTCCTGCCCATCATGTGCTTGCGGATGGTGATAGAGCGATAGCGGCGCGACTGCGCGAGAAAGAGGTTGTGACGTCGCTCGCGAGGTTCTCAGGTTCGACCGCACCATCCTGGATGATGTAGATGCAGGGCGAAACAACCGCGGGAGCAAGTTGGTTGCGCTCGCGCGGCAAACGAATACGCGCGACATGCCTCCGGCCGTCAAGTCCTCTCGCGCCCAAACGTTTTGCAATAGGCCTGCGACTCGGCATGATTATTTCCGTACCGGCAACCGCTAATAAAGATTTATTCAGTGATAACACAGCGGTTGCAGAGCCGACACCGTCATGCGATTGGACATGCTCCGAATCGCTCAGCCCCTCGACACCGCTCGCTGGAGGACCCATGAGGAAAGTGCCGCGGCTGTGCACGATTGCTCTCGTGTGGTTTACCGGCGGCATTGCGATGGCCGCTGATAGGCTGCCTTGGCCGCCGACGTTGCCGATTTATGACCACATCGTCATCGTAGTCGAAGAGAACAAGGATTTTGAGCAAATCCTGGGCGGCAGGTTTGACGCCCCATACATCGGGAAATTGGCAACAGAAGGAGCGACCTTCGAGCGCATGTTCGCCGAAGAGCATTTTAGCCAAGGCAACTATTTCTGGCTGTTCTCCGGCAGCAACCAGAACGTCGGCTTTTTCGATCGGGTACCCAGCAAAGCCAGCCACCCCGATTACCCGTTCACGTCCAGCAATCTCGGCGAACAACTCATCAGAAAGGGTCTCTCCTTCAAGGGGTACTCGGAGAGCCTGCCCAATATCGGCTCGACCGTGGATCTTGACCCACCGAATTGCCGGGCAGATCAATGCATCTATGCCCGCAAGCATGTTCCCTGGATCAGCTTCGCGAACGTTCCCAACGGGACGACAGTCGACACGTCGTCCAATCTGAGGTTTGCGGATTTTCCCGCCGACTATACCTCGCTACCGACGGTCGCCTTCGTGATCCCGAACTTGAATCATGACATGCATAACGGCGAACCCATCGAAAGCATCCCAGCCGGTGACAATTGGCTGCAACAAAATCTCGACGGCTACTACCAGTGGTCAAAGACTCACAACAGCCTTCTCATCCTTACGTTTGACGAAAACGATGACCGCGGTAATTATTACGGGCTCACCAATCCGCTCGTGCGGCCAGACCCGCGATACTCTCCCAGGTATAACCGCCTGCTAAGCGATATTCAGAACCGGATCGTCACCATCTTTGCCGGGGCACACATAAAGCCGGGAAGGTACGCCGAAGGCAGAGGCATCACACACGTGAACATCCTTCGCACGATCGAAGCTATGTATGGGTTGCCCAGTTCCGGCGCGCAACAGCCAAACGCAGCGGGGGGTGGCATTACCGATGAGACGGTCATCACGGACGTCTTCGAGTCTGCCCGCTAGCGGTCTCCTTGCGGAGCTGACCTCGAAAAGAAGCCCGTGGCGGCGAAACCCGGCAAGTAGAGAACTTGAAATCTGGCTTTGCGTCCTTTTGAACGGCGCGAAGGTCTCGTCGCGGATGCGGGGTTTGGGACGACACATTCGCCAACGGAGGTTTGCATGACCCGTGGGCCTATCATCAGCCGACTCCACGCGCCACTGGTCGCCCTGCTCCTGGTCTTTGCGCCGGTATTCGCGGCGGTGCATGCGGCCGAACACCATCGCAGGGTGACGGTGGTCTCATTCGGACTGTTCGGCCCGCAAGGCGTGTTTCGCCGAGAGGCGACCGCCGCCGCGCAGATCGTCGCGAGCCGGTTCGGAGCCGACCCCGTCGTTGTCCGTTTCAATACCAAGACTGGGGGGGACGCGACCGTCCAAACGCTTGCTGCGACGCTTCAAGCCGAGGCAAAAAAAATGAATGGGGAGAGCGACATTCTGTTCCTCATCCTTACCTCCCACGGCTCTCGGGACGGCCTCGCTGTCACCGCAGGGCAGGTGATGGAGACGCTCCAACCATCCAATCTCGCCGAGATGCTCGGGCGAACTGGCATACGATCCAAAGTCGTCGTCATCTCGGCCTGCTATTCCGGAGTCTTCATACCTCGCATTGCCGATGCCGATACACTCGTGATCACCGCAGCGGATGCTCACCACCCTTCATTTGGATGCCAAGACAAGGCCAAATGGACCTATTTTGGCGATGCCTTTTTCAACGTTGCGCTGCGCCGGTCCAACAATCTGAAAGACGCTTTCCTTCTCGCCCGCTCGGTAGTCTTGAAGCGAGAGTTACGCCAAGGGTTTGAACCGTCGCACCCGCAAATGGCGGGAGGTGGAAACGTAGAGCCTCTACTCGTGGCCCGCCCTTGAGGCTTAAAGAACGTCGAGCGTGGCGTTCATCGCATGGCGCCCAATACCGGGCTGCCCCCAAGCGCACCCGAGCGGCATGCGACGTTTGGAAGAAGGACTCCTTTATGCAGAAGCCCTCATCGTTGCAGTTATTTGGCCGGCTCATTCTGGTGACCTTATTGATCCTGGCAGCGATTTGGGTCTTACGACATTTCCTGCCCGCGCTTGCATGGGCTGGTGTCGTCGCACTGGCGACGTGGCCCGCTCGCGAATGGCTGGTCGGCAAAGGTATGAGGCCATCCGGCGCCGGCATCCTGCTCGCGCTGGTTATCGGCATTTTGATTATTGGTCCGCTCATTTTGCTAGCGATTGAGATGGCCCGCGAAGCGAGTGTTGTTGTCGAAACGGTTCGACAACTGAGGGAAGCTGGACTCGGCACACCGCAGTGGGTGCCACAAATTCCTTTCATAGGGATCTATGTCGCATCGTGGTGGCAGGACAACCTGGCCGATGCGGATGCAGCCAAAGAGCTTTTGGGAAAAGCCGAATCCCTGGACGTGATGCAGTGGACGCGAAGCCTGGGCAGTGAAGCAGTCAGCCGCTTGATGACCTTGGCATTTACATTGCTGGCGCTCTTTTTCGCCTATCGGGATGGTCCTATGATCGCCAAACAAAGCCACATCGTCGCCGACCGGCTCGTCGGCCCGTCCGCGGAGCCACTGGCCGAAGAAGCCATCGTCGCGGTTCGAGCGACCGTCAACGGCCTCGTTCTCGTCGGATTGGCGGAAGGAGCAGTCCTCGGCGCGGCCTACGTCGTCGCCGGCGTGAGCCATCCTGTTCTGTTCGGATTCGCAACGGCGCTGCTCGCAACCGTTCCATTCGGAGCACCGCTCGTCGTCATAATCGCTTGCTTCGCTCTTCTCATTCAGTCCCGCATTACCGCTGCCATCCTGCTTTTCCTATTCGCGTCCGCCGTGGTGTTCGTTGCCGATCATTTTATCCGACCGGGTTTGATCGGCGCGTCGACCCGGCTGCCCTTTTTGTGGATCCTCCTCGGCATCTTCGGAGGTTTGGAGACCTTTGGCCTGATCGGACTGTTCGTTGGACCAGCGATCATGGCTGCTGTTGTCGCCATCTGGCGCGAGGGCGCCAAGCCGGACCGCGCCACAGGCCAGTAAACCCCGACAGGTGCGCCACGGCCGTGTCCCGCCTTCCATTCAAGGAATTCGCCGGACGATCGCGCAAGAATCTAATAGTATCAGCAAGAGCGCCACAGCGGGCCGGGGTTTTTCCTGCTTGGTTTGGAACAAGTCAAGACTGCCTTCGTTGACCGGTGCCGGTCAAATTGGTGCAGGAGTGCGCCGCGCTCACCCTCTTGATGCGCCCCCACGCTAGCGTCGCAGGTCCATGCGGCGGCCATAGTGGCCATCCGGAGGACATCTATTCCGCCGCGCTGCCGGCGTCCGAACCCGGCGAATGACGATTCTGCGGAGAATTTCGATGGCTCAATCATCCTCAGCGGCTCGCAAGAGCTCGGACATACGACCCAATCCCACCAAGGTGGCGGTCACACTCCATGTCAACGGTATTCAGCGCAAACTGGCGATCGCACCGTGGACCACGCTACTCGACGCGCTTCGTCTCCATCTCGATCTCACCGGCACGAAGAAGGGCTGCGATCACGGCCAATGCGGGGCCTGCACGGTTTTGGTCGATGGCAGACGAATCTATTCCTGCCTCACCTTGGCGGTGATGAAGGACGGCACGCACGTCACGACGATCGAGGGCCTGGCGCAAGGAACCGCGATGCATCCATTGCAGCAGGCCTTCATCGAGCACGATGCCCTCCAGTGCGGCTATTGCACCCCGGGCCAGATTTGTTCCGCCGCCGGCCTGATCGCCGAGGGCAAGGCTGGCAATGCCGATGAAATCCGCGAGCTCATGAGCGGCAATATCTGCCGGTGCGGCGCGTATCCCAACATCGTGGCGGCCATCGAACAAGTCATGTTCGGCAAAACCCTCGAGACAACCGGCGAGGCAAAGCGGTGAACAGTTTTGAATATACCCGCGCGGTCGACATCGTCGATGCCGTGCGCCAGGTCGCGGCTGACCCAGCGGCAAAATTCATTGCCGGGGGGACGAACCTGGTCGACCTGATGAAGGAAAATGTCGCACGGCCGTCACGGCTGATCGACATCACGCGGCTGCCCCTCGATAAGGTCGAGGAAACGAGTGACGGCGGGCTGCGCATCGGCGCACTGGTTGCCAATTCCGATCTCGCCTACGACCCGCGGATCGAGGGCCGCTATCCGCTGCTCGGCAGTGCAATTCTGGCCGGGGCTTCGCAGCAATTGCGCAATATGGCCTCCACGGGAGGCAATCTCCTGCAACGAACGCGCTGCCTCTATTTCTACGATACGAGCACACCGTGCAATAAGCGCGAGCCGGGCAGCGGTTGTTCCGCGATCGGGGGGATCAACCGGATGCACGCGATTCTGGGAACGAGCGAGCACTGCATCGCCACGCACCCCTCGGACATGTGTGTCGCACTCGCTGCCCTCGATGCGCGCGTGCTGGCAACCGGGCCCGCCGGCGAGCGCAGCATTGCGTTTGATGCATTCCATCGCTTGCCCGGCGATACCCCACAGATCGACACTAATCTGCGTGCCGACGAAATCATCACGGCAATCGAACTGCCGCCCAAAGGCTTCGCCAAGAACTATACCTATCTCAAGATTCGCGATCGCCTGTCATATGCATTCGCCCTTGTATCCGTCGCGGTCGGCCTCGATATCGAGGGGGACAAGATCAAGGATGCGCGCCTGGCGCTTGGCGGAGTCGCCCACAAACCCTGGCGCGATCGTGAAGCCGAAGCGCAGCTCAGCGGGGCATCGCCGACGCGTGAACGCTTCGTGCAGGCCGCAGAAACGCTGCTGCGGGGTGCACGCGGCTTCGGCCACAACGACTTCAAGATCGAACTGGCGCGCCGGGCCATTCTGCGTGCGCTGGGCCAGGCGGCGCGCGGGACGCCGCAATCGCAAGCGGACAAGCGCATCAAGTAAGCCGGTGGAGCGCCATGACCCTCACCAGTTCACTCGGCAAACCGACTTCCCGCGTCGACGGACCTGCCAAGGTCACCGGCGCTGCGAAATACGCGGCCGAATACAACGTGCCCGGGCTCGCCCACGGCGTCGTGGTCTCGTCAACCATTGCCAGAGGTCGCATTAAGCGGGTCCACGTTGCGGATGCGCTGGCGGTGGAGGGCGTGCTCGACGTCTTCACCCACGAGCATCGGCCCAGTTTGGCATCGTCGCATGAAAAATATACCGACGACATCGCACCTTCGGGCTCACCCTTCCGTCCGCTTTATGACGCCGAAATCCTTTTCAATGGTCAGCCGATAGCGCTGGTCGTCGCCGAGGAATTCGAGATCGCGCGGTTTGCGGCTTCCTTGATCCGCGTCGAATATGAACAGCAGGCACACATGACCGATTTCGACGCCCGCCGCGAGCGCGGCGAGGTCACGAAGCGGGATCCGGCGCACTCCAAAACGCGCGGGGAAGCAGCGGCAGCCTTTGACAAGGCGGCGACCCGGATCAAAACCGAATATCGCATGCCGGTCGAGCACCACAACCCGATGGAGCCGTTCGCCGCGACGGCGATATGGGAAGGCGACGGCCGCATCACCGTTTTCGACAAGACCCAGGGACCACAGAACTGCCGAAACTTCGTTGCCGGTGTGTTCGAAATGCCGCGCGACAAGGTGCGCATTCTCTCGCCTTATGTCGGCGGCGGGTTCGGATCCGGGCTGCGCCCGCAATATGAATTGCCCCTCGCCGTGATGGCGGCGCTCGCGCTCAAACGCTCGGCGCGGGTCACCCTCACGCGCCAGCAGATGTTCACGCTCGGTTACCGTGCCGCAAACGTCCACGCGCTGGCATTGGGCGCCAATAGCGACGGCAGCTTGGTCTCGTTCCGACACGATGTCGTCGCCATGACCTCGCAATTCGAGGATTTTCAGCGCGACTTCGTCAACTGGTCGAGCCTGCTTTATCGCTGCGCAAACGTCGAACTCGCTCAGAGGCTCGTCAAGCTCGACCAGAATACGCCCTGCGACATGCGTGCCCCGGGCGGTGCCGAAGGGATGTACGCGATCGAGTGCGCGATGGATGAGCTCGCCTATGCGGCGGATATCGATCCGCTCGAGTTGCGGCTGATCAACTATTCAGACAAGGACCAGATCGAAGACCGGCCCTACAGCAGCAAGCAGCTGCGCGAATGCTATCGACAAGGCGCGGAGCGATTCGGCTGGTCCAATCGCAATCCGCGGCCGCGTTCGCTGCGCGATGGCAACGAGCTGGTCGGGTGGGGCATGGCAACCGGTATCTGGGAAGCGATGCAGATGCCGGCGAGCGCCAAAGCCGTGCTGACCGCCAATGGTAGTGTCGAGATCGCCAGCGCGACCGCCGACATCGGCCCCGGAACCTATACGATGATGACCCAGCTCGGCGCCGAGATGCTGGGGGTGCCGCTTGAGAGTGTGACGGCAAAGCTCGGCGATTCCGCGCTGCCGGATGCGCCGGTCCAGGGTGGGTCGTTCACTACCTCCTCCGTTGGCTCCGCCATTCACGGGGCGTGCCGGGCGGTGCAGCGGGAACTTCTCGCCCTTGCGCAGCGGATGCCGGGATCTCCGCTTGCCAAGGCCACACTTGACGATGTGGTCTTCGCGGATGGCAGGATCCGGCACAGGGGCGAGGAGAGCCGCGAGGTCTCCGTCGCAGACGCGATGCGGGCCGGCAAGGTCGACCGAATCGAACGAGACGCAAGCGCCGAGCCAAACGAGGACGGCAAATACTCGCATTTCACGCACTCGGCGGTGTTCGTCGAGGTCAAGGTTGACGAAGAGCTTGGCGTCATCCGCGTGACCCGCGTGGTCAATGCGGTCGCGGCTGGCCGCATCCTCAATCCCAAGATTGCGGGCAGTCAAATTCTCGGCGCGGTGGTGGGGGGTATCGGTATGGCGCTGCACGAGGAGACCGTGACCGATCAACGGTTCGGACGCTTCATAACGCACAATCTCGCGGACTATCACGTGCCGGTGAATGCAGATGTGCGGGCGATCGAGGTGCTCTTCGTGGAAGAAAAGGATGATGAGATCAACCCGCTCGGCGTCAAAGGTGTCGGCGAAATCGGCATCGTCGGTACCGCGGCGGCGATTGCAAATGCCGTCTATCATGCAACCGGCAAGCGCGTGCGCGACCTACCGATCACGCTCGACAAGCTGATGCGCGACTAAGCTCCAAGATAGAGTGATGCCAATCGTCCACGTCGGGGATATCGGTCAGCGCTTGTAGAGACCCATGATGGCTGTCCTCGCCAGGGTATTGAAATGCAGCTGAAAGCCAATAATGGCCGCTGACGTATCCGCCGTCACCGACAGGCGGTCAGTGCCCACCGCGAATACCGTGAACAGATAACGATGCGGATGATCGCCCGCCGGGGGGCACGGACCCCCATACCCCGGGGTGCCGAAGTCGGTGCGGGTCTGCAATGCGCCCTGCGGCAGCTTCGCTGCCTTCGGATTTCCGGCATCGGCGTCAAACTCCGTCACGTTGGCAGGGATGTTCACCACCAGCCAGTGCCAGAAGCCGCTGCCGGTAGGCGCGTCTGGATCGAAACAGGTAACGGCAAAGCTCTTCGTGCCAGCGGGCGCCCCCGACCAGGCCAGATGCGGCGATTGGTTGTTGCCCTGGCAGCCGAAGCCAAATTCGGCCGAAAGGATGTGGGCGTTGGGTAGATAGTCGCCGTCCTTGAAACTGTTGCTCCTGACCGTGAACGTCATGCGTCGTCTCCCGGTATGGTTTACTCACAATCTCGGACTGCGATCTTGCTGGCCGCCCATGTGTCGGCTTGCAAGATTGCCTGACCTACTCACCGACTTTGCTGTGAAGCGCTGTTCGGCGCAATCTTGGGCCAACGGCGGGTGAGAGGAACTGCTAGCGCATCCAGCGGGATCTGCCGTTTGACCCCTTCGTCGTCGTGACGCGCAAGCTCGCGGGCGCCAATATCAAAGAACGGTGATCGCTATCCCATTCACAGCCGGCCGCACCTAAATACATCAACGGTGAGCTGCGCGTTGTGTCGCAAAGCGAATGCCGTCCCGCCAAGGATATTGCATGCCTAAGTCGTCCCGATTGGTGCTCAATTGTGACCCCGAGTACACGGCGCATCGCGAGGCGGCCAAGCGCCGCGAGGACACCCGCGACTGGCTGCGCGTGCGCGAGCGCACTCTCGCGGCACCCTCCATCGCCCGGAAGCACCAAAATGGCCGCCGCGCGTGGGGCGCACGCGCGCCTATTCGCAGTAAGCGCCACGGTTTTGACCGGTTCGGCTAAGTGGATGATTGCGCCGGTTAGCTGGCGTCTCCTTCCACCAGTTCTTCGCACAGCATCATAGCCCTGCGTCCCGCTTTTGAATTCAGATGGCGGTATGATATGGCTCTTTGCGCTATGCTCAGTTGTCATAGCGTCCCCACAAGAGCGCAGTCGCAGATCGGGACCGTATGGACCAACAGTCCACAGAGTTAGGTGACCTCCTGTTCGAGGTGAGGAACGGCATCGGGCGCGTCACATTCAATCGTCCGCAGGCGCGCAATGCCTTCACCTTCGAGATGTACGAGCGGCTCGCGCAGATCTGCGAGCAGGCCGATAAGGATCGCTCGATCAAGGTGCTTGTTCTTCAGGGAGCCGGCGACAAGGCTTTCGCGTCAGGCACGGACATCAATCAATTTCGCGCTTTCAAAACGCCTGAGCACGCGATCGAATACGAATCTCGCATCGATCGCGTCCTGACGGCGCTCGAACAGTGCCGCGTGCCCACCATCGCGGCGATTGCCGGCGCGTGCACCGGCGGCGGAGCGGGCATTGCCGCCTGCTGCGACTTGCGTGTGGGGACGAATACGACAAGATTCGGATTTCCGATTGCCCGCACCCTTGGCAATTGTCTTTCGATGTCGAGCGTCAGCCGACTCACAGCGTTGATCGGGCCGGCGCGCGTGAAAGATCTCATTTTCACTGCCCGGCTCGTCGGAGCCGAGGAGGCGGCGAAGCTCGGACTGCTCAACGAAGTGGTCGAGGACCTTCCGGCTCTGCAGCAGCGGGTTGAAGAGCTCGCGACAGTTATCGCCGGGAACGCACCGCTGACGTTGCGCGCCACCAAGCAGGCGCTGGCGCGGCTGCAGCGCCGGCTCTCGCGCGAGGAGGGCGAAGACCTCATCCTCATGTGCTACATGAGCCGCGACTTCCGCGAAGGACTGGATGCCTTTCTCAACAAACGCCAGCCGCAATGGGCGGGCGAATAGGTTCGACATCGCAAAGCAAGGGGGTGGCTCGATCGAGGCCACGGACTGCGTTGCTGATCGCCGCCGACATGCCGTGCGGCAGCGGCAGATTGGCTCTTGCTGGCGCTACGAACGAGTACATCTCACGCGCCGGGCGAGCCCTGTCTGGATAGACAATGAACAAATTGGATCTTGAGGGCCGCCATGCCGTGGTGACCGGTGGCGCGTCGGGGTTGGGATTCGCCATTGCAGCGCGCCTCATCATGTCGGGTGCCAAGGTCGTGATCTGGGACCTCGACGCGGAGGCGGCGCGGGCTGCCGAGAAGCAGCTGGGCGGGTCGAGCATTTCGGTCGACGTCAGTGATCTCAGTTCAGTGACGGATGCCATTGAGAAAACGCTCGAGATCATCCCGACCGTCGACGTACTCATAAATAGCGCGGGCATCAGCGGTCCTAACGCGAAGCTGTGGGAGTATCCGGTCCACGACTGGAAAGAGTCTTCGCGGTCAATGTGGAGGGAACGTTCTATTGCTGCCGGGCAGTCGTACCGCTGATGCGCCAGCGAGACTACGGCCGGATCGTCAACATTGCTTCCGTCGCGGGCAAGGATGGTAATCCGAATGCGTCTGCCTACAGCGCCAGCAAAGCCGCCGTGATCGCTCTTACAAAATCGCTCGGCAAAGAGCTGGCCGACACGCCAGTTCGGGTGAATTGCGTCACGCCCGCCGCCGTACGAACCCCAATGTTCGCGCAAATGACGCAGGCCCACATCGATTACATGCTTTCGAAGATCCCTCTTGGTCGGTTGGGAGAACCGCAGGAGGTGGCCGCGCTCGTCGCCTGGCTGGCGTCCGAAGAATGTTCATTCAGCACCGGCGCGGTATTCGATCTCTCCGGCGGTCGGTCGACCTATTGAACAACCCGCCGCTTGCAACGCAATTTGAACATCGCGATGATGTTGGGACGACGTCGCAACTGGCAGCGAGCAGCTCTATGACTGCATCCACTCGGCGGATTCGCGTTGTCAATCCGAATTGCAACGAGGATGTCACTCGTGGTCTCGACGCGGCGCTGGAGGCGCTGCGGTTTGCAAACGGCCCGGAGATCGTGTGTTCCACCCTGGCGGAAGGTCCATTCGGGATCGAGACTCAAGCGGATGTCGAAAGCGTAGTCATGCCGTTGCGGCGCTTGGTTGAGGCCGACAATTCCTCCGATGCCTTCGTCATCGCGTGCTACAGCGATCCGGGGTTGCAAGTCTGCCGCGAAGGCACCACGCGGCCGGTATTCGGAATTGCCGAATGCGGTGTCCTCACGGCGCTAACGCGCGCGGACCGCTTCGGCGTCATTGCCATAAGCCAGCGCTCGATCGCCAGGCACATGCGTTATTTGCTGCAGATGGGGCTCAAGGACCGGCTGGCCGGTGAGCGCCCGCTCGAAATGTCGGT
>Ga0070710_10000965_pt1 | contig 13640 bp, 11 predicted proteins | sample LARL52metaG_FD_65454 | JGI IMG/M metagenome (GOLD analysis project Ga0070710, IMG submission 65454) | Corn, switchgrass and miscanthus rhizosphere microbial communities from Kellogg Biological Station, Michigan, USA - LAR L5-2 metaG | ecosystem: Host-associated > Plants > Roots > Rhizosphere ... | reverse complement strand
ACGCCCCTCTTCATACTCCTTCAAGGCGGCAGCGATATCAGGCGCGCGCTGCATCGCATCGGCGAGCGCAATCGCATCCTCCATCGCGAGCTTGGTGCCCGAGCCGATCGAGAAATGCGCAGTCGCCTTGGCATCGCCCAGCAGCACCATGTTGTCCTTGACCCATCGCCTGTTGCGGATCATCGGAAAATTGCGCCACATCGAGCGGTTGACCAGCAGCGGATGGCCGTCGAGGAACCAGCCGAAAATCTCCGCCATGCGGTCGGCCGATTGACGCTCGTCCAAACCCGTCAGGCCCGCTCGCTTGAAGGTCTCGGGATCGGTCTCAAAAATCCAGGTCGAGCGGCCGGCCTCGTATTGATAGGCGTGGGCGATGAAGGGGCCCCACTCAGTCTCCTGGAAGATGAAGGTGAAGGCATCGAGCGGCCGCGTCGACCCCATCCAGGCGAACATGTTGGAGCGCAGGTCGACTTCGGGCTGGAAGTGGCCGATGTGCTTCTCGCGGAAGCGGCTGTTGATGCCGTCGGCGAGAATGACGAGGTCGGCTCCCTCAAAGCGCGCCTCGTCGGCGATGTCGGTCTCGAACTTCAAGGTGACACCGAGTTCGCGGGCGCGCTCCTGCAGGATCAGGAGCAGCGTCCGGCGCGAGCAGCCGCAGAAGCCATTGCCGCCCACCCGGTGCACGGTGGCACGGAAATGCACCGCGATATCATCCCAATAGGCGAATTCCTGGGTGATGCGGCGATAGCTCGGCGGATCATACTTCTCGAAATTGTCGAGGGTGGCGTCGGAAAACACCACGCCGAAACCAAAGGTGTCATCGGGGCGATTGCGCTCATAGACCGTGATATCGGCGCCGGGACGCTGCTTCCTCAGCAGGATCGCCGCATAGAGGCCGGCTGGCCCGCCACCGATGACCGCGATCTTCATGATATCCTCCGGGCTATCGGATGATCCCGGAAATTATTTTAAACCTAAAATAATTTCTGGCAAGCCTCTCTTGTCCAATCTTGGCCTCTCTTGGACGGCTTCCGCCTAATTGCCCTGGAATACCGGTTTGGCCTTGTTCGAAAAGGCTTCGAAAGCGCGCTCGAAATCGGCCGTGGTCATGCACAACGCCTGGGCGACAGCTTCGGCCTCGATCGCCTCTTCCACCGACATCGCCCACTCCATCGCCAGCATGCGCTTGGTCATGGTGTTGGCGAAGGCCGGCCCCTGCGCGACCTCTCGGGCCAGGGCGAACGCCTGCGGCAGGACCTGCTCCGCCGCAACGATCCGGCTGAAGAAGCCCCAGCGCTCGCCCTCCTCCGCGGTCATGAAACGGCCGGTATAGAGCAGTTCCGAGGCGCGCGATTGCCCGATGATGCGGGGCAGGATGGCGCAGGCGCCCATGTCGCAGCCGGCAAGCCCGACCTTGTTGAACAGAAAGGCCACCTTAGCGCCGCTTGCGGCCAGGCGCATGTCGGAAGCCATGGCGATGATCGCGCCGGCACCCGCGCAGATGCCGTCGACCGCCGCCACGATCGGCTGCGGGCAGGCCCGCATCGCCTTGACGAGATCGCCGGTCATGCGGGTGAAGGCGGTCAGTCCCTTGGTGTCCATTTTCACCAGCGGCCCGATGATCTCGAACACATCGCCGCCGGATGAGAAATTGCCGCCGGCGCCGGTCACCACCACCGCCTTGAGTACATCATCAAAGGCACACGCGCGAAAGAAATCCGTCAGCTCACGATAGCTGTCGAACGTCAGCGGGTTTTTTCGTTCCGGGCGATTCAAGGTCACGGTCGCCACGCCATCGGCCACCGCAAGCAGGAAGTGTTGCGGCTGATATTGCGCCAAGGGTAGCGTGACGGGATTCGCCGGACGGCTCATGGGATATTCCTCGCTTCATGATTCGCCATTTTCAGACCTCGCCGCCAGCGACGGCGATCGCCTGACCCGTGATCGCGCCGGCGCCGCTGCCGCATAGCCAAAGCACGGCGTCTGCGACTTCGGGCGGCGCCACCAGGCGGCCTTGCGGATTGTGGCGCGATAGCTCAGCTGTGGCCTGCTCCCGGCTGCGGCCGGTCTTCTTCATGATGGTGTCGATGCTGCCGGCGACGAGATCGGTATCGGTGAATCCGGGACAAACAGCGTTGACGGTCACGTTCGTGGTCGCCACCTCCAGCGCCAGCGAGCGGACCAGGCCGATCACGGCGTGTTTTGCCGCAACATAGGCGCTGACATAGGGGTAACCCTTGAGGCCGGCCGTCGAGGCAATCGCCACGATGCGGCCACAGCGACGATCGCGCATCGATGGCAGCACCGCCTGGATGGAATGCACGACGCCAAAAAAGTTCACGTCCATCATGCGCGCGAACAACACCGCGTCGGATTTCATGAAAGGGGCGGATTCTGCGATCCCGGCATTCGCAACCAGGATGTCGACCGGCTGTCGCGCCGCCGCCTCTGCGACCGCAGCCTGCAGTGCTGCACGATCGGCGACGTCGGCAACGCCGGCAAAATGCGCGGCACCGGCAATGACGGCCTCGTCCAGCGTTGCGCGATGACGTCCGATGATGGTGACGGTTGCGCCGGCCCGCGCCAGTGTCGCCGCGACCTCGCGCCCAATGCCGCGGCCGCCACCGGTCACCAGCGCATGTGCGGAAGGCGGCAGTGCGGACATGCGCGAGCTCCCGAGCTGCGGTTGAAAGACGGACTCCCGATATATTTTAAACTTAAAGCTTTTGCAAGGAACTAGCCCGTCCCGAGCCTACACCCGCCGCCGCTTGCCGGCCACGATCGGCCAATTACTTTAAGTCTAAACTTATTGCTTCCCATCCGATACCGGCCTGTTAGCATTGCCGGAACGTGCGAGACCGGAGGCCCCGCGTGCCCATACCAGCGCCGATGAAGACGAGCGACGGGCGCTTCAGCTACGAGGCTGCCGGAGATCCGTCGGCGCCGCCACTGGTCTTCCTGCACGGGATTGGCGGCGCGGCGCGGGCGTGGCGGGGCCAGATCTCCGATTTCGGCGATGGCTTTCGCGCCGTCGCCTGGGACATGCCCGGTTATGGCGGCTCGGCGCCGCTTGCGACCGTCACGATCGGGACACTCGCGGATGCGCTGGACGATTTTCTCGCGACCATCGGCGCAAGCAAACCCATTGTTGTCGGCCACTCGATCGGGGGCATGATCGTGCAGGAATGGCTCGTCAAACATCCCACAGCCGCGTCTGCCGTGGTTTTGGCGCAAACCAGCCCGGCTTTCGGCAAGGCCGACGGCGACTGGCAAAAAGCCTTCATCGAAGCGCGGCTCGGACCGCTCTCTCGCGGCGAGACCATGGCATCGCTCGCGCCGGGACTGGTGACGGAATTGGTCGGAGAAAACCCCGACGCGGACGGCATGGCGCTGGCGCGCGACTGCATGGCCGAGGTTCCCGAGGCCAGCTATCGCGCCAGCATGATGGCGCTCCTGGGATTTGACCGGCGCCACGCACTCAAGGATATCAGGGTGCCGACCCTGGTCTTGTCCGGTTCGAGGGACGGGAACGCACCAGCGCCGATGATGGCGAAGATGGCGAGCTACATTCCGCGCGCGACTTATGTCGAGTTGGACGGCGCAGGCCATCTCGTCAATCTCGAACGTCCGGACGCCTTCAATTCGGCGGTGAAGCAGTTTCTCGCGACCGACGCAGTTGTAACAGGGGTGACGGCATGACACTGCAAGTCAGCAAGAACGTAACCGCGGCTGGCAAAATTGACGCGCCGATCTTCGATCCCCAGGCATTCCGCCTGAGCGATGAACAGGCCGCCATCATCATGAGAGCACGTGAACTCGGTCAAACCGTTTTTGCCGACCGCGCCGCGGCCTTCGATCGCGACGCGACGTTTCCGACCGAGAACTACCGCGACCTGCACCGGGCCGGTCTGTTGGGAATATCGATTCCGAAAAGGCACGGCGGCCTTGGTGCCGGCTACCAGACCTACGCGCTCGCCGCGGCCGAGATCGGCCGCTATTGCGGCGCGACGGCACTGACATGGAACATGCATGTCTGTTCCACGCTGTGGTCGGGCCCCCTCGCCGACGACCTCGACATGAATGCCGGGATGCGCGCCGAGCACGAGCGCCGGCGCGCGGTTCACTACAAGCGCATCGTCGATGACGGAGCGATCTATTCGCAGCCCTTCTCTGAAGGTGGCGCCGCGGCGGCCGGCGGAGCCGCCTTTGGCACCGAGGCGAAGCCTGTCGATGGCGGCTGGCTCGTCAACGGCAAGAAAATCTTTGCATCGCTTGCAGGCCATGCCGACTATTACGGCGTGCTGTGCACGGAGACGGCAGAAGGCGAAAAGGCCTCGCGCCGCAACACGCTCTATCTTGCCATTCCCGCGAAGACCGAGGGCGTCTCGGTGGTTGGCGACTGGGATCCGCTGGGCATGCGCGGCACCGTCTCCCGTACCTTGCTATTCAAGGACGTTTTCGTCCCGGAGGATGCGGCCCTGATGCCGCGCGGGGTCTATTTCCAGGCCGCGCTTCGCTGGCCGCACATGTTCCTGACATTGTCGCCGACCTATATGGGCCTTGCGCAAGCTGCCTATGATTTCACCGTCCGCTATCTGCGCGGCGAAATGCCGGGCACGCCGCCGGTCAAGCGGCGAATGTATCCGACCAAGCAGATCGCAGTCGCGCAGATGCAGATCAAGCTCGAACAGATCAAGGCGATATGGTTTCAAGCGGTCACGGAGGCCTGCGCTAACCCCACCAAGGAACAGATGCTGCGCGCTTATGCCGCGCAATACTCCGTCATGGAAGGCGCCAACGAACTGGCGGCGCTGGCGATCCGCACCTGTGGCGGCCAGTCGATGCTGAAATCGCTGCCGCTGGAGCGGATCTATCGCGACAGCCGCTGCGGCTCGCTGATGCTGCCCTGGACCGCGGAGCTTTGCCTTGACAGAATCGGTCGTGAGGCGCTGTACGAGCCCGGCGAAACGGATGAGTGACAGTGGATCTCTGCAGCCTGATCGAGCGGAACGCCGCTTTCGCGCCCGCCAAGCCTGCTATCCTGTTCGAGGGCAAAACCCTGACCTACGCGGCGTTCAACGCCCGCATCGAACAGGCCGCGCGCGCCTTGAAGGCTGAACTCGGCGTCGGGCGCGGTGATCGCGTGGCAATCCTGAGCCTCAACGGCCCGGACTATCTCGTGCTGCTCTATGCCTGCGCGCGGCTCGGCGCCATCCTGGTGCCGCTCAACTGGCGGCTGGCGGCGGCCGAGCAGCTTTTCATCCTGTCCGACGCCGCGGCCAAGGTGCTGGTCCTGGAACAGGTTTTTGCGGGTATCCTGCCGTCGCTCGAGAAATCACTACCCGACACGACGGCTGTCGGGCTCGACTTTTCGCCCGATCGCGGGATTTCGTTTGAGGAACTGCTGGCGGAAGCCCGTGGTGACGGCCGCAACCCTCACACCGATCTCACCTGTCCGCTGCTGATCGTCTACACGTCAGGCACGACCGGAAGGCCCAAAGGTGCGGTGCTGCGGCAGGATGCCTTGCTGTGGAACGGGGTGATGAGCCAGCATATGCACGCGCTCACCTCGGACGACCACGTGCTGACCGTGCTGCCGTTCTTTCACGTCGGCGGCCTCAACATCCAGACCACGCCCGCGCTGCATCATAGCGCGACCGTCACGGTGCATGCGCGGTTCACGCCGGACATGACGCTTGCCGCGATCGAACGCGACCGCCCGACCCTGACCGTTCTGGTGCCGGCGACCATCCAGGCGGTCACCGATCACCCGGCCTGGAGCACAACCGACCTCTCCTCGCTGAAGGCGATCTCGACCGGCTCAACCATCGTTCCGCAGCCGCTGATCGATCGCTTCGTCGCACGCGGTGTCCCGGTCCTGCAGGTCTATGGTTCGACCGAGACCTGTCCGATTGCCGTCTACACACGTCTTGGCGGCGATCTGTCGCGCGCGGGATCGACCGGCCTTCCCGGTCTCTGCTGCGAGGCGATCGTCGTTGGCGACGCGGGTGAGGAGCTGCCGCCGGGAACGCCGGGCGAGATTGCTGTGCGCGGCCCGAACGTGTTCTGTGAATATTGGGGCAATGAAGCCGCGACCCGCGAGGCGCTTCATGACGGCTGGTACCGGACCGGCGACATCGGGCTGCGTGACAGTGACGGCTATTTCTGGGTTCACGACCGCAAGAAGAACATGATCATTTCCGGCGGCGAGAATATCTATCCTGCGGAGGTCGAACGCGTGCTGCTGGAACATCCCGATGTCGCCGAATGCGGCGTCATCGGCCGGCCCGATCCGCGCTGGGACGAGGTGCCCGTCGCCTACGTCATCAGGCGATCGGGCGGCCGCGCCGGCGCGGACGAATTGAGAGCGCATGTCCAGATCCAGCTTGCCCGATTCAAGGTGCCGCGCGAATTCGTGTTCGTGGAGGACCTGCCGCGCACCGCGCTCGGCAAGGTGCAGCATTTCATGCTGAAGCTGCGTGATGCGGCAGCGCAAGGAGATGCGGCGTGAAGATCGCGGTGCTCGGTGGCGGCAACGGCTCCTTCGCAGGGGCCGGCGATTTCGCTTTGCAAGGCCATGATGTGAGGTTGTGGCGGCGCGATGCGGATGCGGTCTCGGCCCATCGGGCCGCGGGCTCATCCGTGGTGGTCAGGGATGTCAACGGCCGGCACGAGGCGCGGCTTGCACTTGTTACCACAGACATCGGAGCAGCGGTCGCTGGCGTCGCGTTGATCCTGTGCCCAGCCCCGGCATTCGCGCAAGCGGATATCGCGAGGCAGCTTGCTCCCCATTTGCAGGATGGCCAGGTCGTCTTCCTGCCTCCGGCCACGTTCGGTTCGATGGTATTCGCCAAGGCGGCCGGCGAGGCGGATAACCGTGCGACGGTCGCTTTCGCCGAAACCGGCACCCTGCCCTGGCTGACCCGCAAACACGGACCATTCGAGGTTGCGATTACCATTCGTGCGAAACGGCTGCCGGTCGGCGTCTTCCCATTGACCGACGCTCCGCATGCACTTGAGGTGATCGGCAACGCCTTTCCGGGTGTGATCGAGCCCTGCGGCGACGCGTTGTCGGGTGCGCTGATGAACGCGGGTCCGATCATCCATCCGCCGTTGATCGTGATGAATGCCGGGCCGATCGAACATTTCGAGCGCTGGGACATCCACAAGGAAGGCACGCAAGCCTCGATCCGCCGTGTGACCGACGCGCTCGATGCCGAACGCATCGCGGTGCGCGATGCACTTGGCTATGGCGCGCCGCATTTTCCGCTCGCCAACCACTACGCCAGCGAAGGCGAAATCTGGATGTATGGCCGCGGCTCGCATGATCGCCTCACCGACTCCGGAGACTGGCGCGAACGGCTGGCGTTGACCGACCATCGTTACATGCGGGAAGACCTGCGGATGGGCCTCTCCTTGCAGATCTCAGTCGCGGAATTGGCCGGCGTCGCGACGCCACTGGCCCGCGCGTTCCTGAGCATCGGTGGCGCGATCTGCGGTGAGGATTTTTCGGCCGACGGACGGACACTCGCAAGCCTCGGGCTCGGTCACCTCGATCGCAACGGCTTGCAGGCATTGCTGCGGGAAGGATTTGCACGATGACGTCGGACCGACCCGCGATCGCCTGCCTGGGAGCTGGCCGCATGGGCCGCGGCATTGCCGTGGCCTTTGCCTATGCCGGTCATGCCGTGACCATGATCGACGTCAAGCCGCGCACATCGGATCAGTTCAGCAAGCTGGAATCCGAGGCGCTCGATGAGGTTCGCAAGACTGTCGGCAGCCTGATGCGCTTCCGACTGCTCAATGAGAGCCAGGCAGAAGCGGTGACCTCGCGCGTGACGGTCGCACCGTCGGATGCGAGCGCGAGGATACTTGGCGGCGCCGGTCTCGTCTTCGAGGGCGTGCCCGAAGTGGTCGATCTCAAGCGCGAGGTGCTGGCCGCCGCTTCGCGACACGTGCGGCCCGATGTCATCATTGCTTCCACGACGTCGACGATCCTGGTCGACGATCTCTCCAGCGCGATCGAGCATCCCGAGCGCTTTCTCAACGTCCATTGGCTCAATCCTGCCTACCTGATCCCCCTGGTCGAGATTTCGCCGGGTGCGAAGACCGATCCGACTGTTGTCGAGGGGGTCAAGGCCCTGCTGGAGGGCATTGGCAAGGTGCCGGTGGTCTGCGCTGCAACGCCTGGCTTCATCGTGCCGCGCATCCAGGCGCTCGCGATGAACGAAGCCGCGCGCATGGTGGAAGAAGGGGTCGCCGCGCCCGAAGAGATCGACAAGGCGATCCGCTATGGTTTTGGCTTTCGCTATGCGGTGCTGGGGCTTCTCGAGTTCATCGACTGGGGCGGCGGCGACATCCTCTATTACGCGAGTCGTTACCTGGAAGGCGCGCTCCACAGCGACCGCTATCGCGCCCCGGAAGTCATTTCGAACAACATGCGGGATGGACGCATCGGCATGCGCACGGGGGCCGGCTTCCTTGACTATTCAGGCCTCGATCTCGACGCCTATCGCGAACGGCGCCTCGCTGCGATGGTCGACCTGCTCCGCCATTTCGGCCTGGCGCGGCCGCCGATGGTCTAGCCGAACACGTCCTGCAGGACACCATCGCGCACCACGACCACGCCGTCGAGTTCGATGGTGGTGCCCATCATCGGCAGGTCGAAATGGCCCGCTGTATGGCGACCTGCGAATTCGTTGGCGCCCGTCGAGAACAGAAAGTTTCCGGACACCGCGCGCAGTTCGGTCCCGTTGGTGTCGCGTTGGTCGTACATCGAAAGGGCTTCGTAGCGCGCGCCGGGATTCATCCCGAAGCCGACATGCGAGACCGCATAGGCCTCGCGGTCGCCCCAGGCGGCAAGATAGGTCCGCATCATCGCAGCATCCGCTCCATCGCCTTCGAGCTCGACCACATAATCGTCCTTGAGCGTCATCTTCACCGGCGAGGCCAGGTAGCGCTTGAAGGTGAGGTTGATGTCGCCTGGCGCCATCACCAGCGTGCCGTTGATCGTGCCGCTTTTCGGGAAGCTGACGACAATGCCGCCCGGCCAATGCGCCAGCGTCCCGGGCTTGTCGGTCCAGCCCCAGACACCAACCGTCGAGGCGCCGGTCATGTCGACACTGAGATCGCTGCCAGCTTTCGATGTCACACGCATGTGCCTGGTCCCACGCAGCATCTTCGCCGCGGCGCGAACGCGCCTCTCCAGCGCCAGGTCCGGCACCATGCGCTCGAGCGCTTCGGGATGCTCATTGGAAATGACGAGGATGCGGGCACCCGCCTTCAGGATTTCCGGCGTCTCGGCCGCATGCATCAATCCTTCGATCGTGCAGTCGACCACAAAACCTGCCTGCTGCAGCGCAGTGACAACGGGCCCGAGCCGCTGGATCGCTTCGCTCGCACCCGTCGAACGCACGGGAACGCCGTGACGATTGCGCGGTGTCGGCAGAACGATATGGAACGGTCGCGCGCCCATGCGGAGCAACGCCAATTCGGCGAGATGAACGTTCAATTCCCGGGACTGCGTCTCCGACAAAATAGCGGCCGTGTCACCGGGCTTAACCGCGCAGCGTTCAAAGATCTCGCAGAACGCGTCGATCCATTTTGCCTCGATGCGATCGGCCAGCATGCTTGTCCTCCGATTGGATCTTGTCAGCCTTCCGGGAAACCGCGGAGCAGATAGGACCGCAGCGCTCCAAGCGCGCCGCTCAGGATGAGCCCCAGGAGCGAAATCGTGATCAGCGGCACGAACATGTCGACCGCCTGAAACGTGCGCGCCGCTGTGACCAGGACGTGGCCGAGGCCGTCCGTCGAGGTGATCATTTCGGCCAGGAATACCACGATGCAGGAAATCACGAGGCCGATCCGGCAGCCCGTGAGAATCGAGGGGGCCGCGGCGGGAAGCACGACCTTGAACAGCACTTCGCGTCGTGACGTCCCCGCGGCCAGCGCCGACCAGACGAGCTTCTGCTCGACGGTCGAGGCGCCGTAATAGGTGGAGAGGAGGATCGGAAACAAGGCGTCCGCGGTCACCAACGTAATCTTCGATTCGTGGCCGAAGCCAAGCAGCAGAAGGAGCGCCGGATAAAGCGCCACCTTGGGCAGCGGTGCCAGGACGCGCACGACCGGCCGCACCGCGGAATTGATCAGCGGACTGGCTGCGGCGGCGATGCCGATCGTGACGCCGAGGACCACCGCAATCAGGAATCCTGCAAACAAACGGAACAGCGTCGCGGCAATGTCCTGCTCGAACGTCAACGTCGTCAGCTGCTGAGCGAGCCTGCGAAACACCATCCCCGGCGGCGGCAACAATGTCGCCGGGGCATAGCCGAACGACACCAGCGCCTGCCAGAGCGCAATGACGAGCGCAAGCGGCACCAGGCCAAGCAGGACATCTTGCGCGCGCGCGGTCATGAGAAGCTCAAGGGCATGTCGAATTGCGGCTCCGACCATCTGACCAGCCGCGCGCGCAGCGCCTCGAACATGGCGTCAAGGCAGATCCCCATCGCGCCGATGATGATGATCATCGCGAACACCAGGTCGTATTCACCCATATCCAGTGCATTGAACAGGATGTTGCCGGCGCCTGATTGCCGCGCGATCATTTCGCTGGTCACCATCGTGATCAGTGCCAGCACGAGGCCGGTCCGGCAGCCGGTCAGAATCTCCGGCAAGGCCGCCGGCAGCACGATCCGGACCATCCGCTGCGCGGCCGAAAGCCCCATCGCGGCACCGGACCAGAGCATCTTCTCCTCGACCGACTTTGCGCCCTCAAAACTGTGGTAGATCACCGGCAGGCTGACGCCGAGAAAGATCACCAATGTCTTCGAAAGGTCACCGACCCCGAGCCAGAGCATGATGATCGGCATCAGCGCGGCCTTCGGCACCGGGTAGATCACCATCAGCAGCGGATTGAAGAAGGACGCGACCGCGCGGCTGCGGCCCATCATGAGGCCGAGCGGGATCGAGACGATGATGGCGACCGCAAAGCCGATCGTCATCCGTCGTTGCGAAGCAAGAATATTGATCAGGGCTTCCTTGTCGCCAAGGATGAGAGGTATCGCGCGGATCGCCGCCAACGCGGTCGGGAAACTGTCGTTCTTCAATGCAAGCGCGGCGATTTGCCAGAGCACCAGGAGGCCGAGACAGGCAAGCCACGGTGCCGCGCGCGTTCCCCGGATGAACCGCGACGTCACAGCGCGCCCCCTTGCGCGCCACCATCGTCGAACATGCGTTCGATATCGACGACATATTTCTGATAGCGCGGGTCGAGCAGAAGCTCGCTCCGACGACGCGGGCGCGGGAGATCAATGTCGATGATCTCCCTGATCCGTCCCGGTGAGCGCGTCATCATCACCACCTTGTCGGATAGGAAGACCGCCTCTTCCACCGAATGCGTGACAAACAGCACCGTCTTGCGATCGCGCTCCCAGATATTGAGCAGGTCGTTCTGCAGCCGCGTGCGGGTGTGGGCGTCCAGCGCCCCGAACGGCTCATCCATCAGCAGCACTTCCGGGTGATAGGCGAGTGTCCGCGCGAGCGCGACGCGCTGCTTCATGCCGCCGGACAGTTCCTTCGGATAAAAATCCTCAAAACCCTTCAGGCCAACCATTTCGATCAGGGCGCGGCACTGCGCTTCTGCCTCCGCAGTTTTCACGCCCTGCTGGCGCGGACCGTACATCACATTGCCGAGCACGGTCTTCCAGGGAAACAACGCGAACTCCTGGAAGACGGGACCGCGATCGGGACCCGGCCCGGTGATCGCCCTCCCCTTCATCCGCGCGCTTCCCTGTGTCGGACTGACGAAACCTCCGACAATGTAGAGAAGTGTCGACTTGCCACACCCGGACGGGCCGAGAATGGAGACAAAAGCCCCATCCTCTACGGTGAGCGAAATGTCGGACAAGGCCAGATGATCCTGCCGAGCGGACGTCTGAAACATCTGCGAGACATGATCGATCTCGATCATGGCGGTCGCTTGCCCGGGAGCCCGCACGGGCTGTGCTTTGGCCTCAGTTCGCGATGGCGATACGTTCATTCCGCTCTGCTTCTCGGCCGCTGCCGTCGGGGCCAGACTAGGACAATGACAGCCCAAACGACAGGCGAAACTAATCGAACCATGGCCATTCCGCGGCACCGGCGTGGGTGACGGCGCCTCCGGGCGCCTGACCAACCAGACGGGCATATTTGGCGAGCGCGCCCGCCCGATGACGCGGCGGCCGCGGCTTCCACGTCCGCCGGCGCGCGGCGAGTTCCGCGTCATCGAGCATGACGTCCATCCGGCGCGCGCCCGCATCGATCCGGATCGGGTCGCCATCACGGAGCAGCGCCAGCGGACCGCCGATGAAGGCCTCCGGCGCGACATAGCCGATGCACATCCCCCGCGTCGCGCCGGAAAAACGGCCATCGGTGATCAGAGCGACCTTCTCTCCCATGCCCTGGCCATAAATCAGCGCGGTCACGCCCAGCATCTCGCGCATCCCGGGACCGCCGACCGGCCCCTCATTACGGATGACGAGGACTTCGCCGGCTGCATAATCGCGGTTACGCACGGCCTCCACGCACGATTCCTCGTCTTCGAACACGCGCGCCCTGCCCTCGAAAGTCAGGTTCTTCAGGCCGGCCACCTTGATGACAGCGCCGTCGGGGCAGAGATTGCCTTTCAAGACAGCAACACCACCATCCGGCATGATCGGCGACGCGGCCGATCGGATGATCTCACCGTCAGGCGCGCCGGCGCTCCCATACTCCTCGGCGATGGTCCTGCCTGTGATCGTCAGGCACGTGCCGTCGATATGACCACTTTCGATCAGGGTGCGGATCACGACCGCGACGCCGCCGATGTCGTAGACATCCTTGGCCGTGTATTTCCCGCCCGGACGCAGATTGCCGATCAGCGGCGTGCGCGCAAAGACCTCTCCGACATCGTCGATGGTGAAGGCAATACCGGCCTCATTGGCGATTGCGGGCAGGTGCAGCGCGGCGTTGGTCGAGCCGCCAGTGGCAGCCACGATGGCCGTGCCGTTTTCGAGCGCCTTGCGCGTCAGGATCTCGCGAGGCAAAGGACCGCCCTGCTCGAGCATCCGCATGACAAGACGTCCAGCCTGGCGCGCAACCTGCGCACGTTCGGCATAGACGCCCGGAATCATCGAGACGTTCGGCATCGTCAGGCCCATCGCCTCGGAGACCATCGCCATGGTGTTGGCGGTGAACTGGCCCGCGCAGGCTCCAATGGTCGGCAGGCAGGTCCGCTCGATTCCCTCGAGCGTCGCCTTGTCGATTTCGCCGGTCATGAAACCGCCGACCGCCTCGTAGGAATCCAGCGCGGTCAGCGTCTGCCCTCTGAACTTTCCCGGGAGGGCGCTGCCGCCATAGATGAAGATGGATGGCACGTTGCAGCGGACCATGCCCATCATCACGCCGGGCAGTGTCTTGTCACACCCGCCGAAGCCGATGAGTGCATCATAGGCAAGGCCATGAACGACGGCCTCGATCGAGTCCGCAATCAATTCGCGCGAAAACAGGGAGAATTTCATCCCCTCATGATTCATGCTGATGCCGTCGGACACCGAAATGGTGGTAAATTCCCGAGGCGTTCCGCCAGCTTCGGCGATCCCTTCCTTGGCCGCATCGACCTGGAA
>Ga0070710_10000961_pt1 | contig 13669 bp, 10 predicted proteins | sample LARL52metaG_FD_65454 | JGI IMG/M metagenome (GOLD analysis project Ga0070710, IMG submission 65454) | Corn, switchgrass and miscanthus rhizosphere microbial communities from Kellogg Biological Station, Michigan, USA - LAR L5-2 metaG | ecosystem: Host-associated > Plants > Roots > Rhizosphere ... | reverse complement strand
GGCGGTCGAGCGCCTGCTCCGCCTCGAGCCGGAACTGGGCGAACTGCTTGCCCTTGTCCTGCTCGTCATGCTTGCCGGGATAGTCATAGATCTCCCACCGTGCTCGCGCGTACTTTTCCGAAGCTTCCTTGGACGCGCGCAACTGCTTTGATGGTTTGAGGTAGTCGTAATCGTTCAATTCGAACGTGCCGGTGCAGAAACGCCGATCCGAAATCCAGGAATCGATCTGCTGTTCGACCCGGTGGTAGGCGTCGGTCTGGAAATGATACTTGACCTGCGGAAGGTCCTTGACGGGACTGTGTGACGCGCGCGAGTCGGCAAGCACCATCGTGTGATGTCCATCCTGGTGCTCGAAATAGAAATAGATCCCGTATTGCTCCATCAGGCGGGACACGAAGGCGCGATCGCTCTCGCCATACTGGACGCAGTATTTGATCTTGTCGTAGTTGCCGGTGGTGCGGAACTTGAAATCGGTCCCGCTCGAAAACCCGGCATCGGTGAACACCTGCTGGATGATGTCCTTCACGCTCTTGTCGAGAAAGATCCGGCAATTGGCACGATGGCCGAGCAGCCAGAACCACGGGCGCAGCAGCAGGCGGTACCGCCAATATGGCTTCTGCTCGCCGACTTCGCCGCCGAGCCACTGCGCATTGGTGAGGATGCCGCAGAAAAAGCGCTGCTTCTGCTCATAGGTCTTGAGCTTGATCGTGCAGGCCTGGCCGAGAGCCTTGTCGAAATCGACGTTCTCCTGCTCACTGAGCGCCTCGATGTGAAACTCGAACGGCTCACCCAGGCCCTCACTGCCGGAAAAGCTTTTGAGCACCAACACGTTTTCGCCAAGTGGTGTCTTCAGTGCCGCCGGGCGTGTCGCCTGATCGAGTTGTCCCATCCGATGCCCCGCATGATTGGTCGCGGAACGCCATGTCGCCCGCAGCTTGTTGTATGGCCTGGGCACGCCGCGGTTCATCTCCGACACGGCATAGACGTTCGATATTCAGTTTGTCCGGGACGACCCGACGAAAACTCGGACTGGCGCGACAATGACATGGCTCGGGACGACAAAGTCTTCCAACCGGATCGCGTGGCATCCACTCCCGTTTCGTTCGGAATGTCGCGAGCCGCAAATCGTCCGCGACGGAGCCGGGAAAACCGGATCGCGGCGACAATGAAACGGACCCCGACGACAAACTCGCCCAATGTGAACCGGCCGCGTTGACGACATCGGCGCGTTTGGAATATCGCGACATGGTATCGCGGAGATTGAAATGCTCCTTTGCTGCCTGCTCGCGGCCCTGCTCATGTCGAGGTGTATCTCGGCAATTCCCTCGATGACGACCGCGCTTGACGACCCTGGCATTGTGACGCTGAACGGCCTCCTGCTGTCACCCCGGATGTTCGCACGTCAGGCACGTGTGCTCCGCAGCGGCAACGGATCAGCCGTCCTTAATCTCATCTGAGGACTCGCGGTGGCAGAACCTGCGCTCCTTGCAGTTCCTGATGACGATACGTCGATGACGCCGGATTCGACGGCGGGCAGCTTGCCTCTCGCCGCGACGGCGCCGGACGAGCAAACCGCGGCAGAAGCGCCGATGCGGCGCGATCAACCCATGCCGGAAGTTGCGGTCGTCGGCACCGTTCCTCCGTCCACGACGATTGATCCTGCTGTAGCGGCCCTCTGCACCCCGCTGTCGACCGATGATCCCTGCGGACCCGATCTCGATCTTGCAGGCGATGTCGACTATCTGAACTTCTTCGCCCAGGCGGAAGGGGTGCTTCCGACGTCGTTCTTCTCCGGTGATGAGGGGCGGCCGTTCGATCACGCCAGCATCGATGCGCTCGGCCAGGTGCTCGCGATCGGTCCGCTCTGGGAGCGCTCCCGCGATCTGCGATTGCTCGTCATCCGTGCGCGGCTCCTGATCCTTGATCGCGATCTCGGCGGCTTCGCCGTGGCCGTTGCGGCGATCGCGGAGTGGCTGGAGGCGTTCTGGGACCAGGTTCATCCGCGCGGCGACGGCGGCGATTTTGAGACGCGTGCCGCGGCGCTGAGCGCGCTCGACCTGCCCACCGTCGTATTCCCGCTGCAGTACGCGCCGCTATGCGAGGCACGCCGGATTGGGGTGGTCAGTTACCGCAGCTGGATGGTCGCAGCCGGCGAAGTCAAGCCTCGCCCGGGTGAACAGAAGCACGCCTCCGCTGCGCTGACCGAGGCGATCGCGGATGCCCCCGCGGACGCGTTGGCTGCGACCCGCCGACAGATCGCGATGCTCAAGGCATCGCTCAAGCGTATCCGCGGCATTTTCCTGATGCATGGTTGTTCCGCCGGTCTGGAAAACCTCGCTGCGCTCGTCGACAAGCTGCAGGGGTTCGTCGACCCCGACGCCGAGCTTCGCGAACAGACGGCGGCCGGTGCCGCTGGAGTCGATGATGGTCCTGCTGACACGCAGGACCTGCGCGCCGGCGCTGCGTCAGGCAACGCGCCGCAATCGCTCGGCGAGGCCCAACAGGCGCTGGCGGCGATCATCGGCTATTACGGCCGATCCGAACCCTCCAGTCCGGCCCTGCCCCTGGTCCGCCAGGCGCACCAGTTGATCGGCAAGTCCTTCTTCGAAGTGATGAGCATCCTGGTGCCCGGGCAAATCGAGAAGGCCGCGTTCCAGATCGGCGCCGATCAGTTCTTCGAACTTCCGGTCGGCAAGCTCTCCGCCCTGTCGGAAACGGACCAATCGCCCGGAGAGATGGCCGATCCGGCAAATGCCGCGGCCGATCCTTGCCGGTATCGCGTGGACTCGCGCCCGCAGGCCATCGCGCTGCTCGAGCAGGTTCAAAAGTTCTTCCGGCACGCCGAGCCGTCGAGCCCGGTGCCGATGCTGTGCGAGCGAGCGCGCGCTCTCGCCGAACGGGATTTCATGAGCGTGCTGAAAGAGGTCCTTCCAAAATCTGCATTGAAGACCATCGAAAAATGAAATGGCTATATGAGGTAGAACGCATGGCACGGGAAAGCGGTCAGAAATTCATTCGGCGCAATCGTCCTCCCCGGGTTCACATCACCTACGAAAATCCGGCCAACGCCGAGGAGAAGGTCGAGATTCCCTTTGTGATGGGCGTCATGGCAGATCTCTCCGGCAATGCGCCCGGCATCGAGAAGGCGGAGATCGCGCAACGCAAATTCCTCGAGTTCGACATGGACAATCTCGACGCGCGCATGGCGGCCATCCAGCCCGGCGTCATGTTCAGCGTGGAGAACAAGCTGGTCGAGGACTCCGGACAGAAGATGGGTGTCGAATTGCGGTTCGACAAAATGGCGGATTTCGAGCCGGCGGCCGTTGCCAAACAGGTTCCGGCCCTTGCCAAGCTTCTCGAAGCGAGAATGCAGCTGTCGAACCTGCAACGCTATGTCGACGGCAAGGTTGCTGCCGAGGAGCAGCTGCGCAAGCTCCTGGCGGATCCGCAATTGATGCTGGCGTTGAAGAACCGCACCGCGGGGCAAGACGACCAGAATAGCCAGTAGTCAGAACTAACCGTCACCTCCAACTCAAGCGAGCTGTATCATGGCGACCACACCGGCCCGGGCCGCGCAGCAGGACGCACAAACCACGACCACCGATGCGGACGAGTTTGCAGCGCTGCTCCAGCAGAACTTCAAGCCGCGCACCGAGCGCGCGGCCACAGAACTCGACAGTGCCGTCAAAACCCTGGTCGAGCAGGCTCTCGGCGACGCAAGTCTCATCAAATCCGACGTGCTCGACACGATCTCGGAGATGATTGCGCAGCTCGACCGCAAGCTTTCGGCCCAGATGAACGAGATCCTGCACGCGCCGGAGTTTCAGCAGATCGAGAGCGCCTGGCGGGGCATGAAATATCTCGTCTTCCAGTCCGAGACCGACGCGCAGCTCAAGATCCGCGTCATGAACATGTCGAAGAACGAGCTGTACCGGCACCTGCGGCTGTTTCCGAACGCCGCCTGGGACCAGAGCCCGTTGTTCAAGAAGATCTACGAAGAGGAATTCGGTCAGCTCGGTGGACAGCCTTATGGCTGCCTGATCGGCGACTACAGCTTCAGCCATCTGCCGACCGACGTGCAGCTGCTCCGCGATCTCAGCAAGATCGCCGGCGCGGCACATGCACCGTTCTTCGCGGCGGCCGATTCGACGCTGATGGGCATGGATTCATGGAACGAGCTGATGAATCCGCGCGATCTCGGCAAACTGTTCGATACGCCGGAATACGCGTCCTGGAGATCGCTGCGCGATTCCGACGACGCCCGCTATATCGGCCTCTGCATGCCGCGCGTGCTCGCCCGCCTGCCGTACGGCGCCAAGACCGAGCCGGTGGAGGAATTCGCCTTCGAGGAGGACACCGACGGCCACAAGGGCGAGAAATACGCCTGGATGAATGCCGCCTACGCGATGGCCGCCAACATCAACCGCGCCTTCAAGGAGTACGGCTGGTGTGCACGCATCCGCGGCGTGCAGTCCGGCGGCGAAGTCGAGGATCTGCCGACCCACGTATTTCCGACCGACGACGGCGGCGTCGACATGAAATGCCCCACCGAAATCGCGATCAGCGACCGTCGCGAGGCCGAGCTGGCGAAATCCGGCCTGATCCCGCTGATCCATCGCAAGAACACCGACCGCGCCGCCTTCATCGGGGCCCAGGCGCTGTTCAAGCCGAAGGCCTATCAGAACAACCCGGACGCGACGGCTTCGAGCAACCTGTCATCGCGTCTGCCCTACATGTTCGCCTGTTGCCGCTTCGCCCATTACCTCAAGGTGATGGTGCGCGACAAGGTCGGCTCCTACTACGAGAAGGAGCAGCTGCAGCGCTGGCTGACCAACTGGATCAACGAGTACATCGATGGCGACCCGACGAACTCCTCGGAGCAGGTCAAGTGCCGTCGTCCGCTTGCCGGCGCGGCGATTTCGATCGTCGAGAACGAGGAGAACCCGGGTTACTACGCCGCGACGTTCGAGCTGCGGCCTCATTTCCAGCTCGAGGGCATGGACATTGGCCTGCGGCTCGTTTCGAGACTGCCTGTCGCAAAGAACTAGTTTTTGACTCAACCACCAACCTATGGAGAATGGAAGATGGCCGACGTCTACGCGTTCCTCGAGCTGGAAAGCATCAAGGGGGAAGCCCAGGATTCCAAATACAAGGACAAGATTGAGCTGCAGTCCTTTTCATGGGGCGCCACCAACAACAGCTCCTACTCGAGCGGCACGGGCGGTAACATTGGCAAGGGGCATATTCACGATATCTCCTTCAGCAAGTACATGTGCAAGGCCTCTCCGGAACTGATGAAGAGGGTCGTCAGCGGCAAGGCAATCCCGAAGGGAAAGCTCTCACTGTGCAAGCTGTCCGGAGAGAAGGACGGCGACAAGATCGCCTATTACGAGGTCGAGCTGGAGAACATCGTTCTGACGTCGTACCAGGTGGCAGCCAGCGGCGGCGCGCAGCTCCCGATGGAATCCGGCACCTTGCACTTCGTAACCACCAAGCCGAGCTACACGCCGCAAAAGAACGAAGGCCCGGGCGACGGCGCCATCCACTTCAAGTGGGACCTGCAGCAAAACGTCGAATTGTAGGCCCGGCTATCTCGTCGATCAAACAGGCGGGTGGATGCGGTCCATCCACTCGCGTCTTGAATGTTGATTTTTCAAGCACGGTCTTCCGGAAAGGCCGGCTGCGCCGCTTTCGGAGCATCTTCTTCCAACGGCTCGCGCCCAAGACCGAGGTTGTATGGACAATTCGAACAGGCACCCGCGCCTCAGCCCGCCTCTGATGCACGTGTTTCGCAGCGCGCATGAAGCCAAGGACGCCAAGCGGGTCATCGATCAGCGCAACGCGGCAGGCGAGCGCGTCATCGCCGGCCGCCGGTTACGTGCGCGGCAGATCATCACCGAGACCGTGCTTCGCCGCGAAGTGTCACGCGACCTCGATGCGCTCTTGAACACGATTGCACTGGATGCCACCGTCGACATGGAGCACGCCCCCCATGTCCGAACGTCGATCCTCAACTTCGGGCTCCCCGACATCGCGCTGCGCACCATCGACGAAAGCAGCGTCGACCGGATTCCGGAGGAGATCCGGGCAGCAATCAAGCTTTACGAGCCGAGGATCGCGGCCGACTCGCTGCACATTGCGAGAGATATCGAGGTCGATCCCGTCGAGCTCAAAATCCGCTTCATCATTCGTGGTGAGCTGGTGTGTCACCCCGTGCACGTTCCGGTCGAGTTTGTCGCCGACATCGTCGAGTCCGGAAAAATTGCCATCAATCGGCTGTAAGCGACCATGAATCGGGAGTTTCTCGATCTCTACAACACCGAGCTCCAACTGCTGAACGAGCATGCGCGGCAGTTTGCCGAGGAATATCCGGGAATCGCCGAGCGGCTCGGCGGCATCCTGGAGGACCGCATCGATCCGCTGATCGGAGGCCTGCTCGAGGGCGCCGCATTCCTTGCCGCAAGGGTCCAGCTCAAGCTCAAGCACGAATTCCCCGAATTCACCGAGAATCTGCTGGGACAGCTGGTCCCGCATTATCTGGCGCCGACGCCATCGATGATGCTGGTCAAGGCGAACCCGGTGTTTGGCGACCCCGCTCTTCGCGAGGGGCGTGCGATCGCGCGCGGCTCCTATCTCGACGCCAGCTTCCGCCAGCTCGACCGACAGATCGCCTGCCGCTATCGCCTGTGCGGCGACATCACGGTCTGGCCGTTCGAACTCATCGGCGCGGAGTATTATTCATCTCCTGCCCCGATGCAGGCGCTCGGCGTGTCCGTCGGCGGCGAGGTGCTGGCCGGCATGCGAATGACGCTGACGCACCGCTCGACGGCGCGGCCGGAAGACGAACCTTCGGAGGCCGATGCGCGCAAGAAACCCGAACTGATGATCGCGGGCTGCCGAACCAGCGAGCTGCCGCTCTATCTGGTCGGCGCGGAGGCCGATGCGGTTGCATTGTACGAGCAGCTCTTTGCCCATTGCCGGGCGGTCTATTTCCGCCACCTCGATCATTTCGGCGATCCGGTTATCCTGAAGGCGCCGCCGGATTGCCTGCAGCAGATTGGGTTCGACCCGAACGATGCGCTTTTTCCGGTCGATCATCGCGTGTTCGACGGTTTTGACCTGCTGCGCGAATATTTTGCCTTTCCGCGAAAATTTCTCGGCTGCCGGCTCACCGGCATCGACGAGATCCTGTCCCGCATCCAGGCACGAACCGTCGACATCGTCTTCGCGTTCGATGAACTGAATCCGCGGCTTGCGGCCGCCGTTCAACCGCAGGCGCTGGCGCTCTACGCCGCGCCCGCGATCAATCTGTTCGAGAGGACCACCGACCGCGTCCAGCTCAAGCCAAATCAGCACGAGTATCACCTGATCCCCGACCGCAGCCATTACCTGGATTACGAACCGCATCGGGTGCTGGAGGTCTATGCCCACTATGCCGGCGGGCGCGACAAGGTCCCGGTCCGGCCGCTCTACTCGGCCTTGCTCGACGAGGCGCCTGCGGCCTCGGAGCTCAGCTACACCGTTCGCCGCCTGCCGCGACGGCGCACCGTGGAAGAGAACCGCGTCGGCATCTCCTCGGACTACACCGGCACCGACATGTTCATTTCGCTCAGCGAGCTTGGCGGGGCTGGCGACGAAGAGCCGATCGCCGAGCTGAGCGTGCGGGCACTGTGCTCAAATCGGCACCTGACCGAACACCTTCCGATCGGCGTTGGCGGCGCCGATTTCCGGCTGGTGGACGATGTCACTTTGGACCTGGTTTGCGCGGCCGGCCCGACTCCGCCGCGCGAGCCTATCATCCGGCAGCTGCGCAGCCGCAGCGAGACCGCGCACACCGGCACCGTCACCTGGAGGCTGGTCAACCTGCTCTCGACCAATCATCTCGGCCTGGTCGATCGTGGCGCCGGGCGCAATGCCGAGGCGGTCCGGGAAACCCTGTCGATCTTTGCCGAGATGGCCGACAGCGCAACCGAGCGCCGCATCCGCGGCGTCCGCCATGTCGACAGCCGCCCAATCGTCCGGCGCATCCGCCAGCGCAGCGGCGTGGGCGTCGGACGCGGCATCGAGATCACGGTCACGCTCGACGAGAAGGCGTTCGAGGGCACCGGCGCGTATTTGCTCGGCGCCGTGCTCGACCGCTTCTTTGCAGAATATTCCGGCTTCAATCATTTCACCCAGACCGTGATCCGCTCGGTCGATCGGGGCGAGATCATGCGATGGCCCCCACGCATGGGACTGCGCAAGGCGTTATGAGCCCTAGCCACCAGATGTCACGCCTGTTGCGCGATCTTGAGACGGAGCCGTGGCGGTTCGATTATTTCACCGTCCTCAGGCATCTCGAGCGCACCTACGAAAACCGGCCTCGGATCGGCGACAGCGCCGCGCTGCGTGACGAGATCGTCGTTCTCGGCCAGGACCCGTTCATGGACTTTCCGGCGTCGAACCTGGCCCGCGTCGAGCAGGCCGAGGACAGGCCGCTCAAGGTCTTTGTGAAATACATGGGATTGCTGGGTCCGCAAGGCGCCCTGCCGCTGGCCATGACGGAGGAAGCGCATCACTACGTCCTCGCCAACGACGACGCCTTTCCGCGCTTTCTGGATATTTTCAACCACCGCTTCATTCAGTTGTTCTTCCGCGCCTGGGCCAATTCGCGGCCCATCGCCCAGAACGACCGTCCGAAGCAGGACCGGTTCTGGGCCTATATCGGTTCGGCCATCGGCATCGGCTCCGAGCCTTACAGGCAGCTCGACAGCATCCCCGATCCGGCAAAAATCTGCTTTGCGGGTCTGCTCGGCGCGCAGGCAAGATCCGCATCGCGGCTCGCCGGCGCCATTTGCGGGCTGTTCGACATCAAGGCGGAAGTCGAGGAGTTCGTCGGGACGCGGCTGATGCTGGATGAGCAGGAGCATACCATCCTGAGCCGGCGTCATAACGTGCTCGGCGAGGGCGCGATGCTGGGCCGCGGCGTATACAGCGTGCAGGACAAGATCAGGGTGCGCATCTACACGAGGTCGCTTGCCCAATATATCCGGTTCCTGCCGAGCGGAGACCTCTGCGAGCCGCTCGCCGATCTCGTCTATCTCTACAACGGCGCCCAGCTCGACTGGGATGCCGAGCTCGCCATTCCCTCCGCCGCGGTCGAGCCCTTGCGTCTCGGCCAGTTCGGGCAACTGGGCTGGACCAGCTGGATGGCACCGGACTGGAGCACGACACAAGCCTACCGGCGCGACGCCAGATTTCATCCTGCAGACCGGATGGAGCGGAAGCGGCTGACGAGACGGGCCGGCAGCAAAGGAGACGCCAATGGTCGACATCAGTCTTGAGGCAGTGGCCGGCAAGCTCAATCGCGTTGGCTACGAGGCCTTGTTCAAGGCCTTGCGGCAGGCCAAGGGAGCCGGCAATCGCAATGTCGAGCTCGCCCACTGGCTGGCTCACGTCCTGCAGGACGACGCGACCGATATCGCGCTGACGGCCGATCATTTCGGGCTCGACCGCAACAAGCTCGTCACCGACATCAACGCTGCGATCAGCGGATTTCGCAAGAACGAAACCGAGATGCCGACCGTCTCCAACACCATGATGGACCTGCTCGACCGCGGCTGGCACTATGCCACGTTGTTCTTCGGCGAGACCCAGATCAGGACCGGCCACGTTCTGGTCGGCGCCATGCAATCGCGCGACCTCGATCGCGCGCTCAAGAACGTGTCGTCCGAGTTCGGAAAGATGTCGGTGAACGTCCTCACCGGCGAGTACCGCAAGATCTGGGCGACCTCCGAGGAGGAAACGTTGCGGCCGATGGATGGCTCGGGTCTTGCGGCCACGCCGGGCGCTGCTCCCCCGCTGTCCGGTGCGCGCGGCACCACGCCGCTTGACCGCTTCGCGCAGGATCTCACGGCCAAGGCGAGGTCCGGCGACATGGACCCGATCCTCGGCCGCGACGATGAGATCCGCCAATTGATCGACGTGCTGATGCGCCGGCGGCAGAACAACCCGATCCTCACCGGCGAGGCAGGCGTCGGCAAGACCGCCGTCGTCGAAGGCTTTGCGCAGCGCATCGCAGCAGGCGAGGTTCCCCCGCCGCTGAAAAATGTCCGGCTCTGCGCGCTCGATATCGGCCTGATGCAGGCCGGCGCCTCGATGAAGGGCGAGTTCGAGCAGCGGCTGCGATCGGTGATCGACGAGGTGCAGAGCTCGCCGACCCCGATCATTCTCTTCATCGACGAGGCCCATACGCTGATCGGCGCCGGCGGCTCCGCGGGCACCGGCGACGCGGCCAATCTCCTGAAGCCTCCGCTCGCCCGCGGCACCTTGCGCACCATCGCCGCGACCACCTGGGCCGAATACCGGCAGTATATCGAGAAGGATCCGGCGCTGACCCGGCGCTTTCAGCCCATTCAGGTCGACGAGCCCGATGTCGAGACCTGCTGCGTGATGCTGCGCGGGTTGCTCGGCCCGATGGAAAAGCATCATGGCGTGCGCATTTCCGACGCCGCCATCAAGGCCGCCGTGAACCTCTCGCATCGCTACATCCCGGCGCGGCAGCTTCCCGACAAGGCCGTGAGCCTGCTCGATACGGCCGCCGCGCGGGTTGCGATCAGTCAGAGCGCGGTCCCAGCGCTGATCGAGGACGCGCGTGCCGCCATCACTTCGCGCGAGACCGAACGCGCCGCACTCGCCAGCGACAGCGATCTCGGCGTCGAGGACAAGGATCGGATGGCAGCCCTCGACACGGATATCGCAAGCCTCAAGGACAAGCTCGCCGGCCTTGAAGCCGAATGGGCCATGGAGCAGACCCTGGTCAACGAGATCAGGAGCATCAGGGAGATCCTTGCAGAAGCAAAGCGGGACAACAATCCAGCCTCGAAGCGGTGCGAATTGCGCGGCAAGTTCGATGCGCTGGAAGCCATCGCGCCCGAAAAGCGCATGATCTATGCCCATGTCGATGAGCAGTCGGTTGCTGCCGTCGTGTCGGACTGGACCGGCATCCCGGTCGGCCGCATGGTCCGCGACGAGGTCGAGGCGGTTCTCAGGCTGCCTGAGATTCTCAATCGCCGGGTGATCGGCCAGTCGCATGGCCTCGCCATGATCGCCAGGCGCATCGAGACCAGCCGCGCGAAGCTCGACAACCCCTCAAAGCCGATCGGCGTGTTCATGCTCGCCGGTCCCTCCGGCGTCGGCAAGACCGAGACCGCGCTCGCGCTGGCGGAGGCGCTCTATGGCGGCGAGCAGAACATGATCACCATCAACATGTCCGAATTTCAGGAGGCGCACACGGTCTCCTCGCTCAAGGGCGCGCCCCCCGGCTATGTGGGCTACGGCGAAGGCGGTCGCCTCACCGAGGCGGTCCGGCGCAAGCCGTACAGCGTGATCCTGCTCGACGAGGTCGAGAAGGCGCATCCCGACGTGCACGAGATCTTCTTCCAGGTGTTCGACAAGGGTTTTATGGACGACGGCAACGGCCGGCGGATCGATTTCAAGAACACGCTGATCATCCTGACGACCAATGTCGGCACCGACCTGATCATGGGTCTGTCCGGCAATGCGACGTGTCGCGACGATCCGGAACAGCTTGCGGTGAAACTGCGGCCGGCCCTGCTCGAGGTGTTTCCGCCCGCGCTGCTCGGCCGCATCGTCACCATTCCCTATTTCCCGCTGTCGAACACCGTGCTCGACGGCATCGTCCGCCTCCAGCTTGGCCGGATCGGCCAGCGCATTCGCGACAATCACAGCGCCTCATTCGCCTATACCGACGCCGTGGTCGATCATATCGTCTCGAAGTGCAACGATCCGGATTCCGGCGGCCGCATGATCGACAACATCATCACCAACACGCTGTTGCCGGCGCTGTCGCGCGAATTTCTCAGAAAATCGCTCGCCAAGGAGCCGATCACGCAGGCGCGGGTCGGCATCGAGAACGGCAATTTCGCCTATGCGTGGGGTTGAGCGAATTGCCGGCGCTGCCGGGCGTCCATGCTGACGATCGGAAGGCCGCCCCTGCCTCATCTGAGGGCAGGATGCAGGGAATGACGCCGGCGATTTCAGGGTGAGATAAGCGGGCTCGGCCGCGCTGGATTGCCTGTCCCCGCGGGCAAATTGTCCCGCATGCGCAATCTGCCCATCGGACCAGCGTCGGCAATCCACCTGCCGGCTTGAAAAGCGATCTCGGTCTGTTCTATCTCTTCATCTTGCGCGACCGTTCGGTCCTGCGCCAATCCCCGCTTGCGCAAATCTTGCCGGCGGCAGCGCTGCCGCCTGAGATCACCGTCACGGACTTTTTGGATATGAACCAGCCAACCAGCAAACTGATCACCGGGGTCGAAGCGATCGATTTCGAACTGAGCCGCTCGGCCCTGCAGGCGCGGCGCAACACCAAATGGAACCAGTATGAGCCGGATGTGCTGCCGGCTTTCATCGCCGAGATGGATTTTGCGGTCGCAGCCCCGATCCAGGCCGCAATCGAGCGCATCGTGCATGACGGCGACTACGGCTATCCGCAGCGCCATGGCCAGCGCGCCGACGCGGCCGTCGTCGCGGCCTTCATCGCCCGCATGAAGACCCGCTACGGCTGGGATGTGTCACCCGACCTTGTCGTGCCGATCTCCGATCTCGTCCAGGGCACTTTTGCGCCGATCCTCGCCTTTTCCGACCCCGGCGATGGCGTCATTCTGCAGACTCCAAACTACCCGCCGTTCCGCGAAGCGATCAAGACGACGGAACGCCGGCTCATGTCTCTGCCGATGCGCGACGACGGCACGCGTCACGTGTTCGATCTCGCCGAACTTGCGCCCGCCGCCTGCAAGGACGCCCGGATTTTCGTGCTGTGCAATCCGCAGAACCCGACGGGGCGGGTTTTTCGGCGCGACGAGCTCTTGGCGATTGCGCGATTTGTGATCGAGCATGACCTGATCGTGATTTCCGACGAGATCCATTCCGACCTCGTCTATGCCGGCCACCAGCATATTCCATTCGCCTCGCTGGGCCCCGATGTTGCGGCACGCACCATCACGCTCAATTCGGCGACCAAGAGTTTCAACATCCCGGGCCTGCGCTGCGCCGTCCTGGCCTTTGGCAGCGACGAGCTCCGCGCCCGCTTCCACAAGCGGATTCCGTCGCGGCTGCTGGGAGGATGCAACATCATCGGCGTCGATGCGACGGTCGCGGCATGGACTGCGTCCCAGCCCTGGCTCGACGCCGTCATGGCGCATCTCACCAAGGCGCGTGACCTGGTGAGCCAGGTGCTGCGCACGGAAGTTCCCGACGTGCGTTTCCGAGTGCCCGAGGCGACCTATCTCGCGTGGCTCGACTGCCGAGGGACCAAACTGCCCGGCCCTGCCTTTCAGTTCTTTCATGATCAGGCGCGCATCGCCTTCAGCGCCGGTGAGACTTTTGACCCGGATTGCGCTGGATTCGTTCGACTCAATTTCGCGACATCGATGCCGATCCTGCAGGAGATTCTCGATCGCTTCGTCGGGGCCGCCAAACAGAGCTCATGACCATCGCCCGCGGCGAATGATGGCGACAACGAGGCTTGCCATCGCGTCGCCGCGACGACGCCCGATCGGACGGCGAGGCTTGCCGGTATTTTCGGCTTGATCGCTTTTCCGCGTCAGGCCTAGAATTTGGGACCCGGTTCCGAAATTTGGAACTCATTGGGCTTGGACGGCCACCC
>Ga0070710_10000959_pt1 | contig 13672 bp, 13 predicted proteins | sample LARL52metaG_FD_65454 | JGI IMG/M metagenome (GOLD analysis project Ga0070710, IMG submission 65454) | Corn, switchgrass and miscanthus rhizosphere microbial communities from Kellogg Biological Station, Michigan, USA - LAR L5-2 metaG | ecosystem: Host-associated > Plants > Roots > Rhizosphere ... | reverse complement strand
CTGTACGCTGTGTCCGTGTTGGCGTGCGACTTCCGCCGCCAGCGATCCGGTTTTGCCGCGGCCGAGTATGAGAATGTTCATCGATAAACCTTATCGTGGAGAAGCTTTTACGCGAATACTTCCGGGTCCAACTCCGCAAAGAACGTGCCGTGCAACCGCTGGATCACTTCCGTCACTTCATCTTCTTCAATCACAAAGGTCAAGTTAATTTCCGACGCGCCCTGGGAAATCATGCGGATTTTCTTGTCTACCAGTTTGCCAAAAACCAGTGCGGCTACGCCGGCCTTATCCCGCAAGCTCTCACCTACCAGACAGATGATAGCTTTTCTGCCCTCATATTTCACGTCCGCCAGTTTGGCCAGGTCCGCCGCCAGCGCCGGAATGGCGTGATTGGAATCCACTGTGAGCGACACACTTACTTCCGAGGTCGAGACCACGTCCACCGCGACCTTGTGCCGGTCGAAGGCTTCAAAAATCGCGCGCAGGAATCCGTGAGCCAGCAGCATTCGCGGAGCAGCCACATCAACGATGGTAATCCGCTTCTTCACCGCGATGGCTTTGAAAATGTTCTTGGTCTGCGGGGCCCGCGCGGTAATCTTGGTCCCTTCGCACGAGGGATTGAGCGAGTTCAGCACATATACAGGAATGTTTTTCTGAATCGCCGGAAGCACTGTGGCAGGATGCAGCACCTTGGCCCCGAAATACGCCAACTCTGCCGCTTCATCAAAGCTGATCACTTTAATGCGGTGGGCGTCAGGACATATGCGCGGATCGGTTGTCAGAATTCCGTCAACGTCAGTCCAGATTTCGATGCGCTCGGCGCCCAGTCCCGCGCCTACAATCGCGGCGGAAAAATCAGAGCCGCCGCGCCCAATCGTTGTGGTAATGCCGGCGCGGTTGGCTCCGATAAACCCGCCCATCACCGGAACCTGGCCGGCATCCAGTAATGGCTTCACCGTGCTTTGCAGCCGCTCGTTGGTTTCCTCCATCTGCGGCGCCGCTTCCATGTAATTGTTGTCCGTGACTAGAACGTCGCGTGAGTCCACATGTACGCTGTTCAGGCCGTGGGCCGAGAATGCAGCTGCGACAATCTTGCTCGAGAGCATCTCGCCAAAGGCCGCGACGTGATCGGTAGTACGCGGGGTCAATTCACCTACCGCGGAAATGCCGCGTAAAAGCTCGTCGAGCCCCTCGAAATCATTTCCCAGATCCGAGTGGAAGTCGGTAAACAACGCAGTGCCCAGCAGTTCACTAGCAGTGTTGTAGTGCCTCTCTTGAAGAGAGCGGCAGAGTTTGAGCGCGGTTTTCCGTTCACCAGCGCCGGCGGCACGAGCCATAGTCAGCAGTGTGTCGGTGACTTTGGCCATGGCGCTGACCACCACAACCGGCCGCTGCGCCAGACGGCCTTTGACGATGGCGGCCACGCGCTCAATTGCCTTGGAGTTCTCTACCGAGGTGCCGCCGAATTTCATTACGATCATCGGCGTAACTTCCTGGCTGGATTATAGAAATGCGGATCAGGTTTCATTTCGCCTGACCGTCGCCGAGGTACCCCTTGGCTTCGAGCAGTTCGGCATTCAGCACGGCCGCGCCCGCGGCGCCGCGGATGGTGTTGTGCGAGAGCACGGTGAACTTCCAATCCAGCACGCCGCAAGGCCGCAAGCGCCCCACGGCAGTGGTCATGCCCGCTCCCATGTCAACATCAAAGCGCGGCTGCGGGCGGTCATTCGCTTCCAGGTACACAACCGGACGCTCCGGCGCGCTGGGCAGCTTCAACTCCTGCGGCTCGCTGCGATAGTCATTCCACGCGGCAATGATTTCTTCCCGTTTGGCCTTCGTTTTCAGCCGCACGGAAATCGATTCCGTGTGCCCGTCCTCGACCGCAACACGGTTGCATTGCGCGCTCATGGAGAACGTTGCCGGAATAATTTCCTTCCCGTTCATCCGCCCCAGCAGCTTTAGCGTTTCCTCTTCCATCTTTTCTTCTTCATTGCGGATGTAAGGAATCACATTGCCGAGGATGTCGAGCGAAGCTACGCCCGGATAACCCGCCCCACTCACCGCCTGCATAGTTACGGCCATCACTGCTTCGAGCCCAAAGGCTTTCTGCAACGGCGCCAAAGCCAGAACTAGCCCAATCGCCGAACAGTTGGGATTGGTCACCACATAGCCGCCGGATTTCTTCCGCCATGCCTGCCCATCGATCAGCTTAATATGGCCGGCATTCACCTCAGGAATGACCAGTGGCACGTCCGACTGCATGCGCAAGGCGCTGGAATTCGAAACCACAGCGCAGCCTGCTTCGGCGAAGCGCGGCTCGAGTTCGGCAGCAATCGAGGCATCGAGCGCCGCGAAAATTATCCTGGGCGCACCCTCCGGAGTTGCCGGCGAGACTTTCATCGCTCCCACGTTCGCCGGAATTGGCGTTTTTAGCCTCCATCGTGCGGCCTCAGAGTAAATCTTGCCTTCAGACCGGTCGGAGGCGGCCAGCCATGCCACCTCAAACCAGGGATGGCGCTCCAGCATCTGGATAAACCTCTGCCCGACCACGCCGGTGGCTCCCAGGATGCCGATGGAAAGTTTCTTGCTCATAAGAGGATAGTTCGAATTCTACAACAGCCGTTATTCAGGGCAGAGTAACCACTCGTAGGATTCCCGCACTACAGTGCGTTGATCTTTCCGCCGATAAAAGATGCTGGAGGATCGCCATGCCGGAGCTGCGACAGAACTTCTTTACCAAGGAGTGGGTCATTATCGCGACGGAGCGCGCCAAGCGCCCAGAAGAGTTGGCTACCCACCGGCCGGTACAAACGGTGCCGTCTTTTGTGGAAAGCTGCCCGTTCTGCCCGGGGAATGAAAGCAAGGCCCCGCCTGAAGTCTTGCGATATCCGGCGGATAGGAACGAGCCTTGGGCCGTTCGAGTTTTCCCCAACAAATTCGCCGCATTGTCCAGCGAGGCCCAGCCTACCCGCAGCCTGCAGCACCTGCGCCGGCGCATCGATGGTTTTGGATTTCACGAAGTGATTGTCGATAGTCCCGACCATTCCTCCGCCATGGCGCTGCTCCCCGACGCCCAAGTGGCCAAGATCTTAGGCGTATTTAAGGAGCGCTACAACGCTCTTAGCACCGACCAGCGCGTCAATCACATCACCATTTTCAAGAACCACGGCGCCGATGCCGGCGCCAGCCTGCAGCATCCCCATTCCCAACTGATCGCAACCCCTGTGATTCCCAGCCAGGTCCGACACCGGCTGCACGAAGCCCTGCGCCACTACGACGACGCCGGGGAATGCATGTTCTGCCACATGGTCGAGCGTGAAGTCGAAGACCAGACGCGCATCGTTCTCAAGAGCGAACTCTTTGTGGCCATGGAGGTGTTCGCTTCTGCCACGCCTTTTGCCACGCACATCTTTCCCCTTCGCCACATGGCCAGCTTCGGCGAGATCACTACGGCAGAGACCGCAGATCTTGCGCGGGTTTTACGGTCGTTATTGGCCAAGATTTACCTCGGGCTGGAGAACCCCGACCTCAACTTCACCATTCGCAGCGGCCCTTCCGATTATTGCGGGGCCCGTCACTTTCACTGGTACGTAAGCGTAATTCCGCGGCTCACGCGGGTCGCCGGGTTCGAACTGGGTTCGGGAATGTTCATCAATACCGTACTGCCGGAGGCGGCCGCTGAATTCCTGAGAAATATGAAACCCGGAAGAGCAATTGGGGCGGGAGGAGCAGGCGGCTAGAAACTGGCCCTAAGGCTATTATTTCGGCCGAGCGCCATGCGGGTCCAGCACATACTCATTCAACGGCCCAAACTTTCTCTTCTCCGCATAAAGCCGCCAGCGCCGGAATACGATTCGTAAACTCGCCATCACGGGAATTGACAGGAAGATCCCGAGAATTCCCGCCACCTCGCCGCCCGCCATCACACCAAAGATCGCCGCCAGCGGATGCAATTCCATACTATGTCCCATAATGCGGGGCGAGGTTACGTAGTCTTGGATCAGCCGCCAGCCACCGAGAAACAGCAACAGAATAATCCAGTGCGGGAAGCTGACGAGCAGAGCGACGCCAACGATGATCACCGCAGCTGCCAGCGGCCCCACCACCGGGATAAACTCCAGCAAGCCGCCCACCGTTGCCAGCACCAGTGAGTAGGGCATGCGCATCGTGGCGAGGATCGCGGCATACATCACCAGCGTGAGCCCCGCCAGTGTAAGTTGTGCCCGGATGAAATGGGCCAGCATCTGATTCAGGTCGCTCAACACGCCCTGCAGCAACTCGCGCTGCGGACGCGACCGGACAAGATCCAGCAGAAGTTCACTGAAGGCGCGCCCATCTTTGAGAAAGAAAATCGATAACAGCGGCACAACCACCAGGAGCCACGCTTGTTTTGCCACGTCGGCCACGCGCAATCCGACCTTCTGCGCCAGCGCTGTAATCTGATTGCTGTGGCTGACCAGATAATCGCGCGCCAAATCGACCAGGCGGGAGTTCCAGCCATGTTCATGTCCCAATTGCTCAGCGATCTGCCCGGAGCTTAACTGCGTCAACGCGGGCAGCGATTGGCTCAGGCGCGCACTCTCCCTCCCGATGCGCGGACCCATGGATACGAAAAACACAATCACCAGTCCCAGCAGCAACAGGTAAATTACCGCGATGGCGCGGGCGCGCCCGTGCAGAAACCTCTCCAGCGAGGACACCAGCGGGCTCATCAGGTAGGCGAAGAAGATGGCAAACAGGAACGCGATTAAGGTTTGCCGGGCGACGTAGAGAAACCCCAGCCCCAGCGCAAACAGCAACACTGTAATAATAACCCGGGCTGTCCGTCCATCTGCCAGCGGCATGTTGGCCTGCTAAAACTACATAAGATCGTAACGCGACCAAATACTGGCTAGTCTCGCACCACTTCTGTATTATCGTCCGCCACCAGCACACGCATTAATTTGAACTGGTCCTTGTCGTCCACCCAGAGCGCCCAGGAGAAGGATTCGCCTTTCAAGTTCAGCCGCAACAGTTCCCGCTCCGTTCCCCGGATCGTGACTTTCTCTCTGCCCACCAGCTCCATGCGGACCCGCACTGACGTCCGGTCTTGCGGCACTAAGACGCCAAATTCCGTCGCTCCCTGCTGACATTTGAGAGCGCCGTTCTGCGTCTGACAGTTGGTTGCCAAGTAGCGCCACGCCAGCACCTGGCGATGCACAAAAAAGTTGTTGTCCAGAATTGCCGAGGTGTTCGGCATGAGAAATGGCTGCTCGGCTTGTTTTGCCCCAGGCGAGGCGGTTATCTTTTCGAGGAGAAACTCATTGTTGGGGGTGACCACCAGCGACCCGCTGCCATCGCTCCACTCATAACGGACCAGCTCTCCGCTAGCCGTCATCTGCAAGTCCGAATGCTGGCTGGTCTGGGATGCACCGATAGTTTGCAGCTGTGACTTCACATTGCTGATGCTGTTCTCCTGGTGCACCGTGAAAGTCTCGGTGACTACACGTTGACCTCGGATGAACACGCCAAACGAGCCCGCATCCACTTGTTGCGCGCCCGCCGGTTTGGCCTTGTCCTTCTTGTCGCTGGCACACAATAAGGCAGTGCCCGCTAGAACCGCCACCGTCAGCCATTTCATCCGCGCCCTCAGAGTCACTATTTTTCTCCTCGCTGTTCGCGGCTTCGATCCAGCCGGAGCGCCTGAACCAGCGCCGTCACAACCTCTTCCACCGTCTGGCCGACGGTATCTTGCCGGAACGATGCTTTTAGATAGTGCGGCCGCCGCGCCTCGTACAGGACGCGAAAGCTCTGCAACGTCCCGCCCAGCAACGGACGCTCAACTCCTTGGTTCGCCGCCTGCTTCTTGCAACGGCGCCACAACTCCGCCGCATCCGCATCCAAAAACACGGTGGGCACTCGGGTGGCTTCGATCATCCGGACGTTGTTCTGCTGCACAAATGCGCCACCGCCAAGGGCGATGATTTTGCCTCCGCCCGTCCGCAACTCGCTCAGCAATTCTTTCAAAGCGCCGTGCTCCGCCCGCCGAAATACAGCCTCTCCGAGATCACGGAATATATCCGGCACCTTTCGCTGCTCGCGCCGTTCAATCCGCTCATCGAGATCCTCGAACGTCCATCCCATCCTCTCGCCCAGAGCCTGGCCCACACTGCTCTTGCCGGCGCCCATGAATCCGATCAGGACGACAGCCTGTGCCCCCCTGTGACTGCCGGTTTCTTCGCGCAAGGCAGACCCTATCGTCTTGCCCGTCCCCAGGGGACGGGATTTGCGTCGATCCGGTTTGCGGTTCGCTTTGCTTATTGTTTTTCGGAGCGTTTTCTGAGGAGAATTTTACCACTGAAGCTGCGCAGCACGACGGTAGACGATACCGCCATTTTGCCTACAGTACCTGCAAAGGCACGTCCCTTGTCGATAGGGAAGTAGTTGTGGGATTTGGGCTGGAGGGGAATGTCGTCATGGACTTCGCCGCGCACTGAGCGCGCGCTCACGTCGGCCGAGGTCCACGCTGGAATGGTGGCTTCGATGTCGCCGCTATGACTGGTCAGGCGATATTCGCCGCTTTTGCCGAAGTCGCCGATGTAATTAATTCTGCCGCTGGTGGAAACCACTTGCACCATCGGTCCATTCACGCCCTTCAGCGTGACCTCTCCGCTCAGCGAGTCGACCTCAACATGTCCGTTTTGGATGTTATCCAGGTTCACGGAGCCATTCATGGTCTTCACATGCACATGAGCATTCGCAATGTCGCGAACATCGACCGCTGCTCCGGGGCCTTCCAGGCTTACGTCTCCGTGAAGGTGTTCCGCGCGCAGCGAGCCGGTGCTGGAGTGCAGGGTGATGCTGGCATCGGCGGGAACAAGAATTTCATAATCCACCCGACCGGACTCGGCATCGGCGCCGGCCAGCAGGTGTGATTGAATATCCACCCGGTTTCCACTCTGGTTGTTGTCGATTTCCACCTTGTCGGAATGCAGCACGGCATTTACGACGACAGTGTTATTCAAGGAAGGCTTTACCGAAATCGAGCCATAGGGGTTCACGACCGAGACGCCGGCGTTCGGGCCCACCGTAAAACGGAATTCCTTCTTATTCTGGGCCGCTGCCAGCGTACTGGCAGCGATCACGCCGAGCGCAACGAACTTTGCCGCGCGTTTGCTCACCATATACGACTCCCCCAAGCCTGCCTGATTCCATCGCCCTGACGCCTACTCGAAAAGTTTCACCATTATGGCAGAGAACGGTCCATTGCCATCTCAAAAAGCATGGATTTTTGCTGGTACGCATCCATCAACGAGCGGCGGGCGTCCTCATCATTTGGGCTCTCATCCACCAGGCTTTGCGCCTCGCGAATCGATTCGTTCACGCTCCGCAAGCTATCCTCGTACTGACCCCTCATGGCCGGGGTATTGTACGCAACCTCCTGCATCAGGTCGTCGTCATTCAGTTCGGAAGGCTTCGCAACCGGTGCCGTCACGGACGGTTGCTGGGCGAACTGGTCAGGAACGGACTGGTGCCGCACGTAAAGTCCAAGGGCCAGCAACAGCATGGCCGCCGCGGGAACCTGCCATCGTGCCGCGCCCCAACGCGCGCTGAAGGAGGACCCCGTTGAAACTGTTGGCCGCTGGGGACGGATCAGCCCCTCTCGTCGTAATTCGGCTGCGATGGAGTTCCAAAGGCGGGGACTGGGTTCATCCGCCTCCTGCAGCCGGCCGGCCGCCTCAATGATCAGATCCAACTCTTTTACCAGCGTCGAGCACGCCGGGCAATCCATCAGGTGGGCACGCTGTTCCAGGGTGCTGCCGTCTTCCACTTCCGCCAAGCTGTTCTGCAGCTCAACGCAATTCATACTATCTCTCCCCAAGTGCGCTGCGGCTCAAACTCCGGTCGCAGCTCTTGACGCCCTGTTCATTCCAATGTTGCAATGCCTAACCCGCCCGAGACTCTCCGGCCTTTTCGGCTCTATTGATCTTGAGCAGGTCCCGCAACTTCATGCGGGCCTTGTGCAGCTGTGACTTGCTGTTGCCAATCGAGCATCCCGCAATTTTCGCGATTTCATTATGCTCGTAACCTTCCACATCGTGAAGCACAAAAATCATGCGATAGCCGGGGGGAAGGCTATCCACTGCCCTCTGCAATTGCAGCCGGTCAATGGACCCGGCCAACGCCATATCTTCCGCTCCGAAATCTCTCCTCGGAGAATCTTCTTCCGTGCCTTGCGTGGTCTCTTCCAACGAAACCACGGGAAGGCTTTTCTTCCGCAAATGCATCAGCACTACGTTTACTGACATCCGGTGCAGCCAGGTCGAAAACGCCGACTCGCCGCGAAACGTTCCAATCTTTCGATAGAGCTGCAGGAACGCTTCCTGCGTCAGGTCTTCGGCCTCGGCCGTATTCGCTGTCATCCGCAGACACAGAGAATACACGCGCCGTTTGTGCTTGTCATAGAGCGCTTGGAACGCTTCTGCGTCCCCCAGTTTGGCCCGCTCAATAGTTGCGGCCTCGCTGAGATCGATCGTTTTGAGCTGTCGTGGCTCGGTCAAGTCGCCTTTTCCGGCCGCACTCATTGGGATGCGGCTTAAGTAGTTTGTGTTGTATTGCTTGCCGGGAACCGGCGCACCTTTGGCGGCCCCCCCGGAGTTCCAGAATATCAGAGAATTTCTCCCGTTCTTCGGATGCGCCCTTTATCTTCACTTTCAGCCCCCTGCGTTCGGAAAAGGCTTTGCATTCGGGCGTTTGTCAGGTTTCGCCTGCTCTATACCTTTAAACCCCCGCAGAGACCAAGAGTCGCAATCTTCGCAAATTGGTAGTTTTGAACGAAGTTAGGTGCACTTGGTCGGCTGGAGGAAGGGGGAAATCCCCACCCCCTCGATCATGCGTTCAGGCGACGCATTCAAGAAGCAGCCTTGGCCGTGGTAATCGTCTCCAGCCCATGCCCGTGCGGCCCCATCTCCCGACGCCGCAACAAGAAAGCGAACAACACTCCCAGGAAGCCCAAAGCAGAGAAAATCCACATTCCTAAATGGTAGCCATCCGGGTTGGATGCATCGGCGTGTCCATACTCATTGGCCCATCCGACCAGCAAATTTAGCCCGAACAGCCCAATGTTTTGGATCATCGTCATAAGCCCGTAGGCCGTGCCCAGCTTCGATTGCCCGACGATATACGCCACCGAAGGCCACATGACTGCGGGGATCAGCGAAAATGCCACCCCCATCATAATCATAGGAATGTACAGGTTAATCCGCGTATAGCCCATCATCAGATAAACCGGAATCAGCAGCACCGACCCGAACATCATCAGCAGCGCCCGTTTGCCTACCCGATCAACCCAAAGCCCAAACAAGGGCGTCGCAATCATGGCGAACAGCGTCAGCATGCTCGACAAAAAGCCGCCAAACTCCCGCGATGTGCCATGCACTTCCATGAAGAACTTCACCGCAAAAGTTTGGAAGGGGAAGATGGCGGAGTAGAAAACGATGCAAAGCGCAACAATCAGCCAGTAACTCACGCCGAACTTCCACAGGTCCGCGAAGACCACTTTGTCCGTAGAAACCTCGCCTAGTTGATAGTTCTTCTCGGCCCAGGCCTCCATGAACCAATAAACGATTGCGCCTACCAAACTGAGCGCAGCGAAGGCGAGCGCGATCAGGAAGCACGTCCTCCAGTTGGAATACGCCCATCGTGCCCATGTGGGAGAGTTAAGCGCCGCAAACGTTCCCAGCCGGGATGCCGTCAGATTCAGTCCAAATGCAAAACTCAGTTCCTTACCCTTGAACCAGCGCGCCAGTGCCGTGACCACGGCAACATTTAGCGATTCGGCGCCCATGCCGAAGATCAAACGCCCCGTTGCCATAACCGAGAGATGGCTGGACATCGTGGTGATCGCCGGGCCGACGAAACAAAGAATGCCGAAAATCATCAGCGACTTTCTCAAACCGATTCGGTCGATGAGGAACCCGCCAATGACCACGGTAAAGATATTGGGAAAGCTGTAAATCGCCTGCAGAAAGCCAATATCCAGATCGGAAAAGCCGAGCTGTTGTTTGAGCACGTCGGCCAAGGGACTAAGAGCGTCGTAGACGTAGTAGCTGCCAAACATCGCCAGGCTGACGAAGATCAAGACCAGCCATCGGTACAGTGGGGTCGGTTCCGGGCGAGCAGTTTCCGTCATTCGTCTCTTTTCTGCGAGCAGGATGGAATCTCAAAGATTACGAGCAGAGAGATTAGCAGATTGCGTCGTGGATTGTGGAGAGCGGGAAAGAGAAGGCGCACCCAGTCGCGCAGCGACGGCATTCATTAGCCCAGCACGTAAGTGCTGGGAAGCAGGAGGGAAGAGAACTGAGTCGCGTGAGCGACGGCCTGCGGCCAAAAAGGCTCCACGATACGGCCTGCTCTAATACTTCACAATCGCAGCAAACGACTTCGCATCCAGCGACGCCCCGCCCACCAGCGCCCCATCGATCTCCTCCTGCGCCATTAGCGACGCAGCATTATCCGGCTTCACCGAGCCTCCATAAAGGATCCGAAGTTTCGCGGCAAATTCCTCGCCGAACACCTCCGCAGCCTCACGCCGTATCACGGCATGAGCCTGAGCCGCAATCTCCGGCGTCGCCGTCTTGCCCGTTCCAATCGCCCACACCGGCTCGTAGGCCACAACCAGCTTGGCCGCTTTCTTCGCGGAAATCGCGTGAAAGGCGCGCACGCACTGCCGCCGCAGAACATCGTCGCAAAGTCCGGCTTCGCGCTCTTCCAGCACCTCGCCCACACAGCAGATCGCCGTGAGTCCCGCCTCCAGCGCAGTTTTCAAACGCAGGTTTACGGTGTCGTCGGTCTCGCCAAAATACTGCCGCCGCTCCGAGTGCCCCACGATCACATGCGTTACGCCCAGGCAGACCAGCATGGGAGCCGAGATTTCGCCGGTGTAGGCGCCGTCCGCCTTCCAGTGGACATTCTGCACCCCGATGGCGACTTTCGAGCCCTTGGCCGCCTCGAGCGCCGCCTGCACATCGGTATACGGCGGGCACACTACGATCTCGTCGCGATCGTGCCCCGCCACCAGTGGCAGAAAGTCTCGAAAGAAGTCACGCGTATCTTCCGGCGTCTTGTTCATCTTCCAGTTGGCGGCAAGCTGCTTCTTTCTAGTCATTACATTGTTCCTATCGAAACTTTATAAGGATTTCCCGAGACTGGGGGACGCCGGGAGGTTTTAGCCGAAGCAAAAACGTCCAGAGAACTCTTGTCGAACAGCACGACTGATACGAAGACCAGATGTTTTGCAAACCGGAGACCTTCGATAACGGAGGAAACTGCAACCCACGCGGCCTGCTCGACGGGATATCCAAATATCCCCGTGGAGATTGCGGGGAACGCGATGCTGCTCAGCTTTAATTCGTCCGCAATGCGCATGCTCTCACGATAGCAACCCGACAGAGTTTCGGGCTCACCATCGTTTCCGCCTTGCCAGACAGGCCCGACTGCGTGAATAACAAATTTTGCGTCGAGCCGGCCTGCTGTGGTCGCAACCGCCTGGCCGGGCGACAGGGGGCCGCGTTCCGAGCGGATGCGCGCGCATTCCTCGGCAATTGCCACACCGCCGGCTTGATGGATCGCGCCGCATACGCCGCCGCCTGGAAGTAGTTGGGAGTTGGCTGCGTTCACGATGGCATCGGCGTGATACTTGGTGATATCGCCACGAATCAGGCGAACCAATTCAGGATCGCCGATGTGGAGATCTACGAAATATTCCTTGTCGCGTGGAAGGTCCATTGCATAGGCCGACATCACTTCTTGTCCGTTAGCGCCTCGACTCCCGGCAGCTTCTTGCCTTCCAGAAATTCCAGCGACGCCCCGCCGCCAGTGGAGATATGCGTCATCTTGTCGGCAACTTCCGCACCATGCACCGCCGAGACCGTATCGCCGCCGCCGACAATTGAAATGGCGCCAACATTTTCCGCAACGGCATGCGCGACCTTGAACGTGCCTCGCGAAAATCCCGGCACCTCGAATACTCCCATCGGCCCGTTCCACACAATGGTGCGCGCCCGCGAAATTTCCTCGGAAAACAATTCGATCGTCTTCGGGCCAATATCCAGCGCCATGCGGTCGGCAGGGATGGGCTGGCCTTCGCCGATCTGTTGCACCACCGCGTTCGTTTCTGGCTTAATCGCAACCACGTGATCGACCGGCAGCAGAAACTTCACCTTTCGTTGCCGGGCTTCTTCCAGCAGTTGCCGCGCCAGGTCCACCTTGTCGGCCTCCAGCAGCGACTTGCCGATTTCTTTTCCCTGCGCCTTCAGAAAGGTATAGGCCATGCCGCCGCCAATAATCAGCGAGTCCACCTTGCCCATCAGGTTGCGAATCACGCCAATCTTGTCGCTGACCTTTGCCCCGCCCAGAATGGCGACAAACGGCGGCTCCGGATGCTCCAGCGCCTTGCCCAGATACTGCAGCTCTTTCTCCATCAGCAAGCCCGCCGCCGACTTGGAAACAAATTTGGTAATGCCCACGGTGGAAGCGTGCGCCCGGTGCGCCGTGCCAAACGCGTCGTTGACGTAGAACTCCGCCAAGCTTCCCAACTGCCGGGAGAAGTTCTCGTCGTTAGCTTCTTCTTCAGCGTGAAACCGCAAATTCTCTAGTAAAAGTGTCTGGCCCTTTTCCAGTTGCATCGCCACTTCCTCAGCCTCAGGACCAACACACTCCGGACAGAAGCCTACATTTTCCCCGCGCGCCAGCTCTTTATCCAGCACCATGCGCAACCGCTCCGCCACCGGCTTCAGGCTCATTTTCGGATTCGGCTTGCCCTTGGGCCGTCCCAGGTGCGATGCCAAAATCAGCCTCGCCCCATGCCGCAGCGCGTATTCGATGGAGGGCAGAGTCTCGCGGATGCGCGTATCGTCCATCACCCGCCCGTCTTCCAGCGGAACATTGAAGTCAACCCGCATGAAAATACGGTTGCCGTTAAGTGGGAGATCACGGATAGACAGCTTGGGCATTTTGGCTGGTAGTCCTTATAAGGAATATGAAGTAGCGCCGGCGTTCCTTCGACTTCGCTCAGGACAAGCCCGCCGGCTGTCGCGAGGGCGTCTCGCCCTCGCCTTCGAAAATGAAAGCCCGCGGCCGCCTTCTACAGCCCTTTATCGCCGATGTAATGAATCAGGTCGCGCACCCGGCAAGAGTATCCCCACTCATTGTCATACCAGGAGATCACTTTGACGCAATTTCCGCCCACCACCAGGGTCATGGGCGCATCGACAATCGAAGACCGCGAGTCGCCCTTGAAATCCGACGAAACCAGTTCGTTCTCTTCGAAGCCCAGATAACCCTTGAGCGGCCCGCTTTCAGATGCTTTTTTCAGCGCAGAGTTTACTTCTTCTTTCGTCGTCTTCTTCTCCACCCACGCCACCAGGTCAACCACCGAAACATTCGGTGTGGGAACGCGCATGGCAAACCCGTCCAGCTTTCCGGCCAGATCGGGGATCACAAGCTTCAAAGCTTTCGCCGCTCCCGTGGAAGTGGGAATCATATTAATCGCCGCCGCCCGCGCCCGCCGCAAATCCTTGTGCGGAAAATCAAGAATCACCTGATCGTTGGTGTAGGAGTGGATTGTCGTCATAGTGCCACTGACGATCTTGAATTCATCATTTATCACTTTAACAATTGGCGCTAAACAATT
>Ga0070710_10000958_pt1 | contig 13673 bp, 10 predicted proteins | sample LARL52metaG_FD_65454 | JGI IMG/M metagenome (GOLD analysis project Ga0070710, IMG submission 65454) | Corn, switchgrass and miscanthus rhizosphere microbial communities from Kellogg Biological Station, Michigan, USA - LAR L5-2 metaG | ecosystem: Host-associated > Plants > Roots > Rhizosphere ... | reverse complement strand
TGCCGCGAGGGTATATGAGTGCATCGCCATCAAGCTCGCGGACGTCATTCGAGTTGCCCTGCGGTGACTATGATGATTAGCATCGGGCGTTTTGCTGCGGCACTCGCTGTCGCGCTGGCCTTGAGCGCTCAGGCATCAGCCGATCCGACGACGGCACCCCGCGCACCGCATTGTACCGTCCCACCTCGGCTATCGGCTATCGAAGCCGCGCTAGACCGCACCGCACTTCGGATCCAGTCAGGAAAGCCGCTCACGATCGTCGCTATGGGCTCCTCTTCGACGCTCGGGGTTGGCGCGAGCGCCTCGGCGATGAGTTATCCAAGCCGGCTCGAACAGGAACTAAGAGAGCGATTTCCCCGCGTCGAGATCCGGGTGATCAATCACGGCGTCGGCGGCCAGGATGTTCCGGAGGAGTTGACCCGTCTAGACCGCGACGTCCTCGCCGAGCATCCCGATCTGGTCATCTGGCAGGTAGGAACCAATGCAGTGCTTCGTCGCGACGACCTTTCGGCGGATGAGCAGCTCATTCGACGGGGCGTTTCCTTGCTGCAGGAGAACGGCATCGAAATCGTTCTAATGGATCTCCAGTACGCGCCGCGGGTTCTCACGCGTCCCGCCTCTGCCGAAATGGAGCGGCTGCTCGCAGAACTTGCGCAACGCGCCCGAATCGGGCTGTTCAGCCGGTTTGAGATCATGAAGGAATGGGACCGCACGCAACAGCTGGCACCCGCCGCGATGATCGGTCCCGACGGGCTGCACATGACCGACATTAGCTACGGCTGCTTGGCAAACCGGCTCGCAGAAGCTCTGGCATCGAATTGGTCGCACCAGAAGCTGGCGAAATCGCCTCAACGGAGTCCGCACATCATTGCGGACGTTGAGCACTCCTTAAGCGCGCAGCCCGGCGTCGCCGCGCGGCCGCACTGACACACACCGCGGACCCGCCGTCGGACTCGACTGCTCACACCCGGAGAATAGGCGGCCAGCGGCGCCGGGATCCAGGAGCGGCGGGAGAACGCCGCGGTTGCCATGTTCACATACAACTACCGTACTGCGGCAGAACGCCGCGGCAACATGGTCCTATGCCGTCGAGCAAGGCTCGTTTGAGGCGGATTAGTGCCGACACTCCTGGCATTAACGTACATTTCTGTTGGGTTTTGGACAAAACTCATATATACTGATTGAAATCTGGGAGCGACCACAACATGTTGTGGACTGGCGCATTTTGCGTGTGTGAGGGATTCCTACTCCTTCCTCATCATAAGATGTTTCCGACCCCTACACATTCGCACTCTCGCCACAAAGTGTTGGCATAATGGCAGTCACGCTGAACCGGAACTTGAAGCGGCTGCTGAGCAAACGAGGCAGGGTGGAACCGTAGGATTGCAGTAAGGCGCGAAAGGCGGAGATGCTTGTTTGAAAGCCGACGTAACAAGGATTTTACCGGGATTTACAACGAATCACACGATTCCGGCGAAACATCCGCGCGGTTCTATCGTTCTCTAGTAGGTTGTGGCGGGAAGCCATAGGTTGAGCGCGAGGCATCGGTTGAGGTGAGACATGAAATTGGATGATGGTATTTTCGGACTCTATTCAAAGTTGTATGAAAACCGGCGAGACGTCGAGCTTTCCCTTGAGGAATATCTCGGCAAGTGCTCCGACGACTCCTCCTATTATGCGGGTGCCGCCGAGCGCATGTTGAGCGCGATCGGCGAACCGGTGATGGTCGATACGAGCCAAGATCCGCGTCTCGGCCGCATTTTCATGAACCGCACGATCAAGGTCTATCCCGAATTTGCGGATTTCTTCGGGATGGAGGAGACGATCGAGCGGATTGTCGGGTTCTTCCGCCATGCCGCACAAGGCCTCGAGGAACGTAAGCAGATCCTTTATCTGCTCGGTCCAGTCGGCGGCGGCAAATCTTCGCTCGCAGAGCGGCTCAAGCAGCTGATGGAAAAGGAGCCGGTATACGTTTTGAAAGCCGGCAAGGAAGTTAGCCCGGTGTTTGAGAGCCCGCTCGGCTTATTCGATCCGCTAACCCTCGGTCCCGAACTGGAAAAGCATTATGGGATCCCGCGGCGCCGGCTGACCGGCACGATCTCGCCCTGGGCAGTCAAGCGCTTGGAAGAGTTCGGTGGCGACATTGCAAAATTCACTGTCGTTCGCATGCAGCCGTCCCGGCTGAAACAGGTCTGTATCTCCAAGACCGAGCCCGGTGACGAGAACAACCAGGATGTGTCGAGCCTCGTCGGCAAAGTCGATATTCGCAAGCTCGAATTTTTCAGCCAGAACGACCCAGATGCCTACTCCTACTCGGGTGGCCTGAACCGGACGACACAAGGGCTTCTCGAATTTGTCGAGATGTTCAAGGCGCCGATCAAAATGCTGCACCCGTTGCTGACCTCGACCCAGGAAGGCAACTACGTCGGTTCGGAGAACATCGGTGGCATCCCTTATCAGGGGATCGTTCTAGCGCACTCGAATGAGGCTGAGTGGCAAAGTTTCAAAAACAACAAGAACAACGAAGCGTTCATCGATCGTATATCGGTGATCAAGGTACCCTACTGCCTGCGTTCTACCGAAGAGCGCAAAATCTATGAAAAGCTGTTGCAAAATAGCGAGCTAGCCAACTCGCCTTGTGCGCCCTCAACCTTGGATATCCTTGCGCGATTCAGTGTGCTGTCGCGGGTGAAGCCGCATGAAAATTCGAACCTGTATTCGAAGATGCGGGTCTATGACGGCGAGAGCCTAAAGGACACCGATCCGCGCGCCAAGTCGGTGCAGGAGTACCGGGACGCGGCAGGCGTCGACGAGGGCATGGATGGTATCTCCACTCGCTTTGCGTTCAAGGTATTGTCGAGCACCTTCAATTTCGACACGCAGGAGGTGGCGGCCGACCCGGTGCACTTAATGTATGTCTTGGAGCAAGCCATCTGGCGCGAGCAGTTCCCGGACGACGCCGAAAAGAAATATCTGAACTTCATCAAGGCCGAGCTGGCGCCTCGTTATGCCGAGTTTATCGGCCACGAGATCCAGAAGGCCTATTTGGAATCCTACTCCGACTACGGTCAAAACCTGTTCGACCGGTATGTAGCCTATGCCGACGCCTGGATCGAAGACTCGGATTACAAAGACCCCGACACCGGTCAACTGATGAACCGCGAGCTATTGAACCAGGAGCTCTCGAAGATCGAGAAGCCGGCGGGCATTGCGAACCCCAAGGACTTCCGCAACGAGGTCGTCAAGTTCGCGTTGCGGGCGCGGGCTAACAATGCCGGGCGTAACCCCTCATGGACCTCGTACGAAAAGTTGCGCGAGGTGATCGAGCGGCGCATGTTCTCGCAGGTGGAGGACCTGCTTCCGGTCATCAGCTTTGGCACCAAGAAGGACACCGAGACGGAGAAGAAGCACGCGGATTTCCTCGAGCGCATGGTGGCGCGGGGCTACACCGAGCGGCAAGTTCGGCGGCTGGTCGAGTGGTATATGCGGGTCAACAAGGCCGGGTAAGCGGCCCGGGCTGGAGAAAACCCATGAACATCGTTGACCGTCGACCGAACCCGAAAGGCAAGAGCCTTAGCAATCGTCAACGCTTCCTGGCGCGGGCGCGGGCCGAGGTAAAATCTGCGGTGCAGGAGGCACTGCGCAAGCGCAAGGTGGCGGATGTCGGCCATGGTGAAAAAGTGGCGATTCCGACGCGCGGGATCGCCGAGCCAATCTTTCATCACAGCCGGCGCACCGGGCGGACTGAGCATGTCGTCCCCGGAAACAAGGAATATGTGAGGGGCGACGAAATTCCGCGGCCGACCGGGGGAGAAGGGCGCGGGGGCTCGCAAGGCAGCCCGGATGGGTCAGGTGAGGACGCGTTCGAGTTCACGTTGTCGAAGGAAGAGTTCCTCGACATGTTTTTCGAGGATCTCGAACTCCCCGATCTCGTCAAGAAGAGCCTAAAGGAGACGTTCGCGGTCGATCTGCAGCGTGCCGGGTACACGGTTACCGGCAGTCCCGCAAACCTCAGTATCCGCCGGACGATGCGCAACAGCATGGCGCGTCGGATCTCGCTCAAGCGCCCGAAGCAATCGGAGCTCGAGGCGCTGCGCGAAGCGATCGAGAATGCACGCGCTCGCGGGGCCGAAGAGGAGGCCGAAAGGCTTCTGCGCGAACTCGATCGCCTGGAGCATCGCAGCAAGATCATCCCTTACATCGATCCGCTCGATGTCCGCTACAACCGCTTCGAGCGGGTTCCGCGCCCCAATACCGAAGCGGTGATGTTCTGCTTGATGGACGTGTCAGGATCGATGACAGAGGCGATGAAGGACCTCGCGAAAAGGTTCTTTATGCTCCTGCATGTATTTCTGATTCGGCGCTACCGGCACGTCGACATCGTCTTCATCCGCCACACCAGCACCGCCGAGGAGGTCGACGAAGATACGTTCTTTTACAGCCGGGAAACCGGCGGCACAGTCGTCTCGACCGCTCTCGAAAAGATGCTGGAGATCGCGCGTGCACGTTATCCTACCGACCGCTGGAACATCTACGCGGCGCAGGCGTCCGACGGCGACAATTACGGCGCGGACAGTGGGCGTTGTGTTTCCCTGCTCGGTGGCGAGGTGCTCCCGCTTTGCCAGTACTTCGCCTATGTCGAAGTCGGGGACGGTATGGGAGGTAGCCTTACGGGATTGTCGAGAGACAGCGACCTGTGGAGAGCTTATAGCGAGGTGGCGCCGGCGCATCCCCATTTTGTAATGCGTCGGGTCAGCGACCCATCGCAAATCTTCTCGGTCTTTCACGAATTGTTTGCCAAGGGGGGTATCCGTGCCTGACTCCGCCGCGCTGCGCCTCGAAACCGCAACTCCGCTCTTCGCCGGCCCGAATTGGGATTACACTGGGCTGCGCCGGGTCTATGACGCCGTCGAGCGCATCGCGCTCGACGAGCTCGGGCTCGACGTCTACCCCGTTCAGATCGAGGTGATCACCTCCGAGCAGATGCTCGACGCCTACGCCTCGGTCGGTTTGCCGCTGATGTATCGGCATTGGAGTTTCGGCAAGCGTTTTGCCTATCACGAGACCCTCTACCGCAAAGGTCTGCAGGGTCTCGCCTACGAGATTGTCATCAACTCCAATCCCTGTATCTGCTATATCATGGAAGAAAATTCCATGACGATGCAGACATTGGTGATCGCGCACGCTGCGTTCGGGCACAATCATTTCTTCAAAAATAATTACCTGTTCCGGCAGTGGACGGACGCCAACGGGATTCTCGACTACCTGAGCTTTGCGCGCGATTACGTTCAAAAATGCGAGGAACGGCATGGGACCGAGGCGGTTGAGCGCGTGCTCGATGCCGCTCATGCGCTAAAGGATCACGGTGTCAACCGCTATGCCCACCGCACCAAGCCAAATCTGGCGGAGGAACGCCGCCGGGCCGAAGAGTGGCGGGCCCATTTCGAAGCCACCTACAACGATTTGTGGCGCACGGTGCCCAGCGCCGGAAAAGACAAAGAGGACCGCGACGGTGACGAGGCGCGGCTCCAGGAGATCAAGCGCGAACTCGGTCTGCCAGAAGAAAACTTACTCTATTTCATCGAGAAACGCGCCCCGCGGCTTGACGATTGGCAACAGGAGCTGGTCCGCATCGTCCGCTTAGTCTCGCAGTACTTCTATCCACAGAAGCAAACGCAAATGATGAACGAGGGGTGCGCGACCTTCGTGCATTACGAAATCATGCGGCGCTTGCACGACAAGGGGCTGATCACCGAAGGATCGATGCTCGAATTTCTACATTCGCACTCGAGCGTCGTTTTTCAGCCGGATTTCGATGACCCGCGGTTCAGCGGCCTGAACCCTTATGCGCTTGGGTTCGCGATGATGAGTGACATCCACCGCGTCTGCGAGGAGCCGACCGAGGAGGACCGGGAGTGGTTTCCCGAAATAGCCGGCTCGGGCGACGGTTTTGGCGTATTGCGTCACGCCTGGGCGAATTACCGAGACGAGAGCTTCGTCCTGCAGCACTTGAGCCCCGCCATGATCCGGCGGTTTCGGCTGTTTCATGTCTCTGACGACAGCACCAAGCCGGCGCTGCGCGTCGAAGCGATTCACGACGACGTCGGCTATCGCAAAGTTCGCAGCGCATTGTCCCGGCAGTACGATCTGTCCCGGCGTGAGCCCGACATCCAGGTGGTCGATGTCGATCTCAGAGGCGATCGCTGCCTCATACTTGCGCATTATGTCCACAATGGCGTGCTACTCGAAGAAAAGAGCTGCCGGGCCGTAATCCGCCACGCCGCGACATTGTGGGGCTATTCCGTCAAGCTGCTCGAAATCGACGCAGCCACCGACAAGACCCTCAAGACCTACGAGGTAGCACCGCCCAGCTAAGGTCGGGCCGCTCGGGGGCGTGAACCGTCTCCCGAGCGGTAATAGGCGCATGATCGTCCTGGGCATCGAAACTAGCTGCGACGAAACCGCGGCGGCTGTTGTGGCCGAAACAGCGTCTGGTCCGAAGGTCTTATCCAATTTGGTCCAAGCGCAGCTCACGGAGCACTTGCCTTATGGCGGTGTCGTACCCGAGATTGCAGCGCGCGCTCATCTCGACCATCTCGATCCACTCGTTTCGCGTGCACTCGCCGAGGCAGGCGTTACGCTCCATGACGTAGACGGGATAGCCGCTGCGACGGGTCCCGGTCTGATAGGAGGCCTGATCGTCGGCTCGACAATGGCAAAGGCGTTGGCCTGGGCCGCAGACAAGGCGTTTCTCGCCGTCAACCATCTGGAAGCACACGCTCTGACAGCCCGCCTGACCGACCGAGTGGGGTTCCCATATCTCCTGCTCCTTGTCTCCGGAGGACATTGTCAGCTCCTGGTCTGCATCGGGATCGGCCGCTACAACCGCCTGGGGACGACGCTCGATGATGCAGCAGGCGAAGCATTCGATAAGGCTGCAAAGTTGATGGGACTCGGCTATCCCGGAGGGGCCGCGATCGAAGGGGCCGCGCAGGATGGCGACCCCTATCGTTTCGTCCTGCCGCGGCCGATGAAAGGCAGACCAGGCTGCGATTTCTCATTTTCCGGTTTGAAGACGGCGGTACGTCGGACCGTCTCGGAATGCGGCGGTCTCGATCCCCGCTGCCAGGCGGATCTCGCGGCTTCGGTTGAACTCGCAATCTGCGATGCGCTGACCGATCGGGTCGCGAATGCGATCGCTTGGTTTCGCTGCCAATTTCCGGAAGGAAATACGCTGGTGGTCAGTGGCGGCGTCGCGGCCAATAAAAAACTACGAACGTCCCTTGCGGGCCTTTCCGATAATGCCGGATTGCGTTTTGTCGCGCCCCCGCCATCATTATGCACCGATAATGGGGCAATGATTGCCTGGACCGGCATTGAACGGCTTCGGCTCGGACTGGTAGACGGCCTCGACGCCCCGCTTCGACCGCGATGGCCGCTAGACCCTAACGCGCCGTCGCGACCAGGAGCAGGCGTGAAGGCGTAAAGCTAATGCCTGGCAGCGTATCCCGGTGAGGCGCCTGGCGATCCTGGGAGGTGGTGCCTGGGGAACGGCGCTCGCCATGGTCGCCCGTCGCGCCGGGTCCGTCCCGGTGCTATGGGTCCGGGACCCTGATGTCGTTACGGCGGTAAATCACCATCATCAGAATCCCCTTTTCCTGCCAAGCGCGACCCTTGACCCGGTCATCACAGCAACTGTCGACATGGCCTCAGCGATCGCAGAAGCGGAGGCGGCGGTGCTGGTCGTCCCGGCGCAATTCCTACGACGAGTCATCCAAATGCTGGCGTCTCAGCTTGACCGGACGCTCCCGGTATTGCTGTGCGCCAAGGGAATTGAGACAGGCTCGCTCAAAACCATGTCGGAGATTGCCGCGGAAATCCTGCCCGGCTGTCCCTCCGCGGTGCTCTCCGGGCCGACTTTCGCCGCCGAGGTCGCGCGCGACCTGCCAACCGCAGTCACAATTGCGAGTGTCGATGCGTCGCTCGGTCGCGCGTTCATGGGAGCTCTCGGAAGCAGCCGCTTCCGGCCCTATCTATCAGCAGACCCGACGGGCGCTGAAATCGGCGGCGCAGTCAAGAATGTTTTGGCGATCGCGTGCGGCATCGTCGTCGGCCGCGGCCTGGGTGAGAACGCCAGGGCTTCTCTGATCACGCGCGGGTTGGCGGAAATGATCCGGCTCGGAGTAGCAAAGGGCGGTCGAGCAGAAACATTCAATGGCCTCTCAGGGTTTGGAGACCTTGTGTTGACCTGCAGTTCGACCCAATCACGCAACTACGGGCTTGGCCTTGCACTGGGTCGCGGGCAAGCTCTCGAGGCCGCGCTGCGCGGCAGCCGCGCCGTCGTCGAGGGTGTGGCCACGGCGGCGGCGGTCGCGCGATTAACGGAACGGTTCGGGATCGAGATGCCAATCAGCGCGGGAGTTGACGCACTGCTGCACCAGGGTGCCTCGATAGATGCCGTGATCGATCTGTTGTTGCGTCGGCCGTATCGGGCCGAGTAGGGGCGCGGGAGGTGAGTCACGGATGACTGCGGGTCCGAGATCGAAAACACTTTTCTGCACCGGCTAAAAGCCAATATCATCGAAAGAGAGCAGCGCTACCGGCTCGGACCGAAATGAGCGACAACGGAAAACGCGGCGAAGAAGGACCAGGAACGGGCGTTATCGTCAAGGCAAAGCCAAAGACGAAAAAGCCCTCTATGTACAAGGTGCTGATGTTAAATGACGACTATACTCCGATGGAGTTCGTCGTTCACATTCTTGAGCGGTTCTTCAACAAGAACCGCCAGGAGGCTACCCGCATCATGCTCCATGTGCACAAACGAGGCGTCGGGATCTGCGGCGTCTACACTTACGAGGTCGCCGAAACAAAGGTAACTCAGGTTATGGATTTTGCCCGCCAGCACCAGCATCCGCTGCAGTGCACGCTGGAAAAGGATTAGCCAAGGAAGGTAGGCAGGCGTGCTGTCACGCAATCTCGAAAAGTCGCTGCACCGGGCTCTCGGTCACGCCAATGAGCGCCGGCACGAATACGCCACGCTCGAACATCTGTTGCTGGCTCTTACCGAGGATCAGGACGCCATTGCCGTATTGCGCGCATGCAGCATCGATCTCGACCGATTGCGGCGCGAGGTTCTCAACTACGTCGATAACGAACTCGCCAACCTGGTAGCGGCCCATGGTGATGACGCGAAGCCGACTGCGAGCTTCCAGCGTGTGCTGCAACGCGCGGCGATTCACGTTCAGTCCTCAGGCCGCGAGGAGGTGACCGGCGCAAATGTTCTGGTTGCAATGTTCGCGGAGCGGGAAAGCCATGCCGTTTATTTCCTGCAAGAGCAGGACATGACCCGCTTCGATGCGGTCAACTATATTTCACACGGCATCGCGAAGGCGCCAGGGCGCTCCGAAACGCGGCGCGTCCAAGGCGCCGATGAGGATGACCGCAGCGAAAAATCGCAGAAACGCAACCACGATGCGCTAGATGCCTATTGCGTGAACCTCAACAAAAAGGCCAAGAGCGGCAAAATCGATCCACTGATCGGCCGCGAAGCCGAGGTGGAGCGTACGATCCAGATCCTCTGCCGGCGGGCCAAAAACAACCCGCTCTATGTCGGTGACCCCGGGGTGGGCAAAACAGCAATTGCCGAGGGGCTGGCGCGTCGTATTGTCCAGCGCGAAGTCCCCGAGGTCCTGCTGAACGCGACGATCTACGCGCTCGACATGGGAGCATTGCTGGCCGGCACCCGGTATCGCGGCGATTTCGAAGAGCGGCTGAAGGCGGTTCTGTCCGAGCTCGAGGCGCAGCCCGGGGCGATCCTATTCATCGACGAGATCCACACGGTCATCGGGGCCGGCGCGACGAGCGGCGGGGCGATGGACGCCTCGAACCTGCTGAAGCCAGCGCTGGCGGGCGGCGTTATCCGTTGCATCGGCTCGACCACCTATAAGGAGTATCGCAACTATTTCGAGAAGGACCGCGCACTTGTTCGCCGTTTCCAAAAGATCGACGTCAACGAGCCGACTGTCGAGGATTCGGTCAAGATCCTGCGCGGTCTGAAGCCCTATTACGAGCGGCACCACAAGGTGCGCTACACGAGCGAAGCGTTAAGAGCGGCGGTCGAGCTGTCGCACCGCTATATCGGCGACCGCAAATTGCCCGACAAGGCGATCGACGTCATCGATGAGACCGGGGCGGCCCAGATGCTCGTGCCCGAAAACCGGCGCCGCAAAACGATAACGGCTCGTGAGGTCGAAGCCGTCATCGCGACGATGGCACGGATTCCGCCCAAGAGCGTCTCGCGCGACGATCGCGAGGTGCTGAAGAACCTGCAGCGCGACCTGAAGACCATGGTGTTCGGCCAGGACCCGGCAATCGAGGCGTTGGTGTCGGCGATCAAGCTGGCGCGCGCCGGCCTGCGCGATCAGGAAAAACCGATCGGCTCCTATCTGTTCTCCGGCCCGACCGGGGTCGGCAAGACCGAGGTGGCTCGCCAGCTCGCCCGCACGCTTGGGATCGAGATCACCCGTTTCGACATGTCCGAGTATATGGAGCGGCATACGGTGTCGCGGTTGATCGGCGCGCCGCCCGGCTATGTCGGCTTTGATCAAGGCGGGCTGTTGACCGATGCGATCGACCAGCATCCGCACAGCGTACTGTTGCTCGATGAGATCGAGAAAGCGCATCCCGACTTGTTCAACATCCTCTTGCAGGTGATGGACTACGGTAAGCTGACTGATCACAACGGCAAAACGGTCGATTTCCGCAACGTGATCTTGATCATGACGACGAACGCCGGGGCCTGGGACCTCGCCAAGCCTGCAATCGGCTTTGGCAGCGGCGTCCGGGAGGGGGATGATCAGGAAGCCATCAACCGCATGTTCACGCCGGAGTTCCGCAACCGGCTCGATGCCGTCATTTCATTCGCGCCGCTATCCTCGGAGACGATTGGACGGGTGGTCGACAAGTTTGTGTTGCAGCTCGAAGAGCAGCTCGCCGACCGGAACGTCATAATCGAGCTCGACGACAGCGCCAGAGCTTGGCTCGCCGAGAAGGGTTACGATCGGCTTTTCGGCGCCCGCCCGCTTGCGCGGGTGATCCAGGAGCACATCAAAAAGCCGCTCGCCGAGGAACTCCTGTTCGGACGATTGTCGAAGGGGGGAATCGTCCGCGTCACGCGCAAACCCGGCGAGGACAAACTGTTCTTCTCGTACGAAGAGCGCCCCACCGAGCCAGCTCGGAAGGAGCCCGAACTGGTCGAGTGATCAGTTTTCTCGGCGAGCCGTCTCTTCCCGCTCGGAGGAACGGCAGTCGGTCTCCTCGCGACGGAACGGGGAAAATTCTGCGAGCCCATCTATTTTGTGCTCGATCATCTGACGCTCGCGCAACAGAAATTGGGCAACGGCCCGGCGAAAACCCGGATCGGGAATCCAATGGGCGCTGTAGGTCGGCACTGGTAGGTAGCCGCGCTGAATCTTGTGCGGGCCTTGCGCCCCGGCCTCGACGCACTTTAGTCCGTGCGTGATGGCAAACTCGATTGCCTGGTAATAGCAGCACTCGAAATGGAGAAATTTGTAATCGCCGTAGCTGCCCCAGTTGCGGCCGTAGATCGTATCCTTGCCGAGCAGATTGAACGCGCCGGCGACGTAGTTGGCGCCGCGCCGAGCCATAATGAGCACCACCCTTTCCGGCATCCGGTCGCCGATCATCGCGAAGAATCGGCGGTTGAGGTAAGCTGAGCCCCATTTGCGATCGGAGGTCGCGAGGTAGAACTCGAAGAACGCGTCCCAATGGCGCGACTTCAGGTCGGACCCGGTTAGCACTTCGATTTCGAGACCGCGGGCGAGCGCCTCGCGCCGCTCCTTCTTCACGGCTTTGCGTTTTCGTGAATTCAATGCCGAGAGGAAGTCGTCGAAATCGCGATACCCGTCATTAGTCCAGTGGAATTGCTGCCCGAGCCGTAGCAGAAACCCCGCCTCGGTCAGCGCCGCGGCCTCGGCGGCGTCGGGAAAGTTGACATGCAATGACGAGATTCGATGCTTCTTGGTGAACTCCACCATTCCGGCAAGGAGATGCTCGCGAGCCTCGGCCGGCGCGCCGGGGCGTACCAGCAATCGGGGTCCTGGGACCGGAGTGAACGGTACGGCCGACAACAGCTTCGGGTAGTATCGGCCGCCGGCTCGCTCGTAGGCATCCGCCCAGCCGTAGTCGAAGATGTATTCGCCATAGGAGTGCGTCTTCGCGTAGAGGGGTACGACACCCGAGATCTCCCCGCCCGGTCCAGCGAGAGAGAGATGCTGTGGCGTCCATCCCGTGCGGGTCGTCGTCGAGCCGCTTTCCTCCATCGCATTCAGAAAAGTATGCGAAACAGTCGGGTTCACGTCGCCAGCACAGGCATCCCAGGCAGCGGCTGGTATCTCCGCTATCGACGCATGGATTCGAATCGTGATGGTTCCGCTGGTGTCGTTCATCGCCTACCGGGCGTCCGGTTTTGGAACGCGTAGGCTCCGATCTTTTTATCCATTTCTGGTGTTCCGTTTCGGCGCGAGATCTGCGCGTGCAAAGATAGGCTTTGTGCCGGTGCTGTCCAGCCTGCCGCGAAACCGCCTCATTAGCCGCCTAACAGCGAAGCGACGATAGAGAACCAATATGTGCGTGCTCCGTCGTATCCTGATCGCATTCCGACTCGCCATTCCGGCGCTTATCGCAATGCCGGCATCTGCGGAGACCCTTGGTGACGCGCGCGTCGGCTTTAGCGCCGAGCGGGTGCTGATCATCGACGGGCAGAGCTACGTCGGCAGGATGTGGCATATGCCTGGCGAACAGCGCCACGAACAGGATCTGCCAGCGCTGAAGCCAATTTTCATCCTGCGTGCCGACAGCGCGATCGGCGATATCATTCTGCCAAAACTGCATACGGTGGTCGAATTCGCGCTTCCGAAAGAGCTGTCGCTTCTCGGCAACGGCAGCCTGCTACGGAAACCCGTAGGCCAGGAAACCGTCAACGGTATTGCGACGACGAAATATTCGGTCGACGAGGAAACGCCACAGGGTCGGGCGGTAGGCTCGCTGTGGCTCAGTCGAGAAGGCATCCCGATGAAGTGTGACGCTAGCTTCGCAGCCGGTAATGGCAAGGTTTCGACGATTCGCTGGGAGCTGCGCCACGTCAAGATCGGCACGCAAGACGCCGCGCTGTTCGAGATCCCGCATGGTTATGCGAAGCTTCCGCCGGAAGCGGCCGCCCAGCTGCTCGGGATGCGGTTGGCGAGACCCCCGACCCATTAGAACTCGGGGGCGCGGCCTCGGGGACTCGTACTATTCGACGATGACTTGTCCGTACATCCAAGGGTGCGGCGTGCAGATGTAGTAATGAACACCGGGCTCGGAAAAGGTGATCGCTTTCTCTTCGCCCTTGGCCAGAGCGCCGGTGTCCCAATCGCCTACCTTGCCCTTATCGAACGCCGTGGCCGTGTGTGGAACATCGCCCACATTGGTAAAGGTTACGGTCGTCCCGGCCTTGACGCGGATACGCGCCGGCCAATAACTGTATTCTACATGCCGATCAGCGGTTTGCCGTTGGTGCGGTCGAGGATATAGACCCAGCCGGTGCGCCCCGCTTCGGCAATCCCCTTGCGGGGTTGACCGTTGATCACCGTGTCGAACAAGACGACCGGGCT
>Ga0070710_10000957_pt1 | contig 13688 bp, 8 predicted proteins | sample LARL52metaG_FD_65454 | JGI IMG/M metagenome (GOLD analysis project Ga0070710, IMG submission 65454) | Corn, switchgrass and miscanthus rhizosphere microbial communities from Kellogg Biological Station, Michigan, USA - LAR L5-2 metaG | ecosystem: Host-associated > Plants > Roots > Rhizosphere ... | reverse complement strand
CGCAGGGTTGCTGTTTTTCGCGTTCGCGGGCTACGCCCGTATCGCGACGCTGGGCGAAGAGGTGCGTGACCCTGCCCGCACCATTCCGCGTGCCATCCCGATCGCGCTCGGGATCACGCTGGTGGTGTACGCGGTGGTCGCGATCGCCGTGCTGAGCGAATTGGGCAGCGCCGCACTTGCTTCGGCGAGCGCCCCACTTGCCGACGCGGTACGCGCCGCGGGCTTCCCTGCGATGGAGCCGGTGGTGCGGGTCGGGGCTGCGGTCGCAGCGCTCGGGTCACTGCTGGCGTTGATGCTGGGCGTTTCTCGTACGACATTGGCGATGGCGCGCGACGGGCATCTGCCGCACGCGCTGGCCGCTGTGCATCCGCGATTCAAGAGCCCGCACCGAGCCGAGGTGGCAGTTGGAGTTGTGGTCGCCGCGGTCGCCGCGGTCGTGGACGTGCGTGGCGCGATCGGCTTTTCGTCGTTCGCGGTGCTGCTGTACTACGCGATTGCCAACGCCTCGGCATGGACGTTGGGGCGCAGGGTGATTCCCGCCATCGGCCTCGCGGGATGTCTACTGCTGGCGTTCCTGCTTCCAGTCTCGTCGGTTTTGGTGGGTGCTGCCGTCGTGGCGATCGGCGCCGCCGCGTACTGGATTCGCCGCCGGACCGCATAAAACAGGTACTCGGCTACTCGCTACACGGGCTGTCATTCGGAAAAGACTGGGTGTATCGGCCGGCATGGAGAGTCGGCCGCCGCTGAGGAGCACTGATGAGTACCGCCTACACCTTCGACGCGACCATCGCCGGGGCGCCGTTCCGACGGTTGTCTTCGGTCAAGCCGGGAACAGCAGAAGGCTCGCAACGCTACATAAGGGCGTTAGCGAGGATCTTCGTAACGACCGCAGCCGCGGTCACCCTGTTTGCAGCGCTCTTCTTAATTCGTACCGATAACCCGACGACGAATGATCGCGCGTGCACCCTCTCCGCCAGCTTGCACAATGCACTGGTGCGCCCAGTTGTTTCACCGTTGACTGATGAGCGGGATTGGCTCACCCATGGCCTGCCGGACCTCAGGGGGCCGACAGACGCGGCCGGCGGCTGTGGTCTGACCTAGCCACTCCGACCTAAAACGAGTAGCCCAATACTCGAACTTGGGTCCGGGTCGGGGATCACCATAAATGAATGCCTCGAGTGCGCCGAAGCTCGCGGCGCTGCGATTGTCAGGCTCAATCGGGGGCGAGCAATGAGCGATAACGAAGATTTCTGGGAGGATCTCCTCTCTCACATTCGACATAAGGCTTTGGTACCGGTCGTCGGGCCAGAACTCAGCGTTGTCAGCGTCGGCGACACTGAACAGACATTGACGACGCTCATCGGTCAACGCTTGGCCGAGCGGTTTCAACTCAAAGTGTCGCCTGGGAACTTGACCATGGATGAAGCGGTCGCGGCGGTCCTGCAGAAGCGCGGCCGAGATGAGCTCGAACGGCTGTATCGGATCATTTACGACACCATCACAGAACTGGATCCGGCGCCTTGCGAGGCACTCCGTGACCTCGCCGCGATCGACGACCTGCGCCTCTTTGTGAGTACGACGCCTGACCGACTTCTGGCGCAGGCGCTGAGTGAGGTCCGCTTCAACAATGCGTCCGGGCCGCGTGAGCTGTCCTTCTCCCCGAATCAGTGCACAAGTGAACAATCACGAAACCTGCAACCGGCGGAGGGATCCGAAACTGTCGTTCTCAATCTGTTTGGTCAGGCCGCCTCGACGCCGCAATACGCGATCCACGAGGAGGACCAGCTGGAGTGGCTACACGCATTGTTGAGCGAAGGTGCCAGCCTTCCCGACTGGCTGTCCAATTTGTTGAAGCGACACCCAATGCTCTTCATCGGTTGCGAGATACCCGACTGGCTGGGGCGGTTCATGCTGCGAATGTCCAGTAACCTCCGGCTTTCGCTAGAACGCGAGCAGCAGTTCTTCTTCGTTGGTGAACTGCCGTCATACGAACCGTCGTTGTCGAAGTTCTTCGCAACCTACTGCCGCAAGACACTCGTCCAGCATCTGGACATGAAACCAGCCAAGTTTGTAGGTGAGTTGCGTGAGCGCTGGGAGCAACAGACTAAGTTGCGCCCTGCGCCTGGCACCATAGGTTCGTCCGCGGGGCTCGGCCTTGAAAGCGGTTCCGCTCCGGACGCTGAGACCATCTTCATCAGCTACATGCGTGAAGACGCCGACGCTGCCAGGCGGCTCTACGCCGCCATCACCAAACTTGGCGGAGACGTGTGGATGGACGAGCCTCGGATAAGGCCCGGCGATGCGTGGGAACCGGAGGTCCTAAGAAGTATCCGTCGAACTGTTCGCCTCTTCATTCCGGTCATCTCTGCGAACACCGAGGCCGCAAGAGAGGGCTACGTCTTCAGAGAGTGGAACGAGGCGGTGAATCGATTGCGCGGCATTATGGGCCAGCGCTTCGTTGTGCCGGTGGTCGTGGATGCCGGCTATGACGGTGACGCGAGTCGATACCAAAACATTCCAGAAGAATTCGGCGGCTTGCATTTTGGGCGCGCGCCGGCGGGTGCGCCGGACGAGGGCTTGATCGACATGTTGACTGGCGAAATTCGTGCCATGCGGCGCACCGACGCGGCCTGATCGATGGAGCGACAGCCATGCAGCTCGACAAAGACAACCCGTGGCCGGGATTAGCGTCGTTCGAAGAGGACGCGCACGCGTTCTTCTTCGGGCGCGAGCGTGAAATAAAACTGCTGCAAGACAACGTCCTTGACAGCCCAGTCACGGTCTTGTACGGGTGCTCAGGCCTTGGTAAGACATCGCTGCTACAAGCGGGACTGTTTCCGGCGCTGCGTGAGCAACACTTTCTTCCAATCTACGTTCGGTTTGAGCTGAAGCCGGGCGCGGCACCACTCACACTTCAGCTCCATCATGCGGTCCGCAACTCGATCCAGGCCGACGTGCCCGATCCGATGCTGCCTTCGGATACCGAATCACTCTGGGAGTACCTGCACCGCAACGACTTCGAGTTGTGGAGCGCGCGAAACTATCTGCTCACACCGCTGATTGTGCTTGACCAGTTCGAGGAGCTCTTCACTATCGGCGAGCGGGTCCCCGAGCTTGTCCGGGCGTTCCGAGACGACCTTGGTGACTTGGCCGAGAACAGAATTCCGGCAGAGCTAGCCGCACGAATCGAAGACGACGCGACCGTCGCTACACGATTTCAATTGCGATCGCGCAAGTACAAGCTGTTGATCAGCTTGCGCGAAGACTATCTTCCTGATCTAGAAGGATGGCGCAATCTCGTTCCGGCGTTGGGACGTTCCCGCGTGCGGCTGCTTCACTTGCAGGCTAGCGATGCACTCGCGGCGGTGCACAAACCAGCGGAACACCTCATCTCAATCGAGCTGGCTCGCCAGCTAGTCGACTTTGTCGCCGGCCAGGATCTCCGGCGCCGCCGCGATACCGCAATAGCCGAGGACGATCGTTCTGTCGATGACAGGGATTCGGATGTGGAACCCGCGCTGCTCAGCTTGTTTTGCCGTGAGCTCAACGAGGAGCGGAAGCGGCGCGGACAGTCACAATTCGACAGGCAACTGATTGAAGATGCCAAACGCGACATCCTGTCGAATTACTACTCAACGTGCGTGCGCAATCTGGACCCGCGCGTTGCGCGCTTCATCGAAACCAAATTGATCACGGAGAAGGGGTATCGCAACAGCTACATCCGCGAGGAAGCCGTGCCTGCACACCTCAGCGAGGAAGAGCTCGACCGGCTGATCGACTCGCGACTGGTACGGATCGAAGATCGGTACGGCGCACCACAGATCGAACTGACTCACGATGTGCTGACCGACGCGGTACGCGAACACCGCGACCGACGCCGCGCAGAAGAGAAGGCAGCAAAAGAGAAGGCAGCGCTGGCGAAAGCCGCGAAACAAGCACATGAACGCGAGCAAGCCGCCCGGGCCCAGGCCGCGGACCAGGAACGCGCCAAGCTCGAGGCCCAGAGGCAGGCGCACGTCCTGCGCAAGCGCACGCGGATCCTGTACACGCTGCTGGCTTTGGTCGTAGTTGTCGCGGTGGCGGCGGTTTTCGCGCTCGGCTGGGGGCTCAAGAAACAACGGGATGCACATGACCGGTTGCAAGAGGCGACGGCAGTGAGGCTGTATGGAGACTCCCAGCTCATGCTTGCCGAATTGTCTCCCCTCGGCAGCAAGGACGTCGCCCTGATTCAACGGTTGCTCGCCGCACACGCGATCCCGTCGAAATACCAAGACAGGACGTACGAGTTGTTCACGGCGCTAACTCAGGAGCGTGACTTGCTCAAGATCATCGACCTTCCGGCAAGGGTATTCAGTGTGGCGTTCAGCCCGGACGGCACGCGCATCGCCTCCGGGAGCGTCGACACGACCGTCCGGCTATGGGACACCCGCACCGGGCAACCCATCGGCCAACCACTACACCACGATGACACGGTGACCAGCGTGGCGTTCAGCCCCGACGGCACCCGCCTCGCCTCCGGCAGCTGGGACAAGACCGTCCGGCTATGGGACACCCGCACCGGGCAACCCATCGGCCAACCACTACACCACGATGACACGGTGACCAGTGTGGCGTTCAGCGCCGACGGCACCCGCCTCGCGTCCGGCAGCTGGGACAAGACAATCCGGCTATGGGACACCCGCACCGGGCAACCCATCGGGGAACCACTGCGGGGCGACGGTGCGGTGTTAAGCGTGGCGTTCAGCCCCGATGGCACCCGCCTCGCCTCTGGCAACTGGAACATGTGGAACAACAATGCCCAGTTATGGAACACCGACAGCAGGCAACCCATCGGCCAACCAATGCACCACGACGACGCGGTCAATAGCGTCGCGTTCAGCCCCGACGGCACCCGCCTCGCCACCGGCAGCGACGACAAAACCGTCAAGCTATGGGATGCCCGCACTGGACAACCCTTTGGGCCGCCACTGCGTCACGATGACAGCGTGCTGAGCGTGGCATTCAGCCCCGATGGCACCCGCATCGCCGCCGCCAGCTTCGACAAGACCATCCGGCTGTGGGACGCGCTCACTCTTCGGGAGGTCGGCGTGTTGCGCGGACACGAATCAGCGGTGACGGAAGTGGCGTTCAGCCGCGACAGCCAGCGTCTAGTGTCGGCGGGCGGCGGCGACGGTACGGTCAGACTGTGGGATACACGCAGTTGGCAGCCCATGCTCGGACACGACGGGACGGCCTGGGCCGCGTTCTCTGACGACGGCCGCCGCATCGGCTCGGGGGGCTCGGATAAGACAGTGCGGTGGTGGGATACCGCCACAAGGCAGCCAATCGGGGCTCCGCTGCGCGTCGACGACAACGATGTCACCGACCTGTTCCCGGTCGGGGAAGACCGCCTCCTGTCCTTCGGATCGATCGACACCGTCAAGCTGTGGGACCGCAACGGAAAACCCATTGGTGAGCCACTCCGTCTCCCACCAGACACCGAACCGGTCGTCACTGACGACACAACCAACCCCCGAGTCGCGGCTCAGGTAGAAACGGGCGTCGTACGACTGTGGAACTCCGACCTGCAACCGGTCGGCGAAACGACTCGCCAGGATCAGTGGATTTCAGCCATCGAGTTCAGCAAGGATGGCCACGTTGTGGCGACCGGCAGCGCCGATGGCACGGTACGGCTCTGGGATTCAGCTACCGGAGGGCCGATTGGCGAACCAATGAAGGGACCCGAGTTGGTGACCAGCATCGCATTCAGTTATGACAAACGCTTTATTGCAGTCGGGTGTTCGTGCTCCTCGCTGCGTCTGTGGGACACCGGGACGTCGAAGCCTGTCGGCGAGCCCATATCTTTGGGCTCCCCTGTGAGTTACGCGGCCTTCAGCCATGATGGCCACACGCTGGCATCGGGCACTATGGATGGCAAGATCCAGCTGTGGGATGTCGGCGACCAATCCGCTATAGGCGTCCCCCTCACCGGGCATACAAACGCGATCACCAGCCTAAACTTCAGCCCAGACGGGACGAAGCTACTCTCGGCGAGTGACGATCACACGCTTCGGCTGTGGCCCGCGCCACCGCGTTCCCCAGACGCCGCGCGGGATACGTTGTGCGCCAAACTCACCCACAACATGAGCCGTGAGCAGTGGAAGAGCTGGGTCTCGGGTGAGGTCGACTACATCGAAGCCTGCCCCGGCCTGCCAGAGGCCGACTACGCTGGATAATCCGGGAGTACCGCTACATCAGATAGCGTGGACCGACTGCGCATTCGGCAGTCCAGTCAGAGGTTCGGAACACACAAGTTCCGATTCGGCGCCAACCGATCCTGATCGGCGGTGGCGGCGAGACGAAGACGCTGCGCCTTGTCGCCCAGTATGTGGACGTGTGCGACAGCGCCTCGTCGAGCGCGGAGGAACTCGAACACAAGATCGATGTGCTGCACCGACGAATGACCACCGCTGCATCCTCGCCGCGAATTTGCACAATTCACTCGTGCTCCCAGATGTTCCACCGTTAGCTGTTGAGCGGGATTCGCACACCCATGGCCTACCGGTCCTAAGGGGGCCGACGGGCACGGCCGGGACCGCGCGCGGCGGCTGTGATCTGCCCTCTCCGCAAATACATCGGCGGGCGGATCGAACATCGAGCAAACGGTTGCGCCACCCCGGCAATACAGCGACATGCAAAGCAACCGCCCGTCGACGCATGCCGCTAAAAAGCCCGCGGCCGAGCGGTGCGGTGTATACAGGACCCGCTCGATCGACTGCGGCATAAAACACGTAGTTCATTACTCTAACTTCGGATCGCGTCAGGGAGCACCATAAGTGCGTGCCGCGAGTGTGCCAAAGCCATTCCAGTCGCCGCGCTGTGCAAGCGCTGGTGCATTGCCACGTGCGCGACGCTGATGGTTGTCCCGCCCAATCAGGAGCGAACCCATGAGCGAAACCGATGACGAGGTTTTCTGGGAAGATCTCCTAACTCACATCCGGCAGCGGGAGTTGGTGCCGGTTGTCGGGCCCGACTTGAACATGGTCGAAGTCGACGACACCGAGAAGACCTTTACGTCGCTGATTGGCCAACGCTTGGCCGAGCGCTATGACCTGACTGTGTCGCCCGAGACGTTGACGATTGGCGAAGCAGTCGCAGAATGCCTGCGCAAGCATGGTCAGGATGAAGTCGACCGGCTGTATCGCGTCATCAACAACATCATCGCGGAGTTGGATCCCGCACCCAGCGATGCGCTCCGTAACCTCGCCGCAGTCGAAGACTTGCGGCTGTTTGTCAGTACGACGCCCGATCGGCTGCTCGCGAAGGCGATCAACGAGGTGCGTTTCCAGGGTCGGCCAGCGACGCGTGAGCTTGCGTTTTCCCCAAATCAATCCACCGTCGAACAGCAACGAAATGCAGAACCGGGTGAGAATTCCGACACCGTCGTCCTCAACCTGTTTGGCCAAGCCGCCCCGACTCCCCAATACGCAATCCACGACGAGGACCAACTGGAATGGCTGCACGCATTGCTGAGCGACTGGGCGACTCTGCCCGAATGGCTGGTCAGCCCGCTGAAGCATCATCCGATGCTGTTCGTCGGTTGCGATATACCCGACTGGCTCGGGCGGTTTCTACTGCGTATGTCGAGTACCAATCGACTGTCGCTGGAACGTGATCAGCAGTTTTTCATCGTGGGAAGCTCGATCTCGCGCGACCCGACGCTGTCGAAGTTCTTCTCGACCTATTGCCGCAAAACGCTCGTCCAACAGCTGGACATGGAACCGGCTGCATTCACCACGGAACTGTGTAAACGCTGGATGGAACAGGCCGGACCCAGGTCAGACGCTCCGGTCGGCGTCGTGGGCGCCGCCGCCGGGGCCGGCTTGGTGAATCCTTCTGATGCGGAGGCTCCGACGATCTTCATCAGCTACATGCGTGAGGACGCCGACGCCGCCCGGCGGCTGTGTGACGCGGTCACCAACCATGGCGGAGACGTGTGGTTTGACGAGCGACGGATACAGCCGGGCACTGAGTGGGAGCCGGAAGTTCTCAGCTGCATTCGTCGAACCATTCGACTCTTCGTTCCGGTCATCTCTTCGAATACAGAGGCTGCGGAAGAAGGCTACGTGTTCAGGGAATGGCGGGAGGCGGTGAATCGAGCCCAATCGATCATGGGGCGGAGCTTCATCGTGCCCGTGGTGATCGACGAAGACTATGCCGGTGACGCGAGCCGGTACCGAAGAATTCCAGATGAGTTCAGCCGCTTGCAGTTTGGTCGCGCCCCAGGAGGCAATCCGGATGACGGATTGATCGCGATGCTGACCGAAGAAATCCGGGCCATGCGGCGGCGCGTCAACGCGGCCTGACCGACGCGGAGCGAAACAGCCATGCAGCTGGACAAGGACAACCCGTGGCCGGGATTGGAATCGTTCGAAGAAGATTCGCAAGCCTTCTTCTTCGGCCGCGACCATGAGATCAAGCTATTGCGCGACCACGTGCTCGACAGCCCGGTCACGGTCCTCTACGGTCGCTCGGGCCTCGGCAAGACGTCACTGTTACGCGCGGGATTGTTTCCCTTGCTGCGCAAGCCTTTGCAAGGTAAGCGCCACTTTCTTCCGATCGCGGTCCGCTTCGAGCTGAAGCCCGGTGCGGCGCCGCTTATTCAGCAGCTCCACCACGCGGTCCGCGAGGTGATACAAGCGAATGCGGACAACCCCATGCTGCCGTCTGACGAGGAGTCGTTGTGGGAGTACCTGCATCGCGCCGACTTTGAGTTGTGGTGCTCACAGAACCATCTCCTCACGCCAGTGATTGTCCTCGACCAGTTCGAAGAGCTATTCACCCTGGGCGAACGGGTTCCGGATCTGGTGAACGACTTACGAAACGCGCTCGGCGACCTGGCCGAGAACCGAATTCCCGCCGATCTGGCCACACGTATCGGCGAAAATGAAGATTTGGCAAGGCGATTCGACTTGCGATCGCGCAACTACAAGTTGTTGATCAGCCTGCGCGAAGATTTCCTTCCGGATCTCGAAGGATGGTGTCGGCTCATTCCCACCCTGGGACGCTCGCGGGTGCGACTTCTTCGCCTGCGCACCAGCGAGGCGGTCGACGCGGTGCACGAACCCGCTGCGGAGATGATGACGCGCGAGTTGGCGCAACAAATAGTAGGCATCGTCGCCGGCGAGAACCTCCATCCCCGCCACAATCCCACATCGGCGGACGCGGTCGTTCCCGACGACCACGATGAGGCGACGGAAGTGGAACCCGCGTTGCTCAGCTTGTTCTGTCGTGAGCTCAATGAGGAACGCAAGAGGCGCGGACTCACGCAATTCGACGACGGACTGGTCGAAGACGCCAAACGCGACACGCTGTCGAACTACTACGCGTCATGCGTCCGCGATCTGCGCCCCGAAGTTGCGCGATTCATCGAGACCGAGCTGATCACCGAGAAGGGGTTCCGCGATAGCTATATCTGCGAGGACGCGGTCCCCGCGCATATCACCGAAGAGGAACTCGACCGTTTGATCAGCTCTCGGCTGGTCCGGCTCGAGGACCGCTACGGCGCACCACGCATCGAACTGACTCACGATGTACTCACCGGCGCGGTGCGCGAACACCGTGACCGACGCCGAGCAGAAGAAGAGAAGGCGGAACTCGCCGAAGCCGCGGAGCAGGCACGCGAACGCGAGCACGAGGCCCAGCATCAGGCGGAGGTCCTGCTCAAGCGCACGCGGATCCTCTACGGGCTGTTGGCCTTAGTGGTGATCGTCGCGTTGGTGGCCGCGCTCGCGTTCGCCAAAGCGTTCAATGCCCAGCATGCGGCGGTCCGAGCCCAGAATGCCGCGGACGCCCGGTTGCAGGAGGCCCGGGAAGCGAACGTGGAACGGTTGTACGCCAATTCGCTACCCATGCTCACCGGGTTGTCTTCCCTCGGAAGTGACGAGGTAACCGGGATGCAGATGCTGCTGGCCGCGCACGCTATCCCTTCGGAGCACAAAGACAGGAACTATGAGCTACTCACGGCGGTGAGCCAGGAGCGTGACCTGCTCAAAGTCATCGACCTGCCGGCAGTGGTGACGAGTGTGGCGTTCAGTCCCGACGGCAATCGCATCGCCTCCGGCAGCGCCGACAACACCGTCCGGTTGTGGAGCACCGACGGGAAACCCATCGGGCAACCGCTACGTCACGACGACTGGGTGACCAGCGTTGCATTCAGCCCCGATGGCAACCGAATCGCCACCGCGAGTGCGGACAACACCGTCCGGTTATGGGACACCGACGGAAAACCCATCGGGCAACCGCTACGCCACGACGACACGGTATTGACCGTGGCGTTCAGCCCCGATGGCACACGAGTCGCGTCCGGCGGCGTCGACAAGACGGTCCGCTTGTGGGATGCCGCCACCGGGCAGCCGATCGGACCACCCCTGCGCCACGACGACTCGGTGATCAGCGTTGCATTCAGTCCCGATGGGAGCCGGATCGCCACCGGCTCCGGCAAGACCGTCCGGTTCTGGAACGTCGCCACCGGGCAACCGGTCGGAGGACCGATGGAGCACGACGACTTGGTGAACGCGGTGGCCTTCAGCCGCAACGGCACACTAGCCAGCGCGAGCGCGGACAAGACCGTCCGGTTGTGGGACATGAACGGCCAACCCATCGGGGAACCGCTACGCCACGACGACTCGGTTTTGAGCGTCGCGTTCAGCCCCGACGGCACCCGAATCGCGGCCGGCGACTACGACAGGACAATCCGCTTGTGGGATGCCGGCACGAGGCAGTTGGTCGGCGTCCTTGCCGGACACGAGGCTCCGGTGACGGCAGTTGAATTCAGCCCGGACAGCCTGCATCTCGTCTCGTCTGGCGGCAACGACGGGACCGTCCGGCTATGGGATGCCAGCAGTTGGCAACCCATGCTCGGCCATACCGACACGGTGTGGGCCGGGTTCTTCGACAACGGGCGTCGCATAGGCTCTGGCAGCTGGCAAAAGGACAAGACAGTGCGGTGGTGGGATGCGGCCACCGAGCGGCCCATCGGGCAACCGCTGCGAGTGGACAATGACGATGTAAAGGGTCTGTTCCCCGCCGACGGGAACCGCTTGCTGTCGTTTGGCACAGTCGACACTGCGCAGCTGTGGGACCGCGCAGGCAAACCCATCGGCGAACCGCTGCGTCTCCCGCCCGATCCGAACCGGTACATCGTCACCGACGACACAGCGAGCCGGATGGCGGTCGAGCTCAAACCCGGCGTGGTGCAGGTATATGACACTCTCACCATGCAGCCGGTTGGGGACCCGATCCTCCGGCCGGAGGAGCCTGTCGCGGCTATCGCGTTCAGCCGCGACGGCCGGATAGTGGCCACCGGCGGCAACGACGGGACTGTCCGCCTGTGGGACTCCAACACCGGCGCGCCGATTGGACAGCCGATGAGCGGAAACGGGGCTGTCCGGAGCATCGCTTTCAGCAAGGACGGCCGCCTCCTCGCAGTTGGCTGTTCGTGCTCGTCCCTGCAGCTATGGGACACCAGCACCTACGAGTCTGTCGGCGAACCGATGGCTCTGGACTCCATCGCGAACGTTGCGGCATTCAGCCCGGATGGCAACACGGTCGCATCGGGTAGTGACGATGGCTCCATTCAGCTCTGGGACGTGGGGAATCAATCCAAATTGGGCTCCGTGCTAAGGGGCCACCCGTTGATGATCACCAGCCTGGAGTTCAGCCCGGACGGAACGAAGCTGCTGTCGGCGAGCGACGATCACACTCTAAGACTATGGCCGGTACCGGCACGCTCAGCGGACGCCGCCCGAGACACGCTGTGCGCCAAACTTACCCACAACATGACTGCCGAACAGTGGAAGAACATGGTCTCGCCTGAGATCGACTACATCAAGGTTTGCCCCGGCCTGCCCGAGGCCGAGTACAGCGGATAGCAGTCACAAGATGTAGGCAGTCCTAACTGTTCAGTTGCAACTACACAGTCTAGGCTGTTCATCTATGGATCAGATCAGTGAATCTGCCGTGGTCGGTGCGAGAGAACTCCGTGTGATGTTCAGCAGGTTGCGCCGCAAGCTCACAGAATTGGCCACGGAGGACGACCTGACACCCTCACAGACAGCGGTGCTGATCCGCATCGCCAAGAACGGCCCAGCCTCGACCAGCGAGCTTGCGGGCGCAGAACGGGTGCGTCCGCAATCGATGGCGACGACATTGGCCGGACTGGACCGACACGGCCTCATCACCAGAAAGCCCGACCCCGACGACGGACGCCGTCAGCTCATCACGTTGACGCCGCAGGGCCGCAAGCGCGCGGAAAGCGGCCGCAAGGTCCGGGAGGAATGGCTGATAAGGGCCATGCAGGACAACTACACGGAGCGTGAGCGGCAAGTGATCAACGAGGCGCTGTCGTTGCTCGAACGTATTACTGATTGAAAGGCGGTAATCGACAATGGAATTAGGACTGCACTTCATCGACTTGCTGCCGAGCGCGCCTGACCGACTTGCCCCTACGTTGGCGGCGGTGGCCACGTCAGCGGAAGAAGCCGGCGCAACGATGTTCACGCTCGCCGACCACTTCTTCCAAATGGAGCAACTGGGTCGAGCAGAAGACCCATTCCTGGAGGGCTACACGACGCTGGGTTTCCTGGCCGCCAAGACTCAGTCGATCAACCTGACGCTCTTGGTCACTGGCGTCACCTATCGCTATCCCGGTGTGCTGGCGAAGACCGTCACCACCCTCGACGTACTGTCAGGTGGCAGATCGATGTTCGGGGTCGGCGCCGCCTGGTACGAGCGCGAGCACGTCGCCCTCGGCATCCCATACCCCGCCGTGCGCGAACGGTTCGAGATGCTCGAGGAGACACTGCAGATCTGCCAGCAGATGTGGAGCGACGACGACGGGCCGTACGCCGGCAAGCACTATCGGTTGGCCGAAACCATATGCCAGCCACAACCGATTCGGCGGCCGCCGATCCTGATCGGCGGTGACGGCGAGAAGAAGACGCTGCGCCTTGTCGCCCAGTACGCGGACGTGTGGAACAGCACCGCTTCGAGCGCCGAGGAACTCGCACACAAGATCTCCGTACTTAAACGCCACTGCGACACCGTCGGACGCGATCCGGCGGACATCCGGTTGACCGCCGGTCTGTTCGTCGATCCGTTCGCCGACCTCGACGGGTACTTGCGGAAAGCTGAGAGCTATGCCGGCCTTGGTGTCGACTTGATCAATGTCGGCCCGCTGCCGGGCAACCCGGACCCCATCGGCTTCGTGAAGCGTCTCGGTGACGAGGTCATCCCGAGGCTAGCCGGTATGCCTCGACCGCAGTGGGCAACGTAGGGAAGATGTAATCCTCGCCGATCTTGTCGACCAGCCCTGCGGCCTCGAGCGCATCGCGCAAGTCCTGCTTCACCCTGGCCATCGCGAAAACAATTCCACGCCTTGCTAATTCAGTGCGCAACTGATCGACGGCGTCCAGCGCCGTGAGGTCGACCTCGACATTCGCCTCCGCGTTGAGCACGAACCAGTCGACACGTCCCGGATAGTCGTCGACGGCAGCGATCGCACGTTCTCGGAAGTTCTCGGCGTTCGCGAAGAACAGTGGGGCGTCGTACCGGTAAACCAACAACCCGGGCACCAGGTCAGCCTGCGGATAGTCGTCCACGTCGTGCATGCCCGCGACGCCGGGGACGAACCCGAGCACGCCGTCATG
>Ga0070710_10000954_pt1 | contig 13719 bp, 9 predicted proteins | sample LARL52metaG_FD_65454 | JGI IMG/M metagenome (GOLD analysis project Ga0070710, IMG submission 65454) | Corn, switchgrass and miscanthus rhizosphere microbial communities from Kellogg Biological Station, Michigan, USA - LAR L5-2 metaG | ecosystem: Host-associated > Plants > Roots > Rhizosphere ... | reverse complement strand
GACGCCGGCATCCGAAAGAAGATTCTGGTCGACAATCCGGCCAGACTTTACGGATTCTCGTGACCGACCTGGTTTGAGCAAACACGGCGCGCCATTCTTTTGGGGCATGATCTCCGCGCAAACGCGTTCCGCGTTTGTCGCGAGGGAAAACGGCTGCACACTTTGCGCTGACACGGCCCTTCGGGTCCGGATCATGCTTCTGACGGGCGCGCCGGCCACTGCGGAGCGTGACTGCCGAGCGGCATCGAGGGATACTCCCAGAAGGCAGGCGTCTTCGACAGCTTCGCCGAGTGGCTGATGGATTTGAGCTGGCCGAAGCCCGATGACGCCTCTTCCACGAAGGGCGCGATCGCCTCACCCTTCAAATCTTCGGTCGCAAGACCGTTTGGCACGCGACCCAAATTCCAGATCCAGCGCCCGGTCTGTGCGAGCGACACGCGCACGTGCCAGCTGCCGCCCTCGCGCGACTGGCGCGCCTTGGCCATCATGGCGCCGAAGGCCATCAGATAACCGGTGGTGTGGTCGAGTATCTGCGCCGGCAATTCCTTCGCCCCATCGAGGCCTGCCGCCTGCCCTTCCGCATGGTTGAAGCCAGTTGCGGTTTGCACCAGCGAGTCGAAGCCGCGGCGTTCCGCCCATGGCCCGGCGTGGCCGTAGGCCGAGAGCGACACGTAGACAATGCCAGGATTGATCGTTGCAGCGTCTTGCGGCGAGAAGCCGAGATGGGCGAGCGCAAGCGGGCGATAGCTTTGCGAAAAAATATCCGCTTCCGTCAACAGATCGCGCAATTGCGCCCGTCCCTGCTCGCTCTTGAGATCGACAAAGCTCGTCAATTTGCCGCGGCCGGTGTCGATCGTGAGCCACGGGATCGCCGGCAGAACAGGGCCGGAAATCAGCATCACGTCGGCACCGTGCGCGGCGAGCGTTCGGCCTGCCACGGGACCTGCGATCACCCGCGACAGATCGAGCACGCGCAAGCCCGCGAGCGGACGATTGCCCCGCGGCCAGGGTTTTGGCGCAGCCTCGCCGATTTTCTCAATGGTGAGCACCGGCAATGGCGCAAGCGCTTTGGCAGCCGGCAGTTCCGACCATTCCTCATGTGAGCGCATCATCGCCACCACGCCGGCCGCGGCATAGGCGGCGGTCTCGAAAGGCTCCGCGTCCCATTGCATCAGCGCGGCCTGGACGGCGTCGCGCTCCGCCTTGCAGTTCAGAACCTGGCAGACGGCTTCGCGGTGATGCGGAAAATTGGTGTGCAGGCGGACGAAACGCCGATCGCGCGTCCTGTAGACACCGGCGATGGCATCCCATGCCGGCGGCGGCGGCTTGCCGTCGAGGCGCAGGTAACGTTCGCTGCGGCATTCGACCACGGCATGACGCATGTCGACCGCGACTTGCTGGCTTTGTCCGCTGCGCAATTGCCAGAGGTGCGCGGCGGCAAGCCCGGCCGCGGCGACGCTTGATTGCGCGGCGGCGGCGACGCGAAACGATGACGGCAGTTGCGGCTCTTCTCCCGTCAGCGTGACGGAGTCGAGTGCATCACGCGGACCTCCGGCGAGAGTCCAGAGGTCAGTCAGGATTTCGCGGGGCGTCTGCATGCCAATTCCATGTGTTCGTCAAGACAGCATCAAACAAGACGTGGATGGCGTGGACAAGCCCGGCCATGACGGAATCGAACGGTTGGCTTTCGGTATTTGAGTCACAAAAGTCACTCGGTCGCCGTCACCGCGATCGCGAGCGAAGCGATCCAAATCTTTCGCCGCGGCACTGGATTGCTTCGCAGCTATCGCTGCTCGCAATGACGTCCTTACATGAGTTTACCCTCCCGCGGCGCGAACGCGCCCGAGTCGTTTGGCCGACCACCCTCAAAAAGAGGGCGCAGGGAATGCCAGGTGCTTCGGCTGCACCCACGGCCTTGTGTGCGAAAGATGAGAGCACACAAGCTTTAGTCACCACAGGTACGCCGAAACATGACGGCATTCCCTGCGCGATGGTTTTACGGTTTCCTTCGCGCTCTTCCCGGGGACCGGGCTTTCTTGCCCCCGTCATCGGCGCGATGGATGAGCATCGTCGCCAACTTAGCGCCAGCGTCGGGGCGCCAGAACCACACGACTTCGCCGTATGCGGAAAGCGTTCTCGTCCGGCGCGATCGATCAACCGCGCCTGACGCTATCCACATCCATCGCATCCCGCGCCCAACGTGTCGTTGACGATCGCGATACGCCCCTCTCTATCGGAGCACGAGACGCGCGAATCTCTAAAAGTGTTTTGCCCGACGGCGAAACCGAAAAATTTTTTCGAGAGGGACTGGACTTTTTGGACTTCGCGGAAAAGCGCATAGCTGTTTTGCCCGTCGGGCAAATCACCGCACAGGTTCATTAAGGCGAAGCGGGCGTGAGACGATAGGCACGGCCGGCGGCATTGACCTTGTTTGGCGCAGCGCCGGACTCACTCCCGAGGTCGCAGCTCGCGTATGCCCTTTCCGAGCCGTCGGCGCAGCAGCGTGCGGAGCGTCGCGCCGTCTGCATAGCCTACCTTTTCCGCGATCCGATCGACGCTGGTGTTGCTGGTTTTCAGCAAGTGAACGGCACGCTCGATCCGCAGATCTTGAATGTACTCGACCGGGGTCTTGCCTAGTACTGCATCGAGACGTCGGGACAACGTACGCTTGCTGGTCCCCAGCGCTTCGGCGATCGAATCGAGCGTGAGTATTGAGCCGAGGCGCTCGCGCACCCAACGGTCAAAACGCTCGACCAGCGGGTCGGAATGGGCAAGGTGATCAGAAATCATATAGGCCGATTGGGATAGCCTCGTATCGAAGACAAGATACTTGGCGACAAGCGCCGCGAGCTCAGGGCTGTTGCTTCGGATAAGCCAGAGCGCAAGGTCGAGATGACTGAGGGCGGCACCAGCCGTCACCATTGCGCCACTGGGAACGACGATGCGATGCGCATCCAGGCGCACGTCCGGATAACGCTGCCTGAACACCGGCGTGAGCCACCAGGTCGTCGTGGCGTCGCACCCGTCGAGCACGCCGCTTTCAGCCAGCACGAACGTGCCGGTACAGGCTGCCGCAAGGCGAGCGCCGGCGCTACGCCAAGAACGCAAGACACCGAGAGCGTCAATGACGTCATCATGCCGGAGCGCGGGCAGGAGTTTCTCGGGCACTATGCTCGCGAGCGCTGGCACGATGACCCAATCGGGGGTCGGTGCGTCGGCAATTTCGCACACCGGCACCCGCAGCCCGAGCGCCGTGTGCACTTCGGGCCGTACTCCCACCACCGTGACTTCGAAGCCCGGCGTAGGCACTCCTTCCCATTGCGCCAGCGTGTTGGCCATCGCAAGAGCATCGAGCACCGTTGAGAGACCGGAGTCGAACGTCCCCTCAAGCGCGAGTATGGAAATTCGCATGGCCTAATCGGCATCAAAAATGTCAATCGTGCCACTATCTCTGAGAGCACCGCATTTGTAAAGCGGGCACACAAACAACCCGAGATTTTGGAGAGTCAAATGTCCACGCTACGAAAGAAGTTTGCTGTTGCCCTCATGCTTGCCCTCGGTGGCGCGATGGCGGCTCACGCCGAGCCCAAGCCGGCTGCGAAAGATATTGTCATCGTCCATGGCGCATTGGTCGATGGCTCTGGCTGGCGGGCCGTCTACGACATCCTGTCCAAGGACGGTTTTCATGTGACTATCGTGCAAGAGCCACTCACCAGCCTCACGGAGGACGTCGAGGCCACCAAGCGCATCATTGGTCAGCAGAAGGGCCCTGTCGTGCTGGTCGGTCACAGCTATGCCGGCTCGGTGATCACCGATGCAGGCACCGATCCCAAGGTCAAGACGCTTGTCTATGTGGCCGCACTGCAACCCGACGCGGGGGAAGCCAGCGGTCAACTGTTGTCAAAGTTCGCCCCGCCCAACGACGCCATGCGGGCACCCCAAAAGTATTTCTTCATCCCGTCAGCGAGATTCCGTGAGGTCTATGCGGCGGACGTCTCGCCCTCGGATGCTCAATTCATGGCGGACTCGCAGCAGCAGCTCGCCGAGAAGGCTTTGGGGACAGCTGTCTCGGTGGCGGCATGGCGAACCAAGCCTAGTTACGCGATCCTGACCACCCAGGATCATGTCGTGAGCCCTCAGCTTCAACGCTGGATGTATCAACGCTCGGGTGCCAAGGTTACCGAGGTCAGTGCAAGTCACGCCGTCTTTATTTCTCAGCCAGCGACGGTCGCTCAAGTTATCGAGACCGCGGCAAATCAGACGGAATGACCTCTGATTATCTCGATCAGTGACCTGCCCGCTTTGCGGCCCAGGCTGTGTGGAGAAAGCTTGCACAGCCTGGGCCAATAACAACCGAACAAACCATAACCTTCAGTCGTAAGGTTGCAGCCAGCTAAAATACCGCCCCGATGGGCTCGCCCCGAACTCATGAATTGTGTATTTGGGTTTAACAGAACGCCGAGGATGATCGAGGTTTTATCGCGGTGTAATGCGATGATCGACGAAAAAAAGCTCGAAGAGCGCTTGGTCGCGCTCGAAGCGGCCAAATCCTGGAGTCCGCGCGTCGTCTCGCGGCTGGAGATGCTGCTGCGCTCGGGCACGGACGAGGCACTCTACCGCATCAATCCGATCCAGTTCGCCACAGAGAAATCGATTGCCGAGGCTGAAAGCATCGATCTTTTCCTCCATGCCTGCGTGGCTGGTCTATTCGACATGGACTGGCAGCTCGTTTGTCCGATGTGCTCCGACGTTGTCGAGAGTTTCCGAAGCCTGCGCAAACTGCACACGCATTTCCACTGCCACCTCTGTCAAAGCGATTATGACGCCGCGCTCGACGATTACATCACGGTGACGTTTACGGTCTCGCCTGCCGTGCGCAGCATCCGCTTCCATAAACCGGATGCGCTTTCGGCCTGGGATTACGTGTTCTATTACAAATTGACGCCGGGCGGGGTACTGCCCGACGGCGTGCCATGGAGCGACGCTGCCAAAGGGCTTGTGAGGGTGCTCACCCGCATGGAGCCGGGCTCTGCGGCCAATCTCGAGGTTGATGCCGCCGAAGGCGCGCTTCTGGGCCAGGATTTCGACAGCGACGCCCATTTTTTTGTCCCGGTCGCAAGCGGGACGGGCGTAACGCCGAGCCATGTGCCGGTCATGCTCGACGGCGGCAAATGCGTGACCGCCAGAGCGAACATCGCACCCGGCAAGGTCGTGTTCGAAGTTCGCAACGCTGGCAAGCTGCCGGTGGTATTCGGCATCCTGCAGCTTCCGATGGCGACGTTTCAGCGCCCGAAGCTTCACTTCACGCCGTCCTTATCCGGCAAGCGACTGCTGATGACACAAACCTTTCGCGACTGCTTCCGCTCGGAGGTGATCGGCGCGACGGAGGGCATTGCGGTTCTCGACGTTACCCTCGTATTCACCGATCTCAAGGGCTCGACGGCGCTCTACGAGCGGATCGGCGACCTTAACGCCTACATTCAGGTGCAGCGGCACTTCCAGCATCTTCTCGACGCCACTGTTCGGCACAATGGCGCCGTCACCAAGACGATCGGTGACGCCGTGATGGCAGCGTTTTTGACTTCGGCCGATGCGGTGCAGGCGGCGCTTGATATGCGCGAGGCCGTCGATCAGCTAAATCGGGACCGCCCGCAGCGTGATTTCATCCTAAAAATTGGCGTGCATCGGGGAGCCTCGATCGCGGTCACGCTCAACGAGCGGCTCGATTATTTTGGCCAGACGGTGAATATCGCAGCGCGGGTGCAAAACCTTGCCGATGGCGACGAGATTTGTATTACCGAAGAAGTTTACGGCGCGCCGGCTGTGGCGGAAATTATTGCGCCATACCCGGTGGAAAAGAGCGAGGCGGAACTCAAGGGCGTCAGCAAGGCCATGTCGGTCTATCATCTGGCCCGAATGGCGTCCTAAAGCGTGATGGCTTTTGGTCGAATCGCCATCGCGCTTTAGTTTATTGTTTGCGCATGATCTTTTCGGAAAACCGCTACACACTTTTCCGGATCATGCGCTAGTCGGCGCAACTGGTTTTGCGACTGGCGCCACACGACTTCGCCGTCCGAGATGACGCACGTCGTGCGCTACCTCCGACCCGCGCATCCACCTCTTTTCTCGACGTGGTCACAAGGGGCATGATGCTCTTGGTGATGATCACCTACGGCTCGCCTAAAATCGTGATCGTCCTATGATGAATCAACAACCAGGCACGGACGGGAAGGAAAGAAAATGAAGGCATCGATATTTTGCCTGCCGAGCGTCGGCTCGCGCGCCGAGATCGAGGCGGGCATGGCCGCGACAAGGCCCGAACTCTACCAGCGCATGTTGAAAGAGCTGACCGAACTCATCAAACTTGCCGACGACCTCGGCTACGATTCGGTGAGCTTCACCGAGCATCACTTCCACATCGAGGGCTTTGAGGTTTCCAACAATCCCGTACTGCTGGATCTCTACTTCGCGATGCAGACCAAGCGCATCCGCGTCGGTCAGCTCGGTATCGTGCTGCCGGCCGCCAACCCGATCCGCGTCGCCGAGGACATCGCGATGCTCGATCACATGACAGGCGGACGCGCCTGCGCCGGCTTCGCCCGCGGCTACCAGCGACGCTGGGTCGACATCATGGCGCAGCAGGCGCACGGCGTCTCGGGAACCTTGCCGCATCATCATGATGCGATCGATCAGACCAACCGCGAGGCGTTCGAGGAGAACTGGCAGATCATCAAGAAATGCTGGACCGAGGAGATGCTGACGTTCAACGGCAAGTACTGGAAGATACCAGCGGGCGCGACGCCCTGGGATCTCGAGACCACGGCGAAATACGGCAAGGGCGTCGAGAATGGCATGCTGACGTCGGTCGGCGTGGTGCCGAAGCCCTTGCAAAAGCCGTACCCGCCGGTGTTCCTGCCGTTCGCGTCGTCGCCGAACTCTATTCGATGGGCTGCGCAAGAGGGCGTCACCGCAATCCTGCCGCCGATGCATGAGGCCTACGCGTCACCGCTGTTCGACCTTTATGCCGAGGTGTCGGGAAAGCCCCGCGGGCACGGCACGGGCTTGTTGCGCGACGTCATCATTGCGGACACAGACGACGAGGCCATGGCGTTGTGGGAGGACTCCGGGCGGTTCTCCGGCCGGGCGTGGTTCGAGCCGTTCGGCTTCCGCCGCGGCCTGATGGACCCGGTGACGAAGAAATTTGCGACCGCACAGGAATCGATCGACCTCGGCTACGCATTGGTCGGCACCGTCGATACCGTGACGCGCGCGCTCGAAGCCAACATGAAGCGGCAACCGGTCGATTGGTTGTTCTGCTACACCTACAACGAGCTGGTTCCGCATGGCAAGTTGATGAAGTCGACCGAGGCCCTGTGGACCAAAGTGTTGCCGAAGTTCATGTGAGTCCCCCTGCTGTCGCATGTCAGAAGATGCGACGGGCGAAAGGCAGACGCAGCACAATGAGGTCGGTGAAGGCAAAGGAGCCAACGATCGCGCCGATCACGGTCATGAGCAGGCGCAAAAATTTGGGCATTGGCGCGTCGATGAGAGCCCATTGCAGCAGCAACACGATCGGAAAGTGGAAGACGTAGACCGCGAAAACGTTGCGCGCGAGCACCCGCCACACGCGTCCTGCTCCGAGCCCCAGTTCCCGCGACAAAACCGGCAGGCCGACGCACATGCCTGTGCAGATGAAGGCCTCGGCGGTGCATATTCGCAATTGGCGCGAGGCATCGTCAGCCGCGACACCGGTTGGCGCTGCCGTGGCGGCGAGCACATAGGCCAGCAGCGCGAGCCCCACGCCAATCGCAAGCCAGGCCAGGGCGCGCCGCGTCGGCATCGTCTGCAGCCAGCGGCGCGGGCCAGCGAACACGCCGATCACGAACATGCTCATATATTGCGGCAGATGCGCGGGCTCCATCTGGATAAAGTGAAGAAATCCAATCCAACGGCCCTGGGGGTACCAGAGACGGACGATGAAGGTCGCCCCGGCAAGCAGTATTGCGTAAGTCGCGAGAGCCAGATGAGAAGGTGGTTTGCGCCATAGCTTGCCGTCATCCGGCGGCATGATCGCGCGAAATGCGGCATAGAGCACGGCATAGACCAGGAGATGTTCGAGAAACCAGAGATGGCCGAAGTTGAAAACCGGCCAGCGCTCTGTCGGCGGCCAATAGTCAGGCTTTGGACCGCCTCCGAAGAAATCCCGGGTCAGATAGGTCCAGTAGCTTACCGGCGGCAGGGTCGGATCAAGCGCAATATGCGACCAGCCCGCCAGCGGAACGATCAGGATCGTCCCCAGCGCAAGCGGCACACCCAACCGCAGCGCGCGGTCGGAAAGGAAAGTCGCCGGGCCTTTACGGTCGAACGCTCCCGGAGTGAAGTAGCCGCCGAGAAAAAAGAACAATCCCATGAAAAAGGCCGCGTTCACCCACAGGAAAACCCCTCCGCGCGCCAGTGGCGGATCTGGCAATGGAATCTCCGGCGGTTGGGCTACGACATAGGATTCGACGGAATGGTGGGCCACGACGAGCAGGATCAAGAAGACCCGCACGGCATCCACATAGTCCATCCGCTCCGGCTTGCCTGCACCGGTCATCGCCAAACCATTTTCACCTGGAGACTTCAGCTGCATAGTTGCTTCCAACGCCGCGGCAAGCACGGGGTTTGCATTGCATGACGAGTTCCAAGAGCTCGATCGTTCTACTGCCTTTCGTGGTCACCAACCGTGCAAGATGCCCTCATCGCTCTCGCTCGCGCCTTGACGAGGCCGGTCGATCTGATGGTAACGGCCGGCGAAGAAGATGAGTGGGCGAGAGGACGACCCCGATGGCCGACCGAGTGCCAACACGCGGCCAACGAAGATCAGATGGTCTCCGCCGTCGTGCACGGCGTAGCGTTCGCACTCGAAATAGGCCAAAGCACCTGGAATAAGCGGAACACCGGTGACACCGGCGATTGGCTCGAAGCCCAGCCATTTGCCGCCCCCCGATTGGGCAAACCGGGTCGACAGGCCGTCCTGCGTCTCGTGCAGCACGCTGATGCCCCATACGTTTGCCGCCTGCCAAGCCGAGAAGCTGAGTACCGTGCGCGCGAGAGAGAACAGCACCAGAGGCGGATCAAGTGAGACCGAGTTAAACGAGCTCACCGTCGTTCCCTGAAGCAGCCCGTCGGGCGCACGGGCTGCCACAACTGCAACGCCAGTGGGGAAAACTCCCAGCGCCTTCCGAAATTCACCCGGCGTGAAGGTCATTTTTGTCAACTCGGCAACTATTGCCCTGCAAAGTGGATTTATTCCGCGGCAGGCTCGACGACTTCCTCGTCCAGGTTATAGGTCGACAGCAAATGATCGACCATGCCGCGCGCCGCACCCCAATCAAAGGTACGGTAGCTGTGACCGGCGGTGACGAAACGAGCACCTGCGTAAAACATCTCATACTGCGTATGCCGCGAACCAAACTCCGAGCCGACGGCATCCCAGGCCGCCTTCAGCAGCTTGACCTTGTCCTCGGAATTGAAGTTCGGCGATCTCTGCGTCTTGCGCAAGATAGGTGCGAGCTCGGAATTGGCCCAGTCGCGGAAGGATGATGGCAGCATGATCAGCGAGCCCCCGGCGAGATCGCGAATGAGATTTATCAGACGCGGATAGAGGTCCTGCGTTATCACCTGCGCCGCATAAAGCAGATGCCGGTTTGGCACATAGAATTCGCCGCGTTTGCCACCCGAGGCTTCCATGCCGGAAAGCATTGCCTCCACCATGCCGGCATTGGCCGCCAGGCTACCGAGCTGTTCGCGCACCTGGGGCATATTTGTGGTACCGATCGCCTCGGTGATCTTGTGCGCCAGGCCAACCAGAAATTTCATCTTCACCGAAAGCCGGATCTGGGCCTGATAGTTCTGGAAGACGTGGCTCGGTGTGTCGTGGAATTGGGCGCGACACATGTCAGTGTCGCGATGGACGAACACGCGTTCCCATGGCACTTTCACGTTGTCGAAGTAAAGAAGCGCATCATTCTCGTCAAAGCGCGCTGACAGTGGATTATCGTAGACCGAGACAGCATGCGCCTCGTAACTTTTGCGCGAGAGTACCCGCAGGCCGGCGGTGTTCATCGGCAGGGCACAGGAGAAAGCAAGGGCTTCCTCGCCGGGTTTGAGTGGCTGCAGATTGGCGACAAACACCTCGTTGGCCATGATCGAGCTGGTGCCCAGCATTTTGGCGCCGCGGATCGTCAATCCCGTGGTGTCCTCATCGACGATCTGTGCAACGAGCTCTTCCACCTGCTCGCCCCAGTCCTTAGAGCGATCAGCCTGCGGGTTGACTATGACGTAGGTGAGGAACAGATCATTTCTGGTGACGTAATCCACGTAATCGGCAAGCGCCTTGGCACGTTTTGGTCCATGCTTCTGGAAGACCTCGAGACCCATGCGCTGGCCGATGATTGTAGAGGCGACATGATCAGGTGACCGGCCCAGAAACCCATAGCTCACCTGCGCCCATGCCTGCAGTGCTTTGCGCCGCTGAACGAGTTCTTCGTAATTGCGCGGCATTTGCCAGCAGCGATTCACGCGCCGCGTGCCGCCTTCGGGCACGAAAGTCATAAGCTCGACGTTCTCGGGGCGCGCCTGGTAGTCGTACAACAGCGCCGCGGAAGCAGTTGCGTTGCGGTACGCCGCGTGCGTGGTGACGTCGTCGACGAGCTTTCCGTCTATGTAGACTGATCGACCATCCTTCAGCGATCGAAGGTGCTCGGCCCCGGTCTTGCACTGCATCGGCGCTGCTCCTCTCCATGCTTCGTCGCCAGCCTAGCACATCCGCAGGTCGGAAGGAGCATTGGCATTTCTCACGGCAAGCTATGGTCGGGTATCGTGAATTTGGCGTTCGTCGGTTGCCGAGGCAAGCTTCCTTCCGCACCTGACTGAAATACGGCGTCGTTGCTCGACGGGATTCTCTCCAGTTATGATCCCGCCGACGAGATCAGTGATCGATCCGGCTTCCACCGATCCGGGCGTTCGCCAAACTCTCCGAGGAGAATTCCAATGGCTATCAACAAGCTCCACGAAGAATTTTATACCCTCGACATGTCGAAGGGATGGGAAACTCCGGCTGGGTATCCCCCGGGCATTCAGCAGAAGATCCTGTCGGGAGCGCTCAACGAGACCGACAAGCGCGGCAGTCGGACCCGACTGTTGCGCTTCGCGCCAGGTGTCTACACGACAACGCCGTTCGTTCACGAATATTGGGAAGAAGTGTTTCTGTTCTCCGGCGACCTGACGGTCGGAAACGACGAACATGGCAACGGGGGTGAAGCTTTCAAGCCGAACACTTATGCCTGCCGGCCGCCTGGCGTGTTTCACGGTCCGTTCAAATCGGAAACCGGTTGTATGCTAATGGAGATCCATTATTTCGATCCGGCTTGATCGGTGTCGAGCCAAGGGCGAAGCGCCTGGCGTCGAAGCGATCCAGCTCTCACGGCCTCAATGAAAATCCCGCGAGGGCGGCAGGATGCGCACGTCGCGGGGATGGCGGATTTTCTGGGCAGGACTGTCCAGATGATCGCGGGAATCGTCATTGAGCGGCTCGATCAGCGCAGGTCCCGCCGGCACGGGGTGCTTTCGGCTGAACGCATCGTTGGCAAGGCCAACGAGATCGCGGGAGCGATCGAACAGTCTTTCGGCCACGAGATGCACGACCTTTTCGGGGCTGCTTTGAATATAGCCTTCGACCAGCACCAGCCGCGCGCCCATCACCTCTTTGCGAAAACGTTCCATCACCTTCGGCCACACCACGATGTTGGCGATGCCAGTTTCATCCTCCAGCGTCATGAAGACAACGCCCTTGGCGCTGCCCGGACGCTGCCGCACCAGCACCACGCCGGCACAGCGGACATATTGCCGGTCTCTGGCATCGGAAACGGACGCGCAGGCGATGACCCGTTCGCGTTCAAATTTCGACCGCAGAAACTGCATCGGGTGGCCTTTCAGCGACAGGCGGATGGTCTGATAATCCGCCACCACGTGCTCGGCGAGCGGCATCAAGGGCAGCGGTTGCGCCTCCTCATCCGGCTGTTCACGCGCGGCGACCGTCTCGAACAGAGGCAGCGGGACGTCATCGGGCAGGCGCCGCACCGCCCACAACGCGGCATGGCGGTCAAGCCCGATGGAACGAAACGCATCGGCGTCCGCCAAAAGAATCAGCGCGCGCTTGGGCAATGCGGTGTCTCGGGCGAAATCCTCCAGCGACGTAAAGGGACGGCGGGCTCGCGCGGCGACGATGCGCTCGGCCCAGTCGTCCGCTTCCCCCACATCGTCATTCCGGGGCGCGCGAAGCGCGAACCCGGAATCTCCCAATATAATCTCGAGATTCCGGGTCTGGTCCTTCGGACCATCCCGGAATGACGAATCGGACGCACCATCCCGGAACGACTGCTGAATTCGCTTCAACCGCGCCTCGTCCGGATCGGTCCACCTGAATCCGTCGATCTGGCGAAAACCGAGCCGCACCGCGCAATATTTCCCGCTTTTTTCCTCCAGCGTATTCTGGGCGTAGCTGAAGGAGACATCGATCTCGCGCACCTCGACGCCGTTCTTGCGCGCATCGCCCACGATCTGCGCCGGGGCATAAAAGCCCATCGGCTGCGAATTCAACAAGCCGCAGCAAAAAGCGTCGGGGTGAAAATGCTTCAGCCATGACGAGACATAGACTAGTTGCGCGAAGCTTGCGGCATGGCTTTCGGGGAAACCATAAGAGCCGAACCCCTTGATCTGGTCAAAGCAGTTTTTCGCGAATTGCGGATCGTAACCGCGCGCGATCATGTTGTTGACCATCTTGGATTCGAATTTTCCGATCGTGCCGACATTGCGGAATGTCGCCATGGCGCGGCGCAGGCCATTGGCCTCTTCGGGGGTGAATTTTGCGGCCTCGATCGCGATCCGCATCGCCTGCTCCTGGAACAGCGGCACGCCGAGCGTCTTGTGCAGGACCTTTCGCAATTCATCCTTGTCGCCATGGGTGGGCGACGGCGACGGGTAGACCTCCTTTTCCTGGCCATTGCGCCGGCGAAGATAGGGATGCACCATGTCGCCCTGGATCGGGCCTGGCCGCACAATGGCGACTTCGATGACGAGGTCGTAGAATTTGCGCGGCTTTAAGCGCGGCAGCATGTTCATCTGCGCGCGGCTCTCGACCTGGAAGACGCCGAGCGATTCACCCCGGCACAGCATGTCATAGACCGGCTTCTGTTCCTTCGGGACCGTCGCCAGCTCCCAGCGCTCGCCTTTATGATCTGCGATGAGATCGAAACATTTGCGGATGCAGGTCAGCATCCCCAGCGCCAGCACATCGACCTTCATCATGTTCAGCGCATCGACGTCGTCCTTGTCCCATTCGATGAAGGTGCGGTCGTCCATCGCGGCATTGCCGATCGGCACGTAAGTATCGAGCCGGTCCTGGGTGAGCACGTAGCCGCCGACATGCTGGGAGAGATGCCGCGGAAACTCGATCAGCTCGGCGGCGAGTTCGACCGCGAGCTCCACCATCGGGTTCTGCGGATCAAGTCCCGCCTGCCTGACCTGATTTTCGTCAAGCCCCTTGCCCCAACTCCCCCACACCGTATCCGCCAGCGCCGAAGTCACATCCTCGGTCAACCCCAGCGCCTTGCCGACGTCGCGGATCGCGCTGCGCGGCCGATAGTGAATGACGGTCGCGATAACAGCTGCGCGGTG
>Ga0070710_10000952_pt1 | contig 13738 bp, 8 predicted proteins | sample LARL52metaG_FD_65454 | JGI IMG/M metagenome (GOLD analysis project Ga0070710, IMG submission 65454) | Corn, switchgrass and miscanthus rhizosphere microbial communities from Kellogg Biological Station, Michigan, USA - LAR L5-2 metaG | ecosystem: Host-associated > Plants > Roots > Rhizosphere ... | reverse complement strand
CAACGGCCCGGTGGCCGAGGCGACCGGCCTCGCGCACACGCCGCTGGAGACGGTGATCTGAGACCAACTGAATGAATGAGGCCCCCGCACGCGATGAACGCTGCGGGGGTTTCGCCTATCTGAGGGCCGTCACGCGTGCCTTGATGCCGTCGATCACGCAGTCCAGCCCGAACTCGAACTGCCCCTCCAGCGACCAGATCTCCTGCTCGTCGAGCATCGCGACGTAACGCGGGTGCTTCTCTCGGTACAGCTCGGCGATCTTGCCCAGGTCCGGCGGCGGGGCGTCCATCCCGCCCCTGGCCGTGAAGTTCACCTCGGCGATCGCGTACCCCATGACGTAGCTCGACACCGTCGACACCGACTGCGCCGCCGCTGCCATCGACAGGCCGGCGCGCAGCATGGGTTCGAGCATCGAGTCCGCCATCGCGACCGCGTTCGGGCCGATGCTGTTGAACTCACCGATGCCACGAACCCACCACGGGTGCTTGAGCGCGAGATGACGCAACGAGTGCATCATCCCGCGCAACGCGGGCTCCCAGTCGGCGTCGGCCACCGGCAGGTCGAGCTCGCCGTAGATCTCGTCGAGGCAGAGCTCGATCAACGCGTCCTTCGTCGGCACGTGCCAGTACAGCGACATCGGGGCGGCACCGAGCTCGGCGGCGAGCTTGCGCATGGACAGCTTCTGCAGGCCGTGCTCGTCCAGCATCTTCACGGCCTGGCGGACGATGGCCTCCCGGCTCAGGCCGAGGGGCTGCCCGCTGCCGGGCCTGGGTTTGCCGAACCACACGCTGTCCACACCGGCGATCCTAGGCACGCCGGAGCAACACGCTGGCCACCACACCTCCCAGGAACACGGCGATCGCGCCGATCACGAGGCTCACGCCCATACCCGACGAGAACGCCTCCCGCACGACCGCGACGTCCGCGCCGCTGTGCAGGGCCTCGCTCAGAGATCGGGACGGCACCCCGTCGGGCAGCGCGGCGGCGAACCGTGCCGACAGCAGCGCACCCAGCACCGCGATGCCGAACGACGACCCCAGCTCGGACAGGGTGCTCGACAGACCGGACGCGATACCCGCGCGTTCCGGCGGGATGGAACCCATCAGCGCGTTGACCGCAACCGGTTGCGCCACACCGACTCCGACGCCGATGAGGACGAGCCCGGCCAGCGTCGGCGGGTAGGTGTCGCCGATCGACAGCAGCACCACGCCGCCCGCGACGATCGTCATGCCGAGCAGCATCGCCTTGCCGGCACCCAGTTTCAGCACGAGCTGCCCCAGCGTGTTGCTGGTGACCAGCAACGCGATCGCCATCGGCGCCACGCGGACACCTGCCTCCAACGGGCTGTAGCCGAGTACGCCCTGAAGGTGTTGCGTCAGCAGGAAGAGCGACCCGGCCATGCCGAACGCGGCCAGCACCCCCGACGCCACCGCACCGGTGAACCTGCGGTCCTGGAAGAACCCGAGGTCCAGCATCGGTTCCGCGGTGTGCCGTTCCCACCACGCGAACGCCGTCATGGTGACCACGCCCAGCGCCACCGGTACGCCGAACTCCGGCGAGCCGAACCCGTGCTCCGGCACCGAGATCACCGCGTACACCAGCGAGACCATGCCGATGATCGACAGGATCGAGCCGACGACGTCGGGTTTGCGCACGGCCGGGTCCTTCGACTCCGGCACCAGCGCCGCGACGGCCGCGATCGCCAGCGCCGCCACCGGCACGTTGATGAGGAACACCGAACCCCACCAGAAGTTCCTGATGAGCGCGCCACCGATCACCGGACCGGCCGCGAAGCCGAGGCTCGTGACCGCGGCCCAGATGCCGATGGCCTTCGGGCGTTCCTTCTCGTCGAACAACTGCATCAGCACGGCCAGCGTGCCGGGCATCAGCATCGCGGCACCGACGCCCATGAAGCCGCGTGCCGCGATCAACGCCTGCGCCGAACCCGCGTACGCCGCCACCCCGCTGCCCGTGCCGAAGAGCAGAAGCCCGGCCAGCAACGCCTTCTTGCGCCCGAACCGGTCGCTCAGGCTGCCGGTCGTGAGCAGCAGGCCCGCCAGCGCGAGCGAGTACGCGTTGATCATCCATTGGATGTCCGCGGTGCTGGCGTGCAGTCCTGTGGAGATCGACGGGATCGCCACGTTCAGCACCGTGTTGTCCAACACCACGACCATCACGGACAGGCAGAGCACGCCGAGCACGGCCCAGCGCTGGGGGTGCGGGCGCACCCCGACCTCCTCGGTCGTCGAAGTCATCTCGTCCCCCTTACGGTGTACGAGCACCTTACAGCGTACGAGACTGCGGGGCGCAAGGGAGTTTCACAGAAACGACGGCACTGGCAAGCCAGAACCGTGAAGGCGCACAGCGCCTGAACCTTCGGGGGGTTCGGGGGGTCGTCCCCCCGGCAAATACTGCGGGCCTCGGCGAAGTTGGCCGAAGGCCAACAAGCACCGAGGCCCGCCTCGTAAAGGGCGGCCGCGCTCAACCAGCCTGGGGGTCACTGGGAGCGGGGCCGCCGACACCAAATATAGCGGGCCCGAGTGGGCCGCGCCCAGCACCCCCGCCCAAACGCGCACAGAAAGTTTCCCCGACTGGACCACTGCCCGTGTTCGGCCCGTCCAGCAAACGAGTGAATTCCTCCGCTCGCGGTGCGGCGAGCAGGGCCGACAGCCGATGAAGACGGAGTCGGGTGTCCCTCGAAGGGAGATTCCATGGCTGAACCACAGGGATGGATCCACTGCCACGACCCGTTCGGTCGAGACAGATCGATGACCGTTCTGGTGGAGAACGACCGAGTTCTGCTGGTCACGCCGCCGGGTGAGACCGCTGTGATGTCCGCCACTCAAACGCGACGGCTGGGCTCCTTGCTCGACCAGGCCACGGCGAAGATGTGATGGACCGGGTTCTGCGAGAGGCGGTGCTGCAAAGGCTGGCACTGCTGGACAAGGTGGCCGAGCACGGCGAGGCCGAGGCGCTGGTTCCGCTGGCCCGCGCGGAGATCCACCGCCTGGCGGACGGCTGGCGCCTGCTGCTGACGGTGCACCAGCCCGACGAGGACGGCCGGTGCCGGGCGTGTCCCGGCTGGCTGCGGCGCCGGCGGTGGCCGTGCCAGGTCTGGAACATGGCGCACCAGCACCTGATCGGCGAAGGTCTGCCGCATCGCGAACGGCGGCTGCCGTTGCGCAACCCTTTCACCCGATCGGGGACGATCGAGGTGCCCGCGGAGACACCGGTCGAGCTGACCGCCGAACTGCCGCCGATCCTGACCGACCTGCCGCCCGCGGTGCACCGCGCGCCGGTGGTGTCGCGACCGAAGCACGCACTGCCCGACTGACCTTCGGGCAGGATGGGCCGCATGCATGACGGCAGCGGCCTCATCGCGGTCCAGAACCTGACGAAGCAGTTCGGTTCTGTCACGGCGGTGCAGAACCTGAGCTTCACCGTGTCCCCCGGCAGTGTGACGGGCTTCCTCGGCCCGAACGGTGCGGGGAAGACGACGACCCTGCGCATGTTGCTGGGGCTGGTGAAGCCGACGGGTGGCACGGCGACGATCAACGGACGGCAGTTCCACCAGCTCGGCCGGCCCGGCCGCGTGGTCGGCGCGGTGCTGGAGGCGCAGGGGTTCCACCCGCGCCGGACCGCGCGCAACCACCTCCGCGTCTACGCGGCCGCGATCGGCGTTCCCGACGAGCAGGCCGACCAGGTCCTCGGCCTGGTCGGCCTCGGCGGCGCGGCCGACCGCGCGGTCGGCGGGTTCTCGCTGGGCATGAAGCAGCGGCTGGCGATGGCCACCGCGTTGCTGGGTGATCCGCAGGTGCTGGTGCTCGACGAGCCCGCCAACGGCCTCGACCCCGAGGGCATCGCGTGGCTGCGCACCTTCCTGCAGTCGTACGCGCGCATGGGTCGCACGGTGCTGATCTCCAGCCACCTGCTCGCCGAAGTCGAGCAGACCGTCGACCAGGTCGTGATCATCTCGCGCGGGCAGACCATGTACTACGGGCCGTTGGATCACCTGCGCCAGCAACAACAACGCCGTGTTCTCGTGCAGCCGTCGGACGTCAACGCGCTCGCCACCGCGCTGCGCGAGGACGGTGTCCAGACGATCGAGCAGCTCGTGGACGGCCGCCTCGCCGTGTCCGGAGTGGACGCCAAGCACGTCGCGGACGTCGCGTTGCGCGCGGGCGTGTCCGTCTACGGCATCCAGGAGGAGCAGGTCGACCTGGAACGGCTCTTCTTCCAGCTCACCAGCGGCCAGTACGCCGGGCACGCGCCGGCTCCGTATCAGCAGCAGCAACAGGGTGGTTGGGCCTGATGGGCAACCTCGTACAGGCGGAGCTCCGCAAGACGACGACCACGAGCCTGTGGTGGGGACTGCTGATCCCGACCGTGCTGGTGGCGTTGGGCGGTGGCCTGCTCTCCGGTCTGATCGGCCGGTGGTTCGTCGACCTCACGTCGACCGCGGACGCCGAGCAGCTCTCGGAGATGCTCGGGGTCACGCCGGACCAGTGGAAGTTCTCGCTGTTCGGCATCGCGCGGTCGATCAACCTCGCCACGGTGTTCCCGTTGATCTTCGGCGCGCTGGCGGTCTCCGGTGAGGTCGGCCGGCGGACGATCACCACGACGTTCCTGACCGCGCCGTCGCGGATGCACACCATGCTGGCGAAGATGCTGGTCTACGCGCTGTGGGGCGCGATCTACGGGCTGGCGATCATGGGATTCGTCGCGCTCGGCGTGGTGCTGACCAGCACGTCGGCTCAGCTGCCCGACGCCGGTGGCTGGGCGATGCTCACGCTGGTCTGCGTGCTGTCGTCGATCCTGATGACGATGTTCGGCATCGGGCTGGGCGCGCTGGTCCCGAACGTCGCCGGCGTGACCGTGCTGCTGATCATGTACTTCGTGGTGGTCGAGAACTCGCTGCTGCTCGGGCTGCGGATCGCGGGCACGCCGGAGACGGTCGTCGGGTTCCTGCCGAACGGGTCGGTGAACGGGCTCACGGGCTCGGTCGTCGTCGACCTGTTCCTGGCCAAGGCCGGCGTGGTGCCGGAGGAGGCGATCACGTTCCTGCGGATGTTCGCGGGCGCGGGTGGCGCGCAGTCGTGGTGGCTGTCGGGCCTGATCTTCCTCGGCTGGGTGGCGGTCGTGTTCGGTGGCGGCTGGGCGCTCACCGCCCGCAAGGACATCACCTGACCTGCACTTCTCCAAGATCTACTTGACTGTCAGACCGCGTCCGTAGTCTTGGCTGCGTGACCAAGGGCTGGATCCGCCGACTGACCGCGGCCTGCTGGCAGCACCCCCGGCTGGTGGTGCTGTCGGTGCTCGCCGCGGTCGTCGGTGTCGGGCTGCAGGCGGCGGGCCCGTTGCTGCTCAAGACCGCGATCGACGACTCGGTGACCGGCCGCACGGATCGCCTGTGGGCGTTGATGGTGGCGCTGGTCGTGCTGGAGCTGCTCACGTTCGGGTCGGCGTTCCTGCGCCGCTACCTGGGCGGGCGGCTGGCCCTGGGCGTGCAGCACGACCTGCGGCTGCGCGTGTTCTCGTCGGTGCAGCGGCTCGACGGCGCCAAGCAGGACGAGCTGCGGACCGGGCAGATCGTGTCGCGGTCGATCACCGACCTGCAGCTGGTGCAGTCGTTGCTGATGATGGCGCCGCTGGCGGTCGGCACGGTGGTGTTCGCGGTGGCCGCGCTCGCCGCCATGCTCTACCTGTCGGTGCCGCTGACGCTGATCGCGGTGGTCGTGCTGCCGCTGGTGGCGTGGCTCGCGGGCCGGACGCGGCTCACGTTGTTCCCGGCCACGTGGTCGGCGCAGCAGCGGGCGGCGGATCTCGCGCAGCACGTCGAGGAGACCGTCACCGGCGTGCGCGTGGTGAAGGGCTTCGGCCAGGAGGCGCGCGAGGTGGCGCGGCTGGAGAAGCACGCTCGGGCGTTGTTCGCCGAACGGATGCGGGCCGCCCGGTTGTCCTCCCGGCCGCTCGCGACCGTGACGGCGCTGCCGTTGCTGGGCCAGGTCGGCGTGCTGGCGCTCGGCGGCTGGCTCGCGCTGCACGGCCAGGTCACGCTGGGCACGTTCCTGGCGTTCACGACGTACGTGGCGAACCTGGTGGGCCCGACCAGGATCCTGTCCGGGCTGGTGGTGTCCGCGCAGCTGGCGCGGGCCGGGGTGGAGCGGGTCTACGAGCTGATCGAGTCGCAGCCGGACGTGACGGACGGGCCCGGCGAGGTGCCCGACGGGCCGCTCGGCGTCTCGTTCTCCGACGTGAGCTTCGGCTACGCCCGCAGCGAACCGGTGCTGCGGGACTTCTCGATCTCGGTCGAGCCGGGCGAGACGCTGGCCCTGGTGGGCACCGCGGGGTCCGGCAAGTCGACGGTTTCCCTGCTGCTGCCCCGTTTCTACGACGTGCACTCCGGTGCCGTGCGGGTGGGCGGTGCCGATGTCCGCACGTTGCGCCTGGAGTCGTTGCGCGGCGCGGTGGGGGTCGTCTTCGAGGAGGCTTTTCTCTTCTCCGACACGGTGTTCGCGAACATCGCGTACGGCCGGCCCGACGCCTCGCGGGCGGAGGTCGAGCGTGCCGCGAAGGCCGCGGAGGCGCACGAGTTCATCGGGGCCCTGCCGCTCGGCTACGACACGGTGGTGGGCGAGCGCGGTCTCACGTTGTCCGGCGGCCAGCGCCAGCGCGTGGCCCTGGCCCGCGCGTTGCTGTCCGATCCCCGCATCCTCGTGCTGGACGACGCGACGTCCGCGGTGGACACCGCGACCGAGGCCGCGATCCACGCCACGCTGGCCTCGGTGACGGCCCATCGCACGACTCTGCTGGTGGCCCACCGCCGTTCGACGCTGTCGCTGGCGGACCGGATCGCGGTGCTGGACGCGGGCCGGGTGGTCGACATCGGCACCCACGAGGAGCTGACGGCGCGCTGCGCCCTCTACCGCGACCTGCTGGCGGGTCCGGACGAGGCGATCGAGTCCACCGCCCCGGTGGCCACGGGCGAGCTGTGGCCGGAGCTGTCGCAGGAGGAGCTCGACCAGCGCCTGCTCGACGACGCCAGGACGACGGCCCCCGCCGCGTCCGGTCGCCATGGCGGTGGCGGTGGTGGCGGGATGTCCGCGCTGGCCGGCGGCCCGCCGACGCCGGAGCTGCTGGCCCAGGTGCGGTCGTTGCCGCCCGCCACCGAGGTGCCGCTGTTGCACGGCGAGGACCCGAGGGCTCCCGATCCCGGCTTCCGCCTCGCGCGGCTGCTGCGCCCGGTCCGCTGGGCGCTGGCCGGGGTGGGCGTGCTGGTGGTGCTGGACGCGTTGGTGGGCATGGGCTTGCCGGCGTTGGTCCGGATGGGCGTCGACGGCGGCGTGGTGAAGGGCGCCGAGTCGGCGTTGTGGCTGGCGACCGGCCTGGGTGTCGGTCTGGTGGTGGTCGGCTGGCTGACCACGTCGAGCAGCACGGTGTTCGCGGCCCGCCTGGGCGAGCGCCTGCTCTACCTGCTCCGCGTCCGCAGCTACGCCCACCTGCAACGGCTCGGCCTCGACTACTACGAGCGCGAGATGGCCGGCCGCATCATGACGAGGATGACGACGGACGTCGACGCCCTCTCGACGTTCCTGCAGACCGGTCTGGTCACCGCCGTGATCAGCCTGTTCACCGTCGTGGGCATCACCGTGGCCCTGGTGGTCACCGACGCGTCGCTGGCCCTGATCGCCCTCGCGGTGCTGCCGGTCCTGCTGGTCGCGACCGTGATCTTCCAGCGCCTCTCCTCGACCGCCTACGCCGAAGCCCGCGAACGCGTCAGCGCCGTCAACGCCGACCTCCAGGAGAACGTCTCGGGCCTGCGCGTCTCCCAGGCCTACACCCGAGAACGCCACTCGGCCGAAGCCTTCGCCGAGCGCAGCGACGCCTACCGCCGCTCCCGCCTGCGCGCCCAGCGCTACATCGCCACCTACTTCCCGTTCGTGGCAATGCTCTCCGGCGTGGCTCAGGCGGTGGTCCTGGCCGTGGGCGCCCATCGAGTCGCCACCGGCACGTTGACGCCGGGCGTCCTGCTGGCGTTCCTGCTGTACCTGGGCCTGTTCTTCAGCCCGATCCAGCAGCTCTCCGGCGTCTTCGACGGCTACCAGCAGGCCCGCGTGGGCCTGCGCCGAATCGGCGACCTGCTCCGCACCCCGAGCACCGTCGAGCCGCCGGCCTCCCCCGTCCCGGTCCCGCCCCGCCTGCGCGGCGAGGTGGAGCTGCGCAACGTCTCCTTCACCTACCAGGGCGCCGGCCGCCCGGCTCTGGACGACGTGTCCCTGCACGTCACCCCTGGCGAGACCGTGGCACTGGTGGGCGAAACGGGCGCGGGCAAGTCCACCCTGGTCAAACTGATCGCCCGCTTCTACGACGCCACCGCCGGCGCGGTCCTGGTCGACGGCGTGGACGTCCGCTCCTACGACCTCTCCGCCTACCGCCAACGCCTCGGCGTGGTCCCGCAGGAAGCCCACCTGTTCGGCGGCGACGTGGCCGAGAACGTCGCCTACGGCCGCCCCACCGCCACCCAGGCCGAAATCCAGCACGCTGTGGCAGCCGTCGGCGCCCTCCCGACGGTCGCCGCCCTCCCCAACGGCTTCCACCAACCGGTCGGCGAACGCGGCAACCACCTCTCCGCGGGCCAACGCCAACTGCTGGCCCTGGCCCGAGCCGAACTGGTCAACCCGGACCTCCTCCTGCTCGACGAGGCCACCGCCGCCCTGGACCCGGCCACCGAGTCCGCGGTCCTGGCCGCCAGCGACCACCTGACCGGCGCCCGAACCACCTTCGTCGTGGCCCACCGCCTGGCCACCGCAGCCAAAGCCGACCGCATAGTCGTCCTGGCAGGCGGCCGCATCATCGAACAGGGCACCCACGCCGACCTCTTAAGCGCCAACGGCGCCTACGCCCACCTGTGGCGCCACAACACCCCAGAAGCGGCCGCCTGACGCTCCACCCCAACGACCCTCACAGCCGACGCACGCCCACTCCTCGCGCGCCGCCCCTCCTCAGGTGGCTGTCCGCCGCCTCACTTCCGCCAGCACGCCATCCCGACCCACCCATCAGCCCTCAACCGCACCCGCGCGACCCAGCCCCACCGCACCCAAGCCGGACTCCGCATCCACGCGGCGCCGCCCTCCTCACGTCGGCGTCCGCCGCCTCGCCTCCACCAACCACATCGGACCCCAGACAGCAGCGCTCCACCCCACGCGCACACCTGTCACGCCGCCCAACTCACCATCGACATCGCCACCCACCAACCCCGCGACGCCCAGCCCATCCGCACCCAAGCCCGACTCCCCATCCACACACCGCACCGCCCTCTCCACCTCGACGTCCGCCGCCTCACCTCCACCACAAACCGCACCGGCCCCCAGGCAGCAGCGCCCGCTCACGCCCGTCGCGCGGCCCTTCTCGCCATCGACGTCGCAGCCCACCGCGTCGCCAACCCCCGGCATCCCGAGCGGACTCCCGTGGCCCGGGCCACGAACCCCCGCCCCCGCCCGTGACGTACAACCCGACTCCATGCCCACCCGCCCCAAAGTCCTGTACGTCTCCAACCTCGCCTACCCGGCCAGAGGCAGGCGCTGCTGCGACGAGGACATCCACCTGACCGCACACCTGCGAAAGGATTTCGACCTGGCCATCTGCCATCCAGAAGACGCCGCAAGCCTCATGGCCGCGTTCGACACGGTCGTGGTGCGCAACAGCGGTCCGGTCATCCCCACGATCGACGACCCGAAACACCTCGACCGCCTCCCGCGGACGGACGAGTACGTCGTGAAGCCCAAGGCGGGCGCGGACTCGCACGGGCTGAAGTTCGTCGCGCGAGACCAGATCGCGCGAGACCGGATCGAGAACGACGGGAACCTCATCCAGCCCAGGATCGATTTCCGGTACGAGGTGTCGTTCTACTTCGTGGACCACGACTTCCAGTACGCGCTGCACGCGCCGGACCCGGCCCAGCGCTGGGAACTCGCCGAGTACACACCGGCAGCGGCCGATCTGGAATTCGCGCGGAAGTTCATCGACTGGAACGACCTCGACCACGGCGTCCAACGGGTGGATGCCTGCCGCACCCGCGAGGGAGATCTGCTGCTGGTCGAGCTGGAGGACCTCAACCCGTACCTGTAGCTGGACCGCACCGGCGAGCGGACCAGAACGGAGTTCGTGAAGGCGATGAGCGGGTCGATCCGGCGATCACTCAGGTGAACAAGATCAATCCACGGAGTGGACTCGTTGTACCTATCGTGAACTGATCACCGCTCTCGGTGCGTATGCCACTCCAACAGTGCACTGAAAGGAAGGAGACGTAGTGAGACGCACATCAAGAATTCCTCAACTGCGGGTGACGACCGGGCCGTCCTGATCGATCCTGTGACAGAGCACTCCTTGCCAGGCGCCTCCAGCGTGTGAAGGCCCGGGCCAGGGGGACTAGCCTGACTACCGCATGAGTCAACACCAAGAGCGAGATGGATAGAGGCGAGCGCCAGCCGTGTCCAGCAGCAGTCCTGCGTCACAATTCGGGCCGAACGAGTGGCTCGTCGAGGAGATGTACGAGCAGTTCCTCGCGGACCCGTCATCCGTAGACCCGGCATGGCATGACTTCTTTGCCGACTACAAGCGTGCGGGCGGTAACGGCACCGCCACGGCGAGTGCGGGTGGCGCTACGACGACCACCACAACGACCGTGACCCCGCCTGCCGCCGACAACGGCAAGGCCGCGCCCGCCGCCGCCCCCAAGCCGGTCACGCAGCCCAAGCCCGCGGCCACGCTGCCGCAGACCGGCAAGCCCGCGCCGCAGCAGGCCGCGAAGGCCAAGCCGGTCACGCAGAGCGCGCAGCCCGAGCAGAAGCAGCTGCGCGGTGCCGCCGCCGCGATCGCGAAGAACATGGAGCTGTCGCTCACCGTTCCGACCGCGACCAGCGTGCGCGCCGTGCCCGCCAAGCTGCTGGCCGACAACCGCATCGTCATCAACAACCACCTGAAGCGGACGCGTGGCGGGAAGGTCTCCTTCACGCACGTCATCGGCTACGCGGTGGTCCGGGCGCTGCAGGCGTTCCCGAACATGAACCGGCACTACGCCGAGGTCGACGGCAAGCCGTTCGTCGTCACGCCGGAGCACGTGAACTTCGGTCTGGCGATCGACCTGCCCGGCAAGGACGGGCAGCGCACGCTGGTCGTCGCGTCGGTCAAGGGCTGCGAGAACATGACGTTCACGCAGTTCTGGCAGGCCTACGAGGACCTGATCCGCAAGGCTCGCACCGGGTCGCTGACGACCGAGGACTTCTCCGGCACCACGATCTCGCTGACCAACCCCGGCACGATCGGCACGAACCACTCGGTGCCGCGGCTGCAGTCCGGTCAGGGCGCGATCATCGGTGTCGGCGCCATGGAGTACCCCGCGCACTTCCAGGGCACCAGCGAGCAGGCGCTCACCGACATGGGCGTCAGCAAGATCATCACGCTGACCAGCACGTACGACCACCGCATCATCCAGGGCGCGGAGTCGGGCGAGTTCCTCAAGCGCGTGCACCAGCTGCTGCTCGGCGAGGACGGCTTCTACGACGACATCTTCGCGTCGCTGCGGCTGCCCTACGAGCCGATCCGCTGGGTCGCCGACATCCCCGAGGGCGCTGTCGACAAGACCGCGCGCGTCATCGAGCTGATCGACGCGTTCCGCACGCGCGGCCACCTGATGGCCGACACGGACCCGCTGAACTACCGCCAGCGCAGCCACGCCGACCTGGACGTGCTGAGCCACGGCCTGACGCTGTGGGACCTGGACCGCGAGTTCCCGGTCGGCGGGTTCGCCGGCAAGGAGCGGATGAAGCTCCGCGACATCCTGGGCGTGCTGCGCAACTCGTACTGCCGCACCGTCGGCGTCGAGTACATGCACATCCTGGAGCCGGAGGAGCGCCGCTGGATCCAGGAGCGCGTCGAGGTTCCGCACGAGAAGCCGCCGGCCACCGTGCAGAAGTACATCCTCAGCAAGCTGAACGCGGCTGAGGCGTTCGAGACGTTCCTGCAGACGAAGTACGTCGGCCAGAAGCGCTTCTCGCTGGAGGGCGGCGAGACCGTCATCCCGCTGCTCGACGCGGTGCTCGACAAGGCCGCCGAGCACGAGCTCGACGAGGTCGTCATCGGCATGCCGCACCGCGGCCGCCTGAACGTGCTCGCGAACATCGTCGGCAAGCCGATCTCGCAGATCTTCCGCGAGTTCGAGGGCAACCTCGACCCCGGCCAGGCGCACGGCTCCGGCGACGTGAAGTACCACCTCGGTGCCGAGGGCAAGTACTTCCGGATGTTCGGCGACGGCGAGACCAAGGTGTCGCTGACCGCGAACCCGTCGCACCTGGAGGCCGTCGACCCGGTGCTCGAGGGCATCGTGCGCGCCAAGCAGGACCTGATCGACCGCGGTGGCGACGTGTTCCCCGTCCTGCCGGTCGCGATGCACGGCGACGCGGCGTTCGCGGGCCAGGGTGTCGTGGCCGAGACGCTGAACCTGGCGCTGGTCCGCGGTTACCGCACCGGCGGCACGGTCCACATCGTCGTCAACAACCAGGTCGGCTTCACCACCGCGCCGGAGCACTCGCGGTCCTCGAAGTACTCGACCGACGTCGCGAAGATGATCGGCTCGCCGGTCTTCCACGTGAACGGTGACGACCCCGAGGCCTGCTACTGGGTCGCGAAGCTGGCCGTCGACTACCGCCAGGCGTTCCACAAGGACGTCGTGATCGACATGGTCTGCTACCGCCGCCGCGGCCACAACGAGGGCGACGACCCCTCGATGACGCAGCCGGCGATGTACGACGTGATCGACCAGAAGCGCTCGGTCCGCAAGACCTACACCGAGGCCCTGATCGGCCGCGGCGACATCACGGTCGAAGAGGCCGAGAAGGCGCTGCAGGACTTCTCCAGCCAGCTGGAGCACGTCTTCAACGAGGTCCGCGAGCTCGAGAAGCACCCGGTGACGGTCAGCCCGTCGGTCGAGGCTGAGCAGCAGATCCCCGCGAAGCTGCCCACCGGCATCACCCGCGAGGTGCTGGAGCACATCGCCGACGCGCACGTGAACCTGCCCGAGGGCTTCACCCCGCACGCCCGCGTCAAGCCGGTGCTGGAGCGCCGCGCGAAGATGGCGCGCGAGGGCGGCATCGACTGGGCGTTCGCCGAGCTGCTCGCGTTCGGCTCGCTCGCGCTGGAGGGCCGCAAGGTCCGCCTGGCCGGCCAGGACTCGCGCCGCGGCACGTTCGTGCAGCGGCACGCGACCCTGATCGACCGCAAGTCCGGCGAGGAGTACACGCCGCTGCAGAACCTGTCGCCGGACCAGGGCAAGTTCATGGTCTACGACTCGGTGCTGTCGGAGTTCGCCGCGCTCGGCTTCGAGTACGGCTACTCGGTCGCGAACCCGCAGGCGCTGGTGCTGTGGGAGGCGCAGTTCGGCGACTTCGTCAACGGCGCGCAGCCGATCATCGACGAGTTCATCTCGTCCGGTGAGGCCAAGTGGGGTCAGCGTTCCGACGTCGTGATCCTGCTGCCGCACGGCCACGAGGGCCAGGGCCCCGACCACACGTCGGGCCGCATCGAGCGCTGGCTGCAGCTGTGCGCCGAGGGCTCCATGACCGTCGCGGTGCCGTCGACCCCGGCGAACTACTTCCACCTGCTGCGCCGCCACGCCCTCGACGGCATCCAGCGCCCGCTGGTCGTCTTCACGCCGAAGTCGATGCTGCGCAACAAGGCCGCG
>Ga0070710_10000948_pt1 | contig 13798 bp, 13 predicted proteins | sample LARL52metaG_FD_65454 | JGI IMG/M metagenome (GOLD analysis project Ga0070710, IMG submission 65454) | Corn, switchgrass and miscanthus rhizosphere microbial communities from Kellogg Biological Station, Michigan, USA - LAR L5-2 metaG | ecosystem: Host-associated > Plants > Roots > Rhizosphere ... | reverse complement strand
GTCGACGGTGCCGTGCTGACCGCCGAGGCACTGGTGCGCTGGCCGCACCCGGACCGCGGGTTGCTGCCACCGGACGTGTTCCTGCCGGTCGCCGAACAGGGCGACCTGATGCGCGAGCTCGACCGCTGGGTGCTGCGGACCGCGTTGCGCGAGGCCGCCAACTGGCCCGCGCCCGACGGCCGTCCGGTGTCGGTGGCGGTCAACCTGGCCGGTCTGGTGCCGGGCGATCCCGAGTTCGTCGACATCGTGTCGACCGCGATCCTCGAGTCCGGCGTGCCGTGGGACCGCGTGGTCCTGGAGCTGGTCGAGACCGCGTTGGTCGACCTGCCGTCACGGGTGCGGCAGTCGATGGACGAGCTGGTGCAGCGCGGCGTGCAGTTCGCCGTGGACGACTTCGGCACCGGCTACTCGTCGCTGGCCCGCCTGAAGGACCTGCCGGCGCAGATCATCAAGGTGGACCGGCGGTTCGTCTCCGGTGTGGGCAACGACTCCTCGGACTTCGCCGTCGCGCGTGCCGTCGTGGACATGGCGCGGGCGATGGGGCGCAAGTGCGTGGCCGAGGGTGTCGAGACGGCCACGCAGTTCCACGTGCTGCGCGGGGTCGGCGTGGACGCGTACCAGGGCTGGTTGTTCTCGCGTCCGGTGCCGCCCAAGGAGTTCCGCGCCGTGCTAGCCCTCGGTCCGCTCCACGTACCGCGCGCTGGCTGAGATCTCCGGCAGCAGCGCCGCGATCCGGTGCTTCGGCAGGTCGATCAACCGCAGTTCGAGGTCCTCGGACGCCACCGCGGCGTTGTCGACGATCTCCGCCGCCTGCTTCTTGGTCAGCACGCCCTGCGACGCCGTGATCAGCGCCTCGCGCCACACGTTGCGCAGCTTGCCGTGCGCCTTCATGAGGACCTCGCGGACCGTGCGGTCGCCCAGCGACAGCGTTCCGGTCAGCACCTGGTCGGCAACGACGATCGTGGTCTTGCCGTCCGGGTTGTTGCGCAGGAACTTCAGCCTGAACCGGGTCTGCACCAGCTCCTGCAGCTCCTTCTGCCCCGCCTCCGACGACACGGCCGGATGGTTGTTCGGCACCAGGCAGGCCAGCCGGGCCGGGCTCGACGCCAGCAGGGTGCGCAGCAACCACGGTCCCGGATCCGCCGACAGGTCGACCGCCAGTGACGCGGCGCCCTTGCCGACCGGCTCGGCCCAGCCGGCCGCCCGCGGCTTCGGCGGTGGCGACGACTCCGGGCGCGGCGCCAGTTCCGACAGCGCGGCAAGAGCTTCCTTCGACGGCCCGGACGACTCCACCGACTGCGCGCCGTGCGTGTAGATCCGCGTGCCACCGGACACCGCGCGCCGGCCGGTGGGGCGGCAGACGTACAGATCGGCCGCCGACCCGATGGCCTGGGCGCCGTCGAACCGGTGGAACGCGGGCAGGATCGCCTCGAACACCAGCCCGAGCTTCTGCAGCTCCTGCTGGACCTTCAGGCCCAGCGCGGGCGTGCGGTCGGAGAAGCCGTAGGCCAGCAGCACCCGCCCGTCGGCGATGTCGCCGAGGGCCTCGACCGCCCGCCCGGCGAAGAGCCCCATGCCTTCCGGCGTGTAGGGCGGGTCGCTGAAGACGAGGTCGAAGGACTCGAGAACCGAGGCGGGCAGCCCGAAACGCATGTCGCAGTGCAACGTCCGGACGTCCAGTTCCCTTGCGGCGGCCCGCGAGTCGATGAACTCCAGCAGCCGTTCGTCCAGGTCCACGACCGTGATCGACACGTTCGGGTTGACGGCGGCGACGGCGAGTGACGTCAGGTCGTGGTCGCCCAGGCACAACAAGCGCTTGCCCGCCAGGTCGTACGCCGAGTCCAGCCACACCGCGCGGTTCAGCGCCGTCTCCGCGGTGGCCTGCACGTGGTCCAACGAGGACAACGGCGGTGGGACGTCGGCGATGTCGACGAGGATCTGCCTCAGCACGTCGGTGTGGTCGCGAACACCCGAGATGCCGAAGGCTTCCCGGTAGCCGGCGACTTTGCCGGGTGCGATGCGGTAACGATCGTCTGAAGATTCCATGTCGTCACCGAGCGCCCTGAGCAGGTCCTGGACCGTGCGGCGGGGGACCGCGGGCAGGCGCACGAGCTCGGCCAGCGGGTGCCAGTCCTCGCTGAGCAGGGACAACACCTCGCGGAGCTTGCGGGCGTGCACGCCGCGCTCCGCCACCAACTGCCGAACCTGGTCGATCGTCACAAGCGGTAGACCATACGGCCTGCCGGATCGTGGAACGCTGTGCCGGGGTACGCCGAACGAGTTAAGGTCTTTCAGATCTACATCCAGGGCGGTCCGAATCGGGGAGACCGTCACGACCGGAGGGATCCGAAGGGTGATCGAGTTCCGGGCCGTCACCAAGCGGTTCGAGGACGGGACCATCGCTGTCGACGAGCTCGACCTCGCGGTCGAGGCGGGCACCATCACGGTGTTCGTCGGTCCTTCCGGCTGCGGCAAGACGACGTCGCTGCGCATGGTCAACCGCATGATCGACCCCACGTCCGGCACGATCCTGGTGGACGGCAAGGACGTGCTCAGCGTGGATCCGCCGACGCTGCGGCGCGGCATCGGCTACGTGATCCAGCAGGCCGGGCTCTTCCCGCACCGAACGGTGCTGGACAACGTCGCCACCGTGCCGCTGCTGTCCGGTTGGGACAGACGCAAGGCCCGCACCCGCGCCGCGGAGCTGCTGGAGATCGTCGGGCTCGACCCCGCGTTCGGCAAGCGCTACCCGGCGCAGCTCAGCGGCGGCCAGCAGCAACGCGTGGGCGTCGCGCGGGCGTTGGCCGCCGACCCGCCGGTGCTGCTGATGGACGAGCCGTTCAGCGCCGTCGACCCGGTCGTGCGCGAGGACCTGCAGAACGAACTCCTGCGCCTGCAAGCGGAACTCGACAAGACGATCGTCTTCGTCACGCACGACATCGACGAGGCGCTCAAGCTCGGCGAACGCGTCGCGGTGTTCCAGACGGGCGGGCACCTCGCGCAGTACGCGCGGCCGACCGAGCTGCTGGCCGCGCCCGCCAACGACTTCGTGGCCTCGTTCGTCGGCAGGGACCGCGGTTACCGAACGCTCACGTTCCTGCACGCCGACGTGCCCGTGCGGCCCGTCGCCACGGCCAAGCTCGGCGAGCGCGTCGTCGTCGACGACTGGACGCTCGTCGTCGACTCCGAGAACCGGCCCAGGGGCTGGTTGTCCGGTGTGGACGGTGAGGTCGAGGTGCGCGAGCAGGACCTCGTCTCCGGCGGATCGCTCTACGACGGCAGCACGTTGCGCGGCGCGCTCGACGCGGCGCTCAGCTCGCCGTCCGCGCTCGGCGTGGCGGTCGACGAGAGCGGTGCGGTGATCGGCGTCGTGCAGGCCGACGACGTGATCTCCGCGCTCGCGAAGGCCCGCGCGGCGGGTGAGGTCCCGAAGTGACCTGGATTTTCGAGAACTGGGACAGGTTCTGGGAAGTCACCGAGGTGCACCTGCGGCTCTCCGCGGTGCCGGTGCTGATCGGGTTCGTGCTGTCGATCCCGCTCGGGTGGCTCGCGAGCCGGTCCGCCACGGCCCGCGCGATCCTCTTCCCGGTGGCCAACATCCTGTTCACGATCCCGTCCATCGCGCTGATCGTGATCACCCCGGTGCTGATCGGCGCGAAGATCCTCGACGAGATCAACGTCATCGTGCCGCTGGTGATCTACACGATCGCGCTGATGGTCCGCTCGGTCGCGGACGCGCTGGCGTCGGTGCCCGGTCACGTGACCGCCGCCGCGAACGCGATGGGCTACCGGCCGTTGCGCCGGTTCCTGACCGTCGACTTCCCGCTCGCCCTGCCCGTCACGATCGCGGGCCTGCGCGTCGCGACCGTGTCGAACATCAGCATGGTGAGCGTCGGCGCGCTCGTCGGGCTCGGCGGCTACGGCCAGCTCTTCACCGAGGGCTACCAGACCGACAACTCCGCGAAGGTCTTCGCGGGTCTCATCGGGACGGTCGTGCTGGCGGTGCTCGCGGACGGTCTGCTGTTGCTGCTCGGACGAGTGCTCACGCCGTGGGCGAGGACGGGGAGGTGAGCTGATGGGCGGCTGGCTCTTCGACCCCGCGCACTGGTCCGGCCCGACCGGAGTTCCGGTGCGGCTGCTGGAACATCTCGGCTACACGCTGGTGACGTTGCTGATCGCCGCGGTGATCGCGGTCCCGCTCGGCGCGTTCGTCGGCCACACCGGCAAGGGCGGTTTCGTCGTCGTCGGGCTCTCCAACGCGCTGCGGGCGTTGCCGACGACGGCCGTGCTGATCCTCGTCGTGCTGTGGGCGGGCCTCGGCGACTTCCCGGTGTACGTCGCCCTTGTGCTGCTGGCCATCCCGCCGATCATGGCGGGCACCTACGCGGGCATCCGCGCGGTTGACCCGGTGGCCGTCGACGCGGCACGGGGCGTCGGCATGCGCGAGTCGGGCGTGCTGCTCCAGGTGGAGATCCCGAACGCGCTTCCGTTGATCTACGGCGGTTTCCGCGGCGCCGCACTGCAAGTGGTCGCGACCGCCACCATCGCCGCCTACACCGGCGCCGGTGGCCTCGGCAGGCTCGTCTTCGACGGCCTCGCCCTGCAGGAGTTCGGTCAGATGCTCGCCGGCGCGGTGCTCGTGGCACTGCTCGCCGTTCTCGTCGACCTGGGGTTCGCCGGCCTGCAACGGCTGACGGTCTCGCCAGGGCTGCGTCCAGTGGGAACCGGAGGAAAGAGATGAAGCGCATCGCCACGGCTGTCGCTGCCGTGATGCTTCTGTCGGCGTGCGGCGGTGACCCGCTGTCGGGAGGCGGCAACAACAACAACCCGGCGCCGACGGACACCGTCGTCGTGGGTTCCGCCAACTTCCCGGAGTCGACCGTGCTCGCCGAGATCTACGCGCAGGCGTTGGCGGCCAAGGGCATCAAGGTCTCCAAGAAGCTGAACATCGGCAACCGCGAGCTGTACTTCAAGGGCGTGCAGGACGGCTCGATCGACCTGATCCCCGAGTACACGGGCGTGCTCCTCAAGTACGTCAACAAGGAAGCGCCCGAGGTCGGTCCTGACGAGGTGTACACGGCGCTGAAGAAGTCGCTGCCGCAGGGCCTCACCGTGCTCGACAAGTCCGCGGCGGAGGACAAGGACGCGGTCGTCGTCACCAAGCAGATCGCCGCGCAGTACAGCCTCAAGACCATCGAGGACCTCTCGCCGTACTGCAAGGACCTCGTCTTCGGCGGCCCGCCGGAGTTCCAGAACCGCCCCGACGGCCTGCCCGGCCTGAAGGCCAAGTACAACTGCGAGTTCAAGCAGTTCAAGGCGCTCGACGTCGGCGGCCCGGTGACCGTCGCCGGCCTGAAGGACAACGCCGTGCAGGCGGCCGACCTCTTCACGACGGACGCCGCCATCAAGGCCAACGAGTTCGTGGTGCTGGACGACCCGAAGAACGTCTTCGCCGCGCAGAACGTGGTGCCGCTCATCAACGAGAAGAAGGCGTCGCAGCAGATCCGCGACACCCTCAACGCCATCTCGAAGAAGCTCGACACGAAGGTTCTGCTGGACCTCAACCAGAAGCTCGCGTCGCCGGACAAGCCGGAGCCGGAGAAGGTCGCCAAGGAATGGCTCGCCTCGGCGGGCATCTGACGTCACTGGAGAGGGGCGGGCACCTTCGGGTGTCCGCCCCTCTCCGTTTCACCGCAACAGATCAGCGACGCGGGCGCTCAGGGTGACGGTGGTGAGCCGGTCGGTGAAGCCGAGCGAGTTGTTGATCCGCCGCATGTGCTCGTTCGTGCTGTTCGTCTTGGTCTCGATGATCTCGATGCCGGTCAGGTCGTGCAGCATCCGTGCCTTGATCAGCCAGCCCAGACCCTTGCCGCGGTGGGCGGAGAGCACGCCGGTGTGCTGTTGGTGGCCAACGGAAGGCCGCGCGAAGCTCCGATGCATCACCGTCACCGCGGCGGCCTCGGTGCCGTGCAGCGCGAGGACGACATGAACGTCGACACCGCCGGCCAACAGCTCGTCCTCTTCCTGCCGCACCCGTTCCCGCGTGAACGTGGTCAGCTCGATCGTGCTGTCGCCCATGGGTTGGTCGGCCCACGTGTTGAGCGCGGCGACGTAGGCGTCGAGCAGCGACTCCGGAGCCCGTCCCGTCCACTGCGCCAGGTGGTACCCGGACGGAACCTCACCCACCTCGGGCAGCGGGTCCGTGAGGACGAGATCCTGCAAGGTGAGTGAGCTGACCACGGTGAAACCGCGGCGGGCGGCCCATCGCGCGCCCTCGCTGTCCGCGGGAATCCACGACGCCGTGGCTGTGTCGCGGTTCGCCAGGCGGAGGGAGTGCCGGAGCAACGCGGTGCCGATGCCCCGGCCCCGCCACTGCTCGCCCACGATGATGTTGCCCGCGACCAGGTGCGTGCTGTCGGCTTCCGGCACGAATCTGTGCGCATATCCGACGACGTGACCGTTCTCCCTCGCGACCGCGAACCGGGGGCGGCCCCAGCTGCCGTCGGGCATCAGATGACGGCGCACCCACCCGCTGAAGTCGGGTAGCTGACGTGGTGGCATGGCCTTCGTCCACCAAGCCGTCTGAAGGTCGAAGAGCGCACGCTGGTCGTCTTCGGTGGCGCTGGCGAGGTCGAGTTCCTCGATGTCGGTTTCCCCCATGTGCGCTATGAAAGCAGGCCGTGCCGCAGGTCAGCGACTTTCGCTTGTACAGCGACGTACGTGTCGATGTCCGTGTAACCGAGTGAGTGGTTCACGCGCAGCATGTGCTCGTTCTCGCTGCTCGTGCGTGTGTGGATCTCTTCGACGCCGGTCAGGTTGTGCAGCATCCGTGCCTTGATCAGCCGGCCCAGCCCCTTGCCGCGATGTGCCGGCAGTACGACGGTGTGCAGCTGCTCGGCCACAGTCGGCACCACGGGCTCCAGCTCGACCACCGTGACACCGGCGACTTCGCCTTCGTGCAGCAGGAGAACGACCCACCGGTCAGCCGTGTCCTGCCGGACGCTCTCGACCGTGTTGTGCGCGTGGTCGAGCGCGGTTTCGCCGAACGGCGCGTCCGCGACCGCGTTGAGCCCCTTGACGTACGCCTCGATGAACTCCTCCGGCACCGCGCCTCTCCACGTGACCAGTTCGTATCCGGAGGGCAGCTCGGCGACCTCTGGCAGCTCGGCGAGCGCCAGCCGTTGACTCGTCATGGACGTGACAACCCGGAATCCGCGGGCGGCGGCGAACCGCTCGCCCGGCTCGCCTTCGGTGAGACCCCACGACTCGACGACCGTCTGCCCGTTCAGCATGGACGGCACTGCGCGGAGCAACGCCGTGCCGATGCCGCGGCGGCGACGCTCCGGTCGAACCACGATGAGGATCAGGCCGAGGTGTGCGTTCTGCTCCGCCTCCGAGACCTTCACCCTGGCGTAGCCCACGATCCGGCCTGCCTCCCGTGCCACCGCGAACCGCGAAGGCCCGAAGCCGAGTTCGTCGCGTGTCGAGCAACTGGCGGCGAAGGCGTCGTACGGCACCACTGGTACCTCGGTCCAGGCGATCCGGACGTCGTACAGGTCACGCCGATCGTCTTCCGACGCCTGGGTGAAATCCAGCTCCTCGATCACACCCGCACGTCCTCGATCTTCGCGCTGACCGCGACCATGTCGCCGATCGTCACGTAGCCGATCGAGTGGTTGATCCGTTGCATGTGGACGTTCGACGCCGCGGTGCCGGTGGTGATTTCGGTGAGCTCGGGCTTCTCCGGTCGCACCCAGCGGACCATGTGCGCCTTCATGCTCCGGCCCAGCCCGTGCCCGCGGTGGGCGGGGAGCACGGCGGTGTCGCGCTGGAACGCCCGGCGCGGGCGTTCGCTGTGCAGTTCGAGCTCGGTCATACCGGCCACGGCACCGGTTTCCTCGTGCACCGCGACCACGACTCGTTGCTCGGCGCCGCGATCCAGGTAGTCCTGCTCCGCGGACCGCACCTTTTCGGGGTTCCACTGCTCCCGCGGCACAGTTCGCTCGCCGACCGGTGCGTCGTGGATGGCGTTGCGGGCGCCGGCGTAGGACTCGAGCAGCTCGTCGGGCGTGCGACTGGTCCACTGCACCAGCCGGTAGCCGGGTGGGACCGGTACGCCCCAGAGCGCGCTGTCCACCTCGGCGAACGTCAGCTGCTGGAGGACGCCCGCGCTGACGGTCCGGAAGCCGCGGTTCGCCACCCACCGGGCGCCGTCGCTGTCCCTCGTGATCTGCCAGCCCTCGACCTGCGTGCGACCGCGGGCCTCCACTTCGGGCAGCAGAGCCCGCAGGAGCGCAGTGCCGACGCCCTGGTGCCGGAACCGCGGGTGCACCACGATCTCGACCAGCGCCGCGTGGTCCCAGGGGAAGAGCAGGTCGGCGAACCCGGCGAACCCGCCGTCGAGCCAGGCCGCCAACCGGTGCGGGGGTCCCAGGCCCTGGAACGGTGTCCGCAGCCGGAACAGCACCTCTTCGTAGGTCGGCGTCGTCCACTTCTGCCGGTCGTCGGCGTACCTCCCGCGCACGACCTCGTGGTAGGCGGATGCGTGTGCTGGATCGAACTTCTCGACTGTTACCCCCATGCACGCTATGCAACCAGGCGGTGGCGTTCCGTCCAAGCGGCGATCTCGGCCGCGATCTCCTTCGGTCGGTCCTCCTGCGCGTGGTGCCCGGCCTCCCCGGCGGCGACCACGTCCAGGGCGGCGATGTTCTGGTCGCACCAGGTCCGCAGCGCAGGTCCGATCAGCAACGTCGGCGAACCCTCGAAGGTCAGCAGCAGCTTCGGCACCTGAGACTCGCCCAGCCACGCGTCGTACGCCTCGATCCGCGAAATCAGCTCGGCCGGTGCACCGTCGAACGGCATCTGCTTCGCCCAGGCGAGCACCGGACGTCGGCTGGAGGCATCGGGGAAGGGCGCCAGGTAGGCCGCCAGGTCGTCGGCCGAGACGGGAGAAAGGGCGCCACCGGTGTACGCCTGGCGGATGAACGCGTCGTCGTCCAGTGCCGAAGCAGCGCGGAACCGGCGCAGGCGCTCCTGGGCGGGCAACGGCAGTTCGGAACCGGTCATCGGCTTCACGATCGTCTCGAAGAACGCCACGCCGAGAACGCGATCCGGATGTCGCGCGGCCCAGTCGAACGCCAGCGCGCCGCCCCAGTCGTGGCCCACGAGCACCACGCGGTCGAGGTCCACCGCGTCGAACCACGCGTCGAGGTAGCGGGCGTGGTCGGCGAACGAGTAGGCGATGTCCGGTTTGCCCGAGCGGCCCATGCCGATCAGGTCCGGTGCCAGACCGCCCAGCTCGGGCAGGACGTGCCGCCAGGCGTGCGACGAGCCGGGGTTGCCGTGCAGGAACACGATCGGCGTGGTGCCGGACCGCTCGTGGTGCATGGTCGAGTCGAGGACGCGAACTGCGGGCATGGCGAGGACTCCGTCAGTCGAGGGGAACGGCGAGCAGCGCGGTCAGCTCGCGGGAGAAGTCAGCGGGGTCGCCCAGGGGCTCCAGCAACCGGTCCAGCAACGCGCTGACGAGCGTCACGGCGGGCTCGACCACGGAACGGCCTTGTGGGGTCAGCGTCAGCCGCATGGTCCGTGTGTCGACCTTGTCGCGTGTGCGCTCGATCAGTCCCGAGGATTCGAGCGCGCGCGCCAGCTTCGAGACGTACAGCGGTTCGAGGCCCGTGTGGTCGGCCAGTTCGCGTTGTGATGGACGGTCCAAGGCGAGCAACGACGACAGCACGACGTATTGCGCGTGCGTCAGCCCGAGGGGGTCCAACGCGCGGTCAACGGCCGTGCGCCACTTCATTGCCAGACGCCACACGAGGTGCCCAGGGGTCGCTTCTGCACTGCTCATGGCAGATACAGTACATGGCTACTATGTACATGGCTACTGATTTGGCGCCGCGTGACCGCCGATCCGGACCGTCAGCTCATCGGCCGCCTTGCGCACTTCCTTGGCGAGGTCGGGCCACGTCTGGCCGCACGGCGTGTCGCAGACGTGCCGGAACGTCAGCGTGATGGCCGCGATCGGGCGCTCGCCGTGGTCGAACACCGGTGCCGCGACGGACGCGAAGCCCACGGTCACGAAACCGTCCTCGACCGCCCAGCCCTGGCGTCGCTCGGTGGTCAGCAACCGGCGCAGCGCCGGCAGGTTGTGCGGCCCGCGGCCGGTCCGGTCGACGAACGACGCGACGGACGGGAACAGCGCCCTGACCTGCGCCGGAGGTACGTGCGCGAGCATCGTGCGGCCCGACGCCGTGAGGTGGGCGGGCAGGCGCACGCCGACGTCGGACACGATCGTCTGCGGCTGTCGTGGCTGCTCACGCACCAGGTAGAGCGCCTCGGCGCCGTGCAGCACGCCCAGATGCGCGACCTTCTCCATCCGGTCGGCGAGCTTGCGCAGCAACGGGCGGGCCAGCCGTTCCAGCGGATCGTGCCGCAGGTAGGCGGAGCCGAGTTCGAACGAAGCGACGCCCAGGCCGTACCGCTTCTCCTCGGGGAAGTGCGTCGCGAAGCCGGCCTCGGTCAGTTCCGACAGCAGGTGGTAGGTCGTTGACCTGGGCAGGTTCAGCTCGCGCGCCACGGACGCCGCGGAGACCGGGCCGGGTCTGCCCGCCAGCAACCGCAGCACCGCGAGCCCGCGTCGCAGTGCGGGAACGTCACTGCTGCTGCCCACGACGGTGATTTTCCCATGTGATGCAGCCCACGCCGTTCCTCCATCAGTGCACACTCAACAGAACAGGCCGCAGGTGCGTTGGAGCGGCGTGACGGTTTTGAAGGGGGTCGGGATTGACACCGAGTTTCGATGACTTCGTGGCGGAACAGGTGACCCCGTTGCTGCGCTACGCCACCGTGCTCACGTGTGATCCGCATCTGGCCCAGGACGTGGTCCAGGAAGTGCTGCTGCGCGCGCAGCAGAAGTGGGATCGCATCGGTTCAGTCGACCTCCCTCACGCCTACGTCAAGCGCATGGTGACCAACGAGTACCTCTCGTGGCGCCGCCGCAGGGCCGCCAAGGACGTGGCCCTCTGCATGACGACGCTCGAGTCCGTCACACCGCCCGTCGGTGACACCACGCACCACTACGACGAGCGGGAAGCCATGTTGCAGCGGATCGCCAAGCTGCCCCGCAAACAGCGGGCCGCGATCGTGCTCCGCTACTACGAGAACTACGAGGACTCGGAGATCGCACAGATGCTCGGTTGTGCCGAGGGAACCGTGCGCAGCCACATCTCACGTGCGCTGGCCACACTCCGCCTGGACCACACGCCGGAGCCCGCTGGTGTCGGGTTGCGGCTCGGGGAGGGCCTGTCGTGAACGACACCGAACAGCTCATCACGGAGGCGCTCGGCAAGCTCGCCGAACGGACTCCGCATCCTGGACCGACGCTCAACGCCCTGCGGCGCAAGCGCAAGAGGCACCGCAACGTCTTCATGATCGCGGCCGCCGGGGTCGCCGCCGTCGCCGTGCTGATCTTCGCGGGCGTCATCGCGAGCGACCGGTACGCGCCGCCGAGCGGCAACGACGCGGCCGCCGCGCTCGTGCCCGGCAACGGCAACGCGCTCAAGTACGCGCCGCACTGGCTGCCGGACGGTTTCGTCGAGGGTCACCGCAGCGTGGAGAACGGTCAGGTCGTGCGCACGTGGGTGCCCACTGGTGCTGCGGAGAACGTCGTCCGCGGCAGCGGTCCGTCGATCTCGGTCGCCGGCGGTTCCTCCCAGCTCGACACCACCGGGTGGGAGGACGTGACAGTCCGTGGCCTGAAGGGTCGTCTGCGGCTGGTGGGCCAGGCGGCCACCGTCCAGTGGAAGGCCCAGGAGACGCTGGTCGTCACCGTGGGTGCCATGGCCGACCCGCGGGAAACGGCGTTGCGCGTCGCCGACTCCGTGCGGGCCGACGCGAAGACCGTGTACCAGCCGGCGTTCCGGGTGAACGGCAAGCAGGCGTCCGAGATGGGCGGCAACGGGCCCGCGGACTGGTTCGCGCAGCTCAACCTGCAGCCCGCTCGGGTGAAGGTGTCACCGCAGGCTCCGCAGGCCGGCGGCCCGCGGACGCCGGTCACCGTTCGCGGCAAGCAGGGCTTCCTCGTGGACGACACCGTCGCGGTGCAGGACGGGGACGTCTGGATCACCGTGAGCGGTGGCGTGCCGGTCGCCGAGCTGGTCTCGACCGCCGACAAGGTCGAGCTCACCCCGTCTCCCGACACGAGCTGGCTCGGCAGGTAGCCCGTCTGGCATCCCAGACACCCATCCGCGCTCCGGGGTCGCTGAGTCGGCCCCGGAGCGCTGTGATGTCTGCATGCGACAACCGGTGGAGCTGGGTCCGAAGCCTCTGACCCTCGAGGACGTTCATGCCGTCGCCCGCGACGGCGCCCCGGTGACGATCACCGAGGCGGCCCGTGAGGCGGTCACCGCCGCCCGCGGCCACATCGAACAGCTCGCCACGGCCGAACGCCCCACCTACGGCGTCTCGACCGGGTTCGGCGCGCTCGCCGTCCGGCACATCCCGCCGGATCGCCGGGCCCAGCTGCAGCGGTCGCTGATCCGCTCGCACGCCGCCGGTTCCGGTCCCGAGGTCGAACGGGAGGTCGTGCGGGCGCTGATGCTGCTGCGGTTGCGCACGCTCGCGACCGGCCACACCGGTGTTCGTCTGTCCACTGTGGACGCGATGGCGGGCATGCTGAACGCGGGCATCACCCCGGTGGTGCACGAGTTCGGCTCGCTGGGCTGCTCCGGCGACCTCGCGCCGCTCTCGGCGAACGCGCTGGCGTTGATGGGCGAGGGCATGGTCCGCAACGCGTCCGGTGAGCTCGTCACCGCTGCCGAAGCACTGCGGGAAGCCGGCATCGAACCGGTGCGGCTGGCCGAGAAGGAAGGCCTCGCGCTGATCAACGGCACCGATGGCATGCTCGGCATGCTGTCGCTCGCCATCGCCGACCTCACCAGGTTGCTCGACATCGCCGACCTCACCGCCGCGATGAGCGTCGAGGCGCTGCTCGGCACCGACCGGGTCTTCGAACCGGAGCTGCACGCGTTGCGCCCGCACCCCGGCCAGGGCGTGTCGGCCGCGCGGATGCTCGCGTTCCTGCGCGGCTCCGAGATCGTCGCCTCGCACCGCGGCCCCGACTGCACCCGCGTGCAGGACGCGTACTCGCTGCGCTGCTCCCCGCAGGTGCACGGCGCGGCCCGCGACACCGTGGCGTACGCGGCGACGGTGGCCGACCGCGAGCTGTCGTCGGTGATCGACAACCCCGTGGTGCTGGCCGACGGCAGGGTCGAGTCGAACGGCAACTTCCACGGCGCACCCGTCGCCTACGTGCTCGACTTCCTGGCCATCCCGCTCGCGGACGTGGCCTCCATCGCCGAGCGCCGCACCGACCGCATGCTCGACGTGTCGCGCTCGCACGGCCTGCCGCCGTTCCTCGCCGACGACCCCGGCGTCGACTCCGGCCACATGATCGCCCAGTACACCCAGGCGGCGATCGTGTCCGAGCTCAAGCGCCTGGCCGTGCCGGCGTCCGTCGACTCGATCCCGTCCTCCGCGATGCAGGAGGACCACGTGTCGATGGGCTGGTCCGCCGCCCGCAAGCTGCGCAAGGCCGTGGACGGTCTCACCACCGTGCTGGCGATCGAGCTGCTGACCGCCGCGCGCGCTTTGGACCTGCGCGCGCCCCTCAAGCCCGCCCCCGCGACGGCCGCCGCCGTGGCGAAGTTGCGCGAGACGGTGTCCGGACCCGGTCCCGACCGCCATCTCGCACCCGAGATCGCCGCCGCCGAGGCCCTGATTCGAAGTGGAGCTCTGT
>Ga0070710_10000944_pt1 | contig 13819 bp, 9 predicted proteins | sample LARL52metaG_FD_65454 | JGI IMG/M metagenome (GOLD analysis project Ga0070710, IMG submission 65454) | Corn, switchgrass and miscanthus rhizosphere microbial communities from Kellogg Biological Station, Michigan, USA - LAR L5-2 metaG | ecosystem: Host-associated > Plants > Roots > Rhizosphere ... | reverse complement strand
CGGCAGCCACTGCGGCTTCCCGGAGGCGAACAAGATCCCGATGACCACGATGGCCGGCAGCACGTCTGTCAGCCCACCCACTTGGACCGCGGCGGTCAGGCCGAGAGACAGCCCGCCGAGCGCGGCCAGCACGACGCCCGGACTCGGGCCGGTCCGCCACCATCGGGCCCTAGGATCAGACGCCCGGGCGGGAGCGCCCAGCGAGTCGATGAGCAGGCACAGCCCGCCGAAGAGCAGGATCTGGAGTAGTGGCTCGCCGAACGGAGCGCGGCTCGTGTACTGCTCAGGAAGGGCCACGGCCAGCACGACCGCGGCCGCGGGCGCCCACCGCGGCCCGCACAGCCGGCCGGCCAGCCCCGCGAACGTGAGCACCGCCAGGGCGCCGAGCACCGGCCCCACCAGCAGCGCGGCGTGAATCCCGCCTGCCCAGAAGGCAGCCGCGAGCACGCTCGGCAGCCCGGCCAGGAATTGCGGGGATAGCGACCCGCCATGCTGGGCGAACCCAACGCTGGCGAAGCTAAGGCCGGGGTGCGCACCGCCGAATGCCGCCGCCGACGTCGGAATGGAGGCCGAGCCATGCTGTGCGATCCAGTAGCCGAACTGCAGCGATGTGCCCTGATCGCTAGCCACGACGAGCGGCTGGGACTTCTCCAGGATCTGCCACGCGGCGAATCCGCCGGCCACTGCGACGGTACCGAGCACCGACCACCACGGCGCTCGGTCACCGAGACCCGACCGGGCCTGGGCACTGGCGGGCCAGCAGGCGGGGACCCGCCGCAGGCCGAAGATGATTAGAACCAGCGCCAGCGGGATAGAGATCACGAGCATGGGGGCAACCGCGAAGCTCCCGGCGAGCAGCAGCGGTATGGCAGGCAGGAGCCAAGCGATGACCAGCAGGGGGGGCAGCAGGGTGAGCCGGGTGAACCCCCGGCCGCTCCCTGCCAATGGGGCGGTAACGCGGCGTACCGCCGCTGCTGGGCGGCGTGTGACGTCGCGAGCACGGCGGACCATCCGCGTGATGACCGGAGCGAGCGAATGGCGGCCCAGCCGCGATCCAGCCCGGGCGGGCCCCTCCGCGACGTCGAGCTCGGCGGTGTCCTGCCGCGAGCCCGTTTCCTGCGCCGAGCCCGTTTCCCCTGTCCCGGCGGTCCTAGACGGCGCTGTGGCCCCAGCGGCCGCGGCCCCAGAAGCCGCGGCGGTCTCAGCCGCCCCAGAAGCCGTTTCCGCCCCGGCAGTCTCTTCCGTCCCGGCGACCGCTTCCGACCCGGCAGTCTCTTCCGCTTCGGCGGACGCCTCGGTTCCGGCAGTCTCTACCGTCCCGGCGGCCGCAGCCGACTCGTCGGTCGCCGCGGCCTGGCCCGAGGTCGCCATGGGCTGGTTCGCCCTATCCCAAGGCTCACCCTCCGCCGTCACCCACGGGTCCTCTGTCGTCGCCTCCGGCTGGTTGAAGGCTTCCGGCGGGGCACCATCGCTGGCTCCCGCGACCGGCGGGGCGTCCTGCGTCGGCGGACGCCTGTCAGCCAGCCTGCCGGCCTCCTCCTCCGGAGGTTCCGAGCCTGCAGGCCGGCGCGATCGGCGGAGTCCACGACGCACGCACCCCACCCTAAGGGGAACCAACAAGGGGTTGTGATCGTCGTATGACATGGGTAGAAGTCACCGGAACCGAGGTCAGGGCGTGGCCTCGCGGTTGTTCGACTTCGTCACGACCAAATCCCGATCTCGTCGTGACCGCATACGATAACGTGCACGGAGCCCCCGAGCTTGTGCGCTTGGAAGCCAGCTAGTGAGGCGCTGGAGACCAATGAGCCGCTACGACGACTACGACGACGACGATACGGGCGGGTACGAGCCGCACGGGCGCCGCGGACGCGGCTCGCGTCGCCGTCGGATCGTCGGCTGGATCGCGGTCATCACCACTGTCCTCGTAACCGGTACCTCACTCGTCGCCTACGCGGCCTACCTGAACACGCTGCACAGCATCGAGACGTTCAGCACCGCCGGTCTCGGCAGCCACCGACCCCGCGCCTACGACGCGTCGGAGAACATCCTGCTCGTCGGGTCGGACAGCCGGGCCGGAAACAACGAGAAATTTGGCGGCAGGTTCGTCCAGGGCCAGCGCTCGGACACCATGCTGATCGTGCACATCAGACCGCATCACCAGGGCGCGGTGGTGGTGAGCCTGCCCCGCGACAGCGAGGTCCCGATCCTGGCCTGCAAGGGCGACACCAAGCACGGCTACCAGGGCCAGCCTGCCGTAGCAGGCCAGACCGAGATGCTGAACGCCACCTTCGCCCTCGGCGGCCCGCTGTGCTTGTGGAAGACGGTCGAGCAGGAGACCGGAATCCGGATCGACCACTATGTCGGGCTCACCTTTTCCGGATTTATCAACGTCATCAACGACATCGGCGGGGTGAACGTCTGCCTGCCCAGGTCCGTTCACGACCCAAAGTCCGGGCTGAACCTGAGCAGGGGCGAGCATCACGTCAAGGGATTCGAGGCACTGGCTTTCTGGCGCGAGCGCTACGTCGGCGAGGGCTCCGACCTGCAGCGGATCCAGCGTCAGCAGTACCTGATGGCCGGGCTCATGCAGGAAGTGAAGACCGGCGGGCTGCTCAGCAACTACCCCCGGATGTACTCGGTGCTGCGCGACACGGCCAAGGCCCTGACCGTGGACCAGGGGCTCTCACTGAGCGATATGGTCTCGCTGGCCGAGAACCTGCGCACGCTGACCTCCAAGTCGGTGCGGTTCATCACCGTGCCCAACGGGCAGGACCCAAGCAACCCCAACCGCGTCGTGTGGACGCAGCCAGCAGCGGACCACCTCTTCAATGCGATTGAGCACGACACCTCGATACCCAAGACGAAGAAGAAGAAGGCGGGATCGCAGTCCACCACGCTGAGCACGGTCAGCCCGAGCAAGGTCCAGGTCGAGGTGCTCAACGGCAACGGCGTCCAGGGCGCGGCCGGCCAGGCGGCCGGTGAGCTGACCGGCAAGGGCTTCCAGGTGGTCGGCACCACCAACGCGACCAACTCCAACTACACCGACAGCATCATCGAGTACTCCACAAAGACCGAAATGCCCATGGTGAACACGCTCAAGGCTCAGCTCAGCTCGGTACATGTCCAGCAGGTGCCGGGTCTGTCGCCGGGCACGATCGACCTGATCATCGGATCGACTTTCAGCGGGCTCCACGGTTCTTCGTCCGCGAGCGGTTCCCCCTCCCCCGGCTCGTCCGCGTCGCCTTCGGGATCAAGCTCAGCCGGGCACCTGAGCAAGGCGTCGTACGGCGGGATCAACGGCAGCACGAACATCTGCAGCGACTCTGGGGCCTTCACCGGCCCGGACAACCCGAACAAGGGCACCTGACCGCGAGCCGACCGGTATCAGGACCGGCCAGACTTAACCGGGGGCCTAGGAAGTGTCGGCCGCGCCGACGCCCGGGCGCGCCCGGCCGGAGCTAGGACGTGTCGGCGGCCGACGCCGGACGGGCCCGAGCTCACGGCGGCCGGCCAGAGCCACGAGCAGCCACGCCAGCAGGGCCGCGGGGTAGATGTAGTACCCGAACCTGGTCGCCGGGGCCAGCGTGAACATCAGCGTCAGTCCGACGATGAGCCGCCAGGTAGCCGACGGCACATCTTTCGGCGGCGCCAGCACCAGCCACGCCGCGACGCCGAGGCCGGCCAGCCCGAGCAGCCCCACGGCGATCAGGTGGCCGGTGTGTCCGGTCTGCGCCAGCAGATGCCCGGGCAGCGGGCTGGCCGCCATCGACTTGATCTTCGTCAGCCCGAGCGGGAACGAGATCGTGTTCGCGACCAGGGAGCCAGGCCAGACAGCGGCGACCGGCCCCACCAGCACCGCGCAGGCCGCCACCGCGGTGGCCGTGAACACGGCGGCGGCGCGCCGGCCGTCCCGCGCCGCGAGCAGCACGATCGCGATGACGAGCGCAGGCCAGGCGGTGGCCTTCATGGCGGCGGCGATGCCGAGCACGAGCCCGGCGAGCAGGGGGTGTGGCCCATGCCGTGACGTTCGCCACAGCAGGGCCAGGCCCAGGCACATCAGCGCCAGCACGGGGATGTCCGTGCCGCCGACGGCGAGCTCGAAGGCGATCACGGGGCTGGCCGCGATCAATATCGTCCACCGGACCCAGTCCCGCGCTCCCGCCACCGCCAGCGCCAGCGCCAGGGCGACCAGGAAGGCCAGGCCGAACCAGATCCGCGGGTCGGTCAGCACTCCCGAGCCGGCCAGCGCCCGCGGCAGCCCGAACAGCGTCATGACCGGCAGGTACGGATCGTAGGAGTTCGGGTTATGGGTCGCGGCCAGCGCGGCGGTGCTCAGGTACGGCATGCCGTGGTGCACCAGCAGCTCGGCAGACCGGACGATCACGCTGACCTCGGGCTGCTGCCTGCCCTGGGTGGCCAGCCAGCCGAGCGGGACGAGCAGCGCGCCGCACAGGCCGAGCCCCAAAGCCAGGTCCAGCCCCCGCTGCCGCCAGCTGAGCACCGCCACGGCCGCCAGCAGGTAGCCGGCCGCAGCGGCCGACCCCCAGAGCCGATGCAGGTCATTAGTGGTGAACAAGGCGACTGCGCCGGCGAACAGGGCGCACGCGGCGAAAGTGCCGGCCACCCACTGACGGGGGATGGTCGTGAGCGACCCCCACCCGGGACCCAGGCCGGGTTTTCGGCTCCCGGGCGCCCCCCGTCTCACCGCGAGCACAGACACGCTGGCCCTTTCACGCCATAGATCCTAGCTAGTGAGCTCCTGACGGATGAATTTATTTCCGTGGCCCTCCATCCTCCGGGCCGTCCTATCCAGCGTACGGACGGCGGGCGGCGGGCGGTATCCGGCTAGCACCACTCTTGTCACCGCAGATCTTCGCCGTCCCGGACGGCCAGCCAGCAGGTCAGGCTGTCCCAGCCGAAGAGCAAGCCCAGGTAACCGGCCAGCGCGATGTAGAAGGCCGTCTCGATGCCCAGCATCCCGCCGATCCCGGCCGCCAGCATCCGCCCCTCCCAGCCGAGGCCGGCCGCGGCCACCTTGGGCCCGGGCGACACCCCGTACCGGTGCCGGTACAGCAGATCCATGTGATGCAGCGCGATGACCGCGATCAGCGCGAACGTAGCCGGAGCGGGCACCCGGAGCGCGAACGCCAGCGCGGCCAGGTAGACATACTCGCCCGCCTGCAGCAGCGCCGGTACCAGCCAGTCGCCCCGCCCGTCGTGCGGATGATCGGCGCCGAGCGCGGCCAGCAGCATGGCCACCGCCGGGGTGAGCAGCAGCACCCCCGGCAGGTTGCGCAGGCCTAGCGCGGCCAGCACGCCGGTGACCGTGAGGCCGACCACGGCCGGCAGCAGCGGCGGCAGCTGGCCTTGCACCACCCGGCCGATCTGGCGCGCCAGGGGGCCGTCATCGCGGCACGCCACGATGTCGCCCGCGCCCTGACTGTCGCGAGCCGAACGGCCGACCCGCTGGCGGTCGAAGGCATCGCCGGCTGTCGTCATCGCGCCCCGCTTCGAACGGTGCGGTCGCCATCCCCCGCGTCACGGACCGTGGCGGGCACCCGGCCGATCACGGCCCGTTCGGCCACCGAATAACCCAGGGCGACGACTCCCCAGCCCACGAGCACGATCAGGGCCACTCGCGGACCCCACACGGGTGCGGTGACGGCGATCAGCAAAGTTCGCTCGGCGGCGGGCAGGGTGATGCTCTGCCCAGCCAGCCGCAGCACCGGATAGCGGGAGCCGCGCATCTCCTGCCGGGCAGGCGCGGCCGATGCGTAGCAGGCGTCGGCCATCTGCCGCACCGCCAGCAAGATCATCGCTGCGATAGCAAGCTCCCAGGCCTGCGAGGGCCGGGCCGATGACCAGCCGACGGCCAGGCACGCGTAGACCGCGTACTCGCCGACCGCCGCGGTCATCGCGTCCAGCCAGCCGCCGAAGGCGGCCGCGGCGAGCCCGCCCGCGGCCAGCAGGCGGAGCGCCTGGCGGACCGGGAGCGCGGCGCACAACAGCACCGAGCCGACGATCAACCCGGATCTGCTGCCGGCGGCGAACCAGCCCGCCGCGCATCCGGTGAGGGCGAGCGCGGTGAGGGCGAGGGTGTTCGGCGCCAGCCCGCGGCCCCCGGCCCAGCGGGCGATCCGGCCGGCCAGCGGGGCCACGGCCAGCGCGGCCACCAGCCCGTCCTCTTGGCCCGGCCGCGGCTGACGGACGGCCGGGCCGCCAGCCGGCCCTGGCGCGCGGCCGATGCTCTCGGCGCCCGTGACGTTCAGCGAAGTCAGCTTGACGCCGCTGCCGGCGACGCCCTCGATGAGGGACGCAGCGGCATTGTTGAGCTCAGCGCTCACTCGCATCTTGCGGTTGATCCGGCGGACGGAGAGGTGATGCCGGGGGCGGCTGTTCCGCGGGCCGTCCCCGGCGGCGATCTGCTCGGCCAGGGCCTCTGCCACACCGGCCACGGCGGGCAGGTCCTGCGCGGCGACGAGGAGCGTCCCGCTGGTGGTGATGGCCGCGGAGCCGGGCCCGGCGAGCAGCGCGGCCAGCGCGGCCCGCGAGGTCGCCAGCACACGGGCCGCGGTGCAGACCAGGACCGGCTCGGCGGACCGGCGCACGGTGTCCGCGACCGCCCGCAGGCCGTCCGCCGCATCGGCGCACATGGCCACCTCGACCCGCCGCACCCCGGCGTCCAGCAGGCGCCGGCCCACGCCGTCGATCATCGCCGAGTCGCCTGCCAGCCGATCCCCGGGCTGACGGTATGGCTGGGTCATCGCGGACAGCCGGTCGGGCGCGGCCGCAAGCAGCAGCGCCACGGTCATAGTGGCCTCCTACCGGGCGAGCCGCTGGCCTCGCCCCGGCTTACGGCGTCTCGGATGCTCCCGGTCCAGCGTACCGGCGGGCCGCCCGAAGACTGGGCTACCATGCGGCGGTGCGCGAACGTAATGCCCAGCCCCGGCCCGCGGCGGCGACCGCGGCGGCCGTGGTGCTGGCCAGCGGCGCTGGGCTCCGGGTGGGCGGTGACCGGAACAAGGTGTACCTGCCGCTGGGCGGCCGGAGCGTGGTCGCGTGGTCGCTGCGCACCTTGGCCCGGGTGCCCGAAATCGGCGTGCTGGTGCTGGTGGTCCGGCCGCAGGACGGCGCGCTGGCCGGGCGGGTTCTGGCCGCCGAGTGTGCCGACCTCGCCGTGCAGGTCGTGCACGGCGGCGCGATGCGCCAGGAATCCGAGCTGATGGCGCTGCGCCGGCTCGGACCGCGGATCAGCGCCGGGAAGATCGACGTGGTGCTGATCCACGACGCGGCGCGGCCGCTGGTCACTGCGCAACTGGCCGCGGCGGTGCTCGCGGCGGCCAGGCAGGCGGGCGGCGCGGTGCCCGGCGTGGCCCGCGACGGCCTGACGCTGGCCAGCGAGGACGGCACCGCGGCCGAGGCCGACCTCGGCACGATGATGGCCATGCAGACGCCGCAGGGATTCGCGGCCGTCCCGCTGCTGGCCGCCTACGAACGGGCGGCCGCCGACGGGTTCACCGGCACGGACACCGCGGCCTGCGTGACCCGGTATTCCGGCATCCGGGTGCGGTGCATTCCCGGCGACGAGCGCAACATGAAGATCACCTATCCGCACGACCTCGTCGTGGCGGCGAAGCTGGCGGCCGCCGATGCCTGACCCGGCGGGAACCGCCATGCGCACGGTGGCCGCGGTGCTCGCCGCGCCCGCCGACGGGCCGGCCGGCGCGGCGTCGCTCGCACCGCTGGCCGGCCGGCCCGTCATCGAGCACTCGGTGGCGGCGTTCGAGGCGTCTCCCCTGGTCGATGAGATCCTGGTGGTGACGCCGCCCCCGCTGGTCGCGCGGACCGGGGCGTTGCTCGCGGCCGCGGGTTACCGCAAGGTGTCCCGGGTGATCGGGGGCGGCGCGACCAGGATCGAGTCTGCCTGGCAGGCGATCCGGATCCTGGGCGAGGCGGACGGCAACCTGCTCCTGCACGACGCGGTCCGGCCGCTGATCGGCCCGCGGGTCATCGAGGACTGCGTCGCGGCGTTGCGCACCTACCCGGCGGCCTGCGCCGCCGTCCCCGCCTCGGACACGATGGTGAAGGTCGATAAAGATCTCATTACCGAACGGCCGCCACGAGACCGGCTGCGCCGCCGACAGACCCCGCAGGGATTCCGGCTGGAGGTCATCCGCCGCGGTTACGAACTCGCGCTCGCCGACCCGGGCTTCGCGCCGGCCGACGACTGCGGGATCGTGCTCCGGTACCTGCCGGAGGTCCCGGTCCGGCTGGTGCCGGGCAGCGAGCGGAGCGTCACGGTCACCGCTCCGGCCGACATTGAGATCGCCGAGGCGCTGCTAGCCGAAGAATCGCGTATCAACATCCGTTAGCGCGGAGCATTAGCACCGTGATAGCGCTACCAATGCTTCGCCTTAACGGACACAACCCGGCGCCGTCTCCTATCGGCTCGATGCCTGATTTGCGCGGGCCGGGCGGGCCTAGCGCGTGACGGCCTGCTTGATCAGGGTGCGGCCGAAGTCCCACATCAGACCGCTGCCGCGGCTGGCGTCGTCCATGACGTCGGCGAACGCGTCGCAGAACATCTTCACTTCCGGCTCGCCGATGGTCAGCGTGGGCAGCAGCTTGATCACCTCATCGTGGTCGGCCGCCACCTGGGTGAGAATCCGGTGCCGCTGGAACAAGAAGACCACGATCATCTGCGCGAACAGCCCGTGCCTGGCCGCCTGGAGCATGTTCCAGCCGGTGCGCAGCTTCAGCGACCTGGGCTTGCAGAATTCCAGGCCGATCATCAGGCCTCGGCCGCGGACCTCGCCGAGCATCTCGTAGGTGCCGGTCATCTCGGCCAGCACGGCCATCAGCGCCTCGCCGGTCCGCTCGGCGTTCTCCACCAGATGCTCGTCGTCGATGACCGCGAGCGAGGCCAGCCCGGCGGTCATGGCGGGCGCATTGTGACCGAACGTCGAGTCGTGCACGAACATGCGGTCCATCGAGGAGTAAACCTTGGCGAAGATCCAGTCCTTGGCCAGCATGGCGCCGACGGGGATGAACCCGCCGGACAGCGCCTTGGCCACCGTGACGATGTCCGGCTGCACGTCCTCGTGCTGGTAGGCGAAGAACCGTCCGGTCCGGCCGAGCCCGGTCTGGATCTCGTCGCAGATGAGCACGGCGCCGTGGTCATGCAGCAGGTCCGCGGCGGCCGGCAGGAAGCCCGGGGGCGAGACGTGCACCCCCTTGCCCTGGATCGGCTCGATGAGCAGGCCGGCCACGTCGCCCCGGCGCAGTTCGCGGGCGAGCGCGTCGAGGTCACCCAGCGGGATTCGCCCGTCCGGCAGCAGCGGGTCGAATCCGCGGCGGAACTCGGCCGAACCGTTGACCGACAGCGAGCCGAGGGTCAGGCCGTGGAAAGCGTGATCGCAGTAAAGGATCCTGGGCTTGCCGGTGGCGAACCGGGCGAACTTCAGCGCGCTCTCGACCGCCTCCGTGCCGCTGTTGCAGAAGTAAGCGCGGTCCAGGCCCGGGGCCTTGGCCAGCAGCCGCTCGGCGAGCAGGCCGGGCAGCAGCGCGCAGTCAAACTGGACCAGGTCAGCGACCTCGCTGTCCAGTAGGTCGTGCAGGGCCTGGCGGATGACCGGGTGGTTGCGCCCCATCCCGAACACGCCGAAGCCGGTCAGGAAGTCGGTGTACCGGTTGCCGTCCCGGTCATACAGGTAGGCACCCTCGGCCCGCTCGTAGACCTTGTCGAACCCGATCACGTGCAGCATCCGGGATAGGTGCGGCTTGAGGTACCGGTCCTGCAACTCGTAGCCCTGGCCGGCCCGGTCGGCTAGCAGGGCGCGCAGATCGAAATCCATAGCCTGTAGTCTGCCAGGCGGCCGGCGCACCGCGGCCCGTCGGCGACCAACGCGACATCCCGGCCGTCCGGGCAGCCTGTCTGGCCGCGGCCCGTTCGGGACATATGTTTGTCCCGGCCCGGAGCGCGGCCTCGGCGGACCTCAGAGGCCGGAGTCCTCCAGCATCTCGCTCAGAGGCCGGAGTCCTCCAGCATCTCGGTGACCAGGGCCGCGATCGGCGACCGCTCGGAGCGGACCAGCGTCACGTGCGCGAACAGCGGGTGGCCCTTGAGCTTCTCGATCACCGCGACCACGCCGTCGTGCCGCCCGACCCGGAGGTTGTCGCGCTGCGCGATGTCGTGGGTGAGCACTACCCGCGAGCCGGAGCCGATCCTGGACAGCACGGTGAGCAGCACGCCGCGCTCCAGCGACTGCGCCTCGTCGACGATCACGAACGCGTCGTGCAGCGAACGGCCGCGGATGTAGGTCAGCGGCAGCACCTCGAGCATGTCGCGGTGCACCACCTCATCAATGACCTCCTGGGTGGTGACCGCCGAGAGCGTGTCGTAGACGGCCTGCGCCCACGGGTTCATCTTGTCCGCCTCGGAGCCGGGCAGGTAGCCAAGCTCCTGGCCGCCGACCGCGTACAGCGGCCGGAACACCAGCATCTTGCGGTGCTGCCGACGCTCCATCACGGCTTCCAGGCCGGCGCAGAGCGCAAGCGCCGACTTCCCCGTGCCGGCCCGGCCGCCGAGGGAGATGATGCCCACGTCGTGGTCGAGCAGCAGGTCCAGGGCCACGCGCTGTTCGGCGCTCCGGCCGTGCAGGCCGAACGCCTCGCGGTCCCCTCGCACCAGCCGTACCGACTTGTCGGGCAGTACCCGGCCGAGCGCGCTGCCGCTCGCGCCGCACAGCACCAGCCCGGTGTGGCAGGGCAGGTCAGCGGCCTGGTCGCAGTCCAGCCTGCCGGTGTCGTACAGCTCCTTGAGCTGGTCCGAGGTCACGCTGATCTCCTGCATGCCGGTCCAGCCCGACTCGGCCGGGAGCTCGGCCCGGTATTCCTGGGCGGTCAGCCCGATGGACGCGGCCTTCACCCGCAGCGGCAAATCCTTGCTGACCAGCACCACGTCATCGCCCTCGGCGGCCAGGCTGCGTGCGACCGACAGGATCCGGGTGTCGTTGTCACCGAGCCGGAAGCCCGCGGGCAGGACCTGCGGGTCGGCGTGGTTCAGCTCGACCCGGACCGTGCCGCCCTGGTCGCCGACCGGCAGGTCGGTGTCCAGCCTGCCGTGCTTGATCCGCAGCTCGTCCAGGTAGCGGAGCGCCTGGCGGGCGAAAAAACCGAGCTCAGGGTGGTTGCGCTTAGCCTCCAGTTCGGTGATGACCACGATCGGGAGCACGATTTGGTGTTCGTCGAACCGGCTGATGGCAGCCGGGTCGGCGAGCAGGACGCTGGTGTCGAGGACATAGGTACGGTGACCGGCGCGGGTGCGCCGGCGCTGACCCGAGGGATTAGGCACACGCTCTCCTCTGGCCGCCAGGGCTGGCGACCGCTCGGACACAGACGTGTCGGCCGGACCGGGCAGCCCGCGGAGGGCCGCACGCCGGCCCTCCGTTCATCTCGCCTGCGTGCCGTGACGCGAAGCTCGAGGATCACAGGGCCTTTCCCGGGGGGCGGCGACTTGCCGCCCGTTACCTTGAAGGTACCTGGGACTGGGCGTGCGAAGGAAGTACCGGTTGGGCCGGACACGGCCAAGTCGGGATCAGGAACCGAACCGCCGGTGACGTGCAGCATATGAGCGCAGCGCGCGGAGAAAATCGACCTTTCGGAAAGCGGGCCAGTAGGCATCGCAAAAGTAAAACTCCGAGTGCACGCTCTGCCACAGCAGGAACCCGCCCAGGCGCTGCTCGCCCGAGGTGCGGATCACCAGATCCGGATCGGGCTGGCCTGCGGTGTAGAGATGCCCGGCTATCTGCTCGACGTCCAGCAACTCGGCCAGTTCCTCGATGGTGGTGCCCCGGGTGGCGTGGTCCTGCAGTAGCGAGCGCACCGCGTCCGCGATCTCCCGGCGGCCGCCATAGCAGACCGCGACGTTAACCAGCAGGCCCGGGCAGTCGGCCGTGGCGTCCGCGGCGTCCTTGAGCACCCGGCTGGTCTCGCTGGGCAACAGGTCAAGCGCTCCGACCGGGTGGACGTGCCAGCGCTGTTCGACTAGCTCCCGGACCGTGTCCTCGATGATGCGCAGCAGCGGGCCCAGCTCGTCGGCGGAGCGCATGAGGTTGTCGGTGGACAGCAACCACAGCGTCACCACCTCGACGCCGACCTCGCGGCACCAGCCGAGCAGCTCGAATATCTTGTCGGCTCCCGCCTGATGGCCGCCGCTGACGTCGGTCAGGCCAGCTGAGCGAGCCCACCGCCGGTTGCCGTCACACATCACCCCGACGTGCCGCGGTACGGCCTCTGGGGACAGCGATGCTTCGAGCCTGCGGGCGTAGAGCCGGTAAACAAGCTCTCGACTTCTCATCCGCCGCCCTTCCACCGCTTGTGCGCTAGTCACAATTCACCCGGACCGACCGGTGGCGCCCCCGCCAGCGTCACATCCCCCGTGGGCTACTAGCACCGTATACAACAATTGAACCAGTTCGGTTGAACTCCACCGAGCACCAGCGGGACAAGCAGGTAAAAACTTTCCTCATCGCAACGCCGGGCCGGTGTCACCCTCCCGTCGCAAGATCGACGGAAGATTGGCGCGATCAGGTGAACGCCAATCTTCCGCCGATCTTGGTGCGGCTGGCCCGCGCGCCGCTCAGCCGATCGACTTGACGACCGCGTCGTCGAGCCCGGCAAATGCCGCCAGGTACTCCCGGCGCTCCCGCTTGAGCCGGCTGACCATGGCGTTGTACTCGTCCAGCCGACCCTGGCGCTCGTACAGGCGGTGCGGCTGCAGGATCTCCAGGTCGTCGAGGCCCGGCACCGAGCTTGCTATCTCATAGCCGAAGTCGGGGTCGGTGGTCCACTCGATGGTGCCTTCCACGATGCCCTGGACCAGCGCCGACGAGTGCGGGATCTTGACCTTCTTCGAGCCCGGGTGGTCGTCGCCGCCGCCGACCCGGCCGGTGTTGAGCACGAAGACCTCAAGCTCGTGGCTGTCCAGCAGCTCGAGCATGCGGTTGCCCATGTCGGCCATGTCCCGGGGGAAGAACGGGTTGGTGCCCGGCACCCGCAGGAACTTGCCCTCCTCGTCCTTGCCGCCCGCCGAAGTACCGGTGGTCTCGCCGAGCATGAAGTAGGCCACCGCCTGGTCCCGGTCCAGCCGGGCCACGCCGGGCATGATGTTCTCATTCCGGTTGAGGATGAGCAGGAACTCGGCCGCGCCCACCTCGTTCGGTGGCCACGGGTTGACGTAGGCGAACGGCCACGTGGTACGGCCGTTCTTCGTGTACGAGGTGTCGAAGAAGTCCACCTTCCCGTTCGCGTCCACGGAGACGTTCTCCAGGTAGGCGTCCGGCTTGGTGGTGGCGTTGTAGATGATCGGCTCGAACTCGGGGCTCAGGCCGAAGGTCTTGGCGAAGCAGCCGTTCTCCGTGGTGTAGACCCGGCCTCCCGGCATGAGCGCGACGAAGTCGTCCTGGGCCGGCTTGCTGCCGAGCTGGGTGGTGAAGGTCGTCGTGGTCTTCCCGGTACCGGACAGGCCGACGATGAGGACCGTCTTGTTCTGCCCGCCCACCGGGATGACCTTGCAGCCGGCGTGCAGCGCGAGCCCGCCGCGGTTGTAGACGATGTTGTTCCACATCCGCAGCCCGCCCTTCTTGGACTCCCCGAAGTAGTCCGAGTTGAGCACGCGGGTGATGCTGGCGTTCAGGTCGACCGCGATGACCCGGTCGTTGGGGTAGCCAGGCGCGGCCAGGTTGGGCGTGTAGATCACGGTGGTGTCCGGCTGCCACCCGGCGGGGTCATAGCCGTCTTCCACCGGGTAGTAAAGCTG
>Ga0070710_10000942_pt1 | contig 13832 bp, 13 predicted proteins | sample LARL52metaG_FD_65454 | JGI IMG/M metagenome (GOLD analysis project Ga0070710, IMG submission 65454) | Corn, switchgrass and miscanthus rhizosphere microbial communities from Kellogg Biological Station, Michigan, USA - LAR L5-2 metaG | ecosystem: Host-associated > Plants > Roots > Rhizosphere ... | reverse complement strand
TGGTTCGCAAGTCGCGAGCCCGTAACCAGCGGTCCGCGTGAGACGTCCGACCCGGCTGTCGGGAGTGGTTCGAATATCCGTAACAACAAGCATGTCGTTTGGATCAGTAGCTGTCGTGAATGCTGGCGCCCATAAGCGCGCGGGAAGGCTGCAGTGGATATACCTGCCAGTTACCAGGTTGGATCCCACAAGTCAGTTGTCCGTCAAGCCGGCGTAGGGTGCCGGTTGATACCCGAAACAACCTGCAGCACTTGCCCGTGCGATGCGGTTCAGCCATTGAGATCGACGGCGTGCCGATCAACCGGGGCGCTGCTTTAACGGCCGCGTTGGAGAGCCTGTTTGCGGCCGCCACTTAGCCGGATTGACGCTGTTGGCATTCATCGGTCACGGTGTTGCCGTCGCGGACGATTGACGATTTACCTGCTGGATAGGGACCCTCGCCGGAGAACATCAACTCGCACAACGCATTCTGCTTCAGTGTTCCATCGTCAACGGCTAAATGTCGAGTACTGGACGGATTACGATGCTGTCGGCGCGCTTGATCCGCGAGATGCTGGGCCAGGCTTAGCCAGCTTTGAGGTAGCTGATTACCGCGCGAACCCGGCGGTGGTCGTCGTCAGCGGGCGGAAGGTTCAGCTTGGTCAAAATGTTGCGGACGTGCTTCTCGACGGTGGCTTCGGCGAGCCAGAGCTGACGCGCAATACCGGCGTTCGAACGACCCTCGGCCATCAACGCAAGCACTTGCTGTTCGCGCGGGCTGAGCGTGTCAAGCGGGTCCTCACGAGGGCGACGTCCGGTTACCAGATGCCGCACCAATGATGGATCCATGACCGAGGCACCCTTGGCGATCCGCTCAAGAGCCCCAATGAAATCGGCTACGTCGGCGACGCGGCTCTTGAGCAGATAACCCACCCCGGATCCATTGGCCATCAGTTCCATCGCGCGGTCGACGTCAACGTGCGCCGACAACACCAGGATGCCGGTCTTGGGCAGCTCATCGCGGATGATTCGAGCCGCGTCGAGGCCCTCAGTCGTTTCAGTCGGCGGCATCCGGATATCAACCACCACGACGTCGGGTTTTAGTGCACTCACCTGCGCTAGCAGTTCCGGTTTGCTGCCGGCCCGGCCAACAACGTCGAAACCGGAACGGATGAGCAGACTGCACAACCCCTCGCGAAGCAGCACTTCGTCCTCGGCCACGACAACGCGTAGCGCTCGCACGGTCGATTTCCCAGTGGTGTCCCGGGTGTTGGCCGATTTGACATGCATGACGGTCCCTTCTGCTAGCGCACGAACGCGGTGGAGCTATCTTGCATCCCAAGAGCTTTCAGCACAGCCCTCAGAGAGGAGTTTTACCGCTGACCGGTATGCCATTTTGTGGCTGGCGGCCAGTGGGGATGGGGTGCCAGCGCGACCGACACCGTGGGGTAGCCACCCAACGCTCCGTCGAGACACCGTGACAGTCGAAGCATAATCACACTCCCAAGAACGGGTCCACACCCTCGTACGGCCAGGCCACGCGCGATGCCCTGTCAAACCCACCGGAGTCGCCGGTCAACAGCGCAGCGGCCGGTCAGCGTGTCGGTCACGGCTTCACCAGGATGCGGATCGGATTGCCGTCCTGGCGTTCCATCTTCTCGATGCCGGTCATGATCTCCTCGAGCGGGACGATGTCACTAATCGAGCGTGACACGTCGAGCCGTCCGCGTGACACCAGTGCGGCCAGCGTCTCGATATCGGCATTCTGGTAGCCAAGATGACCGAGCACCCGCTTGTGTGTCAGCCCGAACATGGAGGTGGGCCCGACGGTCGGCGACTGGTCGCTCATGCCGACCGAAACGAGCCGGCCGCCGACGGCGACACAGTCCAGCGCCTGCTCAAACGTCGCCTTCACGCCGACCGCATCAAATGCGACGTCCAATTTGCGGCCGCCGGTGATCTCGCGGATCTTGTCCTTGAGTTGGTGGTCGCGGGAATCGAACGCGTAGTCGGCGCCGAGTTCCAGCGCGCGGTCGCGCACCGTCGGGTTGAGGTCGAAGACGATGATCGGCACCGCGCCGATCAGCCGGGCGATCTGCACGATGTGAGTGCCAACACCGCCCGCACCCCAGACGCCCACCGACTCGCCGACACCGACCTGCCCGGTGCGGACCACGGCGCCGAACGGGGTCGACACGGCGTCGGCAAGGATCGCGGCCTGTTCGAGCGGGACGTTGTCGGGCACCCGGGTCAAGCCCGCCGCCTGCGCGACGGTGTACTCCGCCCACGCCCCGTCGTAGGCGAACGCCATCAGCTTTGTGCGCAGGCAATGTGCGCCGTCGCCGCGCAGGCAGTTCGGGCAGGCTCCGCACGGGCGCGCGGCGGCCACGACCACCCGGTCGCCTTCGGCCCATCCGGTCACGTCCGGTCCGAGTGTGGCGATCGTGCCCGACGCTTCATGGCCTTGGGTCACCACCGGCCGCTGTGCCGGGAAGGTCCCGTTGATCAGGCTCAGGTCGGAATGGCAGATTCCGCAGTACGCAACCTTGACCAATACTTCACCGGGACCCGGCTCAGGAATCGGAATATCTTCCACCACAGTCTGTTTAGAGTCAGCGTGGTAGCGCGCGGCGCGCATCGTCGATGTCATGTCGGTCCTTCGTTTGTCGTCAGCATGTTTGCTTTGCCTATATCGTCGATTTGTCTCGGTGCCGCGCGGATGGTGGCGCGGTGGATCACCTCGCCGTCGCGCATCGGGTTGTCGACGATGCGCACGGCTCGACCGTGACGGTGTCCGTGCCTTAATGATTGCGGTCCGGAGCCGCGGTGGCGTCGCTGCTAGCGCCCAAATATCGGTGCGCGTGAGCGCATTGGCTTTCCCAGGCAGCCCCCATGGATCCGAGACTCCCCTGGACCTACGGTGAAGCTAGGCCAGATGCCGATTCCAGCACCGAGTTAGGAGCATGACGTGACCATTCGAATCGAGGAACCCTCGGACGGCGTGCGCCTGCTGACCATCGATCGGCCGGAGCGGCGAAACGCCATCGACCTCGCGACCTACCGCGCTTTGACCGCCGCGATCGACGACGCCGATCACGATCCCGAGGTTCGCTGCTGTGTCCTGACCGGCACCGGCAACGTGTTCACCAGTGGCAACGATCTTGCGGACTTTCAGCAACCCCAAGGGCCGGGTCCCAGCGAGGCTGTTCTTTTTCTGCGCACGTTGGTCGGCGCCGGCAAGCCACTCGTCGCCGCGGTCGAGGGATTCGCGATTGGCGTAGGAGCGACAATGCTGCTGCACTTTGACCTGGCGTTCGCCGGCAGGAGTGCTCAATTCCGGCTGCCCTTCGTCGATTTGGGGCTCTGCCCGGAGGGCGGATCGAGCTATCTGCTTCCCCAGGTTGCGGGACTCAAACGTGCGGGCGAGCTGCTGATGCTCTCGGAAAAGTTCGACGCCGAGGGCGCGGCCGAAGCGGGGCTGCTCAACGGTGTCGTCGATGATGGCGGCGCCTTGGATGCTGCGCTGGCCCGAGCGCGCGCACTGGCCGCGGCGCCTCCTGAATCGGTGCGGCTGGCGAAAATGCTGCTTCGGCAACCGCATCGGGAGTCGGTCCTGCGGGTCATCGACACCGAGGCGGCGCACTTCACTGAGCGACTGGGGTCAGCGGATGCGCAGACCGCATTCCGCCGATTCTTCGCCGCCAAATGACCATCCGGTAGATCGATCGGGGTAATAGACCCTCGCTGGTCGGTGCGGCGCAGACGGGGGGCGCTAGCGACCAACCTCCCGACTACCGCGCAAGTCTTGTAACGATCTATCGCCGGAACACCCTTGTCGTCCGTTGATTGATGCACAGCGGCACAACCGCTTCCAGACCCACCTCAGCATGTAGGTCCAACGTAGCTGTCGATACTGGTTGGCGGGGAACAAAATTGGGGTGTCATCCGTCATGACACGGCCGAGATAGCGTGCAATTCTAGATTGACCAGGAAGCGTCGCACTTCGGACGGGGAGATCATGACCGGTCGCTATGTCGCACTCGGCAGCTCGATGGCGGCTGGGGCGGGTCTTGCACCGCGCGCCAGTGGCACGCCGTTCCTAGCGTTTCGCTCCGCACACAATTACCCCCACCTGCTGGCGGAGTCGCTGGGCCTCGATCTGGTGGACGTGACCTACGCCGGCGCGACGACCGCAAACGTGCTGTACGAAAAGCAGAACGGCACACCGCCACAGATAACCGTGCTCAACGGGTCCGAGTCATTGATCACGGCGACAATCGGCGATAGTGATGTGGGCTACGTGCCGCTGTTGACCTCGGCATATCTCCCGCATCCCATGCGCAGCATGCCGATCATCGGCGGCCGGCTGCGGGACCTGCACGACGGTGATGCCCGCAACCGAGCGCTGGCCAAGGTGGCCGAGGCACTCATCGAGGTTGGAAGCACGCTTCGGCAGTTGGCGCCAGAGGCCCGCATCTTCTTCATCGATTGTCTGACCCTGTTGCCCGACCGCGGCTTCGACGCGCCACCGCTGTCGCGGTCCGACGTCGATCTGGGTCGCCACGTCGCCGAAACACTCGAACGCCACACTGCCGAAGCTGCTGCGGAAACGGGATGTGAGATCGTCAGAGCGGGTGCGGCAAGCCGTAGTCACCACGCCTGGTCGTCAGATCCATGGACAACGAAAGGCGCTGTGCCGCTGCCGGGTCGCCCGTTCCCGTTTCACCCCAACGCTCCCGGGCTGAGGGCCGTCGCCGACCTTGTGGTGGCGCAGGTTTGCAAGCCGGCGCCATCATGGGCCCGGCAATCCGGGCCGGCATACGACGTCAGGATGACGTCGCCGTAACGCATTTGACTGCTGCGGGATGCCCCCGTGAACTGGCGATGATGGTGTGATCATGCCGGCAGATGCACGCAGGAGTCACCGTTGGCAGGTGGCAGCCGAAGACGACGTGGTCACCGTTTAGGCCGTCGTGTTGTAGGTTTCCTCGGCCACATCGAATCCGCGCTCCCTGGCGACATCGGCCAGGCGGCGACGCAGTTGCCGACGACCTCGGTGGAGCCGTGACACCACCGTTCCCACGGGCGCATCGGTCAGGTCGGCGATCTCGCTGCAACGGTAACCCTCGACATCGGCGTAATAGACCGTGGTACGGAACTGGTCGGGTAGGGCTTGCATTGCCGACCTGATGTCTTCGTCCGGCAGCAGTTCCAGTAGCTGGTCCTCTGCCGATTGCCGGCCCGTCGGGAATTGTTGAGCGTCCACAGCCAGTTCCATCTCGGTGAATTGTTCGATCGAACACTGTGCCGGTCGCCGCTGCTGGGCGCGGTAGCCGTTGATAAAGGTGTTGGTCATAATCCGGTGTAGCCATGCGCTCAAGTAAGTGCCCTCGCGGAACGTGCGAAAGGCCCTATACGCCTTAAACATCGTCTCCTGTAGGAGGTCCTCTGCGTCTGCGCGGCTATTGGTGATCCGCACCGCTCGCTGGTAAAGCCCCGGGATCAATGGAATTACGTCGCGTTCAAAGCGCAGGGACAGCTTCCCGTCCGTTGCATCGCGAACGGTCGCGGTCATGATTGGAACCCGCCGCTGGCATACCCAGGAACTGAGCCATCGCGACCGAGCACGACAGAGATGCAGGAGTCGTTATTCATGTTCATCACTGTTGCCGCTCATATGCCAAAGCATTTAATGCTGTGTCCAAGTGCGGATTTAGTCCGCACGCGGATGTCGGGGCGATCGTAGGCCCGGCGGGTCTGTCTGTTAGTTGTTGGCACATCAGTGCGGAGTGACTAGGCGCTCGATCTCGCGATGCTTCCGCTGTGGTCATACTCCTTAGATTCGCTGTTCACGTGGGTACGTGTCGTCGGCGTTACCGCCCAATGTGGCTGCCCATCAACGGACTAAGTTGCCTGGCCAGCGTGAATGCGGCTCGCCTCACTGACGGCCAAGGCGAGCTCGGCGCGTCAGCCATGGTGTTTCGGCACCCATTGAGGCCGTGGGTAATGCCGGTCAGCCGGTACTTTCGCCTTCCGGCTTCCCAGGAAGGTTGTTGGGCGCTTACGCAGTGCTGTTGGGGGTTAGCGATGGCGGCACCGACTCGCGGAACGATCATGGTGGTATGCGTGATTGGAGAATTCGGATGACCGTCGATCGGAATCGACGCCATCATGCTGAACCAAGACAACAAGTGATTGCGCCGACGGCGCTCTCGTCGCGAGATGATCCAATGACCGCCCGCCCGTTGACTCAGAGCTCGCGGGTCCGCCGACCGCCGTGGCTCTGGGACCATTCGACGACCGCGCACACGCCGACCAGCTGGCCCTCACTTTCGCCGCCGTGCCGATGCGAGTCGCAACGCGTCCTGCTCGGGGGCGGAACACAACATACTGCCGATGAAGCGAACGAACATGCGTAACATCCGTGCGCGACTGGTGATCTGGTTCGCTACGAAGATCGTTATGATGATCGATCGTAGTCTGCAAATGCCTCAGGAACTCGACGAGATCTGATGGTGGTCGAGAAACGACGGGTGGTGGCTCACCCTCTTCGACGGCAACGAGCACGGCGCGGTTCCGGCGATCAGCTGCGAGAAGAGATCCTCGATGCCACGACTGATCTGCTCCTACAAACGGGCAACGAGAAAGCGGTTTCCATCCGGTCGGTGGCCCAACGCGTCAGGGTCACCCCTCCCTCGGTCTATCTGCACTTCGCGGCCAAAGACGAACTAATAAGCGCGGTGTGCGCCAGACTTCTGGGACGCCTCGGCGATGTGATGCTGCGGGCCGCCACCGATCACGCGTCCACAATCGAGCGCTTACGCGCTCAAGGGCGGGCCTACGTTCGGTGGGCGGTGGACAACCCCGAGCTGTATCGCATCGCGGTCATGGGCCGTGGCCGGCCCGGCAACGACGTCGACAGAGTCTTGAAAAGTTGCGTTTGTGCACACCTGTGCACCTCGATCCAAACGCTGATGACCGAAGGCATCTACCCGCAAGGCGATCCCGCGGCTGTCGCCCTCGAGCTGTGGGCCGCCGCGCATGGGGTCGCCTCGCTTTTTGTGTCGCGACCCTACTTGCCATGGGGCGACATCGAGGAGTTCGCTGACCGAGTCATGACGGCCGCGTGCTGCGGCCATATCATGGCGCCAGGTGCGGCGGAAGACCTGACGTAACTGAGACTTACCACCGCGACGAGCGGATTGCCGACCGTCTGTCGTCGCGTCGAAACGCTCCATATTCACCACTGCATTACATTCACTGCGGCACAGCAGCTTTTGAAGTTTGAAAATTTGCCTTGTGTCCTAGACTTCTCAGCTTTTCGAGGCAAGCGCCAACTGACGGTCGCCCTACTCGAGCGCGTCGTTGCGCGGACGTGTTCAACGCAGTGCTTGGCCGACAGCCTCGACGCTGCCAGACTTGATGTCCCCTATGCTCAAAGATGACTAACGTGCGGCGCAGGGGAAGGAAGCGGAGTCGATGACTGACTCCACCATAAGGCGCTCGTGAAGAACGCGGTTGAACTTGAAGTTTTCGCGCAGTGCCAACGGCGCGCACTCCGCTGTGCCGTTCTTCTGCTGGCCCATGCTGATCGCGACGGTGGCGGCCGTCGCGGCGGGGACGTCACCCGGAACCGTAAAGTGAGCCGCAGCATCGTGTTTGGCGCCGATAAATATGTACCGGCGAATACCAAACGCCCCGTGCTGGAGAGTTAATAGTTCGGCTTCTCGCACGGGGCGGCCGGGTCCTATCTTGCCGGGCGGCGGGGTTCTACTTGACCCAGATGAGAAGGTCTTGGACTCCGTCGTTGTACACGACGCTGTTGGGGTCGGTTGACGTCACGTCGAAGTACAGCTTGCCGCTGGTGCTGGCACCTTCGGGCAGCGTCGACGGGTTGACACCCTTCTCCACCGCGACGTTCCAAATAACCCGATAGCTGTCCCCGTTGACCGCACGGGCGTTCATGTCGGGAATCACGGGCGTCACACTGCCCTTGATGGCCGTGTCGGTAGCGGATGCTTCCCATAGCCGGCCTTGCACTGGATACGGGATGGCGTCGCTGCTCGGCCTCAGACTGGTGACAGTCCAACCCTGCACGACCGCACCATTCGAATCCACTAGTGTTCCTTGGCTGCCGAACTTCCCAACGGTCGGACCTTGACCATCGACGGGCCACCACGCCGACGCCGTCGGCGCACTGATAGCGGCTGTCGCCGCCAACGCTGCAGCGACCACACCGGCCACTCGGCGGTTCTTTGCTCTCATGTTTTTCCTCTCTATCTTTCCTTCATGGCCGCCGCGACCGCCACAACGAACGCACATAGCAAGATTGAATCGCGGTAGGCCCTCCTTGCAGACGGCCGGTTGACGACCCCAAATCTAGTGGCAAATCAAACATATGTCGGTAACGCTGGCCACCAACAATGTCTGCACTCTCTTTACTAATTACTATGGCCTGCAGGTATTTTGGACTTCCTCTCCGCCTTCCGGTTTCCGGCAATGGCTGCGAGTAGCAGCGCACCTAGATCAGCGTACAAACGAAAAGGCGTACGGAACTTGCCGCCTGCAGTCACCTCAGCCGCGGCGAGCGCGCGCGCAGTCGAGCGACGACTTCGGCGACCGACTTGCGCACTCGACGCCAGAATGTCGACGTGCGAACAACCCTCCCCGTGCTGGGGTCTCATTGGCAGCGAATCAGCCAGCACTCCAGGTGATCTCGTCGATCAGCGCCAATCCACGTTGACGTCTGACCCTGGGTAGCTCACGTGCACCGAGCAAGGGGCGCGGGCGGCACCGCCGCCGCAGCGGGGCCCGCCAGGCCGAGAATTGCCGTAGCCAAAACCCCGGCTGCACACGCAGCCACGGTCAACTTCCTCATCGTTTCGTCTCCTTCCGAAGCAACAGACTTCTTTGTGCGCCTGCGCCTTACAGACACTGCACCTCGACCGGTATTCTTAGCTGTTTCAACAACTATCGCCAATGGGTCGTTTTCCTCAGAACTTGTTGGTGAGCCCAATGGTCATGCCCGCCGGGGCGATTGTTCACCTGGCGGGCAGTATTGTTCGGCGGACAACAGGCATCGCGGATAGCGGCCAGCGGTCATACCATGCCAGACTGTTGGACCAATGATCGTCGGAATGCGATCGCACCGAAAACCCGGCGCGCGAGTTCAATCCCGCGAGCATCGGTGACCGACGCGACGTACGCGCGTAGCGAACGGTCCCCGCACATTCAGCCCTAACCAGCGGGCCGGGCAGGTCGGCAACCCGACGAAGGATGAAGGCTGCTGGAATCACAGATGCCCATCGGGTTGGGAATGTTGGTCTCTACCCGTTGGGTAGTACTTCCCATCCAACCGCCAGCAGGGTCGGTGCACCAGGGCAGCAATGGTCTGTTTCCTTTGGGTCTCTTGCACTTGTCGTGTCCGGGCGCCAAGGCGTCCGACGCTTCCGGGTCGGCAGACAGGTCCGGATCGGGCGACGGGTCTTCGACACTGTTTGGTCGGTCAGGTGTCGACGGTCGGGACGCGCCGTCGGTGCCATCAGTCCGGCCTTGGCCAGCCTGAGTGGCCGAGTGATTACCTGCACCATTCCTGTCACGGGAACAGTCGCCGAGGCGCTTGCCGCCAACACAAGTGACAGAGCGGTGAGCCCGATAGCGACCGCCGTGGCAATCGAGCAGGCACTCTCTCTGAGTCCAATCCGCGACCTGGACGCGCCGACTTCGGCGCCGCTGGGCGAAGGTGCACGGAGACGAATACGCTGTAACGGTGGACCAATTGGTTCTCGAATGTCACTGATTGCAAGAGCAATAGCGGTGAGCCGATCCTTTAGATGCCCCCGTGCAGGACGAGCATCGGGCCCGCGAACGGACCCATAGATGGGTAGAGCGCATGCGGCGAGCCCTCCATTGGCATGACGAACATCCTTTGGGTATCGATGGTCCTCGCCGGGGGTGCGTCATACGCACACCACTCACGAACCTCAGAGACCGTGCGGTCATTAGGCGTTCGCCTAACCAAAGGCACGTTTGCAACGAAAGGCGTTTTAATGGACAGGGATTCACCACGGCGGACGTTGCGTTTCAGGGCGTGGGGTGCTTGTAGAAGCCTTCTCCGGTCTTGACACCGAGCTTGCCGGCGTCGACGTAGGTGTGCAGCAGCTGCCTCGGCCCGCTGGGTAGGTGTGGATTGTCGTCGGCGTAGTGGGTTTCGATGTCGAGTACCACGTCCAAGCCCACCTGGTCCATCATCTGGAAGGGCCCAACAGGCATGTGCCAGTTGAGCTTGAACATCCCGTCCACGTCCTCCGGGCGGGCCACCCCCTCGGCGACCACGGCCAGCGACTCGCGTTTGATGGCCGCCCAGATGCGGTTGAAGATGAATCCGACGCTCTCCCGTCGTGCCTCAAAGGGATGGATGTCGAACTCGGGCAGCACGGTGAGCAGGGTGTCGAGCACGGCGCGGTCGGTTTGGCCATCGGACATCAGGTCCACGGCGTTGGATCCGGGCGGCATGTAGAAGTGCATGTTGCACAGCCGGGACTTGTCCCGGACGTGCTTGGCCATCAGCCGTGATGGATACGACGATGAGTTGGTGACGAAGATGGTGTCGGCCGGGGCGGCCGCGTCGATCTGGCCCCACAGCGGAATTTTGATCTCAAGTTTCTCCGGCACCGTCTCGACGGCGAGCCAGGCGCCGTCGAGCGCCTCGGCGACCGACCCGGCGGCCTTTACGAGGCCCACCGCGCCGGACCCGCGCTTGTCCACCACCTCCGGCAGCATCTGGGCCACGTATTTGGTTGCGGCCGTGACCTGTTCGGCGCTCGGGTCGTGCATCCGCACGGTCCCGCCGCGGGAGGCGAACATCAACGCGATGCGCCGGCCCAGGGTCCCAGCCCCGAACACCGCTACCGGGCGGTTCTTGATGTCGGCAAAGGTGTGTGTGTACGACACCGCTGCCTCACTTCACCGCGCCGGTGAACCCGGCCACCCCGGACAGTGTTTCGCCCAGGTCGACGAGCACATGCGTACCGTCGGAACCACTCGCTGCCCCAGGGATCGGAACCACGTAGATGCTCCCGCCGAGGTCCCCGACGTACGCCACGCCGGCGTCGCCGTCCACGGCCAGGCCGATGGCTTCGTGAAACCCGTCGGCGAGGATCTCCGGCGCGCCACCGGTGGCGCCCCGAGCGGGGATCGGCGCGCGGTTGAGCGTGTTGCCGGTCGGCGGGTCGCCCCGGTCGGTCCAGTACAGCCAGTCGCCCTCGATTTCGAGATCGATCGGCTCGGGCAGGCCGTCCCACAGCACCTCGATGTCGGTGCGGTTGGCGGCCGTCTGTCCGGCCGGGATCTCCAGGCCCGCGCGGAAGATCCTGCCCTTCCCGCCGTTCGACGGGCCCTTCTGCGTCCAGTACAGGTGGCCGCGGGCGGGGTCGACCACGACGCCGACGCACTCCTGCAGCCAGCTGTCGTCGCGGGTGTTTACCACCAGGTCGGTCAGGCCGGTCCCGTCGATGCGGACCCGGCTCACCCGGCAGCCCTCCCGGTCGCCCCAGTACAGCGTCCCGGCACCGTCGGACACCAACTGCTTGCCGGTGGTGATCGCCCCGGTCGGGATCACATCGCGGGCGCCCGAACCGTCGAGCCGCACCGCGTGCACGCCGCCGTTGCGGGCCGAGAAGTCAAAGCCGTCGTCGGCGCTCGGGTCGGGCGTGGGCACGCCCATGGTGGTCCAGTAGACGATGCCATTCTCCACGACCACGCCGTCGGGCTCCGGTCCCGCCTTGTCGTACAGCGTCTCCACCCGGCCGTCCGGAATATCCACCTTATAGATATTTCCGGACAACAGACCCAGCACAATCAGTTGCTTGAACATTGCCATTCTCCTATCTGCTGTCTGACGGTGGCCCCTGACGCCCGGCACCGACGCTCCAATCGGGTACGGCGCAGGGGCACCAATACAACCATCGCTGCCCGCGGCGGCACTGTCCTCAGCGCTAGCGACCAACCTCGCTACCGGCTACCGCGCAACTCTTACAACCATCAAACGCAACAAAACACGGCGCCGACGTCGTTGCAGCCGACACACTCGAAGACCTGATCACGGCATGAACAACTCACCGATCAACCGCCGCGCGAGCCTGGCTGCGGTGCGCACCCAGGTCGGGGGCGCTCACTGCGGCCGGGCGTGGCGCTGGAGGGCGATCACCAGAAACAGGGCCGACTACTCGTCCCAGACCCTCGCTGCATGCGATCCGCCGCGATTGCACAAGCCGCACACGCTCATTGGACCCGTGTCACGGCCCGAACATCTGGACCTGTTCCGGAAGAGCATCGCCGAGAACTCGTTGTTCGGGCGCTGCGGGAAGGTTCATCACAACTGCGCCGACTCGCCTGCGCGCCGGTACCGGATGGAGTGCGGTAAGGGCGCAGTGTAAGCCGACAGCGCGAAACTTGTTTGACTCAGCTTGCCGCCGAGTGGTCAGCCTCGAAACCCATTGGAGCCCTGGCAACTTCGGCCGCGAGCCTGTGCACCAAGTCGCCAAGGTCGGTGACTGCGATCTGCTCGACGATATGCGGTGCGTCGCGGCCCGCAGGATGTGACCACACGCCGACGAATCCGCCCACTGCGCCGCCAACCACTGCAAGTGGCTTGTTCTGCAGTTCGCCGTTGCCAGGCCGGGTTAGCCAGTCGATGGCATTCCGCAGCACAGCAGGACTGCGGCTGCCGTATACCGGTGATAGGACCAGCGCTGCGTCGGCCTCCGCCGCGGCTACGCGCAGCGCGACAACCGAGTCCGGCAAATCAGCGCTATCGATGTCCTCGCTATACATCGGCACGCCGCCGAGCTCGCCAACCATCAGTTCTATTCCCGCCGACGCCATCTGGCCCGGCAGCTTCAGTAGCTGCCGGTAGACGGTACCTGTTCGGTTGCCGATCAATGCCAGTACTTTGATGTCGACTCCACTTGAGAACGCATTCATGGCGTTTAACGATCGCGGAATTCGCAAGCCGATGTCGCCACGGCTGACACCCATCCGTCCCCCCAGGTACCCGGTAGCGTCGGTGGTGGGGCAAGGCCGGCGCACGTCGAACGCTTGTTCTAGAATCCCTTGTTGGACAGCAGATGTCGTCGGCTGTCTGGAACGCAGTTCCCGCCAGCAGCAATACGGGCTAGTGTGCCCATGCAGTTGATTCGTTCATTGATCGCACCGATGGATTCGAGGATCTGCTCGGCGATGTTAGTCCACACGAACGGGTTTTGGGACTTCGTTCGAGGCTCCTTTGGGGCGCAAACGCTTTCGATCCAACCTTCTCACTGGCAGGTATATTGACTGCCGTCGGTCCGCGCACGTGTGGGCGCTATCATCCACGACCGCTACTGGCCCAAACGACATATGCAGGGGCCGTGGTGATCTGGCCCAGTAGTCGGCGTTGATCGTTGTCACTCGGTACATCGACGATATTGGCGGTCTGCGCGATAGTTGTGACAGGCACGCGGTTGCGCGGCTCGACTACCGACACGACCGAAGTGTTCAAGCCATCGCCTAAAGGAGCAAGCATGCCGGTCTACACCTGCACGATCAGAGAATCGGGCCTCAGCGCCGACATCAAGGCGGCGCTGGCTCGCGAAATGGCGCGCGTCAATTCGTCGGTCAATCACGTGCCCGAGCTCGGTCACGAACAAGCCTGGACGCAGGCTCGGGCTAGTCGGACCAATACATAACAAGGAAGGGGAACACTTATGTCTACGAATTTTGGTGATTTTCAGTGGAGCGTCTATGGCGATGCGTTACGCGGCATAACCTCGCGGTACCCGTTCGACTTTGAATCGATTGAGCGGAAAGCCTTT
>Ga0070710_10000940_pt1 | contig 13842 bp, 12 predicted proteins | sample LARL52metaG_FD_65454 | JGI IMG/M metagenome (GOLD analysis project Ga0070710, IMG submission 65454) | Corn, switchgrass and miscanthus rhizosphere microbial communities from Kellogg Biological Station, Michigan, USA - LAR L5-2 metaG | ecosystem: Host-associated > Plants > Roots > Rhizosphere ... | reverse complement strand
AGGAATTCTTGCCACTTTTGCTCGTCGTCAAACGCCGCTGTAGGCACCTTGTAAAGCGTCAAACAACTCTGTAGCTGCTCTCTAAAACGTGACAAGTACATTATCTCTCCAAGCCCTCCGACCGCGGGTTCTACATTTTCACTACCGGGCAGCTTGGCAAATAGGTCGTCTATTTCCTTCACGAAGGCCCTGGCTGAACCCCATGAAAGATTTGCGTGTGCGGCCCAGTCGCAGCAAAACTTCAGCGACATAAAATCGCCGCTAACCCTGTCGCGTTCCAGCAGCTTTCTCACCTCGACGAGCACATAGACAACCCGGCACTCGCTATCGATCGGGCTCTTGAGCGATTCGGTTAGCTTTTCGACGATGTCGTTCTTCGACATTTTTGCCTAGGCTCTCTATCACATGTGGTCAATGATGGCTTGAAGTTGTGCAGCCTGGCGCGAGTCGATTGGGGATAGCGCATCCACTTCGTTGCGAGCGTTCACGCGATCACGAATTGAGACGTAAGCCACTCCGAGAGCGAAGTGTGCATCCGCAAGGTCGGTCTTCAATCGCACGGCCTCCCGAAGCTCGGTGATTGCTTCAGGGTACCTCCCAGCTTTCCCAAGGGCGGTGCCGAGTTTTAGGCGACCAAAAGCGTCTCTTGGGTCAAGCGAGACGGCCTTCTTCAGCGCCGCAATAGCCTCGGCGGGTCGTCCCAAGAAACCGTACGCCGAACCAAGGCCGGCATAGGCCCCCGCGAAGGACGGATTGATCGCAATGGCTTTGTTGAAATAAGTGACAGCCGTGGCGTGCTCACCGAGTTTGCCGTACCCTGCTCCTATGGCAGTCAGCGCGTCGACATCCTTTGGGTTGCGAGCGACTACCTCTTGCCACTTTCGAATTTGAGACTCCACGAAGGCGCGATCATCCTGAGAAACCAGGCCGAGGACACAGACGAGCCAAACTGCGATGACTGGAGCCGTCGTCAAGTATCTCAAAGTGGGTAGCATCTTACATTTCCGCGACAGTCGGCACTTCGGCTTGAGGCGAGCAGCCTTTGCGGGCCAGGCCATCCGCGCCACACATTCCCGAGGATTGTATACTTCCCCCGAGGCCCCCATGCAAGCACGCATCACCGGCACCACCATGCCCGTGCTCGAGTTCGCCCTCGAGCCCAACGAGTCGATCGTCTCCGAAGCCGGAGAACTTTCCTGGATGGGCAGCTCTATCCAGATGACTACGCACACCCAGTTCGCCGGAGGCGGCGGTATCTTCGGCGTGCTCAAACGCGTGGCTGGCGGCGGCTCGCTCTTCATGACCGAGTATCGCGCGGTCGGCGCGGCCGGCGAACTGGCCTTCGCCACTAAACTCCCCGGCCACATCGTTCCCGTAGAAGTGTCTGCCGCCCACGAGTACATGATTCATCGCCACGGATTTCTGTGCGGCACGCCGCAGATTCAGATCGGCCTGGGCTTTCAGCAATCGCTGGGCGCGGGAATTTTCGGCGGCAGCGGATTCGTCCTGCAGCGCGTCACCGGCCAGGGCACCTTCTGGCTGGAACTCTCCGGCGAACTGGTGATGCGCGATTTGCAGCCCGGCGAGACTTTGCGCGTGCATCCCGGCCACGTCGGCGCCTTCCAGTCCAGCGTATCGTTTCAAATCACAACCGTCCCCGGGATCAAGAATCTCATCTTCGGCGGCGATGGAATTTTTCTCGCCGCACTGACTGGTCCGGGAAGAATCTGGCTGCAAACTCTGCCGATTTCCAAGCTGGCCCACGCCCTTGCCGAATTCATGCCGCATCAAGTCAGGTCGGAAACCGTGCAGGGAGGCGTTGTAGGAGGAATTGTCGGATCAATCTTCGATCAGATGAAGTAGTCGTGAACGTTAGGAATCTACTTGCCGGCTTCCTTCGAGTCAGTCTCTTTTTTTGGGTCCAATGCTTCCCTCACCGGCTCAGGCAAAGCATTCATGCGCTTAATGTAAGCGGCAATCGTCCACAATTTCTGATCAGGATCCCACTTGCCGTTGGCAAACATGCCCGCGCGGCGGATGCCGTGTTTTGCGATCCAGAAAACCTGAGCCTCGGAATACTCCGTCCCAACTTTCGGCAACTGAGGAATCGGCGGGTAGAGGGAGTCGCCCGTGGCATCTTGCGGCTTCCCCGGGGTTCCGTGGCACCCGGCGCATTCGCCGAGATAGAGTTTGCCTCCTGCAATCAGATTCTCATTCGTCGGCGCAACCGGATTGGGAACCTCCGGCGCATGCCGCCTCACCGAAGCGTGCACGGCAGTGGACATCAAGTAGCTCTCCAACTGCGATCCCGGAAGATCAGCGCGGACTTCCGCCAAACCCAGCCTGAGGTAAACGAATCCGCCGACCGCTAGAACCACCAGCGTGACCAACACTCCCAGAAAAAAGTTTTTCATGGAATCCTTTTTGCCGTTTGCTCAGAACTGAAGCTCAGGAATCTCAACCAGTTGGTAGGACGGTTTGGTTCCTATTCGGTAAGCGAGAGAACGGGTTGCTGGTTCAACCGGCTCTCAAAGAAGACTTCCACCCGCCCCAGAATTTCCACCGCGCTCTTTGACTCGTAGATCTCCTTGCGCAGCCCTGCGCCACCCGGCACGCCGTGGGTAAACCATGACGCAAACTGCTTCATCTTGCCTACCGCGTCGGGGAGTTCTTCCTCAATCAGCATCTGAAAATATGTCCGAATCATCTGGTAGCGGTCCGCCTCGCTCGGCTCGTCGTACCGCTTTCCGAGCACCGGAGTTTCCGCCCCTGCCCATGTGGGGACAGCCGCCCCCGGCTCTCCATCGGGCTGAAAGCCCGATTTCTCGCCCGCTTCCACGCTGCCAGCCCCCGCGCAATACTGCTGAATCTGCCGGAAGATCCACGGGTTCGACGGCGCCGTTCGCCCGATCATCACCGCATCGCAGCCGGTCTGCGTAACCATGGCGCAGGCGTCCACCGGCGTGCGGATGTCGCCGTTACCGATAACTGGAATCCTCACCGCGTCCTTGATCGCCGCAATCCACTCCCACCGCGCTTGTCCGCTATAGCCTTGCTCACGTGTGCGCGCATGCAGCGCGACCGCGGCCAAGCCGCACGACTCGGCCATACGCGCCAGTTCCACACAGACGATTTCGTCATCGCTCCATCCCGCGCGGAACTTCACCGTAAAAGGAATCTTCACCGCCGCCCGCACCGCTTCGAAAATCTTCCCAATCGCCGGCAAGTCGCGCAGCAACCCTGAGCCTCCGTTGCACTTCACAACTTTTTTCGCCGGACATCCCAGGTTCAAATCGACGAGATCAAAGCCCAGGCCTTCTACCATGCGTGCCGCCTCGGCCATCACGTTCGGATCGCTGCCAAAAAGCTGCGCCGAGATGGGATGCTCATCCTCGTAGAAATGCAGATACCGTTTCGCCTTCTGATCTTTCTTGCGCAGCACGCCGTCTGCCGAGGTGAATTCGGTCATGATCAGCCCACATCCGCCGAGGTTTCGGATGAAGCGGCGAAACACCGTGTCAGTCACGCCCGCCATTGGGGCGAGCACGGTGGCAGGAGAAACGGCGACCGTACCGACTGAGAGATTCGCAGGAACCGGCTTAATGGGCACTCCTTGGCGGACAAAGCCTGCCCTGAGCTTGTCGAAGGGAGTGTCCGCCCCACACGAGCCCGAGCCAGCCGAATTGTCCCAGAACTTCTTCACGGATCTATTCTACTTGGCTGGCAAAACGAAAGCCCCCGCCTGACGGCGAGGGCCGAATTTCCCAGCATTTTCTGAATCGTTACTTCTTCGCCAACTCGGGCTTCCCCGGAGCCGGAGCGTTCTTGGCATACTTGCGGCGGAACCGCTCCACCCGTCCGGCGGTATCCATCAGCTTCTGTTTGCCGGTAAAGAACGGATGGCAGGCCGAACAAATTTCAACGCTGATGTCTCCCTTGTGGGTCGAGCGCGTAACAAACGCATTGCCGCATGCGCAGTGCACGCGAATTTCGTTATAAGCGGGATGAATGGCTGCTTTCATAGGGTTCAGACCTCAATACGAATCCTTAGATTCTACCGGAGTGGCTTGGGATTCAGCAACCGCCGTTGGGCCGTCGCGGTAGCGGGTCAGTTCGGCCGTAATTTCACAGGCGTCATCCCGAAGCCCCGCGTTTTCACCAGCGGGGCGAGGGATCTCGTTCTATGCTATTCAAACTGTCCTACCGCTGCACGTTGCCTGTCGTTGCTCTTCAGAATCTAAACTGATACGACACCTTTACGAAAAACTGCCGGCTGTCGTTGATGTAACCCTTCGCCGTATACAGCCCCGCCAGCCCCGCCGGGTCCGGCATCAGCGAATGATCGAAATTCTGCAGATCGCTGTTGTAACCCACATAAATCGCGGTGCCCGGATGTACCAGATAAGTGATCAGAAAATCGGCATTGAATTGCTTTTGTGTCGGCAGGAACGTATACGGATAAAACGTGTTCCCCGGCGTGTTCGCGAGAACTGAGTTGTATTGCAGGATCAGCCGCAACGAGAGCTGCGGCGTGAACTGCCAGTTCCACTTGCTGCGCACGATGTGGTTGCTGAAGATGCCTCTTCCAATCGCAACGCCGGGCGCTTGCGCCTGCGCGGCCAGATATTCGTTCTCGGTGGCTCGCAACCGCTCGAACAGATAAGTATTCTCAATCTTCAACGGCTTAATGGGACGAATCGTCAGCGTCCCGGTGGCCGTATCCAGCCGCGACAAAAGAGACTGCGGCGGCGCGTTGCCGGCAGGCACAAAATTCACTCCGTTTCCCCAGTAGTAGCTCCCTCCTATTGTGAACTTCCGAAAATAGCTGGTCTGAAAAAACGCCCCGCTGCGGTGTTCGTGATAGTCCTGGTTCTGGCTGGCGGATAAGCCCAGAAACGCAAAATCCTGGGGCCGCAAACGCTCCCGGATTTCCTCGTAGGGAAGAACATAAATCAGAGTCTGGCCGCGTCCATCAATCTCCACATAAGGGTCGTAATACGTATCCAACCGGGTGCCGGAATGATCGAAGACGTAGCGCTGGCTCAGCGTCGGCCCCCAGGCCGTAATCCAGCCTTTTTTCGGGCGAAAGCGGTAATCCGCCTCGTGCGACAAATTGCGAATGTCCACCCGGTTCACGAATCCCGGTACCGTCACAAAACCCGGACTGACGTCCTGATAAATACCTTCGTAGGTGAAGTGCAGACCTTCGCGCTTTAGGTCGATCTTCTCCGCCGGGCCTGCATAGTAATTGCCGTTGCCCACATTACCTGAGCTGAACGGATAAAGATTCCCCTCGCAAGTCGTTTGCAGATTGTTCGTGGTCAGGCCGCGCAGGTTGCTGGAACTCACCACGGCCTGCCCTTCTAACGTCCAGTTGGCGTTGAACTTCAGCCGCGTGTCGACTCCGCCCACGCGGTTGAATTCTCCGTTGATAGGACACTCCCAGTTGGTGTAAACCGCTCCCACGCTGGACTGCTTGAAAATATCGCGGTTCACCCGCGCAATCGTGAAGTAAGAGCGCGCGCCGGAAATGATGTCCGAACAAACCGGAGACGTGGGAGGGCAGAAAGCCGGCACCGCCAATCCCGGAGCCCGGTCGTCCGTAGCCATGAGCCCAACAGAATACGGCCCTTCCTTTCCCGTCAAACGGATTCCGGCCGAGGGATCCTGGATGTTGCGCGTAAAAAATAAATCCAGGGGGGTGCGGAAGTAATCCTCGTTCTCCAGAAAGAAAGGCCGCTTCTCGGGAAAATAAACTTCGAAGCGCTGGTTCACCGTGATTTGAGGATCTTCCGATTCCACCTGGCTGAAATCGGGATTGGCGGTCACATCCACCACAAAATGGTCATGGATCACGAACTTGGCATCCATCCCCGGCTGTCCCTGCAGCGTCGCGCCGTGAAAAAACGGGTTGAACGGATCCCGCGTATCCAGGCCCCGGAACCCCCGCATTACGCCATATGGAATCAACTCAATGCTGCGCCCCGGCGAGATTCCTTCCAGCCCTCTCAGCGTCGCCGCCTGCCCCAGCCGGCCAGCAACCTTGTAGGAAATCGCCGGCCAGAACGCGTCTTCCGTTTTGCGAACGATTCCCCGATACAGAATCAGTCCCCACTCCTGTTTCTCGGTCGCGGGGAAACGCAGGCTCTTAAAAGGAATGCCCATCAGCACGACAAAACCGCGGTCCGTGACCTTGCCCTTGGAATCCCAGACCGTGTCAAACGACGTATCGAAGTTCCCGTTGACTTCATCCCGCGACGCTTCGTTGAAGATCGCATCCCATTGCACGCCAAGCGGCGTGGTCTGGAACGCATACGCCCGCCGCCGGTCATGAAAAGTATCCAGCTGAATTTCAACCTGATCGTCGTCGTAAATGTCTTCCCGCCGCGACATGCGGGCGCGTACCTTCTTCGGGTCGTCAAAACATATGAATGCTACATACAGGTTCTTCTGGTCGTAACCGAGGTAGGCTTCCGTTTCCTCTGAGACTTTCTCTCCGTCGTGCGGGTTGCGCTGCACGAACCCGGTCACCTTCGCCATCTGAGGAGCGATCTCGCCCGTCGGCTTCATGCTGAGAAAATCTTCCAGAGCTGGCGGCCGGCTCAGCCGTGGGATGGTCAGCACCGGCGGCTCAGTTGCCGGCTTCGGCGCAGGCTTCACCTCGAGATTCTTAATGGCTGGTTCCGGCAACTGGGCCGAGGGTGGGGGATTCTGGGGAGACGGTTCAGCTTTCTGTCCAGCAGGATTGGGACTTGCTTCCGGAGGAGGCGGAGGACTCTGTGGAGCCGCCTCTTGATTTTGCGCCGTTGGATCCGATTGCGGCGCGTCCTGCGCCGCTGGAGCTGAATCCCGCATTTGAACCGGTGCGGCCCATCCGCGCTCGACCGCTCCAGACAGTGCAAGCGCGCTCGCTAAGAGGCACTTCAGCACCTCATTCCCTGGGAAATCCCCAATGCGAGTTAAACGCAAAAGTGTCCTCTCGTCTCGCCGGTTACGGCGGGGAACTGAGCAAGATACACCATTTGGGGGCTACACAGAACAACAACTTGATGTTTCTAGGTTTTACGAACAGGAAGCACTCTGGGGCAGGAGGCTGAGCAAGATGACCGCTCAGGTAAATCGAGGGATCCGCAGCTAGAACAGTGAACTCTGCCTGCGGCTGGGCGTGATTTTGAAATAATCGTACGCCAGTTGCGTCGCCACGCGCCCGCGGGGGGTTCGATTCAGAAATCCAATCTGCATCAGAAAGGGTTCGTAGATCTCTTCGATCGCATCCGGCTCTTCGGCCAGCACCGCCGCAAGGGTATTCACGCCCACCGGCCCGCCCTGATATTTTTCGATAATCGTCAGCAGCAGCCGCCGGTCCACTTCATCGAACCCGTACTGATCCACTTCCAGCATCTGCAGCGCGGCCTGGGCCGTGGGTAAATCGATTTTGCCTCCGCCTCGCACCTGCGCATAATCGCGCACCCGTCGCAGCAGCCGGTTAGCAATTCTCGGTGTCCCACGTGACCGGCTGGCAATCTCGGTTGCGCCCGCATCGTCGATTTGAACCCCAAGAATCTCCGCCGAGCGCTCCACGATCACGCGCAAATCTGCAGGAGTATAAAACTCCAGCCGCAGCACGATGCCAAAGCGCGAGCGCAACGGAGCCGATATCAATCCCGCCCGCGTGGTCGCGCCCACAAAAGTGAACGGCTCCACTTCCAGCGTATGCGTGCGCGCCGACGGTCCTTGGCCAATAATGATGTCCAGCTTGTAATCTTCCAGCGCCGAATACAGCAACTCCTCCAGCACAGGCTGCAGGCGGTGAATCTCATCGATGAACAGAACCTGCTTCTCCTGCATGTTGGTGATGATCGCCGTCAGATCGCCCTTGATCTGCAGCAGCGGCGCGGCCGTAGGCTGAAAGTGCACACCCAACTCGTTGGCGATGATGTTGGCCAGCGTGGTCTTGCCCAGCCCCGGAGGCCCGTAGAGCAACACGTGATCCATGGCCTCGCCGCGCGAGCGCGCGGCCTCAATCGCGACCGCCAGATTTTCTTTGACTTTGTTTTGCCCGATGAACTCCGCCAGCCGCTGCGGCCGCAGCTTCAGCTCAAACGAAGAATCGTCTTCCACCGGCGCCGCGGAAACCAGACGCTCCGGGCTGTAATTCAAATCGGGATTGTTCCTGGCAGTAGCCACTCGCCGGATATTACCACGAGCCATGTAGGGAGACCCGCCCCAACTGTCCGGCCTGGGCGGAGCACGACCGCACGTGTGCACAGCCTTCTTACTTGGGATACCACTCCAGCAGCCGCACTTCTATCCCAGTCCCTTCCAATGCCTTCGTAAACACACTCAAATCAGACCCATGATAGTGGTAAGGGATGACAATCTTGGGATGAAAGGCTTTCACCGCGTCGGCCGCCTCGTCTGGAGGCATGGTATAAGGCAAGTTCATGCATACGAAGGCTACGTCGATGTTCTTAAGCGCGCGCATCTCCTTCACGCCTTCGGTATCGCCGGAAAAATAGAATCGCTTGCCGCCATACGTAAGCACGTACCCGTTCCCGCGTCCTCGGTCGTGAAAAAGCTTGCCGGGCGCGGGACCACGCTTCATGTTGTAGGCGGGTATTGCCTCCATCGTCCAATCCTGCCAGGTTTCTTTCTCGCCGTTGGCAATGGTCTTTGCGGTCGTGACGGTCTGCATCACAGCCGCCGGAGCGTAAATCACCGTACCCGCTTTGTTGATTTCCTCGATCGAATCCGGATCCATATGATCGCCGTGAATGTCGGTGATCAGGATGAGGTCGGCTTTGGGAAGTCCCGTCAACTTTGCCGGTTTCGCGGGATCGACGTAGATGGTCTTTCCTCCCGCTTCAATCAGAGTGCTGGCATGGTAGATCGGAGTGATCTTGACCGGTCCGGCCGAGGTGGGAAAGACTTGCGTGTCGCCGGCCACACTCATTAATGACAAAACCAAAAAGAGAAAGATAAGAGCCAGAATCGATTTCATCGTTACACCTCGCCTCAATTCGCCAGATGAGTGCCATCTGAACTGTTCTACTCTTCCTCTTCCTTCACATCCCCCCGCGCCGCCTTGGCCTTCTCAATAATCTTCTCCTGCAACGCACCCGGCACAGTATCGTAATGGTGCATTTCCATATTGAAGCTGCCGCGCCCCTGCGTCATCGAAGTTAGATCCACGCCGTAGGTCAGCATCTCGGCCATCGGCACTTCGGCTTTCACCACGGTGTTCCCGCCCTTGTTGTCCATTCCCTGGATGCGTCCCCGCCGGCTGTTCAGGTCGCCCATGATCGAGCCCGCAAAGTCGTCGGGGATCGTGATCTCAACATGCATCACTGGTTCCAGAATCGTAGGCTTGGCCTGCTCCATGGCCTTTCGGAAGGCGATTCGCCCTGCCATCTGGAACGACATATCGTTCGAATCCACATCGTGATATGACCCGTCATACAGAATCACGCGGAAATCCACCACCGGAAATCCCGCCAGGTAGCCACGGCTCGCCGCGTCCTTAATTCCTTTTTCGATCGCGGGAATATAGTTTTTGGGAATCGCCCCGCCAAAAATATCGTTGACGAATTCAAACTGCCCGCCCCGCGGCATGGGCTCCATCTTGATCTTGCAATCGCCGTACTGCCCGTGTCCTCCCGTCTGCTTCTTGTGGCGTCCCTGCACATCGGCCTTGCCGCGTATGGTTTCGCGATACGGAACTTTCGGCGCTTTCAAAACCACTTCCGTGTGATACCGCTTCTTCAACTTCGAAACGATGACTTCGATGTGCTGCTGCCCGGTGCCCGCGATCAGAAACTCCTGCGTCTGTGCGTCGCGAAAAAACCGCAGCATGGCATCTTCTTCCATCAGCTTGTGGATCCCCGGCCCCAGCTTGTCTTCGTCCGCCCGGCTCTTGGGCTCAATGGCAAACGTAATCGCCGGCTCCGGCAGCTTTACCCGCGGATATTGAATCGGCGCCGATTTGTCCCCCAGCGTGTCGCCGGTAAGCGTGTCTTTCAACTTCGCCACCGCACCAATATCCCCGGCGTGCAACTCCGTCACCGGCACCGCGGTCTTCCCCTGCATGATCGAAATGTGGGAAAGCCTCTCCGTAGAAGACCGAGAGAAATTCTGCACCGTCGATTCATTCTTAAGCACGCCGGAAAACACTTTGAAATACGATATCCTTCCTGCGAAGGCATCCGAAACCGTCTTGAAGACATACAGTGACACCGGCTCTGCGTCCGTCTCGTGCCGCTTGGGAGCATCCCCATTCCCCGACGACGCCGGCTCGCCCTGCACCCACTCATGTTCGGAAGGCGCGGGCGTGTAGTCGACAATAAAATCCATGACTCGGTCAGCCCCAACATTTCCCAGCCCTGAGCTAAAGATGACGGGAAACAATTTGTCCTCGCGAATCGCGTTATGCAGTGCGGGAATCAGGTCTTCTTCCGGAATCGTCCCCTTGTCGAAAAACTCCTCCATCAGCTTGTCATCGCCCTCGGCCACCAGTTCGACCAGTTGCTCGTGCGCCTCCTGCACCTGCGCCCGCATGTTGGCGGGGATTTCCGTTTCCTTCCCTTTGCCGTTCCCGCCCAGTTCGTACGTGTACGCCTTCATACGCACCAGGTCGACCACTCCGCTCAAGTTCTTCTCGCTGCCGATCGGCAACTCGATCGGAATCACATTTCGTCCGAAGGCATTAATCAGCGATTCCAGCACGCGCTCCGCATTGGCCCGGTCGCGGTCCATGCGGTTGACCACAATCAGGCGCGGCGTCTTGTACTCCTCGCAATCATTCCAAACTCTCTGGGTCACCACTTCCACTCCCGCCACGCCATCGACCACCACAATCGCCGCATCCACCACCGGCAGCACCATCTTGGCCTCGTGGACGAACATGTTGAACCCGGGCGTATCGATCACGTTGATCTTGGTGTTGCCCCACTCCACATAGGCCGCCGAAGCGGCAATCGACATCTTGCGCGCAATCTCTTCTTCGTCATAATCGGTCGTCGACGATCCATCGTCCACCCGCCCCAGCCGCGGCGTAGCCCCCGCCGTGTACAGCATCGCCGAGAGCAGCGTGGTTTTCCCCGCGTGCCCATGCCCCACAATCGCGACGTTACGGATGTTCTCTCCGGTATAAACTTTCACGAGTAGGCTCCTTCGCAGGCGTGCAAAACGAGAAGGCCCAGTAGAGGATCAGTGCAGTAGACAGGCCAGCCCAACATCACCCGCCAAAAGCAGGATGCTACCACGCGGCGAGCAGCCGCCTCAACCTGCCACACACCCTATCGATAAGTCGTCCGGCCGGTGTATCATCCTTACCGCATGCTAGGCAGCCGCACCAACGAGCAGTGGATCGCGCAATATGCTACCAGCCACCAGCATCCCGTGAACCGCGCCTGCCATACCCTGGGCATCCCCACCATTCTATTGTCGGTATTGCTGTTTCTTGCCAGCATCTTCTTCCATCGTCTGTGGCCGTATGCGCTCGCCCTGTTTGTCGTGGGTTGGATCTTTCAATTCATCGGTCATGCCTTCGAAGGCAAGCCTCCAGAATTCTTTCAGGATTGGCGATTTCTGTTCGTCGGTGTCCGCTGGTGGTGGGCAAAGATTCACGGCAGGGCTTGAATGAGGTTCGTATCAGGGTACGACTTCAGTCGTACCGCCCATGTGCTCAGCAATGGCGCGGCTTTAGCCGCTGCGGAGCCTTATCTGCGCTCTGCCAGGGAGTATCCCATTGTTCCCCCAACTAGCCCGCTTCACCGATCTCGGACTGCTACTCCTTCGCCTCATCGTCTCCCTGGTCTTCGCCTACAGCGGCTACACTCACCTGAAGAACCCCACCGAACGCGCCAAGGCGATTGGCATGTCCAAATCCTTCACCATCTTCCTCGGCGTGGCCGAAGTCGCCGGAGCCCTGGGTGTTGCCTTCGGCGTACTCACCCAACTCGCCGCGTTCGGCCTCATCCTCATCATGCTGGGCGCCATCCAGAAAAAAATCTTCGTCTGGCACACCGGCTTCTGGGGCGAAAAATCCTCGGGCTGGCATTACGACCTGATGTTGATCCTCATGAACCTGTTAATCGCCTTCACCAACGGCGGCGCCTACGTCCTACTGCGTTAATCTCGTTGAACTCTTTTTCTTCCCTCCCCGGGCAGAAGGAAGATCAAGATCGCGTGTGATAGTGTCCTGATCTGATCCGGGAGGTTTTGGAATAAAGCAGAGTCCTGTGGGCGCAAAAGAGAAAGAGAAAGTTACCTCCATTGGCCGTCCAGTGCCGGAGTTACCCGTCCCTGATGTCGAACGCGCTCAACAACACTACAGAGATGCACTCGGCTTTGAGATTGGGTGGCTTTATCTAGGCAAAGAGATTGGCGCCGTGTCGCGCGGTAAGGTGCCGATTTAAGGGACCAACCGCCGTTGTTACTCTTCGTCCATCCCAGTTTCTTCTTTGCGAGAGTCGGATTCAATTTGCAATTCGGGCAATTTCGCGCGACGGAGTTCGCGGTTGAGCGAGGGAATATCCGTAATCTTGAGAGCATCCCAACGCTTCATCGCGTCCAATGAATCGCGTTCGACGGCCGCGATGGCTTCGGTTTGTGCGGCCGTCGGTTCGGCATCGACTTGCCACACCTGGCCATATAACGTGGCGGCTTGTCCGTTTACTCGCGTGAGCGTAACGGCATCGGCAGGCGGTGCGGTGAAACCGGCGAGTCCTCCAAGAGTTGCGGCGAGCTTGTTCTGGAAAGCTTGCACGGCATCGCGGGTCATACCGCTGGCTTGCTGGCTCAGCCTTAGCAACGGTTCGCGAATTGATCCGGCTTGCATCGCAGCGATCGAGGTGTCACTCAATAGCGAGGCCAGACGCGTCTCGAGCTGGAATTTCTTTTCGAGAGCGGCCGGCGAAATGTGCACACGGGGATCCATCGTCACTGTGAGGCGTTGGTTATAACTTTTTCCGTTGACGGTGAGACGCGCCGTATAAGACCCGGCCAGAGCGGTAGGTCCAAGCGGATAACGAGGAGTATCGCCGGGGATTGCGGCGATGGGATATTCGTGGCGCGTGGAAACGGGCGAAGCATAGTGCAAGTCCCAAACCCAGCGGTGCATGCCGGCCTCGGCAGATAGAGAGCGGAACGGACGCAGCCAGTAGAGGGGAATTAGTTGCTTTTTCAGGTCCGCGTCGGTGACATCGGCCCGATCCGCGCTGGAAAAGCCGCGGACGGCTTGCCCCCGAGCATCGAGAATTTCCAAGGTTACCGGATTCGAGACGCTGTGCGCCAGGTAGTAGTCAATGACGGCGCCGTCGGGAGGATTTGCAGCCGCAGGCTCATCCGGTGGAAGCGGGGTGTCGGTATAGGTGTCACGCTGCACGCGGAAGGCTGGGGCGGGCGCGAACAGGTGAGCATCATCACCGGCGAAAGAACCATTTGCTTCGCGCAGCGGTGCGATGTCATCCAGAATCCAGAAGGAGCGGCCGTGTGTGGCTACAATCAGGTCGTCGTCGTGAATCCAGAGATCGCGCATGGAAGTATGCGGCAGATTCAGCTGCAGGGATTGCCAATGATCGCCGTCATCGAATGAAACCCAGACAGAATTCTCGGTACCGGCAAACAGCATGCCTTTACGGACCGTATCTTCGCGTACCGTGTCTACGGGGCCGAAGTCGGGCAGGCCAGCAGTGATCAGCTTCCAGGTCTTGCCAGCGTCGCGAGTGCGATAGATGTAGGGATGGTTGTCGTTGATGCGGAATCGGCTGACAGAAGCGTAAGCGGTGTCGTCATCGAAATGTGAGGCGCTGATCTGGGTAACCTTGCTCCAGGGCGTCAGTT
>Ga0070710_10000937_pt1 | contig 13865 bp, 10 predicted proteins | sample LARL52metaG_FD_65454 | JGI IMG/M metagenome (GOLD analysis project Ga0070710, IMG submission 65454) | Corn, switchgrass and miscanthus rhizosphere microbial communities from Kellogg Biological Station, Michigan, USA - LAR L5-2 metaG | ecosystem: Host-associated > Plants > Roots > Rhizosphere ... | reverse complement strand
AAGGAGTTCCTGTGGTCGCGCTCTCCGCTGTCCCGGGCCCGTGACATCCGCATCCCGCTGCTGATCGCCCAGGGCGCCAACGACCCGCGCGTCAAGCAGGCCGAGTCGGAGCAGATCGTGGCGGCCCTCAAGGAAGCCGGGATCGAGTACGAGTACATGCTGTTCCCCGACGAGGGCCATGGCTTCGCCAAGCCGGAAAACCGGCTGAAGTTCTACGCCGCGGCCGAGCGCTTCCTGGCCAGGTACCTGGGCGGCCGGTTCGAGGAGTAACCGCGCCGCGGGCACCGGGGCCGGGGCGGGCGCGAGCACCGGGTCGAACCGGCACCGTCCCCTGAGCAGCTCCGCCGCGGCGGGTCCGGTGGCGAACAGCAGGTCCACCACGGACAGGCCGGACCGGAACGGCTCGAACTGCTGGCGGTAGCACGGCTCGCTGAACCGCTGGGATTCGACGCCGATCCCCGCGCCCGCCACCCTGGACCAGTCGACATACCGACGCGGCGTGCCGTAGGTGCTGGTCAGGTGGATGTCACCGGCCACCGCCCGAGTGAGCTGGATGATCCGCTCGGTGTTGTCGCCGCCGTGCTCGAACCGGGTGGCGCGCTCGATCCGGACCGTCGCGCCGACGTAGTCGAGCAAGGCGCGCAGCACGCGCAGGTTGAAGTCGACCAGCAGGCCGTCGTCGCCCTGATACGCCTTCTCCAGGACCGCCATCACCTCGCGGAAGTACGGGGCGCCCCGGTAGTGCTCGGTCAGCAGCCGCAGGTGGGCGGCGCGCCAGGCCGTGCCGCCGACGAGTTCCACCGTGTGGAGCGGCTGGCGGCCCCGGCCGCGGGTCAGGACGGGCACCGATAGCCAGACCGGCCCGTCCCGGCCGGTGATCCGTTGCCGGGAGTGGAACTCGGTCCTGGTGTACTGCACGCTGTCGTAGGCGACGTAGATGTCGCTGCCCAGCACCTTGTCGAACAGCTTGGTCCAGGGCATGAAGTTCGGCTGGTGGATGCTGACGCGGGTCGCGCCGGTCCGCCCGGTTCCGCTCACCAGGCCAGCCGCAGGGCCTGAAAGGCCTCGGCCGCCCCGACCGACACCTGCCCGCCGTAGAAGGCGGCGGTGGTCTGCAATCCCTGCGGGCTGGCGTGAAACGGCGGGCGGCGGAGCTGAGAGCGGTATCGCCGCACCGCCTCGACCTTGGCGTCCACGTACCCGGAGATGTCCACGAATACGTTCGGCACGAACCACTCGTCCGGCGCGGCCCAGAAGGCCGTGGTGTTGTCGTAGGCCAGGACGTACGGCACGAGGTGCCGGGCGCCGGCCGGCGCCGGGCGGGTCGCGGCCATGCAGGCCCGGAACGTCGCGACGTGATCCTGGTTGAAGCTGCGCGCCGGGAGCAACACCATCGACGGCCGGAGTTTCTCCAGCGACAGCGCGGCACCGTACTCGATCCGCTCGATCAGCTCGCGCTGCGGCACCGTGTCGAGCCGCTCGTGCGACGCGTCGTCGCCGAACAGCACCTCGTGGCCGTCCACCTTGAGGAACTTCATCACGTCCTCGAATTCGGCCCGCCGTTCGTCGCCGGACACGAATCCCAGTCCCTGGCCGTCGGGGCCCCGCCCGTGCTGGGCGATCCCGCCGGCCGATACGACCAGGACGTAGGCCTGGCCGCCGAGCGCCTTCACCCGCGCGATCGTCCCGGCGCAGCCGAACGTCTCGTCGTCCGGGTGCGGCGTGACGACGAGCAGGCGCTGCTCACGCAGGAACGCGTCGCCTAGGCTCTCCACTGCTGTCCCCCAGGTGATGTTAGGTGCGGGCCACGCCGCTCAAGATCACCCGGCCGTGCTGGCTCGCATCGCCCGGGCTCTCGGCGGTGATCTCCATCGTGCGGAACTGTCTCGGATCCGCGGCGGTCCACATCGACACGTCCGCCGACCCGGAAGGCCCGACGCTGAACGTGCCCGCGCTGATCAGCACGGGATGCCGCGACTTGTTCCCTGACCTGGCGTACCAGCAGGCGTAGTACTGACCCGGCGCGAGCTGGCCGAGCCCCCGCACCTGGAGCCGGACCGACCAGCCGCCGGGCAGGTGCCAGGCGGTCGCCTGTCCGCTGACCGTCCCCGCCGCCGGGTGCAGCACGATCAGGACCGCGGCCCCGATTGTGCCGCCGCCGATCACCGGAGCCTCGGCCGAGGTGGTGCCGGCCAATCCGGGCAGGAAGGCGATCGCGGCGGCCAGGCCGACGGCGGCGGCAGCAGCGGCGGCGGCCGCGATGGCGTACCGGCCGGCCCGGCGCTGCCGACGGGCCGGCCGAGCGGCACCGGCCGCAGGCGCGGGTGTGCCGTTCCTGGCGGCCGGGACGCGCCGGTGGCGGGTCCCCGGCGACGGGTGGTACAGGCTGGCCAGCTCGGGCGGGGGCAGCGGACGCTGAGCGGGCGGCGCCTGCGGTCGTGGCCGGGGGGCCAGGAGGGCGGCCGGAAGCCGGGGAAGATGAACCTCCGTACGGTCGCCGGCGGCCGCCGCCAGGACGCTGTCGACGATGCGAGCGGCCAGATCCGGCGGGGGCTCGACGGTCGGCGGCAGCTGCTGGAGGACCCGGCCGACGTGGCCGAGCTCGGCCACGGCTGTCCGGCAGTCGCCGCAGCCGGCCAGATGATCCCCGAACTCCGCGGCGGCGGCGGGCTCCAGGGTCCCGAGCAGCCAGTCGGCGGCTTCGGGGTGGGCGAGATCGATCAACCCGTCAGCCGTCACCGGTACCGCGCTCTCCCGGGGCCCGCTCCCCAAGGGCGGCGCGCAGCGCCTGCATTCCGTGCAGGGTCCGGGCCGTGACCGTGTCGAGCGGTACCTCGAGCCGCTGGGCGATCTCCGGCTGGGTCAGGCCATCCTCGAGCGCCAGCCGCAGCACCTCGGCGCGAGGCGCGCTGAGCGTGCCGAAGGCCTCGCGAACGGCCAATGCGTCGAGGATCGGATCGACGCTGTCCGGCAACGGCGGCAATGACGATTCCCGGGCCGGCCTGCCCGCGCCCGCCAGCCGCGAGGCGCGGATTTCCGCGCCGACCGAACGCGCGATCCCGAACAAGAAAGCGCGAGGACTATCACTGGCGGGGTCAAAACGCCCGGCGGTCCGCCAGAGCCGCTGGAAGATCTCCTGCACCATTACCTCGGCGAGCGCTTCGTCACCGAGGATGTGAGCCCCGAAGCCGTACAAGCTCTTTTCGTAGCGGTGGCACAATTCCTGCATCGGCTCTTCGAGATTCCCGTCCGCGATCTGGGTGATCAGCCGCGCCTCCTGCGCGGCGATGCGGGCCCCGGCGTCACTGAGTGACAATGAGACCCTCCCTACCAGTTAGGACGGCGTTCCCTGCCGATTGGTTCACGTCGATGACCGGCTTTTTCTGTCCGTTCAGGTATCCGCTATAGGCCAGGAACGTCCCGGATCGCTAACCGCCGTGCCGGAAGCCGCCGCCGGGACGCTGACCGAAAAAATCGTACGCCAACGGCATTGATATAGCGAAACGGAGGAAAAAACCGAGGCCCCGGTAAGGCACGAACCTTTGCCTGGCGGCCGCGGTTTGAAATTAAGTCACCGGACGGACGCCGGGACTTCACCAACCGGCATCGCCGGTAACTAAATTCACCGCGAATTCACCCGTTCGACGCTATTAGTTTGCCGTATTGAGCACGAGGAGTCCCCGGAACAAGATGGCGGAAAGAGGACCGTCCGGAGCGGTCTGGCCGCCCGCGCGGCAACCGCCGGCGGCCGTCTTCGGGGCGGTGCCCCCGGAGCCGAGGGTGTACGCGCCGTGCCCGGTCGCGCCCGCATACGATCCCGTGCTGTCACCGGGCAGGACCCGGTAGGTGCCCGCCAGGGCCCGCGAGACGGCGCAGGTCGTCCGGTCTAGGCGCAAGGGGCCGCTGGTAGGGCCGGTAGCGTTGAGTACGACCAGGTTCCCGCGGGTGAACGTGAACGTTATGGTGCGCGGGTCGCCGATGGGCACCGCCAGGGTGCCCTCGTCGCTGAATACCCCCGATGCCTCGATCGTCACGCGGGTGGCACCGGGGGCGGCGTTCACCGCCCTGATGGTCTCGGTACCCATCCCGGCCGCCGCGGTGTGGCTGGCGATAACGGGGCCGACGGCGGCGCCGCCGCATCCGGCCAGCGTGACCAGTATGGCGAGCACGGACAGGACGTGACCGGCTTTGCTCACGTCACTCCTCCTCGCGATGGCGGCCGGCCGGGCGGGCCGTCACAGCATCTCGACGTTGGGTCCGGCCAAGCGGCCGCGCGTGTCCAGCACGAGGCGGGCCTGACGCGAGATGCGGTCCAGGTCGTATGCTGCGTGGTCCTGCAGCAGGATCACCAGGTCGGCACCTGCGATCTCGTCGTCGAGGTCGTCCGCCCGCCGGACGGGCTCTCCCTTGAGCCGCCACTCGTGCACGTAAGGATCGTGGTATGTCAGCATCGCACCGCGCTTGCGGAGCTTGCGGCCCACCGCCTGCACCGGGGACTCGCGCTGGTCGGCCACGTTCGGCTTGTAGGTGACGCCGAGCAGCAGCACGTGCGCGCCCTTCAGCGGCTTGGCGTGGCTGTTAAGCACTTCGGCCGCCCGGTCCACGGTGTACACCGGCATCCGGCTATTGATCTCCTGAGCCAATTCGACGAACCGGAACGGGTAGCCCAGGGTCCGGACCTTGTAGGACAGGTAGTTCGGGTCGATCGGGATGCAGTGACCGCCCACTCCGGGCCCGGGGTGGAAGGCCTGGAAGCCGAACGGCTTGGTGGCGGCGCACCTGATGGCGTCTCGCAGGTCCACGCCGAGCTCGTGGCAGAAGATCGCCATCTCGTTGACCAGCGCGATGTTGACGTGCCGGTAGGTATTCTCCAGCAGCTTCGTCATCTCCGCCTCACGCGCGGACCTGGCCCGGACCACCTGGTCACAGAGCTGGCCGTAAAACCGCTCCGCCGCGTCGGCGCAGGACGAGGTCTGCCCGCCGACGACCTTGGGGGTGTTGCGGATGGAGTAGTCCGGATTACCCGGATCGATCCGCTCGGGCGAGAACGCCAGCGAGAAGTCGACGCCCGCGGTCAGCCCGGAGGCCTTCTCCAGCAGCGGCCGCACCACCTCGTCGGTGGTGCCGGGATAGGTGGTGGACTCGAGCACGACGAGCATGCCGGGCCGGAGCAGCCGCCCGGTCACCTCGACCGCCCCGCGGACCGCGGACAGATCGGGCCCGCTATCGGCGGACAGCGGCGTGGGCACGCAGATCACGACGGTATCGGGATCTCCGGCCTCTTCTTCACTCGCCGTGGCGCGGAAACCCTTGCGGAGCATCTCGGCGATGTCGCCGGCCGGCACGTCGCCCACGTGCGAGCGGCCCGCGTTCAGCCCGGCCACCACCTCGGTGTTCAGGTCGTACCCGACCACCGTGAGGCCGGCGAACGCCGCCTCGCGGGCGAGCGGCAGGCCGACATAACCCAGACCGATCACCAGCAGGTCGGCCGGCACCGGGCCGGCCTGCGCGTCGCCTGGCCCCGCCGTCTCGGCCGGATGCCGGGTGGCGGCTGAGAGCGGTCCGGGCGCGTGGTCTCGGAAAACGTTCATAAATACCCCCCTGGGGTTTAACTTCGGGCAGTGCACTCTGAGGCGGCGAGCCCGTGACGCGGGCTGCCGCCCGGCCTATCCCGGCTGGCGCCGCCGGCCGCGCCCTGACGGCGCGGCCGGCGGTGCGAGCGGGCCGACGGTCAGGTCGGCGACTTGGCGTGCGGTCCTGGCCACTCAGGCATCGGGAAGCTCTGACCGGACCGGAGCTTGCCCCGGCCGGGGATCAGAAGCTTGAGGTGCGAGTGCACGTGCTTCTTGATCTTCGTGATCGAGACGAGCGGTCCCGTGGCCGTCTGAGCCGCAGCCGCCGTGACCGCAGCCGCCCTGACCGCAGCCGAACCCGAGCCGCCCGAGGCCGGGAGGACGAAGCTGTAGTCATCGGTCGTCAGCGTTCCGTTGGCGATCAGCGCCAGCCCGAAGCTCACCCCGTTGACCCCGGCGGGAACCGCGGGCGTGGTGAAAGTGGCCGTGGCCCAGGTCGAGGACGCGGCGAACCACGGGCTCGACGTCCAGTAGGCCCAGGTGCCGGAGGTCGTCCGGTAGTACAGGGCGAACTGGCTGACCGCGGTGGACTCGTACTGGACGCTGACGGTGTAGGTGTTACCCGGAACCACGGTCGGGGTGCAGTGCCCCTGATCCATGGTGGGCAACAGCTTGGCGTCACCCGAGCTGTAGTTGGTTACCGTGACATTCTGCGCGGTCGAGCCGGCCGGCGATCCGGGCGGCACGGTCGTGCTGCTCGCCCAGGCCACCGTGTTGCTGCCCCAGCCGCCGGGCTGGTAGCAGGTCGGGAACCCGGTGGTGGGGTCGGTGCTGGTCAGTCCCGGGTCGACCAGGGCGTTGACGCCCGGCGCGGCCGGGGCTGGCGGGTTGGCGAAGACGCCCGGCTTGAACGTGCCGCCGATCACCTGCTGCACGGTCTTGACCGAGACGCCCTTGGAGGCCTGGCCGGCCAGCCAGGTCGTGAACGCGTTGAAGATGGTCGGCGTGGTCGACAGGTCGGCCGGGCAGCTCGCGGTCCCGGTGGGGCTGCAGATGTGGTGGTAGGTGAGGATGACCCAGCCGCCGCCGTGTGACTGGGCCTGGGTCACCTGGTTTTCCATCTGCGCGAGCGTCACGGTCGAGTCGACCTCGTCCGGGGCCCGCAGGTAGTACGGGTCCGGCTGGTTCGTCAGCTTCTCCGCGAAGACGCAGCCGTTGCAGTCGCCCTGCGGGTCGACCACGTCGCCGAGACCTCGGGCACTGTTGTAACCGCAGGCCTTCGCGTCCGTCTCACTGGTGTCGGCGTCGGCGAACGGGTAGGCGAAGTCCGTCGGCTGGAAGCCCCAGTTGATCAGGTTCACCCGGTCGTTGCAGATCTCCCGCATCTGCTCGTCCGCGGGGAGAGTGGGCAGGTCCGGGTGCTCGATCGTGTGCCCGGCGATCTCGTTGCCGTCGGCCGCGATCTGCTGGACCTGGGCCAGAGTCAGGTAACTCGGCTGGTTGACCCAGCCCGACACGGTATAGAAGGTGCCGTGCAGGCCGAGAGACTTCATCTGGGCCTCGGCCGGCATCTGGTCGGCGTTGGAGTCGTCGAAGGTAAGCGAGACCGTCACCGGTGACGTGGCCGCCTCGGCCTTGCCTACGGGCCCCACGGCCAGTCCCGTCAGAAGCAGCAAAGCGGCGGTCAGCGCCACCGCCAGCCGCGGGCCGCGTTTGCGCCATCGGTGATCGGGTGCGGGCGCAACAGATCCTTGCACAGGTTTTCCACCCCCAGCTAAAAGGAACGAAATAAATAGCGTGATTTACGCTACCGGGCCGGGGCCGGAGAAAAAGGATGGTGGCCGCGATAGGGCGCTCAGGTCTCTAAGCGCGGGCAAATATATTTGCTCAGCCCGCCGCCGGATTCTGTTTACCTGGAGAACACCATCACGACATCATGTCCCGGGTTGGGCGATGCTGGACGCGGGTACGCGATGAGGCAAACTCTGCCGAAGCGCGGACCAGATACTGGTGTCCTCGAGGCCGTAAATCCAAACATAAACGCCGCCGATCCCGGCGCTTTCCGCCGCCTCGAACTTCGCCTGCGTACTCGGACCGTTCTCGAACCAGACCACGTGGCGGCGGCCGGATGCGTCGGTATAGGCGAACCACGGTGACTGGCTGGCGCCGTCGAAGCGCGGCTGTACCGCGTACCGTTCGGACAGCTGGAAGGCCTGCAGCCAGCTCACTGGCGTGCCCCGGCCACCCGCCCAGTCGTAGCCGTACAGCGGCACGCCAAGGATGATCTTGCCGGCCGGGATCTGGGTCTTGGCGTAGCTGAGCACGGAGCGGATCCAGCCGATCGGCGCGATCGGCCCGGGCCCGGAGCCTGCCCAGTGGTAGTCGTAGCCCATCAGCCGTACCTGGTCCGCGACCTGCCCGATGGCCTGATAATCCTGGGCGAGATTGCGCTGGTCATAGCCGCGGTTCGTGGGCTTGGCGAACAGGTCGACAGACAGTACCCTGCCCTTGGCGTGCAGGGCGTCGGCCAGCTGGGTGATGAAGGCGGTGAAGGCGCTCCTGTCGCTGGCCAGCAGGTCCTCGTAGTCGATGTCGATCCCCGCATAGCCCTGCCGCTGCACCAGGGCGACGATCGCCGCCACGTGCCGGGCCCGCACCTGCGGGTTGTGCAGGATGTCGGTGATCAAGGGCCGGTAGACCCATTGGCCCTGGACGACGTTCGCCAGCGTGGGTACCAGCGGGATCCGGTCGGCCCGCAGCCGCGCGAGCTGCGCGTTGACCATGCTGGCCTGCGCCGGAGCGTACTGGGGGACAATCCGGCCGGTGCGGTCGAGCCCGTACATCCAGGGCGACATCTCGCTGAACGTACGCGGGTTCGACAGCACGGAAGCCGTGCCGTAGCCGATGTTCCAGTAGGGCACCGAGGCCACGATGAGGCTCTGGCTGAGCGGACGCAGATAGACCACTCCCCCGATCGCGGTGCCGAGCAGCGCGGCGGCCAGCGCGATCCCGTAGGGCAGCCGCCGCCGTCGCCTCCTGGCTCCGCGGTACGGGAACGCGGCCTGGATGGCCCGCCTGCTCGTCGCGGGCACGCGGGCTTCACTGCCGGTCCGGCCAGCCGTCACGCGATCGCCCGGACGATTCCGCCAGGCGTCTGGCAGGTGAACACATGCCGAATAACGGTGTGACTAAATTTAACGCAAGGCTGAATTCCCGTGCATTCACGGCCCTGCCATAGCACGTTGATCGCGGCCCGGAAGATCAAATAACCGTCACCTCATCGCCGAACACGGGCCATCCAGAGCACGATTTGGACTTTGCTGCCGCAAAAAGGCCAGCGCCCATGCGCAAACCCCCTCCGAGGGTACCATTACCATGGCCTTCGATCCGGCCGGATATTGCCGTTCAATCAGTCTCAAGCGCGGGCGGCGCACCGCGATTACCAGAACCCGCGCAGCCGGGGGCGAGGAGACAGAATGCCTACCAGGCGGGCAGTAACGATTTCCGTGCTCAGCGCGGCAATGCTCTTTCCGGCCGGCTGTTCCGGGGCGGCTGTGCCCGACGTGGGCGCGCCGCCGGCCAGCGCACGGCCGCCGGCCAGCGCACGGCCATCGGTAAGCGCAGGGCCGTCGGGGAGTCTCGGATCGCCGGTGACCGGCACGCTAGTTCCCCCCTCCACCCGAGGGCCGGCGGTGCGGGCCCGGCCGCACGGGAGGCGCTATCCCCTGCATACCGGGATTGTCGCGACGACCTTCTGGGTCGGGGAGATCTTCGATCCGCACTCGCCCAACGGCAGTCAGGTGATCTCCACCTACGACGTGCACTGGCTGCGTCACTACGGTGGCTGTGACGGGGTGGTGACCGGCGGCCGATGCCAGACCCAGCGACGGGTGGCGGCCAACGGTTTCTTCCCGACCCTGATGACCCCGCGGGAGAACCCCTTCTACCTGGACCTGCCCTTCGACGACGTGAACGACGCGGCCGCCTTCTCGCAGCGGGCCCGGTTCATCCCGTGGGCGCACGACCGCGGCTACGCCGGGCACGCACACGACCCGGCGTTCAGCTATATGAAGAACCGCTGGGTCAAGCTGACCCGGGGTGGGCGCACCTGCTACGGCCAGATCGAGGACGCGGGGCCCGGAGTCTACGACGACTACCGGTACGTCTTCGGGGCCGGCGACCCCCGGCCCGCCAGCAGGCTTTACAACCGGGCCGGCCTGGACGTCTCGCCCGCGCTGACCGGCTGCCTGGGGTTCAGCGAGCTCAACGGGGACGACAACCGGGTGGACTGGCAGTTCGTGGACGCGGCCGAGGTACCGACCGGTCCGTGGACGCGGCTCGTGACGACCCAGGGCGTCTCGGAGTGAGGTAGGCACCTACGATCTCGCCCGCCGGCGCGCCCAGCCCCGCTGGCCCAGACCCGAGCCGGTGTGGGTCTCGGCCAGCTGCGGCTTGGCCAGCTGAGCCGCCAGCAGCAACCCGAGCTTGAACCGGGCGCCGCTGTGCCCGGCCTCGGCGGCCCTGGTGTACCAGGCGCGGGCCTCGTCCAGGTCCGGCGGGTCCATCCGCTCGGCGAGCAGCACCCCGAGGTCGTACTGGGCCTCGATGCGCCCGGCCTCGGCGGCCCTGGTGTACCAGGTACGAGCCTCCTCGAGCTCCGGCGGGTTATGCAGGTCGGCGAGCAGCCGCGCGAGCCCGTACTGGGATTCGGTGTGCCCGGCCTCGGCCGCCTGGGTCCACCAGGTGCGGGCCTCGGCCAGCTCGGGCGGGTCCATCGCCGTGGCCAGCAAGCGCCCGAGGCCGTACTGGGCGCGGATGTCCCCGGCCGCAGCGGCCTTGGCGTACCAGGTACGGGCCTCGGCCGGCTCCGGCGGGTCCAGCAGGTCGGCGAGCAGCACCCCCAGGTTGTTCTGCGCCTCGGTGTGGCCGCCCTCGGCGGCCCTGGTCCACCACATGCCTGCCTCGGCCAGCTCCGGCGGATCCAGCTCGGTCGCCAGCAGCACCCCCAGGTTGAACTGCGCCTCGGTGTGGCCGGCCTCGGCGGCCCTGGTCCACCACAGCCGCGCCCCGGCCAGTTCCGGCGGATCCAGCTCGGTCGCCAGCAGCACCCCCAGGTCGTTCTGCGATTCGGTGTGGCCGGCCTCGGCGGCCCTGGTCCACCAGAGCTGCGCCTTGGCCAGGTCGGGCGGGTTCACGGTGAGGGCGAAAAGCCGTCCGAGGCGGGCCTGGGCCTCGACGTCCCCCGCTTCCGCCGCCACGGTGGACGTGCGGGCATCGGTCAGCTCCGGTTCGGCCGGGCGCTCCCGCAGCCGGCCGACCGGGTGGATGGTGGCCCCGCCGGTGGGATCGCGCCGGGCCGGGCTCACCCACCGGCCGTTCGACTTTTCCCGCCAGGCGCGCGGCAGCGTGTAGACCGCGATCGCCGCGTCGATCGTCCGCATGAAGACGAAGAACAGGCCGTAGAGGAGATACCGCGGCCGCCGCTCGACCGCCGCCACGACCACGGTCAGCAGCAGGTCGGGCAGCAGCACCCCGAGGCCGATGGTCCGCAGGCTGGTGTGACCCGCCACCGCGGCATGGACCGTCGACGCCGGCGCCCAGTGCAGCACCACGGGGAAGAGGTCGGGCACGGCCAGGATGACCACGATCACCGGCAGGATCAGGAAGGTCAGGCTGGCCGTCAGCAACTCCAGCAGGAGCAGGCCGACCATCGCCGACAACAAGTCCGGGTGCAGCCGGTGACGGCGTACCGTCTGCCAGAGCCCGAGCGCCCAGCGTTTGGTCTGCTTGATGTAGTCGTGGACGGTATCCGGGTCCTGGGTGACGGCGATGGCGCCGACGGTGAATCCCACCCGGCCCAGCCGCTTCCTGTAGACCTCGAACGTCATGTTGAAGTCTTCGATGACCAGGCCGAGCGGGTTGATCGTGATCCTCGGGAGCACGGTGGTCCGGTACAGGCTGGCGAAGCCGGGCACGATGTGGGTGGCGTTGGTACGCCGCCAGGTCTGCCCGTATTTCAGCAGCCGTTGCGTCAGCGCGTAGATACGGCTCCGGTGCGCCGTCACCAGCCGCCCCAGGAACGACAGGCCGGGAGTGTGCCAGTTGCTGTGCGCGCAGCCGGCCACTGCGACGACGTCGGGATCGTCGAACAGCGGCAGCGCCGCCTGGAAGTAGCCGGGATCGAGCCTGGTGTCGGCGTCCAGCAGCATCACCGCGCTGAACCGCTCGACGAGCCCGAAGGTGCGGATGCCCTCCTCGAGCGCGCCGGCCTTGCCGACGTTGGAGGCCGTCTCGATGACGTTGACGCCATGGCCGAGGGCGAGCTCGACCGTGCTGTCGGTGGACGCGTCCGATACGACGTGCACGTTCCGCGCGGGTACGAGCGCGGTGATGGCGGCGAGAGAGTCCTCGATGACCACTTCCTCGTTGTGGGCCGCCATGAGCACCGCGACGTCGGCGATGGTGAGGATCCTGCCTCCGCCCGAGGCAAGGGTCGAGCCGGCCAGGCCGCCGTTGGAGGCCGCCTGGATGAGCCGGTCAGCGCGGAGCGCCCGGTGCGCGGCCGAGCCCGCGTTCCGCGGCACGCGCCGGAATCTGTCCAGCGCGTTGTCCACGACACGGAGGAAGCCGACCGTTCCCCAGATGGTGAAGTTGACGCCGAACACGAGCGCGAACATCAGCCAGGACGGAATCACGAGCACTCCCCCCGCGGCCCGTGCTCTCGCCCGGCACCGGGCGAGAGCACGTCATTCGGTTGCCGTAGCAGGTTCACCCAGCCTCACCCGAACATGACCGACACCCGGGGGCTGGCTGCCAGCTGCTGCGCCGCGACATCCTGGATGATGTCGGCCAGCGACCGGCTGGGGCGGAACCCGATCAGCTGCCGGGCCCGGGTGCAGTCCGGCACGCGCCGCTGCATGTCCTCGAACCCCGCTCCGTAGGCGGACTCGTAGGGCACGTAGGTGATGGAGCTCGACGATCCGGTGACCGCCCGCACGCGCTCGGCCAGCTGCGTGATCGACACCTGCTCCGTGCCGCCGAGGTTGAACACCCGGCCGTACGCCCGCGGGTCCGCCATCAGCGCCTGCAGGGCCGGCACCACGTCGTGTACGTGGCAGAAGCAGCGCACCTGATCGCCGGTCCCGAACACGGTAAGTGGCTGGCCGGCCAGCGCCTGCCCGACGAACCGCGGGATCACCATGCCGTAGCGGCCGCTCTGGCGCGGGCCCACCGTGTTGAACAGCCGGACGATGACCGTCTGCAGGCCGTGCTCGACCGCGTAGAGGTAGGCGAGGGTCTCGTCGATCGCCTTGGCCTCGGCATACGACCAGCGGTTCTTCAGCGGAGAGCCAATGTGGCGGTCGTCGTCCTCTTGCAGCCCGATCTTGGTGTTCTTGCCGTACACCTCGCTGGTCGAGGCGACGAGAACGCGCGCGCCATGCCGGAGCGCGCTCTCGACGATGTTCTCCGTCCCGTGCAGGTTGGTACGCAGGCTGTCCAGCGTCTTGTCGAGGATGGTGAAGGTCCCCACCGCCGCGGCGAGATGGTAGACGGTGCCGACCCGGCCGACGAGCTCGTCCACCAAGGACCCGTCCAGGATCGAGCCCTTGACGAGCTGAACCGACGGATGATCCAGTACCGCGGCGAGGTTCTGCTCGCTGCCGGTGCTCAGGTCGTCGAGGATGATGACATCCTCGCCGCTGCCGAGCAGGCTCTCGGTCAGATGGGAGCCGATGAAACCGGCGCCGCCGGTGACAAGCGTTGTCATTTTCTTTGCCTCCAGGGTGGTCAGATCCGGCGGGTATCGGCGGATGGACGAGCGATTCCGGGCAGGATCAGGGCGCTGACAGCCGTTTCTGAGGCGAGGCCGCGGCCGGTCCGCGGGCCTGGCGGGCCCGGGAAAGGCGGCAGGTGCCCATCATGCGAAAGCGCGGCGGCGGCGCCGGATACGGCCAGACCCACCCCGCTTGCGGAGTAATACACCAAGTACCCCCACTCCGCTTCCTCCGGAGCGCGGGCATGCGAAGTAACCACCCCATTGAGGCCACGCCTGTCCGGCGTACCCCGTTTTACGGCGCACTTAATAAAACCGCCGACCTGAAGATGGCAGCTCCCCTGAGCCCGTGCCATGAAGAAAGCGAACTTGATCTTTGGTTCGCGTTTTTCGTTATCTCAAAATAAAAAGATGTCATGTACAGCTAGTTAACGATGAAGGTCACATCCTCTCGCTAAAGATCCTTACAAGACATTTTCGGCCGATAATCACGCTACCTGCCGATGACGATTTACCCG
>Ga0070710_10000936_pt1 | contig 13867 bp, 9 predicted proteins | sample LARL52metaG_FD_65454 | JGI IMG/M metagenome (GOLD analysis project Ga0070710, IMG submission 65454) | Corn, switchgrass and miscanthus rhizosphere microbial communities from Kellogg Biological Station, Michigan, USA - LAR L5-2 metaG | ecosystem: Host-associated > Plants > Roots > Rhizosphere ... | reverse complement strand
CTACTTCACCGGACGACGTTCGGCACAGGCCGAAGACGGTCGACGACAGTTCGACGCACAGTTCTCCACGAACGATTCCGCACAGGAGTGTGGCTCGTGACGCGATCGGGCTACGTCCTTCGGCACACCACTCGACCACTCGATGAGCTGCCCACCGATGTCCTTTCAATCCCCCCGATGAAATGCGTCGCCTCGGTTATTGGGTGGTGGATCAGGTGATTGAGCATTTTGAACACGGCGGCGACGGGCCGGCTGTACTGGTGGGCGACCCCGAGGATCTCGCTGCCGCGCTCGGGGGTCCTCTGCCCGACGCACCTGGCGATCCGTTGCGGGCCATGCGGACGCTCGTGGGCGTCGCGCTGAAGCACCAGCAGCACGGGGACCATCCTCGCTACTTTGCGCGGGTCCCTGGACCCTCGTCGTATGCGGGCGTCCTCGGGGAGTGGCTCGGCACCGGCCACCAGACCATCGCAGCGTCGTGGGCCGGCGGATCCGGGCCCGCCACTGTGGAAATGGTGGTCTGCCAATGGCTGGCCTCGTTGCTCGGTCTGCCCGACACGACGGAGGGCGTGCTGCTCTCCGGCGGGTCGATGGCCAACATCACCGGGCTTGTCGCGGTGCGCAACGTGTTCGGCGCCGGGGTGGTCTACCTGTCGGACCAAACGCACTCCTCCATCGCGCGTGGCCTGCGTTCCATCGGCCAGGCCGACGACGAACTGCGAATATTGGCGACCGACAACAGCATGCGGCTGCCGGTGGACACTTTGCGCCAAGCCATCGTCGACGATCGGCGCAGCGGCAGGCACCCGCTGATGGTTGTAGCGACGGCGGGAACGACCAACACCGGTACCGTGGACGACCTTCCCCGGATCGCCGAGTTATGCCGGCAGGAAGGCCTGTGGCTTCACATCGACGCAGCCTACGGTGGCCCAGCGGCCCTGTTTGAGCCTGGCCGCCACACCCTCTCGGGCATCGAGCACGCCGATTCCCTCGTCCTCGACCCGCACAAGTGGCTCTTTCAACCATATGACGTTGGATGCCTGCTGGTCCGTCGCAGCGGGATACTCGAACAGGCCTACGCGATGAATCCGGAGTATCTCTTGGACGTCAAGGCGCGGCCCGGCGAAGTTGACTTGCGGAATCGAAGCCTGGAACTGACCCGCCGATCGCGCGCCCTCAAACTCTGGATGACGTTCCGCACCTACGGCGCGGAGCGTTTGGGTCAAGCTGTCGAGCGCGGCATTGCGCTGGCCGAACGCGCTGAACAATTGCTGCGTGAAGACGCGATGTGGGAGGTGCTGACGCCAGCGCAGCTCGGAGTTGTGACCTGGGCCGCCGTCGGGGCAGCCGACCAACAACACCGCGCCGCCGCGGCAGCCCTGACGAACGGCGGCTACGCGTCCGTGACGACCACCTCGATTCGCGGCAGATCCGTCCTGCGGTTGTGCACGCTCAACCCGCGGACGACCGAGGACGACATCCGGGGGACGCTGCGCCGACTGGCCGATTACATCCGGCACGCCAACACCGGCCCTACCCTGGTGCAACCCGACCCGCCCGAGATCAGGGGGTCATCATGAGTAACGACACGACCAGGTCGATCGGCGCAGCCAAGGAAGCGACGGTTGTCATCATCGGCGGCGGGGTCATGGGCACCAGTACCGCATACCACCTCGCCCTCGCCGGCATCCGCGACATCGTGTTGCTGGAGGCCAACGAGCTCGCTTCAGGTTCATCGGGCAAGCCCCTCGGTGGCGTCCGGGCACAATTCTCCGATCCGGCCAACATCGAACTCGGTGCGCGCAGCCTGATCGCGTTCCACCGCTTCAACGACGACTTCGGGGTGGATATCGGCTATCAGCAGGTCGGCTATCTGTTCCTCATCCGTGACGACGCCGACGTGGCCCGGTACCAGGCCAGCATCGAGCTGCAGAACTCCCTCGGCGTGGACAGCCGCATGATCAGCAGCGCGGCAGCCGCCGAGCTGTCGCCTTACGTCGACGCCAGCACAGTTGTCGCCGCGGCGTGGTCACCGACCGACGGCTTCGCACGGCCGAGCGTGGTGGTCAACACCTACGCCGCGGCCGCCGCCCCGCTCGGCGCCGAGATCTGCACAGCATCCCCGGTCGTCGGAATCGAGCAGGCGGGGGGCGACCGAGTCGCCGTGCGCACCCGAGACGGACGTGTCTACACCACGCCGACCGTCATCTGCACGTGTGGCGCTTGGTCGAAGCAGATCGGTGCGATGGTCGACGTGGACCTGCCGATCGAACCCCTCCGTCGCCAGATTGCCTTCACCACACCGCTTTACCCGCGGCCACCGCGCGTACCGTTCACCATCGACTACAGCACCACCGCCTACTTCCACTGCAGCGATGACGGCTCTGGGCTCCTGATCGGGATCGCCGCCAAGGAGCAGGCGGTTGGATTCGACACGGCGGTGACCACCGACTGGCATGACCAGCTCCGCGCGGCGTTGGCGCAGTTCGCGCCGTCGTTGACCGGCGTGCAGTTCGCCTCCGGCTGGGCCGGACTGTACGAGATGACGCCGGACTGCAACGCCCTCATCGGAGAAGCGGATACCAGCGGATTCCGCTTCCTGTACGCGGCCGGATTTTCCGGGCACGGGTTCCTGCAAGGACCCGCGGTGGGAGAGGCGGTCCGCCACCTGTACCTGGGCACCAAGCCCGCCGTCGACGTATCCGGATTCGATGTCAAACGGTTCCTCGGGAAATACCGACGCACCGAACTCAACATCATCTGACGAACACTCCGGCTACGCACTACCGAGAGGAAGACTCACCATGACGACCGCTCAAGCCGGTATCCCCACGACTCCCACCACCGAGGAACTCGTCGACCGCGCGCGGGCAGCCCTTCAGCGTTGCGGGGTGGACCCGCACATGGCCTACCTGACCTGGCGCAGCGTACCGGCACCCGTGCGGGGCGGGTTGATCAAGCGCCTCGGTGAGCTTCTCACCGAGCACAAGGCAGATCGTGCCGACCTCATCACTGTGGAAGTGGGCAAGATCCGCTCCGAAGCTCTGGGCGAGGTCCAGGAGATGATCGACATCTGCGACTTTGCCGTCGGCCTATCCCGCCAGCTCGACGGTCGCACCATGCCCTCCGAACGGCCAGGACACCGGCTCATGGAGACGTGGCACCCGCTCGGCGTCGTCGGGGTGATTTCCGCGTTCAACTTTCCGGCCGCGGTGTGGTCCTGGAACGCCGCCCTGGCGCTCGTCTGCGGCGACACGGTGGTGTGGAAGCCGTCCGAGAAGACAGCCCTCGTCGCCGTCGCGACGACTGCACTCGCCGCTCGTGCCGCCCGTAATGTCGGCGCACCGGAGAACCTCAACGTTCTCGTGCTCACCGACGCCGCCGGCGCGCAACCCCTAGTCGACAGTCCGCTCGTTCCGCTGATCAGTGCGACCGGTTCCGAACGGATGGGGGCAGCCATCGGACCGCGGGTCGCCGCGCGCTTTGGCCGCAGCATTTTGGAGCTCGGCGGCAACAACGCGGCGGTGGTTACGCCGTCAGCGGACCTCGATTTGGCGGTGCGCGGCATCGTCTTCGCCGCCGCAGGGACCGCCGGGCAACGATGCACAACCATGCGTCGTCTCATCGTGCATGAGTCCATCGCCGACCAGTTGGCATCCGTGTACCGCGGACTGGCGGTAGGAAACCCCTTCGAGGAATCCGCCCTGGTCGGGCCGCTGATCGACGAGCAATCGTTCTCCGCGATGCAGTCCGCCCTGACACAAGCCGCCGCCGACGGTGGCACCGTGGTCGTGGGCGGCGAGCGAGTCGAAACATCCTCGGGCAACGGCTATCACGTGCGCCCGGCGGTGGTCCGCATGCCGGCACAGAGCGAGGTGGTGCGCCGTGAGACGTTCGCCCCGATCCTCTACGTCCTCACCTACTCGACATTCGACGAGGCGCTCGCACTCCACAATTCCGTGCCACAGGGACTCTCATCCAGCATCTTCACCGCCGACCAGCGCGAGGCAGAGCGATTCCTGGCCGCCGAAGGCTCCGGCTGCGGCATCGTCAACGTCAACATCGGCACCTCCGGAGCGGAAATCGGCGGCGCGTTCGGCGGCGAGAAATCCACCGGCGGCGGCCGCGAGTCCGGCTCGGATGCTTGGCGCGGTTACATGCGGCGAGCCACCAACACCATCAACTACTCCACCGAACTGCCTCTTGCCCAGGGCGTCGCATTCGCATGACAAGGGACGATGCCGAACGGCGTAGCCGGGTCACCTGACGGAAACCCTTGCGCCGGTGCAGATATCGCGTGGTGGTATGGCGTTGAGCGACGACACGAATCCGTGTCATTTCGGCTGGCGGGTCCGGTCAGCTGGGCCATCATGTAGCGAGCCGCGTTGTCGACCTTGATTCGCCATGCCGATACGGCGCCTTCTACGTCGCACGTGCGTATTGCACCGAGGATGCGCTTCGCGTCCTCGACGATCTCGTCGATGGGGTACTGGTACGTCAGTCCCATCAGCGTCACGCACCTCGGGTCCTCCCTGCACGGCGGGCCCGCGGGTCGTCGGCCATCAGAGGACAGCCATCAGAGGACAGAATGAGCATTATGCACAGAGACAGTGAGCACCCGAGGAGGCTTCGCGTCTCCTCGCTAGCAGCGGTAGCCAACCCGTCGTACACGCGGATCGATACGTGGAACCTGCTCGACGACGCGTGCCATCACCTCGCCACGATGCAGCGCGCGGGGCTGGACCCAGGACCGAAAGTCGCTCGGGTGAAGCGGCTGCTGGATCGTCTGGCCGCCTACGAGCGGTATTGGCTGTATCCGGGCGCGGCGAATCTGGAGGCGTTCCGCGGCTACCTCGCCGATCTCGCAACGGAGCGGCTCACCGACGAAGTGGCGCTGGCGGTGCGCCTGCTCTCCGAGTACGGCGACCGCGCCGCACTCTTCGACACGGCGTTACCGCTGGCCGACCAGGAGCTTGTGGCGCGGGCTAAGCAGCAGCAGTTCTACAGCGTGTTGCTGGCCGATGATTCCCCGGCCGCGGCTCCCGAAAGCCTGGCGGAGAGCCTGCGGGCGCTGCGCACACCGTCCGATGACGTGCAGTTTGAACTCCTCGTCGTCTCCAGCGTCGAGGACGCGATCACCGCGGTCGCGCTCAACGGCGAAATCCAGGCCGCCATCATCAACCACGACCTACCGCTGCGTTCGCGCGATCGTCTTCCGCTGATGACGACGCTGCTGGGCACGAAGAGCATGCCGGTCGCGACGGCGGACCTCACACACGACTGGCTCGAATGCGGCGTGTGGATCAGGGAGCTGCGCCCGCACATCGACCTGTATCTGCTCACCGACGAATCGATCGCTGCGCCGATCGAGGAGGGCGCGGACATCTACGACCGCACCTTCTACCGGCTCAACGACGCCACCGACCTGTACAGCACGTTGCTGGGCGGTATCCGCAATCGGTTCGCCACCCCGTTCTTCGACGCGTTGCGCGCCTATGCCGCGGCGCCGGTCGGGCAGTTCCACGCCCTGCCCGTGGCACGCGGTGCAAGCATCTTCAACTCGAAATCACTGCAGGACATGGGCGAGTTCTACGGCCGCAACATCTTCATGGCCGAGACCTCATCGACCTCGGGTGGGCTGGACTCGCTGCTCGACCCGCACGGCACGCTGCGCCACGCGATGGACAAGGCGGCCAAGACCTGGTGTGCCGAGCAGACGTATTTCGTCACCAACGGCACCTCAACGGCCAACAAGATTGTTGTGCAGTCGCTGGTGCGCCCGGGTGACATCGTGCTGATCGACCGCAACTGCCACAAGTCGCACCACTACGGCCTGGTTCTGGCCGGAGCCAGCCCGCTGTACCTGGACGCCTACCCGCTGGAGCCGTTCGCGATCTACGGCGCGGTGTCGCTGCGCACCATCAAGAAGGCGCTGCTCGACCTCGAGGCGGCCGGGCATCTGGACCGGGTGCGCATGCTGCTGTTGACCAACTGCACCTTCGATGGGGTTGTCTACAACCCGCGCCGGGTGATGGAAGAAGTCCTGGCGATCAAGCCCGACATCTGCTTCCTGTGGGACGAGGCGTGGTACGCGTTCGCCACCGCGGTGCCCTGGTCGCGGCAGCGCACCGCCATGATCGCCGCCGACGGGCTCGAGACCATGATGGCCTCCGCCGGATACGCCCAGGAGTACCGCCGCTGGCGCGAGTCGATGCGCGGCGTGGACCGCTCGCAGTGGGTCGACCACCGGCTGCTACCCGACCCCGAGCAGGCCCGGGTGCGGGTCTATTCGACCCACTCCACGCATAAGTCGCTCTCGGCGCTGCGGCAGGCGTCAATGATTCACATCCGCGACCAGGACTTCAACACCCGCAGCCGCGACGCGTTCGGCGAGGCATTCTTGACCCACACCTCGACCTCGCCGAACCAGCAGCTACTGGCGTCGCTGGATCTGGCCCGCCGCCAGGTCGACATCGAGGGCTTCCAGCTGGTCCGCTACGCCTACAACATGGCGCTGGTGTTCCGGCACCGGATCCGCATCGACCCGCTAATCAGCAAGTGGTTCCGGATCCTCGACGAAGCCGACTTGGTCCCCGACCAGTACCGGGCGTCCGGGGTCCGCAGCTACCGCCAGGTCAGTCAGGGCGCCCTGGAGGGCTGGAACGAGGCCTGGAGATCCGACGAGTTCGTGCTCGACCCCACGCGCATCACGCTGTTCATCGGCAAGACCGGGATGAATGGATACGACTTCCGCGAAAAGATCCTCATGGACCGGTTCGGCATCCAGATCAACAAGACCTCGATCAACAGTGTGCTGCTGATCATCACGATCGGCGTCACCTGGTCAAGCATCCACTATCTGCTCGACGCACTGCGCCGCGTCGCCGGCGACTTCGAGCGAAACCTGCGCACCGCCAGCCAGGCCAGCCGCGCCCTTCAGAAGCGCCGGGTCGAGGAAATCACCACCGACCTGCCGCCATTACCGGATTTCAGCGCGTTCGACGCCGCGTTCCGCCCCGATGGCGCGAGTCCGTTCGGCGACATGCGGTCGGCGTTCTACGCCGGTTATGAGGATTCCGACCGCGAGTACGTCCTGCTCGGCGAAGCAGCACGACGCATCGCCGAGGGCAAGACCCTGGTGTCGACCACCTTCGTGGTGCCCTACCCGCCGGGATTCCCGGTGCTGGTACCCGGTCAGATGATCTCCAAGGAAATCCTCTACTTCCTGGCCCAGCTCGACGTCAAGGAAATCCACGGCTACAACCCCGATTTGGGGCTATCGGTCTTCACCGAAGCGGCCATCGCCCGCCTCACGGCCACCCACGGCAAAGCCGATGCCCATGCGCCGCCTGGAACACAGGCCAGCATCACGCTGACCGATTAACGCCCACGACGCTGGTTTGCGTGGCGGTTTCGTGGCGACTGGTATCACGGGCGACAACATCGGGTCGGAGCGTGCAGCGACGGGCGAACACCCGGCGACGGATTGGTCACGTGGTTGAAGCGTTCGACGGTTTTTTGTCCGGTGTCTTAGCCTTCTGAGAGCCGCCGCCGACGGCGTTGGCGCGTTGACCGAGCGCCAACTGCAGTTCGAGCAGTATCCGGTCCGCGGTGTTGCTCAGTTCGATGCCCAGGATCTCCTCCACCCTGCGCAGCCGGTAGCGCAGCGTGTTCGGGTGCACGTTCAACGATTTGGCGGCGCCGCGGACATCGCCGTATTCGGCCAGGTAGGCGTGGACGCTAGCACGCAGAGAAGAGTTGTGTCGGCGGTCGTAGTCCCGTAGTGCCTCCAGGCGAGGGTCGTGCAGTTCGGGGTGCTCGGCGATGAGATCGACGATCTCGCCAAGCAGCACTGGGGTCAGTGACTCGGCGAGCGTGGTGACGCGCCCTTGCGGGAAGGTCGCGGCGGTGCCGTCGAGAACCCGGTCGACTTCGGTGCGCGCCGCGGCGACCTGAGACAGATCCGGGACGGGGATAGCGATCGCGGCGCGCAGCAGCATTGCGCGTCTCGTCTCGAACTGGTCGACCAGTTGGCGCGCCCAGGCGGTGACGCTGCGCGCGGAGGTGTACCGCGGGAGCAGCACGTAGGCCCGGTCGCCGATGATCGTCACCACGGAGTCGCGGCGAAACGAGCTCGCGTGCAATCGCAGCAGGGTGCCGATGGCCGCGAACTCGCGCGCCGCGGAGGCCTCGGTGAGTGGTGCGGCGAAACCGATCACGGCGGCGGGCCCGGCGACCGACAGATTCAGTGCGCTGGCCAGCGTGGGGACGTCGACACCGCCGCCGCGCGCTCCGAACAGTCGTTGGATGAGCAGTCCCTCCGTGGTGGGGGCGTTGAGGTTGCGGGAGATGATGCGGGCGGCCACCGCAGAGGCGCCGCGCAGCACCTCAGCGGCATCGGGGGCGAACGGCGTGGCCCCCTGCTGCACCCAGATTGAGCCGAGGAGCCTCGGCACCGACGACGAATCCGCCCCCGACTGTCTGATGCCGACCACCAGCCGTCGTTTGGTGCCCAGCTCCTGATGGGCGGGCACGTCGATGACCTCATCGGTCCCGCGCAGCCGGTCGAATACACCCCACTGCTGCAGAACACGCAGGTAGTCGCGGGGTCCTTCGCGGCCCAGGATCGACAGCGTGCGCAGTTCGTCGGCGGACTCGTCAGAGGCCGAATAGGCCAGCACCTTCGATTGCGCATCCTCGATCGAGACCATGCCGCCGGCGTTTTGCGCGGTGATCTGGGCCAGGTCGAACAGGTCGGTATCGGTGGCCAGCAGATCGGCGTCATCGACCGCCGCCACCGGGCTGTGCCGTGCCCGGGCGAGCATGCGCTGCACCAACGGGAACAGATGATCCCACCGCGCCTGAGGGTGCACGGCCACCAGCGCCACCGCGGCGTGGCGCGCGGCCACGCGGACGGCGGCCGAGTCCGCGGACTTCGACATCACGGCGATGGGCCGTTGTTCGGGGCTGCGGCGGGCCACCTGCGCCAACCACCCGGCTGCATCGCTGCCGGTGACCCCGACGTGGAGGTACAGGTCCGGCACCGGCGAGGGCGCGTCGTTCTCGATCGCCAGGTCGGCGTTGTCGACCAGGACGACTGAGGAGATGACAACGCTGTCGCCGGCCGGCGCTTCCAGGAGCCCGATGACGGCGGTATCCAGCGCGGTGATCAGCTCACGCAGCGTGATCGGCTCGCCCGGACCGCCGATGGTCGCGGACTGCTGCGGTCGGCGGTGAGAGACACTCGACAAGCGACCATCTCCCCTCCGCAACACCGTGGCGCAACTTAGCCAACTGTACAACTTTCCGGCCTGTACTTCGTTCAATTGACCGATGGCCGGGAGGGTTCTGAAGTGTTGACTACTGGCTATTCCGTATACGGCGCAACTGGTCGCCGCCACATCGCCAAGGAGGTCTTATGGACGCGGTCACGATCACTCCAACCCCGGTCAACGAGCCGGTGGGGTCATTTGCGCCGGGAAGCCCCGAGCGAGCTCGGCTGCAGGCCAAACTCACCGAGCTCGGCTCGACACCCACCGAGATCCATCACGTCATCGGCGGCCAGCACCGCCGCAGCAGCGGCCGGCCCGTCAACGTGGTCCAGCCGCACCGTCATGCCGCGGTGCTGGGCACCTTCACCAACGCCGACGCCGACGATATCCGTGACGCGGTCACCGCCGCCGACAAGGCTGCTCCGCAGTGGCGGGCACTGCCGTTCGATGAGCGGGCCGCGGTATTCCTGCGGGCGGCTGACCTGCTGTCGGGGCCGTGGCGGGAAACACTGGCCGCGGCCACCATGCTCGGGCAGTCCAAGACCGCCTACCAGGCCGAGATCGACACCCCTTGCGAGTTGATCGACTTCTGGCGGTTCAACGTGCACTTCGCCCGCCAGATCCTCACCGAGCAGCCCGTCTCCTCCCCCGGAGTGTGGAACAAGGTCGAGTACCGTCCGCTGGAAGGATTCATCTACGCCATCACCCCCTTCAACTTCACCGCGATCGCGGGCAATCTGCCCACCGCGCCGGCGTTGATGGGCAACACGGTGGTGTGGAAGCCGTCCGACACCCAGGCCGTCGCCGCGTACTGGACGATGAAGCTTCTCGAAGCCGCCGGTTTGCCGCCCGGGGTGATCAACCTAGTCACCGGGCTTGGTCCCGCTGTCTCCGACGTCGTGCTGGCCGACCCCCGCCTGGCCGGGATCCACTTCACCGGGTCGACCGGAACCTTCCAGCATCTGTGGCAGCAGGTCGGCAACAATATCTCCGGTTACCACACCTACCCCCGGCTGGTCGGCGAAACCGGCGGCAAGGACTTCGTTTTGGCGCACAGCTCCGCCAATCCCGACGTGTTGACCACCGCCCTGGTGCGGGGCGCGTTCGACTACCAGGGCCAGAAGTGCTCCGCCGCCTCGCGCGCCTTCATCCCGTCCTCAGTCTGGGCCAAGATGGGCGATGACCTGATCGCCAAGACCTCCGCGCTCACCTACGGCGACGTCACCGACTTCGCGAACTTCGGCGGCGCGGTCATCGACAAGCGCTCCTTCGACCGCAACGCCGACGCGCTCGCCCGGGCCAAGTCCACACCGAGCCTCACCATCGCCGCCGGCGGCCGCGTCGACGACCGTGTCGGCTACTTCGTCGACCCGACACTGCTGCTCGGCGATGACCCCACCGACGAGGCGTTTCGCACCGAGTACTTCGGCCCGATCCTGGCCGTGCACATCTACGACGATTCACGCCGCGACGCGTTCGACGACATGCTCACCCTCGTCGACACAGGCTCCAGCTACGCATTGACCGGAGCGATCATCGCCGACGACCGCACCGCAATCACCCAGGCCACCAACGGACTGCGCTTCGCGGCGGGCAACTTCTACATCAACGACAAGCCGTCCGGCGCCGTCGTCGGCCAGCAACCGTTTGGCGGGGCCCGCGCCTCGGGAACCAACGACAAGGCCGGTTCCCCGCAGAACCTGCTGCGGTGGACCTCCGCACGCACGATCAAGGAAACCTTCGTCCCGCCAACCGACCACCTCTACCCCCACCAGGCGGCCCAAACCACCCCCAAGGACAACTGATGGCATTCTCAACTCTGCTCAGGCCCGCCCTGCTGGCCGCGGCCCGCTCTACGCGTATGGAGCGCACGATCACCAAAGTGCCGATCACCAAGAGCGTGGTGGACCGATTCGTCGCCGGCACAACCGAACCCGACGCGGTGGAGGCAGCCCGGTCTATTCTCGCCTCCCGCCGCTACATCACCATCGACTATCTCGGCGAGGACACCAGCGACATCGAACAGGCCAACGACACAGCCAAGCACTATCTGACGCTGCTGCCCGCACTGGCCCAGCTGGCCCCGACCGCCGAGGACACCGGCACACCGCGCAGCATCGAGGTCTCACTCAAGCTGTCGGCGCTCGGGCAGTTCCTGCCCCGTGACGGACACAAAATCGCCACCGACAACGCCCACAAGATCTGCTCGGCCGCCGAGCAAGCCGGCGCCTGGGTCACCATCGACGCCGAAGACCACACCACAACCGACTCCACCCTGTCGATCGTGGCCGAACTGCGCCAAGAGTTCCCCAGCCTGGGCACCGTCTTGCAGGCCTACCTGCGACGCACCGAGGGTGACTGCCACGACCTCTCCGGTCCCGGCTCACGCATCCGGCTCTGCAAAGGCGCCTACAGCGAACCCGCGTCGGTGGCCTACCAGGGCAAGCACGACGTCGACGAGGCCTACCTACGGTGCTTGCGCATCCTGATGGACGGCCAGGGCTACCCCATGGTGGCCAGCCACGACCCACTCATCGTCGACGCCGCTCTCGAACAGGCCACCATCAGCGACCGCGGCGCCGACCGGTTCGAACTGCAGATGCTCTACGGCATCCGCGACGCCGAACAGCTACGCCTGATCAACGAGAACCAGCACCTGCGGGTCTATATCCCCTACGGCCAGGAATGGTACGGCTACTTCATGCGTCGGCTCGCAGAACGCCCGGCCAACCTGGCGTTCTTCGTGCGGTCACTGACCTCAACGAAATAGCAAACCTGGGAAGGACCTTTGCGACGTTGGAAACCGTTGCGTGGCAGCGCTTGAGTGCTCGGCCGCACTGATGTGGTGTCATCCCATGTGTGGGTAGCGGTAGTCGGTGGCGGGCACGAAGGTCTCTTTCACCGACCGTGGTCATACCCACCGCAGCAGGTTCAGTACCGATCCCGCCTTGTCGTTTGTGCCGCTCGCCCGGGCACCGCCAAAGGGCTGTTGCCCAACCACCGCGCCGGTCGGCTTGTCATTGACGTAGAAGTTGCCGGCGGAGAACCGCAGCACCTCCATGGCCTCGATAATCGCCGCGCGGTCTTGTGCGATGACCGCTCCGGTGAGCCCGTATGGCGCGATCTCGGCGGCCTCCCGAATGACCCGGTCGTAGTCGGCATCGTTGGGCACGGGTCATGCCGGAGAATCTTCGAGTCCACCGACGAGCGGCTTGCCCATCTCAAGGGTCATCACCTGTGCCCGCGCCTCGGTCCGCTCGACCATCAATTGGTAAGCGGTGCAAAATCTCCGACCGGGCCCGCGCCGGAGTCAACGTCCACGATGCTTGTGCTTCCGTGGCCGCCCGCACGGCTTTCTGCACGTCGTGGACCGTGGCGTCGGCGACCTCGCCGATCACCGTTCCGTCGCGGGACTGACGATGGCGAGTTTGTCGCCGGAGGAAGCTGTCCACTACGCCGCGATGAAGAGCCCACACGAGACGCGGTCCACAGCGTCGCGACGTGCCCAGGCAGGTTTCGCTGCGGGCAGACTGCACGGTGGAGGTGCGGGCCGTGCCGGATTTCTTCCTGGTCAGCTCGCGGTGGCGGCGAAGGCTCGGTCGACAGCATCGGCGAAATCGGCCATCGAGGTGAACTCGAGGTTGTAGGTGAAATCCGCGGACGGCTCGGGGGTCGCGCCCCAGCCCGGCCGATCGTGACGCCGGTTGATCCACACCGATGGCAGCCCCTCGCGCTTGGCCGGGACGTGGTCGTGGAACAGGCTTTGGGCGACGTGGAGCAGCTCGGCGCGGTCCACGCCGAGCTTGGGAAGCGTGGTGTCCAGGGCGCGGAAGTGGTTTTCAGCCGGCTTGTAGGCGCCGACGTCCTCGGCGGTGATGATCGCCGCGAACCCACCGCGGAGCCGTTCGTTGCTGCCGGCGAACCCGGCGCGGTGCACATTGGACAGGATGATCAGCTGGTAGTGCTTGGCCAGTCGGGCCAGGGCATCGGCGGAGTCCGGAAACGCCGGCCAGTCGGGCACCGAGTTTGCCAGCCGTTGCGCCCACTCCTCGCTGACCGGGCGGCCGAGCTTGTCTGCTGTCCGGCGGAAAGCCGTGGCGAGCACCTCAGGGTAGAGCGCGGAGGGTGTCTCACGCTCGACTGCCGGCTCGTTGTCGGCATAGGCAAGCAGCAGCTCTTCGTCAGTGAGGTCGAGCCCTTGTTCACGGGCCCACGGCGACAACACCGCGGCGATGCCCGCCTCCCAGTCGATGAGCGTGCCGTAGCAATCGAAGCTGAGTGCCTTATACCGCGTCAGGTCAAAATCGGTCGTCATTGCGTTCTCCTCGCAGCGGATTGCTGACTCAGCCGGGGTAGGTTCCAGGGCGCGCAAGATGGTCCATGTTGCGCTCGATTGCATAGACAACCATGTCAGGCAGTGACCCAACCGGCGTCATCAATGACGCAACTTTGATCTGACCAGTCAAATGTGGTGGAGCTAAGCCTCGATCCGTGGACTAGCGGTTTGCGTGTGGGGCTGTGAGTGTGGTCGCGGTCGTTTCTGGTGGTGGGCAGGGGCGAGTTGCTGGTCTGCCCAGCTTTTCCTGTGTGTTCTC
>Ga0070710_10000931_pt1 | contig 13943 bp, 12 predicted proteins | sample LARL52metaG_FD_65454 | JGI IMG/M metagenome (GOLD analysis project Ga0070710, IMG submission 65454) | Corn, switchgrass and miscanthus rhizosphere microbial communities from Kellogg Biological Station, Michigan, USA - LAR L5-2 metaG | ecosystem: Host-associated > Plants > Roots > Rhizosphere ... | reverse complement strand
CTCGGCGACCTCGGCGACCTTGCGCTCCAGCACCTTGGTCGCCTCGGCGAGGTTGGCGCCGTAGCTCAGCGGCAGGTCGACGACCGCGACCGCGAAGCCCTGCGACGAGTTGCCGACGCGCAGGATCTCGCCGTTGCGGACGTACCAGACGGTGCCGCCCGTGTCGCGGATCGTGGTGGTGCGCAGCGCGACCGCCTCGACGGTGCCGGTGATCGACGGGCCGAGGTCCACGACGTCGCCGACGCCGTACTGGTCCTCCAGCAGCATGAACATGCCGGACAGGAAGTCCTTCACCAGGTTCTGGGCGCCGAAACCGATGGCGACGCCCAGGATGCCCGCCGAGGTCAGCACGGGCGTGATGTCCATCCCGACCACGATCATGATCTCCAGGAACGCGATTCCGAAGATCATGAGCGTGACGATCGACTTCAGCACCGAGCCGATGGTGCGGGCGCGCTGCTCGCGGCGCTCGGAGACCAGGTTCCCGAGCGCCTGAGGTGCGCGTTCCCGCAACGGCTTGAGCAGACCCGGCTTCTTGCCTTCCTTGCCGGGTGTGGTGATCCGGTCGATGATCTTGCGCAGCACGGCCCGCAGCACGAAGGCGACGATCATGATCACGACGATCTTGATCGCGCCCGCGATGATGTCCGGACCGTGCTGCTCGAAGAACGTGACCGCACGAGTGGTCTTGTCTCCGATGTCATCCACGGGACTCGTCGTCAGCACGTGGTCGTGCCCTCCTACAACTCCATGCCGGTGGCATTCGCGAGAAACGTCAGCTGGTCCACGGCGAGAGCGACCGTCCGGCTGACCGACCGGCCGGCGTGACCCACTTCGGTCTCGCGCCTGATCAGCACGGGGTGCTTGGCCGGATCACTGGTCGAAGCGTGCTGGAGTGCCGCGCACATCTTCCTGGCGTGGTTGGGGTCCACACGAGAATCCGACTCGAACACCGTGAACAACACGGAAGGGTACTCAACATCGGCTTCGACGCGGTGGTACGGAGAGTAGGACAACAGCCAGCCGAGCTCCTCGGGAACGCTTGCGCTGCCGTACTCCTCGGCCCACAACCGTCCGAGCAGGAACTTCTCGTAGCGCACCATGTCGAGCAGTGGCGCTGAGCACACCACGGCCGCGTACAGCTCGGGGCGCTGGGTCAGCGCGGCGCCGACGAGCAGACCGCCGTTCGAGCCGCCCATGATCGCGAGCTGCTGGGGCGTGGTCCACCCGTCCCGGATCAACCGCTCGGCGGCGGCGTGGAAGTCGTCGAACACGTTCTGCTTGTTGGCGCGCATGCCGGCGACGTGCCACTCCTCGCCCTCCTCGTCGCCACCGCGCAACGACACGTGCACCCACACGCCGCCCGCTTCGACCCACGCCAGCGTGGTCGCGCTGTAACCGGGGCCGCGGCCGATCGCGAAGCCGCCGTAGCCGGTGAGCAGCGCGGGACGCGGCAGGTCGGGCTGCTGCTCGCCGCTCACCACGAACATGTGGACCGTCGTGCCGTCCTTGGACGTGTACGCGATCTGCTGGGTCGTCACCGCCGGCAGTTCGACGCGGCCAGGGGCGGCCTCGTGCAGCACGGTCTCGCCCGAGGCCTTCGAGAACCGGAACACCGACTGCGGCGTCACGAAGTCGGTCCACCCGAACCACAACGTGTCCTGGTCGTGCGGCGTCCGGGCGTCCACAACGGACATGCCGTGCAACGAACCGGTGCCGGGCAGCGGAATCACCTGCTTGTGCGCGCCGGTCGCGTCGTGCAGGTGCAGTTCGGACACCGCGTGCCGGGTGCGCAGGACGACGAGGTCGCCGTTCAGCCAGCGCACGCCGTCCAGCACGGAGTCCGGTTCCTCGGCGATGAGCTCGGTCCACTCGGTGGGGTTCGCCGGGTCGGCCACGCACAGCCGGAACCGCGGCGCGTCCAGCGAGGTGTGCAGGTAGAGCTTGCCGTCACGGGCGACGAACGCCTCGCAGCGCACGCCCGCATCGGACAGGACGATCGGCTTGAGCTCGCCGTCGCCGTGCAGGTCCGCGATCCACACCGAGTCGTGCCGCATGGTGCTGGGCGAACCGTTGACGACCAGCCAGCGGCCGTCCTGCGACACGTTCAGGCCGTAGTAGTAGGTGTGGCCGAGGCCGTCACCGTGCACGTTGATGTCCGTGTCCGGGTTCGTGCCCACGCGGTGGCGCCACACGCGGCGGTGGAACAGCTTCTCGTCCTCGGGCAACGTCGACGGGTCGAGCTGGCGCACGAAGTAGAACTCCTCGCCGCCCGGCAGCCAGCCGATCTGCGAGTACCGGCACCGGTCGATCGGACCCTCGATGTGCTCGCCGGAGCCGACGTCGACCACGTGCAGCAGAGAGTGCTCGTCACCGCCTACGGAGACCTGGTAGGCGAGGCGCTCGCCTTCGAGGCTGGGCGACCAGGCGTCCAGGGTGGTCCTGCCGGACGGGTCGAGCGCGCTCACGTCGAGCAGCACACGTTCGGTGCCGTCGGTCTCGCGCACCATGACGACGGGGTGGTCCTGCTCGGGGCCGCGGCGGGTGAAGAAGGCCCTGCCCGCGCGCCAGGCCGGCGTGGAGACCGAACCCGTGCGCATCAGCTCCTTCAACCTCGCGTCGAGGCGAGCGCGGCCGGGCATCGCGTCCAACCAGGAGCGTGTGAGCACGTCCTGCGCCTGCGACCACGCTTCGGTGCGGGGATCGCTCGTGTCCTCGAGCCAGCGGTACGGGTCGGCGACCTCACGACCGTGAATCTGCTCGACGAGGTTTAGCCGCTCGGCGATCGGGTAGGTGATCGTCGCAGGCAGTGGTGTGGAAGGAGCCTCTGTCACCTTGTCAAGAGTAGCGGGCGATGAAAACCATCTCCGATAGGGAGTTTGGTTCACCTCCGCTTTGATCACACATCCATGACGCGTCACTTATCACACGTGATTTTTTGCTGGTAAGTGTGGTCTCCTATGGCTGAACCGGTGGAGGTGGTCGCGTGCCAGACCGACAACCGACCCCTATCGGCGCCTCGCAAGCAGGCGAGACGGCGCCGACGGTCCCCCCATGCCGAAATCAGCCCGAGCTGCGGGCGGTGCCGTATGGGGATCGAGATGGGGGAGGTTCCGGTCCGACGCCGGCGGTTTTCCCCTGGGGAAGACGCAAAGTCCTGTTGCTGAACGCCACGTTCGAGCCGCTCACGGCCCTGTCACTGCGCCGGGCGGTCGTGCTGGTGGTGTGCGGCAAGGCCGAAGTCGTGCACGGAGACGCCTCCGGGCTGGTGCTGCACTCGTCGAAGTCCGAGGTGCTCGTGCCGTCCGTGATCCGGCTGAGCACCTACGTTCGCGTTCCCTATCGCGGTCGCGTGCCGATGACCCGTGCCGGGCTCATGCACCGCGACCGTTATCGCTGCGCCTACTGCGGCGGGCGGGCCGAGACGATCGACCACGTCGTGCCTCGCTCGCGTGGCGGACCTCACACCTGGACCAACTGCGTCGCCTGCTGCGCGAAGTGCAACCACCGCAAGGCGGACAAGCTGCTGTCCGAACTGGGGTGGCGGCTGCGCGTCGTGCCCGCGGCGCCGCGTGGACCTCACTGGCGGCTGCTCGCCGGGGTGGCCGAGGCTGATCCGCAGTGGTTGCCGTACCTGGGTGAACCCGCGGCCTGATCTGCCTTCGGGCCGGGTCAGGCCGCGAGGCTGAAGTCGTTCTGGCGTGCCGTGATGCGGACGCTGTCGTCGTGCGCGGTGATCCGCACGGAGTCGTCCATGGTGATGCGCACCGAGTCGTCGTGCGCGGTGATGCGGACGCTGTCGTCGTGGGCCGTGATCCGGACCGAGTCGTCCATGGTGATGCGGACCGAGTCCTCACGCGCCGTGATCCTGACCGAGTCCTCACGCGCCGTGATCCGAACGGAGTCCTCACGGGCAGTGATTCGCACCGAATCGGACATGGTGATCCTGACCGAATCGCTCGCCGTGATGCGAACCGAGTCTGTCATCGTGATGCGCACCGAGTCCGCGGCAGTGACGCGCACCGAATCGGCCGCCGTGATCCGAACGGAGTCACGCGCCGTGATGCGAACGGAGTCACTTGCCGTAATACGCACTGAATCGTCCTTGTACTTCGGAAGAGTGACGGACAGGGCCTGGGGGCGGGTCATCGTGAACATTTTGTGTCCTCCAGGACGCTCGGTACGGCTGCGCAAGAGCCGTATAGGTGAAAAGCTAAGAGGTGGGTGTTCCGGGAACAAGACCCCAAACCGGCACCCGTTCGCATCCGACCGGGTGAGGACTGACCGGGTGTAACCGCTGCGCCGCACGAGAGCACTCATTGCCTCTACTGGCCGGTATGGACACGCTCTGTAGCGTTCAAAACGATGGAACGTGACATGCGTCATACGCCCGGAGGCGTGCGCGGACGCGGTTTCCGGGCACTCACCGCAGCTTGGGCGGTGTCGCTCGTCGGGGACGGCGTGCGCGTCGTCGCGTTGCCGTTGTTCACCGCCGCGAGCACGCGCGATCCGCTCGCGGCGTCCGCCGTGGCCGTCGCCGCGACGCTGCCGTGGTTGCTCGTCGCGTTGCCCGCCGGCGCGTTCGTGGACCGCTGGAAACCGCGAACCGTTGTCGTGGTGGCGCATTGGCTGCGCGCCGGGGTGACCGGACTGCTCGCCCTCGCCGTCCACACCGGACAGGCGACGGTCGTCGTCCTGTGCGCCACGGCTTTCGTGCTGACCTCCGCCGAGACGTTCGCGGACGCGGCGTCGCAGGTGCTGCTGGTCGAGCTGGCGGGCCCGGACGAGCTGGAGGCGGCGAACGGCAGGTTCGTCGCGGTCGAGACGGTCGGCATGGACCTCGCGGGCCCGCTGGCCGCCGCCGTGCTGTTCTGGTGGGCGCCCGCGGCCTGTTTCGCGCTGGACGCGGTGTCGTTCGTCGTCGCCGCGGTGCTGGTGTCCCGGGTGCCAGACGTTGCTCCGGAACGGTCGGACGGTGATCTCCGCGGACGGCTGGCGGAGGGCGCGCGGTTGCTCGTGCGGACCCCTGGCCTGCGGTCACTGGTAGTTGCCGTGGCAATCACAGCTGTCTGTGCGGCCGCGGTCAACGCAATGTTGGCGCTCTACGCCATCCAGGTGCTGGGCCTCGCCGAACCGGTGGTTCCCGGTCTGGTCGTGTGCATGGCGGCCGGTGCTCTGCTAGGTGCCTGGCTGTCGCCGCGGCTCGCGTCGCGGTGGGGTGCCGGTCCGGTGATGGTCGGGTTCCTGGCCCTGTTGGGCGCGGCGTTCGCGTTGTTCGGTCTGGTGCCGTGGCTGGTGGTCGCGGTGGCCGCGTGCGTGCTGTTCGGCGTGGCGTCCGCGGGCTGGAACGTGCTGTCCGCGACCCGACGGCAACGGCTCACACCAGGCCCGATGATGGGCCGCGTGACGAGCGCCTACCGGGTGCTCGCGTGGGGCCTGTCGCCGCTGGGGGCGGGCATCGCCGGACCGCTCGCGTCGGTGACTTCGCTGGGCGCTGTCTACGTCGTCGCGGGCACGATCGTGGGATTGACCGCGATCACGCTGGCCCGGCCGCTCACGCGCGCGTGAGTTCGGCTACCGTACCCGCCGTGACCATCGTGGAGACCGTCCTCGTCTTCGCGCTGATCCCGCTGGCTCTGTACGGCGTGATCGCGCTGTTGACGGTGAGGCCAAAGGCCACCCGGATTCCCCGGTACCGGCCCGGCCAGGAGTGGGGCTACGCCCCGGTGTGGTGGAGCGCGAACCCTGCCGGGTTGAGCTCGGACCACCACAGCACCGCCGAGCCCGCCACCTCGGGCTCGACCGCCAAGGGAGGCGCCCGTGGCAACTGGTAAAGCGATCGAGGCCGTCGACCCGTCGACGTTGCCCGTCGGCGCGGTCGTGACGAACAGCGGCCGCGTGTCCGCCGCGAAGATGTACGAGCCGCACGCCCCGGAGCTGCCGTTCACGCCGACCCAGCTCGCGCAGCTGGACGAGGCGCTGACCCTCTCCAGCCGCGCCACGGGCCTGGACTTCAGCGTGTACCTGGGCGAGCTGGGCGCGTCCTCGCGCGAGCGCGCCGAGGAGCTGCACGCCTCCACCGACCGTCCGGCGCACCACGTCCTCGTGGCCGTGTCGCCGGGTGAGCGCGTCGTCGAGGTCGTGACGGGCGAGGAGTCGCACCGCCGTCTCCCCGACCGCGGCGCGAAGCTCGCCGTGATGAGCATGGTGGCGTCCTTCAAGGAGGGCGACCTCGCGGGCGGCCTTGTGTCGGGCCTGCGCATGCTGACCGACCAGGCGGGCAACGCACCACGTTCCTGACTCAGGTTGTTCGCAGGCCCTCGGCTTCCCGGCCGGGGGCCTGCGCGTTTCGTGCCACGACGAGGTCGGAGATCTTCTCCCAGCCGAGCCTGCGGTAGAGGTGCACGCCTTCGGTGGACGAGAACAGCAGCCCCGTCTTCGCGCCGTCCTTCAGCGCTTCCCGTACCAGCGTGCCCATCACGACGCTGCCGAGCCCGCGCCGCCGATGCGCCTCCGCCGTGCCGATGCGGTGCGCGACGGCGTCCTCGCCCACCACGGCCATGAGCCCGCTCGCCGCCTCCTCGCCGTCCTTGAGCACCTGGACGCCGATGACCGGAGTCCTCCGCACCTCGACGACGTAGCCCGCGGGCGGTTCCGGTGCCGGGTGGTCGGCGAGGGTGCGCCGCATGAACGTCTCGTCCGGCCGGGCCACGACCAGCCCGGCGGCCTCGATCTCCGCGACCACCTTCTGCGGTGCGTGCGTCGGGACGCTCAGCCAGTTCGGTTCGTCCGTCGCGGCCACGATCCGTGCCACGGTGGCGGTTTCCGCGTCGTCGGTGGCGATCCACTCGTACTGGCGGTTCGGCCGGTTCACGTGCACGACCAAGTGGCCGTCGCGGTGCTCGGAAGTCAGTCCGTCGGCCGCGATCCAGCCGCGGTGCCAGCGCTCGACCAGCTCACCGATCATGCTTCCCCCTTCGTGTCGGACGCGATCACGACATCCGAAATCGTCGTCCAGCCCAGTTTCCGGTACAGGTGCAGGCCGTCCTCGCTCGCGAACAACAGCCCGTCCACGGCGCCGGCGGTGACCGCCTCCCGCGCCAGCACGCCCATCACCACGCTGCCGAGCCCGCGCCGCCGATGCTCGGGCGAGGTCCGGATGCGGTGCGGCACAGCGTCTTCCCCCACCACGACGATCAACCCGCCCGCGGCCTCCTCGCCGGCGAAGGTCACCACGACCTCGGTGACGTCCCCGCGCGTCACCCGCACCTCGTAGCCCTCAGGTGCTTGCGGCGCCGGGTGGTCCGCGAGCGCACGCCGCATGAACGTCTTCCGCGACCGCAGCTGAGGTCCCGAGCCGGTCCGCAGCGCGGTGACCTCGTCCGGGGAGGTCGTCGGCACGGTGATCCAGTCTCCTTCCCCGAGCTGCGTCACGTGCCAGGCCACCTCACGCAGTCCACGCCCCAACCGCCGTCGAGGCAGTCCTTGAACGCCATGTACTCGCGGCCGAAGCAGCCGCCCGGTCCGGCCAGTGCCTCGCTCATCGCGAGGTGCAGGCCGGGCTCGTCCGTGACCTCCGCGCTGTCTTTCGGTCGAGTACCAACGCACAACCTCGTAACGCACACTTCCCCCAAGGAAACGGGAAGGCCCCGTGCCGCCATCAAAGCGGCACGGGGCCTTCACCACCAAGCGAATTCAGGAGCGGTCGAACTCCTGCGCGGCCAGGGCGCGCACGATGCCCGCGCGCCCCTCGGACACCAGACGGCGCAACGCCGGCGGGTGCTCGTCCGCCAGCCACGCGTCCGCGGCCTCCACAGTGGACCGGGCGATCGACCACGCCGGGAACATGCCGACCACCATGGACTGCGCGCGCTCCGACGAGCGCCGGTCCCACACGCCCTTCACGTCGGCGAAGTACCGCTCGACGTAAGGCGCGAGCAGTTCCTTCTGCCCGGGGTGCGAGATGCCCGCGATGATCGCCTCGCTGACCGCGTTGGGCAGGTCGTCGTCGTTCACCGCGCGGTCCCACGCCTCGTCCTTGGCGGCGATGGTCGGGCGCAGCGCACGGGCCGACTGCGCGCGGCGGTGGCCGGTCGAGGTCGGGTCGCGCTCCTCCTCGGCGTTGATCTCCGGCAGGTCCGCCTTGCCGTGGGCCACGAGGGCCTGCAGCAGACGCCAGCGCAGGTCGGTGTCGACGTCCAGGCCTGCCAGCACGGCCGAACCGTCGTACCAGCCGCGCAGGACGTCCAAAGTGGACTCGTCCAGCACCGAGGAGGTCAGGGCGTTCACGAACGCCAGCTGGTGGTCCGATCCCGGCTCGGCGGACTGGGCCAGCTCCAGAGTCTTGGCGACGAACCGGCGCCATCCCTCGGCACGCCACGAGTCGTCCGCGTAGGACGACAGCGAGGTCTGGGCCTGCAGCAGAAGCCGTTGCACCACACCGACCTCGGACTCGGCGTGCAGACCGCCGAGCACCAGGTTCACGAAGTCGCGGGCCTTCAGCTCGGCCTCGCGGGTCATCTCCCACGCGGCCGACCAGCACAGCGTGCGCGGCAGCGGCTCGGCGATGTCGGAGATGTGGTCGATCAGCCCGGCCAGCGAGTCGGGGTCGAGGCGCATCGTGCAGTACGTGAGGTCGTCGTCGTTGACCAGCACGATCTTGCCGCGGTGCACGCCGACGAGCTCCGGCACCTCGGTGCGGTCGCCCGTGACGTCCAGTTCGTGCCGGTGCGTGCGGACCAGCTTGCCCGAGCCGTCGTCGTCGTAGATGCCCACGGCGATGCGGTGCGTGCGCAGCTCGCCGGCACCCGGACGCGCACCGCCCTGCAGCACGGCGAACTCGGTGAAGCGGCCGTCGGCGTCAACGGTGAACTTGGGGCGCAACAGGTTCAGGCCGGTCGTCTCCAGCCACTGCGCGCTCCACCACGACAGGTCGCGGCCGGACGCCTCCTCCAGCGCGCCGAGCAGGTCGGCCAGGGTCGCGTTGCTCCACGCGTGCTTGGCGAAGTACACCCGCAGGCCCGCCAGGAAGTTCTCCAGCCCGACGTACGCGACGAGCTGCTTCAGCACGGAAGCGCCCTTGGCGTAGGTGATGCCGTCGAAGTTGACCTCGACCGCCTGCAGGTCGGAGATGTCCGCGGCGACCGGGTGCGTCGAGGGCAGCTGGTCCTGCCGGTACGCCCACGACTTCTCGATCTTCGCGAACGTCGTCCACGCCTGGCGGTACTCGGTGGCCTCGGCCTGCGCGAGCACGGACGCCCAGGTGGCGAACGACTCGTTCAGCCACAGGTCGTCCCACCAGCGCATGGTCACCAGGTCGCCGAACCACATGTGCGCCATCTCGTGCAGCACGGTCTCGGCGCGCCGCTCGTAGAGGTAGCGGGTGACGCGGCTGCGGAAGACGTAGTCCTCCAGGAACGTGACGCAGCCCGCGTTCTCCATCGCGCCCGCGTTGAACTCCGGCACGAAGCACTGGTCGTACTTGCCGAACGGGTACTGCACGCCGAACGCCTTGTGGAAGAACCCGAAGCCCTGCTTGGTCTCGGTGAACAGCCGCTCGGCGTCCATGTGCGGGGCCAGCGAGGCACGGCAGTAGATGCCCAGCGGGATGCGGAAGTCGCCCTCCACGAACTCGTCGCGCCACTCCGCGTACGGCCCGGCGACCAGGGCCACGATGTAGGTCGACATCGGCTTGGTGGTGGCGAACGTGTGCACGTCCGCGCCGCCCTCGCCGTCCTCGGTGGCGATGATCTCGCCGTTCGAGATGACCTTCCAGTCGTGTGGCGCCGTCACCTTCATGGCGTAGACGGACTTCAGGTCGGGCTGGTCGAAGCACGCGAACATGCGCTTGGCGTCCGCGGTCTCGAACTGCGAGTACAGGTACACGCCGCCGTCGACCGGGTCGACGAACCGGTGCAGGCCCTCGCCGGTGTTCATGTACCGGCAGTCGGCCTCGACGGTGAGCTCGTTGGTCTCCGCGAGGTCCGGCAGGATGATGCCGTCCTCCTCGCGGTAGGAGGAGACGTCGAGCTCGTTGCCGTTGAGCACAGCGCGGTGCACGGTCGCCGCCACGATGTCGATCCACGAGGAAGCACCCGGAGTCCGGCTGCGGAACACCACGGTGGTGGTGGAGCGGAACGTGTCCGTACCCGGCTTTCCGCCGCCGTCGGTCAGGTCCAGCTCGATCCGGTAGGACTCCACTTCCAGCAGCTCAGCACGTTCCTGAGCCTGGTCGCGGGTGAGGTTGGGCGCGGCCACTGGTCACCTCGTCTGCCGCGCGTGTGGTTACGCGCTGACGTCGTCGGGAATGGTTATGACTCCCGCATCCAATCACGGAACGGGCGTGCGGGAAGAGATGAGAGGGTGATCTCGTTGGGCTGATGGGGCGATAACCCCACCTACTGTGACTGAAGGGGCACTCATGGCTGAGAAGGCCAAGGTCGACTTCTACTTCGACCCTCTTTGTCCGTTCGCCTGGATCACCTCCCGGTGGATCCTCGAGGTGGAGAAGGTCCGCGACATCGACCTGAGCTTCCACGTCATGAGCCTTTCCGTGCTGAACGAGGGTCGCGACCTGCCCGAGCAGTACAAGGAGCTCATGACCAAGGGCTGGGGTCCCGTCCGCGTCGCCATCGCCGCCGAGCAGAAGTTCGGCAACGAGGTGCTGCCGCGCCTCTACACCGCGATGGGCACCCGGATCCACAACGAGGGCAACAAGGACTTCGACGAGATCATCAAGCTCGCGCTGGCCGACGCCGAACTGCCCGCCGAGCTCGCCGAGGCCGCCACCTCGACCGAGTACGACGAGGAGCTGCGGGCCTCGCACCACCGCGGCATGGACCCGGTCGGCATGGACGTCGGCACCCCGACGATCCACATCGACGGTGTCGCGTTCTTCGGCCCGGTGCTGACGAAGATCCCGCGGGGCGAGGAGGCGGGCACGATCTTCGACGGCGCCCGCATGCTGGCCGGCTTCCCGTACTTCTTCGAACTCAAGCGCACCAGGACGGGCGAGCTGGACTTCAGCTGACGATTTTTGTCGGTGGTGCTCGCTACCGTCTTGAGACATGGCACACCACCGCATCGAAATCGCAGTTCAGGGCCCCTGGTCGCTGGCGACGTCCCGGCTCTTCTGGGAGGGCTTCACCCCGTCCGCGCTGCCTGCGCGCGAGGGCGAGGCGCTGCAGTCGACGTTCCTGGTCGAGGGTGAGTGGCGGCGTGCTGCGGTCTCCGTGACGCAGCGCGGCGCCACTGCCGTTCTCTCGCTGTCCGGCTCCGGCGACCTCGATCTGGCGGCGGCCCAGGTCGGCCGGTTCCTGGCGCTCGACGTCGACGGCAGGGCCTGGCCCGACGTGGGCGCGCGTGACCCGGTGATCGCCGCGGCACAGGCGGAACTGCCCGGCTTGCGCCCGTGCGGGTTCTACTCGCCGTACGAGGCGGCGGCGTGGTCGGTGCTCTCGCAGCGCACCAGCATGGTGCAGGCGGCGCAGGTGAGGGCGCGGCTGTCCGTAGACGGGGTGTTCCCGGCGCCTGCCGTGCTGCGGTCGATGGACCTCGACCTGGCCGGCCGCAAACCCGAGTACCTGCGGGCCGTGGCCGAGGCCGCGCTCGACGGTCTGCTGGACGCGGTGACGTTGCGCGCGATGAAACCGGCCGCGGCCGTGCTGGCGGTGCAGCAGGTCAAGGGGCTGGGGCCGTTCGCGGCCGAGCTGGTCGTGCTGCGCGGCGCGAACGCTCCGGACGCCGTGCCGCACAACGAGGCCAGGCTCGCCGACGAGGTCGCGCACCGGTACGGCAGACCGCTGGCCGAGGTGTCCGAGGCGTGGCGGCCGTACCGGACGTGGGCGGCTGTGCACCTCCGGGTGCTGCGGGAGCGGCGGCTGGGAGGTGTGATGGCAGCTTCGGGCCGCTGAGCACCGCTGGGTCGGTGAGATCGCTGCTCTGCGTCGCCGGGTTCGCTCCGCGTGGCTGGTGTCGCGTGGCGTCCCAGCCATCCCTCACTCGCAGCCCACCCCCGTCAGTTCGCCCACCTCCCCCTCTCGGACGTGACCCCCGGCCAGCTGATGTGACAGGCTGACCCGTTGTCAGCTGATTGGTGTCACATCCGCCTGGAGGGCTCTCGTGATCGAGGTCGTCAACCCCGCCACCGAGGAAGTCATCGGCACGCTCGCCGAAGGCACACCGGCCGACGTCGACGCGGCCGTGGCCGCAGCGGTGGCCGCCTTCCCGGCGTGGTCGCAGACCTCGGTGGACGAGCGGGCGAAGGTCGTCCGGGCGATCATCGACGGGCTGAAGGAGCGCTCCGACGAGCTCGCACGGACCATGACGGCCGAGATGGGCACGCCCATCACGTTCAGCCAGAAGGTGCAGGTCGCCAACCCCGTCGCCATCGCGGAGGGGGTCGCGGACGTGCTGGAGCGCGGCTACTTCGAGCCGGAGGAGATCGGCAACTCGCTGGTCTTCCGCGAACCGGTCGGGGTCGTCGCCGCCATCACGCCGTGGAACTTCCCGCTGCAGCAGATGGTCGCCAAGGTCGTGCCGGCGCTCGCCGCGGGCAACACCGTGGTGCTCAAGCCGAGCGAACTGGCGCCGAAGACCGCCGACCTGCTCGCCGAGATCATCACCGCGGCCACTCCGGAGGGCGTGTTCCACCTCGTCCACGGCACCGGACCGGTCGTCGGCGAGGCGCTGGCGGCACACCCGGACGTGGACATGGTGTCGTTCACCGGGTCCACGCGTGCCGGGCGGCGGGTGTCGGCGGTGGCGTCCGAGACGGTCAAGCGGGTCGCGCTGGAGCTGGGCGGCAAGTCGGCGTGCATCGTGCTCGACGACGCGGACTTCGGGCGTGCGGTGAAGATCGCGGTCGCCAACGCGTTCATGAACAACGGCCAGGCGTGCAGCGCCTGGACGCGGCTGCTCGTGCCCGCGGACCGGCACGACGAGGCAGTGCAGCTGGCGGCCGCCGCCGCGGGCAAGTACACCTCGGCCGACCCGAGTGACCCGTCGACGCGCATCGGTCCGGCGGTGTCGAAGGCGCAGCGCGACCGCGTCGTCGGGTACATCCGCAAGGGTGTCGAGGAAGGTGCGCAGCTGGCCGCCGGTGGGCCGGAAGCACCGCTGCCCCGGGGGTTCTACGTCGCGCCGACGGTGTTCGGTGGTGTCACGCCGGAGATGACGATCGCCCAGGAGGAGATCTTCGGGCCGGTCCTGTCGGTCATGCCGTACGTGGACGAGGACGACGCGGTGCGCATCGCGAACTCCACGATCTACGGCCTGGCGGGCGGTGTGTTCTCCGCCGACGCCGACCGGGCGGTGCGGGTCGCGAGGAGGCTCCGCACCGGCCAGGTCGACATCAACGCGGCCGCGTTCAACACGAGCGCGCCGTTCGGCGGCTACCGCCAGTCGGGCAACGGTCGCGAGTTCGGCAGGTTCGGCCTGGACGAGTTCTGCGAGATCAAGTCGATCCAGCGGTAATTGGGCTGCGGGGACGGCCGGATGCGGCGTATCACTAGCTCCATGGCCGACTCATCGCTGAGCATCAGGACCATGGACGAGTCCGACCTCCCCGAGTTCTCGCGGGTGATGGCGTGGGCGTTCCTCGACGACCCCCGAGGCGTGGACAGCAAGTGGCTCAAGGTCCTCGAACGCGACCGGGCGCACGCGGTCCGCGACGGTGACGAGATCATCGGCACGGCGGGCATCCTGACCAGGGAGATCACCGTCCCCGGCGGCCTGCAGGCACCTGTCGGAGCGGTGACCGTCGTGACGGTCAAACCGGGCCACCGGCGGCGGGGCGTCGCGTCGTTGCTGATGAAGGCGCAGCTGCACGGCCTGCACGAGTCGGGGGAACCGCTCGCGATCCTCTGGGCGTCGGAGGGCTCGATCTACCGCCGGTTCGGCTACGGCGAGCTCGCCACCAGCATCAACCGGATGACGATGCCGAC
>Ga0070710_10000930_pt1 | contig 13964 bp, 13 predicted proteins | sample LARL52metaG_FD_65454 | JGI IMG/M metagenome (GOLD analysis project Ga0070710, IMG submission 65454) | Corn, switchgrass and miscanthus rhizosphere microbial communities from Kellogg Biological Station, Michigan, USA - LAR L5-2 metaG | ecosystem: Host-associated > Plants > Roots > Rhizosphere ... | reverse complement strand
AATCCCCGGGATCGGCAGAGCCGATGACCGACGGCGATGCGATCTCCGGCTCGGCCGGAGGTGAGGCGCCGCAGCCCGCGCAGAAGCGCCGGCTGCGCTTGCTGCTTACTGTCGCGGCGGTGGTGCTGGTTCTCGACATCGTCACCAAGGTTCTCGCGGTGAGGCTGCTGACACCCGGCCAGCCGGTGTCGATCGTCGGCGACAACATCACCTGGACATTGGTGCGCAACTCCGGCGCCGCGTTCTCGATGGCCACCGGCTACACGTGGGTCCTCACGTTGATCGCCACCGGCGTGGTGATCGGCATCATCTGGATGGGCAGGCGGCTGGTGTCGCCGTGGTGGGCGATCGGGCTCGGCATGATCCTCGGCGGCGCCACGGGCAACCTGGTCGACCGGTTCTTCCGCTCGCCGGGACCGCTGCAGGGGCATGTCGTCGACTTCCTGTCGATCGGCTGGTGGCCGGTGTTCAACGTGGCCGACCCGTCGGTGGTCGGCGGGGCGATCCTGCTGGTTGCCTTATCGCTATTCGGTTTTGACTTCGATACGGTCGGCCGCCGCAAGGCCGACCCGTCAGAGTGACGACACGGTCGATGCCGGTCCCCGAGGGGTTGGCGGGAATGCGCGTCGACGCTGGGCTGGCGCGGCTGTTGGGGCTGTCGCGGACGGCCGTCGCAACGCTCGCCGAGGAAGGCGGCGTCGACGTGGACGGCGTTCGCGCCGGCAAGTCCGACAAGCTGACCGCGGGCGCATGGCTGGAGGTGCGGCTGCCGGAAGCGCCTGCGCCGGTGGAGAATACACCCGTCGAGATCGAAGGCATGGCGATCCTGTACTCCGACGACGACATCGTCGCGGTGGACAAGCCGCCCGGCGTGGCGGCGCACGCGACTGTCGGATGGCATGGGCCGACGGTGCTTGGCGGCCTTGCCGCGGCGGGTTTCAGGATCAGCACTTCGGGAATCCATGAGCGACAGGGCATCGTGCACCGACTCGATGTCGGCACCTCGGGTGTCATGGTGGTGGCACTCTCCGAACGCGCCTACACCTTGCTCAAGCGGGCATTCAAACAGCGCACCGTCGAAAAGCGTTATCACGCGCTGGTGCAGGGCCATCCCGATCCGTCCAGCGGGACCATCGATGCGCCGATCGGCAGGCACCGCGGGCACGACTGGAAGTTCGCGGTGACCGAGCACGGTCGCCAAAGCGTCACACACTACGACACGCTGGAGGCGCACCAGGCGGCAAGCCTGCTCGACATCGAACTGGAAACCGGTCGCACCCATCAGATCCGGGTTCACTTCGCGGCGCTGCACCACCCGTGCGCCGGTGACCTGATCTATGGCGCCGACCCGAACCTGGCGAAAAAGCTTGGGCTGGAACGTCAATGGCTGCACGCACGGTCGCTGGCGTTTGCGCATCCCGCCGACGGCAGACGCGTCGAGATCACCAGTCCGTATCCGCCCGATCTGCAGCACGCGCTGGACGTGTTGCGCAGCCACGAACTGTGAGCGACCAGCAGCGGCGGTCAGGGCTGCTGTTCGGCGTCGGCGCATATGTGTGTTGGGGGACGTTCCCCGCGTTCTTTCCGCTGCTTAAGCCCGCGGGCGCGGTCGAGGTGCTGGCGCACCGGATCGTGTGGAGCTTCGCGCTGATGATCGTGGTGATCGCCGCCGTGCGCCGACTCGGCGACATCCGCGCGATGACCGGCCGCACCTGGCTGCTGCTGACGATCGCGTCGGCCCTGATTTCGATCAACTGGGTGATCTACGTGTACGCGGTCAACAACGGCCACGTCGTCGATGCCGCGCTGGGCTATTTCATCAATCCTCTGGTGACCGTCGCACTGGGGCTGCTGATCTTCCGCGAGCGGCTCAACCGCGCGCAGCTCGCAGCGCTGGCCATCGCGGTGGTGGCGGTGGTGGTGCTGACGGTGGAGGTCGGCGCGCCGCCGGTCATCGGGCTGGGGCTGGCGTTGTCGTTCGGCCTCTACGGGGCGGTCAAGAAGGTGGTGCCGGTCGATCCGCGGGTCAGCGTCGGCGTGGAAGCTGGGGTGGCCGCTCCTTTTGCACTGGCTTTCATCGTGGTTTCGCAGGTAACCGGCCACGGCCAGTTCACCAACCACGGACCGGGCCACGTCGGGCTGATGGTGCTGTCCGGCCTCGTCACGGCGCTGCCCCTGCTGTTGTTCGCCGCCGCGGCGCAGCGGCTGCCACTGGTGACGATGGGACTCCTCTTCTACCTGACACCGGCGATGCAGCTGACGTGGGGCGTGTTCGTCGGGCACGAGCCGATGCCGCCGGCGCGGTGGCTGGGCTTCGGGCTGATCTGGGTGGCGCTGGCGGTGTTCAGCGCCGACGCATTGTGGCGGGCCCGTGTCGATCGGGCGCCCCTCGAATCGTCATACCGGTGACACCATCTACTCGAGAGGAGAAGTCATGCGGTACTGCCTGTTGATGCACTACCAAGAGGGCCCCGACGTCGGATTGACCGAAAAGGACATGGCGCCTGCCATGGCGGCCTTCCAGCAATATGCTGACGACTTGTCGGCCGCCGGTGTGCTGATCGACACGGAGGTGCTCGAATCGGTCGTCGCCACCACGACCGTCACCGCTCACACCGGTGCACCCGAGATCCAGGACGGACCGTTCGCCGACACCAAGGAGAAGCTGGGCGGCATCTTCGTGATCGAGGTCGACAACCTCGACGAGGCGCTGAAGTGGGCGCAACGCAACCCCGCCAACGGCTGGGGATGGGTCGAAATCCGCCCGGTGGCGCGGACGTACGCCGCCGACCGCGGGTGGCATGCCCCGTAGAGGGGCCGGATGAGCCGCTTGCGCGAAGTCCAACAAGCACAGGCCCGGGTGGCTCAGCTAGTCCGGGGCTCGTACGGCCGCCTGCTGACCGTGCTCGCGGCGCCGACGCGCGACATCGCCGCCGCCGAGGACGCGTTGGCCGACGCAGTCGAACGCGCGCTGGCCCGCTGGCCCGACGACGGCATACCCGCCAATCCCGAAGGCTGGCTGCTCACAGTTGCGCGCAACCGATTGCGTGACCTGTGGAAGTCATCCGGTTGCCGGATGACCGAGCCGCTGGACGAAATCGACTACGCTCCAACTTCTTTAGAAGATGACATGCCCGCCATTCCCGACCGGCGGCTCGAGCTGATGCTGGTCTGTGCTCATCCCGCCATCGCGCCGAACATCCGCACACCGTTGATGCTGCAGTCGGTGCTCGGCGTCGAGGCCGGCGCGATCGCCACGGCCTTCGCGGTCGAACCCGCGACCATGGCGCAGCGACTGGTGAGGGCCAAGAAACGCATCCGTGACGCGGGCATCCCGTTCGTGCTGCCCGACCGAGCCGACCTCGCCCAGCGGCTGCCCGCGGTGCTGGAGGCGGTCTACGGCGCCTATGCGATCGATTGGCAGCTCGCCCCGCAGGGGGCGCCGATCGAATCGCTGTCCGCCGAGGCGCTGCACCTGGCGCTGGTGCTTGCCGAGCTGCTGCCGGACGAGGCGGAGGTGCTCGGTCTCGCCGCGCTGATGTGCCTTTCGGAGGCGCGCAGGCGGGCCAGGCGCACGGCCGAGGGCGCCTTCATCCCCCTCGGCGAGCAGGACACCGCGCTCTGGGACGACGTGCTGATAGCGCGCGGTGAGGCGCTGCTGCACCGCGCCCACGACTATGGCAGGCCCGGCCGCTTCCAGTACGAGGCGGCGATCCAGTCGGCCCACTGCACCAGGGCTTCGCAGGGCAAAGTGGATATGAACGCACTCAGGAAGCTGCACCGCGCCCTGTTGCGGGTGGCGCCGTCGCTCGGGGCCGCCGTGGCCTCGGCGGCGGTCGACGGCGAGATCGACGGGCCCGACGCGGGGCTTCGCGGGCTGGACGCGATCGACGACCCGGCCGTCCAGCGGTTTCAGCCGGCCTGGACGACGCGGGCGCATCTGCTGGCCGAGGCGGGACGGGTCGCTGAGGCCGCGGAGGCGTATCGCCGGGCCGTGGAGCTGACCACTGATCCCGGGGTGGCCGAATACCTTTTGCGACGTTTGCGTTCGATGACTTGTTGACCTGCTGCTAGCAAACGTCTTAGCGTTTGCTCGTGGTGGGTGACGTAGTGCCAGGGCCTGCAGGCCGGGGACGCGGCCGTCCGGTGGGTGCCGACTCTGCCGAAACACGAGCGCGCATTCTTCGTGCGGCGCGCGAAGTGATCAACGAACGCGGCTATGACTCGGCCAATTTTCAGGCAATCGCCTCGCGCGCCGGGCTGAGCCGCCCCACGATGCACTACTAGCAGATCTACGACTGCCTCGTAGCGGAGGCGTATTCGATTGTCGCCGAATGCATTGCGCAGGCAAAATGCGAGGACACGCTGCTGAACCAGCTGTCGGCGTTCGCGACGGCCGCATACCGATCGGGTCTTGCGCACCGGTCGATGTTGCGATTCACCATGATGGCGCGTCTGGAGTTCCACCGCAGTCCGAGCCTGCGCGAGAATCCAGGACCCGTGATCGCCGCGGTGCATGCGTTCTATGCGTCGATGGTCGACGATGCGATCGTGCGAGGCGAGATTCCCGCCGGCACCGACGCGATGGCAGTGGTGCACATGTTGCTGGCGATGTTTTGGGGGATGGGCTTCTATGCCGGATTCATTGCCGATGAGAACGACATGGCCGTGATTGCCAAGCAACTCCACCAGCTGATGACTCACGGTTTGCTGGCTCAGCAGGAGATCGGCCGCGCGCTCACCATCCGCCACGCCTGGCCGGGACTGACGGGGTCATCTAGTTCCCGCAGGTCAGCCATTGAAGACGCGACGCTGACGTTTTTCGAGGAAAACACATCGTTTTAGAGGGAAACACCCGATTCCTTGCAGGCCGCGCAGTAATAGCGTGCTATTCATGGTTGGCATCTGGTTCGCTGTCCTCGTCGCCGCGTTCATCGCGGCGGGAGTGCTCACCCAAACGGGCTGGGAACTGCCGACGCCCGCGCTCAAACGCGTGCTGCGGCGCAGACGGTCTCGGGTGGACTAAACAGCGCCTGCGAGACCGTCGCGGCCGGCCTGGTCGGCACATTTATGCTTCACATTTTGTAGCACAGGTGCGTAGAGTGCCAAGCATGGCAAGCTATAAAAACCATAGCGTCCGCATCGCGCCGGCGCCCCCGCCCCTGGAACCCGACATGCAAGAGGCTGTCGATGGCATCATGCGCGGCGCGCCGCCGCTGGTGCTCTTCACGACGATGGCCCGTGATCGGCGGCTGTTCTTCAAATTTTTCAACTCGGGACTGCTCGATCGCGGCCACCTGACGATCCGTCAACGCGAGATCGTCATCGACCGCGTGACGGCCACGTGCGGCGCCGAATACGAATGGGGTGTCCACATAGCGGCCTATGCGGCCAAGGCGGGGCTGACCGAAGCGCAGATCGCGTCTCTGGTCATCGGCGGACCCGACGACGACTGCTGGGCCGACGAGGACCGCGTCCTGATCCGGCTGTGCGACGGCCTGCAGCAGCGCTGCACGGTCGACGATGAGGTTTGGGCGCAATTGGCCGCACACCACAGCGACGAGGCGATCCTGGAGCTGCTCATGCTGGCCGGCACCTACCGAACCGTGAGCTACCTCGTGAACGGTCTGCGGCTGCCTCTGGAGCCCGGCGCCCGCCGATTCCCGGCATAGGGAGAGGCGGCAAAGACACGCAGCACGACACGCCGAGATCTGTCGGAGCACGGTCATAGACTGGCGTCCCTATGAACTCCGATTCGTCTGCTCTTCGCGCAAGCGCTCGGACGTCTGATGTTCGCGCAAGCGCTCACGGGTCCTTCGTGCACCTCCACAACCACACCGAATATTCGATGCTGGACGGTGCCGCGAAGGTCAAGCCGATGCTCGCCGAGGCGCAGCGGTTGCAGATGCCTGCGATCGGGATGACCGATCACGGAAACATGTTCGGCGCCAGCGAGTTCTACAACAGCGCGACCGAAGTGGGCATCAAGCCGATCATCGGGATCGAGGCCTACATCGCGCCGGCGTCGCGCTTTGAGACCAAGCGCATCCTGTGGGGTGACCCGAGCCAGAAGGGCGACGACGTTTCCGGCAGCGGGTCCTACACCCACCTGACCATGGTCGCCGAGAACGCCACGGGTCTGCGCAACCTGTTCAAGCTCTCGTCGCTGGCCTCCTTCGAGGGCCAGCTCGGCAAATGGTCGCGCATGGATGCCGAACTCATCGCCGAGCACGCGGCGGGCATCATCGCGACCACGGGCTGTCCGTCCGGCGAGGTGCAGACGCGGCTGCGGCTGGGTCACGATCGCGAGGCCCTGGAATCGGCCGCCAAGTGGCGCGAGATATTCGGCGCCGACAACTACTTTCTCGAGTTGATGGACCACGGCCTCGACATCGAGCAACGGGTCCGCGACGGCCTGCTCGAGATCGGCCGCAAGCTCGGCATCCCGCCATTGGCCACCAACGACTGCCACTACGTCACCCGGGACGCCGCCCACAATCACGAGGCGCTGCTGTGCGTTCAGACAGGCAAGACGCTGTCGGACCCCAACCGGTTCAAATTCGACGGTGACGGCTACTATCTCAAGTCCGCCGCCGAGATGCGCCAGAGCTGGGACGACGACATCGCTGGCGCCTGCGATGCGACGCTTCTGATCGCCGAACGGGTGCAGTCCTACTCCGATGTGTGGGAGCTGCGCGACCGCATGCCGGTTTTCCCGGTGCCCGAAGGGCATGGTCAGGCGTCGTGGCTGCGCCACGAGGTCGACGCGGGACTCGCGCGGCGGTTCCCGAACGGCGTCCCCTCCGCGTACGTCGAGCGGGCGGCCTATGAGATCGACGTCATCTGTGCGAAGGGATATCCCTCCTACTTCCTGATCGTGGCCGACCTGGTGAGCTATGCCCGGTCGGTCGACATCCGGGTCGGCCCGGGCCGCGGCTCTGCCGCGGGCTCGCTGGTCGCCTATGCGCTTCGCATCACCGACATCGACCCGATCGAGCACGGCCTGCTGTTCGAGCGTTTCCTGAATCCCGAGCGTGCGTCGATGCCCGATATCGACATCGACTTCGACGATCGCCGACGCGGCGAAATGGTGCGGTATGCCGCGGACAAGTGGGGGAGTGACCGGGTCGCTCAGGTCATCACATTCGGCACCATCAAAACCAAAGCGGCGCTTAAGGATTCGGCCCGCATCCACTACGGCCAACCGGGTTTCGCGATCGCCGACAGGATCACCAAGGCGCTTCCGCCGCCGATCATGGCGAAGGACATTCCGCTGTCCGGCATCACGGACCCCAACCACGACCGGTACAAGGAGGCCGCCGAGGTTCGCGGGCTCATCGACACCGACCCCGACGTCCGCACCATCTACGAAACCGCCCGCGGCCTGGAAGGCCTGATCCGCAACGCTGGCGTGCACGCCTGCGCGGTGATCATGAGCAGCGAGCCGCTGACCGAAGCCATCCCACTGTGGAAGCGGCCGCAGGACGGCGCGATCATCACGGGCTGGGACTATCCGTCGTGCGAGGCCATCGGCCTGTTGAAGATGGACTTCCTCGGCCTGCGCAACCTGACGATCATCGGCGACGCACTCGAGAACATCAAGGCCAACAGGGGAATCGAGCTCGACCTCGAGTCCGTCCCGCTCGACGATCCCGCCACCTACCAACTGCTCGGCCGCGGTGACACGCTGGGCGTGTTCCAGCTCGACGGCGGGCCGATGCGTGACCTGCTGCGCCGCATGCAGCCGACGGAATTCGGGGACGTCGTCGCGGTCATTGCGCTGTACCGGCCCGGCCCGATGGGCATGAACGCCCATAACGACTACGCCGACCGCAAGAACAACCGCCAGGCCATCAAGCCGATCCATCCCGAGCTGGAAGAGCCGCTGCGGGAGATCCTCGCCGAGACCTACGGCCTGATCGTCTACCAAGAGCAGATCATGCGCATCGCGCAAAAGGTGGCCGGCTACTCGCTCGCTCGAGCAGACATCCTGCGAAAAGCCATGGGCAAGAAGAAGCGTGAGGTGCTCGAGAAGGAGTTCGAGGGCTTCTCGGAAGGCATGAAGGCCAACGGCTTCTCGGCCCGCGCCATCAAGGCGTTGTGGGACACGGTGCTGCCATTCGCCGACTACGCGTTCAACAAGTCCCACGCCGCCGGCTACGGGCTGGTGTCGTACTGGACGGCATATCTGAAGGCCAACTACCCGGCCGAGTACATGGCCGGGCTGCTCACATCGGTGGGTGACGACAAGGACAAGGCCGCGGTATATCTGGCCGACTGCCGCAAGCTGGGCATCACCGTGCTGCCGCCGGATGTCAACGAGTCTGGCCTGAACTTCGCCTCGGTCGGTGAGGACATCCGGTACGGGCTGGGAGCGGTGCGCAACGTCGGATCGAATGTCGTTGCCTCGCTTATCAATACGCGCACCGACAAGGGTAAGTTCATCGACTTCTCCGACTATCTCAACAAGATCGACATCGGGGCCTGCAACAAGAAGGTCACCGAGTCGCTGATCAAAGCCGGCGCGTTCGACTCGCTGGACCATCCTCGCAAGGGGCTGTTCCTCGTACACACCGACGCCGTCGACTCGGTGCTTGGCACCAAGAAGGCCGAGGCGATGGGCCAGTTCGATCTTTTCGGCGGCGCCGACACCGCGACCGACGCGGTGTTCACCATCAAGGTGCCCGACGAGGAGTGGGAGGACAAGCACAAGCTGGCGCTCGAGCGCGAAATGCTGGGCCTGTACGTGTCGGGGCATCCGCTGAACGGCGTCGCGCATCTGCTGGCCAGTAAGGTCGACACGCAGATTCCGGCCATCCTCGACGGCGACGTCGCCAACGACGCCCAAGTGATAGTGGGCGGCATCCTCGCCTCAGTGAATCGCCGGGTGAACAAGAACGGCTTGCCTTGGGCGTCAGCACAATTGGAAGACCTCACCGGTGGGATCGAGGTGCTGTTCTTCCCGCAGACGTACTCCGTCTACGGCGGGGAGATCACCGACGATGCGGTGGTGTTGGTGAAGGCTAAGGTGGCCGCGCGCGACGATCGGATCGCGCTGATCGCGCACGAGCTTGTGGTGCCGGACTTCTCGAGCGCGCAGATGGACCGGCCGCTGGCGGTGAGCCTGCCGACGCGACAGTGCACCGTCGACAAGGTCACCGCCTTGAAGCAGGTGCTGGCGCGTCATCCCGGGACGTCGCAGGTGCATCTGCGACTGATCAGCGGTGATCGGATCACCACGCTGGAGTTGGATGCGTCGCTGCGGGTGACGCCGTCGTCGGCACTGATGGGTGACTTGAAGGCGCTGCTCGGCCCAGGCTGCCTGGGCTAGCCGAGGCGCCACCGAGAGTGCGGTTAATCGACGAAATCCGGCGGCCAAAATTCGTCAGCGACCGTACTCTCGACGGCCGTCGCCCGCGGAGGAGAGGCCGTGGGGGCGTGGCAGCTCACCGCTGCGAACGAGCCGCTGCGGTGTATCGAGCGCGAGGATCCTCGGCCCGGGACAGGTCGTCGTCGACGTGCGGGCCGCCGGGATCTGTCACAGCGTAGGTTTCATCGACGGCACCCTGACGTGGATGCTGGCAAACCTTCCCCTCGTGCTCGGCCACGAAGTCGCCGGTGTCGTGTCTGACATCGGTCCGGACGTGGCTGGCTTCGAGCTCGGAGACCGGATCGCCGCATTCGGCCATCCACAACATTCTCCGGGATATTCGGTCGACGGCGGATTCGCCGACAAGTACCTCGCCGGGGCTGAAGGCCTCATGAAGCTCCCCGATGCGGTGGATTTTGTGCAGGCAGCCACCGCAACCGATGCCGGCCAGACCGCCCACGGCGCCGTCATGGGTGCGGGCAAGGTGCGCGCGGACGAGCGCGTCGGCATCGTTGGACTCGGCGGACTCGGACTCACTGGAGCACAAGAGCTTGGTGTGCGCGAGATATTCGAGGACGCAAGCGAATTGGCGGGGCTTGATCTCGCCGTGATCGTCGACTTCGCGGGGTTCGGAACCACGACCGCCAATGCGATCGCTGCAGTCCGCCCAGCGGGGCGCGTCATCCAAGTGGGCCTCGGTAGCACCGAGGCGACTATCCCGATCTCGCAGCTAGTCCTCAAAGCCGTCACGCTTCGCGGCGCCCGCGGCGGCCGTCCCCGCGACTTCGAGACCGTGATCGACCTGATCGCAAAGGGTGACCTGTCGATCCACGCGACCACAACGACTTTCGAGGAAATTCCTCAGGCAATCGAACGCCTCAAGAACGGCGACGTACTGGGCCGAATCGTCGCCGTCCTGGACTGAGACGGAGGGGCATTTCGGAAGTCGAGCGCGCGGCTAGAACCGGTAGCGCAGGATGCGAGCCTTGCGTGCGCCGGTCTTACTCCTGCCCATCAGCTTCGTCGGAATGCGGATCCAGCCCGGAAACAAATCGACCTCCGGCGCGTGCGCAAGGCTGGCCTCCTCGACCAAGATCATCTGCGGATTCCACGTCTCGGGATGGTGGGCGTCCTTGAATCCCAGGTAACCCCACTGACTTCCGACGTCCTTGAACATCTTCTGCGGGTACAGCTTGATCGCAAGTCTGCTGAACCAGCCGATGCCGCCGTAGTCGTTGAACGCCAGCTCGCCGGAGCCGAAGTGGTCGGTCATGCGGCGGAAGATGCTGACGATCACCGGCTCGGACAGAAACGTGAACAGCCCGTCGGCGACCAGCATCGTGGGGCGGTCGGCCGGTATCGCGTCGGGCCAGTGCTTCTCGGCAAGCGACACCGGCACGGAGTGTGAGTGCGGGTTCGCGGGCAGCACCTCATCGCGCAGTGCGGTGATCCCGGGCAGGTCCACGCTGTACCAGTCCACGGACAGCGGCGGATCGACGCGGTAGAAACCGCTGTCCAGACCGGCGCCCAGGTCGACGATCACCGCGTCGGGATGCTGTTCGACGAAATCGCGAACCCGGTCGTCGAGCATCTTGGCGCGCAATGCCGCCTGGCACACCACGCTTGTCTGCACCCCCAGGCCGGCGAAGTTGAAGTCGATCTTGCCGACCACTTCGTCGGCCAGCGTGTCGCCGAGGATCGGCTTGGGCCATCGGCAGTCCAGCGCCCTCGCGTACTCGGTGAGAAATGCGGTCTGTTCGACTGGTGTCAGTTCGGTGGTTGCAATCCCCATGACCGCGAACGTACTCCTGTTCTCGGGCTGAACGGTTAGCCCAAAACGTTCACCGCCCTTGCGATTACGAGCGCGATGGTGGTAACCGCCACCAGGCTCTGCACCGCCATCATTCCCTTCGCCCAGCGGGCCAACGGCATGGTGTCGGTGGGGGAGAAGGCCATCGCGTTGGTCAGGCTGACATACAGGTAGTCGAGGAACGTCGGCCGCCATCCCGGTTTGACGAGTTTGGCGGTGTCGGGATCCATCTGCGGGAACATGAAGTCCGGGTAGGGCTGTTCGCCGGCGCGCCGGGCGAACGGCCCGCCGCGGTCCAGTTCCCAGTACCAGATGCCGAACACGATGATGTTGGTGACGAAGATCGCCGCGCCGCTGCCCAACAACACCGCGGCCTTGTTGCTGACCTCACCGGACAGGATGCGGATGTCCAGCAGCACCGCCGACAGCGTGTTGTCGAGGGTGATGGCGGCGAGCAGCACCCAGGTGGCGTATCGGCCGAGTCGCGTGGCATTGGTGAGCCGCAGCGGGTTGAGCCACGTCAGCACCGCGAGGAGCAATAACTCGAGCGCGATTAGCGGCCATCGGGGCACGACGGTGTAGCTCTTCGGGATCGCCAGCTGCAGACCGATCACGGCGACGAGTGCGAACAGCACCGGCAGCCGGCTTTCCGGGTCGCCGGGCCGCAGCCACGACGGAATGTGGTGTTCTGCGCCGGAGGCCAGCCGCTCGGCGCGTTTGACGAACTCCTCAACCGGTGAGGGTTCGGGTGTGGTGTCCATCAGCCAAGTGTGTGCGCGAGGATGGAGCCATGGAGTCGCGACACGTCAGCATTTGGATCGAGGCCGCGCCCGAGGTGGTCTACGCGTTCGCGTCGGATCCGCAGACATGGCCGACGTGGGCCGCGGGTCTGGCCCAGGGTGCACTGCGGCAGACCGCAGACGGATGGGTGGCCGATTCGCCGATGGGCGAGGTGACCGTCGAGTTCGCGCCGCCGAACGAGTTCGGCGTGCTCGATCACGTGGTGCGGCTGCCGTCGGGCGAAGCGGTCTACAACCCCTTGCGGGTGATCCCCGGCGGCGTCGGGGAGCCCCGCTGCGAGATGTTGTTCACCGTGCGACGACGGGCAGGTATGACGGACGCGGAGTTCGACGCCGATGCCGCGGCGGTGGCCGCCGACCTCGATACGCTGCGGCGGCTACTGGAGGGTTAGCGGCCAGCCGAGGAAAACGGGCCAAGGGCCAGCCACACGACGGTGCCTGCGGCCGCGGCGGCCAGCACAGACGGTGCTGCGCTGCTGGTCGCAACCGCGACGATCACCAGAACCAAGAGACCGATCGCGAGCGCGAGCAGCTTGTATACCGGCCAGGCCACGCCGGCAATGCTGACTTCGTCCCGCACGGTCATAGGTTGACGATAGCTCGGAAGTAAGGTTTCGGACAACCGAAACACCGATCTGGATCTCACTTCTGTAGCGGGTCTAAGCTGGTCACATGCCACTTTCTGGAGAGTACGAACCAAGCACGTCCGACTGGGCCCGCGAGAACGCGGAGAAGTACATGGAGTCCGGCGGCACCGACGGCACCGAGCTTCAGGGCAAGCCCGTGATCCTGCTGACCACCGTCGGCGCCAAGACCGGCAAGATCCGCAAGACGCCACTGATGCGGGTTGAGCACGGCGGCGAGTATGCGGTGGTGGCGTCGCTGGGTGGGGCCCCGAAGAATCCGGTCTGGTACCACAACATCAAGGCCCACCCGCGGGTAGAGCTGCAGGACGGCACCGTCAACAAGGACTACGAGGCTCGCGAAGTCTTCGATGACGAGAAAGCTGCGTGGTGGGAGCGCGCCGTGGCCGCGTGGCCTGACTATGCCAATTACCAAACGAAGACCGACCGGCAGATCCCGCTGTTCGTGCTGACCCCGATTAACTGAAAAGCGCTGGTTGATGGCACTATTGATCGGTGTCCGCTGAACTGAGCCAGAGCCCTCGCACCCGTCCTTCGCAGCCGCTTCGCGCCGCAGACATCGACGAGGCCGCTCAGCGAATTTCCGGCGTGGTCGCCCACACCCCGCTGCAGTACAGCGAGCGGCTGTCGGAGGTCACCGGGGCAACGGTCTACCTGAAGCGCGAGGACCTGCAGGCGGTCCGGTCGTACAAGCTGCGCGGCGCACACAACCTGTTGATGCAGCTGTCCGAGGACGAGATCGCCGCCGGCGTGGTGTGCTCGTCGGCGGGCAACCATGCGCAGGGCTTCGCGATGGCATGCCGCTCGATGGGCATCCATGGCCGGGTGTACGTGCCCGCCAAGACGCCGAAGCAGAAGCGGGACCGCATCCGCTACCACGGGCGCGACTACATCGAGCTGATCGCCATCGGCAAGACCTACGACGAGGCCGCCGCGGCGGCGCTCGACGACGTCGCGCGGACCGGCGCGACACTGGTTCCGCCGTACGACGACCCGCGGACGATGGCCGGCCAGGGCACCATCGCCGCTGAGATCCTCGACCAGCTCGACAGCGAGCCGGACGTGGTGATAGTCCCGGTAGGTGGCGGCGGCTGCATCGCAGGCATCACGACGTACCTGGCCGAGCGGACATCGAATACCTCGGTGCTCGGCGTCGAGCCGGCCGGGGCCGCCGCGATGATCGCCGCGCTGGCCGCGGGGGAGCCCGTGACGCTGGATCACGTCGATCAGTTCGTCGACGGTGCGGCGGTGAACCGCGCGGGCACCCTGACGTACGCCGCGCTTGCCGCGGCGGGGGACATGGTGGCGATAACCACTGTCGACGAGGGCGCGGTGTGCAC
>Ga0070710_10000928_pt1 | contig 13966 bp, 13 predicted proteins | sample LARL52metaG_FD_65454 | JGI IMG/M metagenome (GOLD analysis project Ga0070710, IMG submission 65454) | Corn, switchgrass and miscanthus rhizosphere microbial communities from Kellogg Biological Station, Michigan, USA - LAR L5-2 metaG | ecosystem: Host-associated > Plants > Roots > Rhizosphere ... | reverse complement strand
GAAGAGTACGAGAAGCTCTACAAGGAGTCGGTCGACGATGCCGACAAGTTCTGGTCGCGTATTGCGAGCGAACTACACTGGTTCAAGAAATGGGACAAGGTTCTGGAATGGAATTGCCCGTGGGCCAAGTGGTTTGTGGGCGGCCAGATCAATCTCTCTTACAACTGCCTCGATCGCCACGTCGAAAGCTGGCGCAAAAACAAAGCCGCCATCATCTGGGAGAGTGAACCGGGAGAAATTCGCATCCTGACTTATCAGCAATTGCATCGCGAGGTGCAAAAGTTCGCCAATGTGCTGAAGTCGCTGGGCGTCAAAAAGGGAGACCGCGTCGCCATCTACATGGGCATGACGCCAGAGTTGCCGATCGCGATGCTGGCGTGCGCCCGCGTTGGCGCGCCCCACACGATTGTTTTTGGAGGGTTTTCTTCGAACGCGCTGGTGGACCGCATTCACGACTCGCAGGCCACGGCCGTGATCACGCAGGATGGATCGTACCGCCGCGGTGCAGAGGTGAAGTTATTTCCCGCCGTCGAAGAAGCTTTGAAGTCGTGCCCAAGTGTGAAGAATGTGGTCATCTACAAGCGGACCGGCACAGCCATCAACATGCAGCACGGCCGCGACCACTGGTGGCACGAGCTCATGGCGAAGGCCTCTGATGTTTGCCCGGCCGAACCGCTGGACGCCGAGCACCCTCTCTACATTCTCTATACGTCGGGAACCACCGGCAAACCCAAGGGCGTGGTGCATACGACTGGAGGATATTCCGTCGGCACATACCTCACTACGAAGTTAGTTTTCGATCTAAAGGACGAAGACACCTACTGGTGCACCGCCGACATCGGATGGGTCACAGGGCACAGCTACATTGTCTATGGGCCGCTACAAAATGGGGCGACCAGCCTGATGTACGAAGGTGCGCCGAACTTTCCGGAGCCCGACAGGTTCTGGTCGATCATCGCGCGCCATAAGGTGAATATCTTCTATACGGCGCCTACGGCAATCCGCACGTTCCTGAAGTGGGGAGATGAATGGCCTCAAAGACATGATATGTCCAGCCTGCGATTGCTGGGCACGGTGGGTGAGCCCATCAACCCCGAGGCATGGATGTGGTACCGGGAGGTCATCGGCGGCAACCGTTGTCCGATCGTCGACACGTGGTGGCAAACGGAAACGGGGCACATCATGCTGACGCCGATTCCCGGTGCAATCGCCACCAAGCCAGGATCTGCGACGCGGCCTTTCCCCGGCGTGGTGCCAGAGATCGTGACGATGGAAGGGAAGCCCGTTCCCGAAGGTTCGGGAGGATTTCTCGTCATCAAGCGGCCGTGGCCGGGCATGCTGCGCACGGTATACGGCGATCCCGATCGCTATGTGAAGAACTACTGGTCGCAAATTCCGGGCATGTACTTCACGGGAGACGGAGCGCGTCAGGACAAAGACGGATATTTCTGGATCATGGGCCGCGTCGACGACGTGCTCAATGTGAGCGGGCATCGACTCAGCACGATGGAGGTGGAAAGCGCGCTGGTGGCGCACGAGGCCGTTGCGGAGGCGGCGGTAGTGGGCCGTCCCGACGATGTGAAGGGGCAGGCGATTTCGGCTTTTGTGACGCTCGAGCAGGGAAGACAGCCGACGAGCGAATTGAAGGAAGAGTTGCGAAAATGGGTGGCAAAAGAGATAGGAGCGCTGGCGAAGCCCGACGACATTCGCTTTACGGATTCGCTACCGAAGACGCGCAGCGGCAAAATCATGCGTCGTCTGCTCCGCGAGCTGGCCACCAGCGGCAGCGTGAAAGGCGATACGACTACGCTGGAGGATTTCGGGGTGATCGCGAAGTTGCAGGAGCAGGACGAAGTGTAGGTGCGAGGGCTTTTACTTCGGGGGAGCGGTAGTGCGGTTCTGGCGCAATTCTTCGAACGCATCGTTCGACTTCAAATGTTCCGGGAAGGTGTGTTCGTAGTGAGAGAGAGTTGGACAGATCAGGTGATGCGCGCCGCTGAAGCCGAACGCTTTCATTTCATGCATCGCTTCCTCGGCTGACCAGCCTTCTTCTGACATGCGGTAAGCGGCCACTGCCATTCCAGTACGGTCATCGCCGAGTCGGCAATGCACGAAGATCTTTTTTCCTGGATTTTCCCGAACCAGCTTGAGAAATTTGGCGAATGGTTTGTCGGTGGGATGCGGACAATGCCAGGGAATGGAAACATAGCGCATCCCGAGTTGATTGACCTGTTTTTCTTCGGCATCGTTGTGTCCTCCGCGCATGTTCACCACAATATCGATGCCAAGCTTCCTTAACGTCTTGATTCCTACGATACTCGGCTGCCCTCCGCGATAGAGTTTAGGAGTAACTTCTGCAAAACCGTGGATTCCCGTTGCTTCCTGGCGCGCGGCCGTTGCATGCTTGGATTCCTTAGAGGTCGGCTGTTCCGACTGAGGCGCACCGGCGCTCAAGCAGAAGGGCGCAGACAATAAAAATACGATCACGCCAATCTTTGCGAGCAGGATTTTTGAAGGCACGGAGTATGTTCGATGCTTTCTTTCAGGATACTAATTTCCAGTTGGGTTGGGCACTCCGGTATTCCCATTGTGCATAGGGTTGAAGATGCTCTCAAAAATAGGCTGCTGCGATGACTACTGGCTCAGCTTGATCGCCAGCTGGCGCTCGGGTTGAGTCATTTCTCCCCACAGCTTTTGCAGATCGGCCTGCACAGCCTGGTTCTCCGGATCTTTACGCAAGGCCAACGCAAACCAGCGATAGGCAGTTGGTAGATCATGCGGTGTACACAATCCGGCCGAATAAAGCGCGCCCATTTCGATCATGGCCTTGGAATTCGACTGGTTGGCGGCCGGTTTTAGCAGTCGCAGGCCGCGATCGCAATCCTGGGGCACGCCGCGCCCGTAGAGATATTTTCGGGCCTCGCCGACTGCATCGACTGCGGGCGTCGGCTTGGCTGCTGCGGGCTTGGGAGGAGCTTCGCGTACAGGTTGTGCGGGATTGGTGGTCGTGGCTGACGGATTTTCGTCCGAGGTTGCTGCTGAATCCTTTGTGCTGCTGTCGGACGGTTTGCTGGCAGAATCCTCGGAAGGATTCTCCGCATCTTTCGCAGCGTTAGCGTCCGGTTGGATCGAGGGCTTCACAGGGGGAGCGGTCGCCGCCGTAGCGTTAGCAGGAGGAATGCTCGCTGCCGGCGCATTGCCCGTTGGCGCAACGTCAGGCCGGCTTGCCGTATCGGGTGCAGGCTGGGCCGAGGGTTGTCCCGCGCCGCCAACCGGCGGACTAGAGGGATTGGTCGAAGAGGCCGGCGGATTGGCGTTAGGCTCGGTGGTCTCGGAGGTTTGCTCCGCTGGCGACGGTTTGTTCGAATGCGTCCCCAGCCATCCGAGGCCTTGATTCTTCCAACGCAGGTATCCAAAGCCCACTGCCAACGCCAGCGCGAGCAGAATCAGAATGATTTTTCCAGTGCCGCCGCGGCGAGGTTCTTCGTCATCTTCCAGCAAGTATTCAAGGCTTCTTGTATGCGGCCTGGCATACGGATCGGTGCTCAGGTTCGGGCGCTCTCGCGGAGTTGTATCGTTCAAGCCGAGGAATGAGGGCCCGCTGATGGATGGCTCATGATCGGATACGGGCGTAGAGGTACGCGAGGTTAACGGCGACGGGGCGGGGGCGGCCGGTGAGGAAATCGGTGGCGCAGGCGGTCGGGCAGGAACGGCTGGAGCGGGCGCGGACGCAACTGGAACTGGCGCCGACAAAAGTGTGGCCCCACACATCCCGCAAAAGCGGTTTCCTTCCAGGTTCTCATTTCCGCAACGGGCGCAGCGCAACGATCCTCCTCGCAACTAACCTATAGCTTACGATATCTTGATGGTTCGATGCAGCAGCAATGGAGCGAGCGCGCAAAAACGACGCGATCGAATGCCGCGACGGCAAGAATGGGTGCAACCTTTTTCAACCAGTTATGAACCAGATATCTACCTATCCTCAAGAAACACTTGAGGTCGTCGTGAGTGGTCGCCGACTTGAGGTGCAAAGAATGTCGGGCGCAACTCCTGGCGCGCCGGAACTCGTCTTTCTCCACGAAGGCTTGGGGAGCATTTCGCACTGGAAAGACTTTCCAGCGCGGGTTGCTCTGGAGACCGGTTGTTCGGTGACGGTTTACTCACGTTACGGTTGCGGGAATTCCGATGTCCTTAACGAGGACCGCGCGGTCACATACATGCACGACGAAGCTCTGCAATCGTTGCCAGACCTGCTCACGCAGTTACACATTGAGAATCCAATCTTGATTGGCCATAGCGATGGAGCCTCAATCGCCTTGATTCATGCTGGAGGTCACCGCCATGTGCGGGGCTTGGTGCTGCTGGCTCCGCATGTTTTCGTGGAGGACCTTAGCGTGGCGAGCATCAGCGATGCCAAGACGAAGTTCGAGACTACGAATCTTCCCGAGAAACTTGCGCGGCATCATCGGGATGCGGCGCGCACGTTCTGGGGATGGAATCGTATCTGGCTCCATCCGGACTTTCGCAGTTGGAATATTGAAGAATACCTTCCGCGGATTTCGTGCCCGATCCTCGTCATCCAGGGACTGGATGATCAATACGGAACCATGGCGCAGGTGCAAGCGATTGCTCAACAGGCGGGCGGACCGGTCGAGGTAGTTCCATTAGAAGAGTGCAAGCATTCTCCGCAGCGGGAGCAGATGGATGCCACGGTGGAGGCGATCGCGAGATTTGTACGCGGGCTACCCGGAAACAATTCGACCGCCGATTCAGTCTGAGGTTATTCGATCGTCAATGTGCGGCTTTCCAAACTGTTAGCACCTTCACCGAGTCTTGGTTGGGTATTCGGCTGCAATACCCGATGGCGCCGGGTGTTGCCGCCACGTACTCTAACATCGCTGCTTCCGAGCCAAACTCTTTCAGCATGGCTCCCTGTCCGGTGAAGACCGCTTTGCGCCAGCGGGTGCGAAATTCATCGGGATTTTCACCGAGGTAATGGTTGAGAAAAACCTCGTGCACGGGGCCGCCCTTCAAAACGACGGGGATGGCCCGGTTACCATCGCTGAAGTGGGATCGTGTGCCGGTGTAGATATCTCGCAGTTCGGTGGAACTGATCTCCGAGGCGGAGACGGTCTTGTTGGCTACCACCAATATGTCCTGGGACATGCCGAGGGCCGGGAAGAGGGCCAATCCCAAAACCAAGAGACATCGGTGAGTTGGAATGATTGCTCTGATTTCTCTCATGGCTAAAAACTGAAGCCGACTTTGGCGGCAAGCATGTTCGAATTTGTCTTCAGACCGTCTGGGTTGGTATTCGCGTAGTAGCCGAGTCCGGTTCCGTGCAAGAAATGGCCCTTCAGCTTGGCGTAAAAAAAGCGTTAAAGTTGTAGCGCCCCGAGACCACGAAGTCTTTGGAGTAATTCTCCGGAAGAGTTGTGTCGGCAGCTTTGTTTACGTAGTGGCTGTAGTAGCTGCCGACGTCCATTTTCTTTGTCAGGTAGTAGCTGCCCATCACGTACCACGAGCGCGTGTCTAAGGGCACATAGAGGGTGATCGTATCCAGCGTTAGAGTAGGATTCACCGGGGTCCTCCAATACTCTCCGGCGAAATACATCTTTCCCGTCTCCCATTGAGCGTAGTATGCGGTGCCGAGATCAGGAGCCACGTGGATGGATCCGTCGGATCCAGTCTGATCGACCGCCTGACCCAGAACAGTCACGCCCACCATCAATCCGCGGCACGGCGTTTGCCAGCGCAAATCGCCGCCCTCGGTCTTTCCGCCGGGCGGGTCGGGGAAGATCAGTCCGAGTTGCGCCAATTGCTGGGAGTACCCGCCATTGCGATCGATGGAGCTGTAGCCGGCATGCCCCTGGAATAGCAGGCTCCCGGCACGTTTACCCAGGGGGAGACGGCCGTACAGTTCGCCCCCAAGCTCGGCCAAGTCAAATCCCCGATTGTCGACCGGATACATGGATTGCGGCAGCAGTACCCACAAGAAGAGGGAATCGACATCCTGCGAGTCGTTGAACAGACCCAGAGGGGTTTTGATCTTGCCGACTCGGATACCCAGGTGATCGTTAAATCTGTAGTCCCCGGAAGCCCAATCCACTTGAACGTTGGAGCCGCCGAATTGCCCCAATTGATACATGTGCAACTGCATCCCGACTCGCAGTTTTTCCGGCACGAGATTGGAAACGCTGATGGCGCCCTCGGTCCATTGCGCGCTGCCGCTGCGCGATGTCATCGAGAGATAGTTGTTGCTCGAACTGAAACCTTGCGTGACAAATCCGTGGATCTGAACACTCTCCAGATCCTGGGCTTGCAGAGGGAGTGCACAAAGGTAAAGCAGGATCAGAGGGACCGTGCGTCGAGGCATACATCTTTCCTCCTGACGCTAACTATCGGCGTGACTTCTAGTAGCTTGAGCGGAGAACTGCCTCGTCCTGCCCTTGGAGGGAGGATACTTTCGTGCGCACGGGGGCGCCGACGAGTGCTACTTTTTCATGTCAGGCGCGGTCATGGTGGGAGTCGCCGGCGCAGAGGCTGCAGTGAGAACATTCTTGGCCGACGGAGGAAGTTTGTCGGCATTCGCCAGCAGCAGACTCACTTGCCACAGTTGCGTCGTGGAAAGAGTCTTCTCGTATCCGGGCATGCCGGTCATGCGGATTCCCCCAGCAACTTTCCAATAGGATTCCTGGGCAGGGTCGTCGGTCACGCCCTAGCCTTCCATGAGCTTGGGCGGCTTGGGAAACATTCCTAAGGCGATCGCAGTCAGTGCTTGTCCCGGTAGGCCGTGGCACACCGCGCAGTTGTCTTTGTAGATCTGTGCACCGGCGACATAGGCAGCTTCATCGGCGGCGACAGGCACAGTCTTGGGCATCTCTTTATCCATGCGCGCATGCAGCGCCATCCCAGCCAGCATCTTTTCAAACGGCATGGGTGCTGAAGTGGTGGCAACAGGAGCGCTGCCCGATGAGAAATACATGTAGACGGCTACTGGGATGACGACCAGGCCGACGATGAGTCCAAAAAGAAATTTTCCCATTCACGTTCTCCGGTAACCCTAATTGAACCATTGATACTAACGCACTCAAACGCAGAGCGCGACCACGAGTACCCGCCTCATTCATTGCAGCTCAACACTTCGCTCTTCAGCAATCACCAGGAAAATGGAACCAGGTTTTTCTCTCAGATTGCGCAAGACAAGTCTTTTACATCCCGGTTGCTTTCCGATGACATCCTCTGCAGGTCTGCACGCTATCCTCGGCTCACGTTGACGCTCGGGAAACCCTGCCTTGCCCCGCGACGCTTATTCCTCAAAAAATCTGGAGTATACGAATATGAGCAACGGAAAATCACCCTCTCCTGTTGTGGAGACGAGTAAGCAACCCACCAGCGATCCAACGAACTCCCAACCCTCGCGCGAGATTCAGCGACGCTCGTTCCTGAAGGGCTTGGGCGTTGCTGGCGCGGCCCTCTCTGCCGCGCCGCTACTTCGCGTGAATGCCAGCGCCGACGACGGCGGTGGCTCACTCAGCAAGGGAGACGCGGCGATTCTTCGCTTTGTCGCCGCCGCAGAAATTATCGAAACCGACATCTGGCTGCAGTACAACGAACTCGCGGGCATACAGGATGGAGAAGTTACGCGGTTGGCCAGCAAGCTGATTCCCGGTTATCCCCCGCAGGTGACCGGAGGAAATCCTGACTACACCGAAGACGTAAAGCAGTTTGACGAGGACATGGACCAGTACATTTCGGACAACACGGAAGACGAACTGAGCCACGAAGTTTTCCTGAATGCGTACCTGGCGTCGAAGGGAGCGACTACGGTGAACCTTGACGCGTTTCGTACTCTGCCCTCCAGCCAGGCGGACGGAGCCAACAAAACATTTGGGCGGTTGACTAATCTCACGCAACTCACGGTTCATACCGATTTCTGGACCCGTTACCGCAGCCGCACCAAGAATCCTGACTTTGGTGATACTTTCCGCAACGCCATCCCGACACTGGCGGTTGGCCAGCACACAGCAATTCCCCGAACCAATGCCGATGTTGCCAATTCGGCGTTCTTGCAAGTCGTCGCCGACACTGCAGGCTTTCACTTTGCGTGGATCGAGCAGGGAGGCACCAGCCTCTATCCCTCGCTGGCACAGCGAGCCTCAAATGTAGAGGTGCTGCGTATTCTGCTCAGCATCGGAGGAACGGAGATCTGCCACTTCCAGACCTGGCAAGACAAAGCCGGGAACGTCGTGCCCGTGGCGAACGTAATCGATCCTGTCACCGGAGTCTCTGTCACTTTCCCCGACTTGAATTCTCCACCGTTCGGAGGCGAGGATTTCCAGACCAACCTGATCATGCCCGAACCGACGAAGTTCCTCAGCCGCCATCTGCCACCGTGCTCGATCATTCGTCCCACTGAGACCAAGGGCGCAGCCATGGGAGCGGCTAACGCCTTAACCGCCGATGGACTCTTCATCGGCCAGTCCAACCAGTTCATGCAAATGCTGCAGGATCTGGCGAGCGATGCAGACAACGCACAGCGCAACAATCATTGAGGAATCACCGAGGCGTTTGTGCACGCGGCCTTCCCCAACACGCTGTGCTCCGAGTGCATCCGGAGCACAGCATGCGTTCAACCATTCATTCGTGCTAAGGAGTGCTCAATGTTTGAGGGATTGTTTCAACCCATGCATCTGTTGATCGTCGCCGGAATCGCTCTGCTGGTACTTGGCCCCAAGAAACTGCCGGAACTTGGCAAAGGACTCGGCGAAAGTATCCGCGGATTTAAGTCGGCGATGGCCGCGAAGGATGACGATAAATAGCTATTGGGACTCTACAGGAAATGTCCGATGGCCGCAGTCGGTTACAGCCCTTACCCTAGACGACTTTGAGATCGCTCCGGTTTCCAACGGAGATCTTAGCCACCTCAAGGGCGACGATGATAGGGTTGGTGCGTTGGCGCGCTCGAACAGTAACGCTCGTTTTGGTAGTTTCGCTGTACGCCACCAATGCCGTTTGTTACTCCGTGCTCACGCACGAAGAGCTGATTGACTTGGCATGGAACGATTCCATCCGCCCATTTCTTCTGGCTCGTTTTCCCAACGCAACCGAGGAGCAACTGAAGGAGGCGCACGCGTTTGCGTATGGCGGCTGCGCCATTCAGGACATGGGCTACTATCCGTTCGGTAAAGCATTTTTCAGCAACCTGACCCATTATGTGCGCACTGGCGATTTCATCGATTGGATGTTTCGGCATGCCCGCACAATCGATGACTACGCATTTGCCATCGGAACTCTATCGCATTATCTGGGCGACACCATCGGACATTCGCAAGCGATCAATCCAGCCACTGCCGAGGAATTTGCGAAACTGAAACGGAAGTATGGATCGAGTGTGACCTATGGCGAGAGCCCCCGCGGACACATTCGAACCGAATTCGCATTTGATGTAGAGGAACTGACGAATGCTGAATTCGCCCCGCCTGCCTATTTGAGATTCATCGGGTTTCAGGTGCCGAGTAGGTTTCTGGAGCAGGCTTTCGTAAATACCTACGGATTCGATATCCATGAAATTCTCGGACGCGCTCATCCAGCTCTACGCAGTTACCGCACCTCGGTGCGCAGTTTCGTTCCGGCCTTTGCTGAGGCGGAGGTTGTTCTCCACCGGCATCACTTCCTGCCTCGACCCGAGGATGACCAGCATCGTCTTCTTGCCGAGCGCATTTCGAGAACCAGCTACGATCGGCACTGGAAGCACACCTATAAAGAACCCGGTGTGAAGGCACACCTCCTGGCGGGTCTGGTCTTCATCCTTCCCAAGATCGGTCCGGCCTCCGATTTGGCGATAAAAATCCCGAATGTCGAAACGGATGAGTGGTATGTCCGAAGTCTGAACCATGCTATCGACACTTTCCGGGCACTGCTCCAAAAGTCGACCGCTGCCGGAGGCGTGCTAACGATCGCAAATCTCGATCTGGACACCGGGAATGCGATCCAACGCGGCGACTATCCTCTGGCCGATCGAACCTATGGGCAGCTACTGGATCGCCTGACATCGCGGACGGAGCGCAGGATCCCTGGCGCTCTCAAGCGAAATATTCTGGCCTACTATGAAGACCCAGGCACGTCCCCCGATCCCAGTCAAAAGATCAGCCAGCAGTTAGATCTACTCAAAAAGATGACGACGGCGGACGGTGAGCTGCCGGTTCCGGTCTTGCCCGCAGCTAAGGACTGATGTCAGGCGCTCCGATGTTAAACTCAGCATCGGCATGCTGACTCATCTCGAATGCACACGCTGTAGTGAGCACTACCCGGCGGATCGCCCACAATCTGTCTGCCCTAAAGATGGAGGAATTCTCTACGCCCGCTACGATTTGACGGCCATCAAGCGCGCGTTCTCGTCGGCCCGGCTCGCGGGGCGCGCCCCCACTATGTGGCGCTACGACGCGCTGCTTCCTGAGGCGGACCCGGTGTCACTCGGCGAGGGATTCACGCCTATGCTGTTGAGCCACGAATATCCCAATGTCTACATCAAGGATGAAGGCCTGAATCCCACGGGATCGTTCAAGGCACGGGGCCTTTCTGCCTGCGTGACCATGGCTCGTCACTTCGGTTTGAAGAAGCTTGCGATTCCCTCCGCTGGCAACGCCGCTGGAGCGCTCGCCGCCTACTCTGCCGCAGCTGGGCTCGAAGCCCACATCTTCATGCCCAAAGATGTTCCCATGGCGAACCGCATCGAATGCGACTATTACGGCGCCCACGTGACGCTGATTGACGGGCTGATCAGTGACTGCGCCCGCAAGGTCGCCGATTTGAAAACCGAAAGTTCTTGGGAGAAAGACGGTTGGTTCGACGTGAGTACGACCAAGGAGCCCTATCGCGTCGAAGGGAAGAAGACCATGGGTTACGAAGTCGCCGAGCAACTGGGATGGAAAATGCCGCAGGGCATTATTTATCCGACCGGCGGCGGCGTCGGGCTGCTTGGGATGTGGAAAGCATTTGAAGAGATGGAAGCGCTGGGCTGGATTGGCTCCGAGCGCCCGAAAATGATTACGGTGCAAAGTTCTGGATGTGCGCCGATCGTGAAGGCGTGGGAGGAAGGGAAGAGCTCTGCCGAAATGTGGCCGAACGCCACGACCATGGCGGCGGGGCTGCGCGTTCCCAAGCCCTATGGCGACTATCTGATTCTCGAGATATTGAAGAAGAGCAAAGGCACGGCCGTCAGCGCGACAGATGCGGAAATATTAGAAGCCACCCGTCACTGGGCAAAAGTGGAAGGCATTTTCGCCGCGCCGGAAGGCGCAGCCTCGCTCGTGGCCTATCGTAAACTGCGCGCCAACGGATTCTTCAAGCCAGACGACACGGTCGTTCTGTTCAACACCGGCAGTGGCCTGAAATACCTCGATGTACTCGATCCCCAAGTCGCGCGAAGGCCCGCACTGCCGAAACCCGCCGCACGTCACATTGGAGGAATCATCGGCCCGTATTGATGTTTGCGTTCCTCGGTGCCCTCCGCGCCCTGTGTGGTTAAATAGTCTTTTCGCGATGACCACACGCCTCTACTATCACGATTCCTTCCTCTACGATTTCGACGCTGAAATCCAGGACGTCCTCAATGGCCCGCGTCCCGCTGTGATTCTCGACCGCACTGCGTTCTATCCCACTAGCGGGGGACAGGTCTTTGACACGGGCTGGATCACGTCTGGTGCGAATACCAAGTTTCGCGTCAGCGAAGTTGCCGACGCTGAAGACGGCCGAGTTGTCCACTATGTCGAAGCGCTTTCCAACGATCTAACACCGGGAAGCAAGGTCCGCGGGCAGATTGATGCCACCCGCCGCCGCGATCACATGCAACAGCATTCCGGACAGCACGTTCTCTCGGCGGCGTTTATTCGCCTCTACGGTATGGCGACGGTTTCCTTTCATATGGCGGAGGATTACTGCTCTATTGATCTCGACACGCCAACGCTGACCAAGGATCAAGTGGAAACCGCGGAGCGTTTGGCCAACGAAATCATTCTTGAGAACCGCTCGGTCGACATCCGATTCGTGACCCGCGATGAAGCAGTTAAGCTGGGCCTGCGCAAACTGCCGCCCACCGAGCGTGACGAACTCAGATTGATTGACGTTCACGATTTCGATCTCACGGCCTGCGGCGGTACACACGTCTCGCAAACCGGACAGATCGCCAGTATTCTGCTGCGCAAAGTTGAAAAGGTTCGCCAGGGATGGCGCGTGGAATTCGTAGCGGGACTGCGTGCCGTCGCCACTGCCCGCCGAGACTACACCACCCTTACCGAGACGGCAGCGCTGTTTTCCGCGCACATCTACGACGTGCCCCAGCAGGCTCGGAAGTCTCTCGACGAAATTCGGTCAGTGCGCAAGCAACTTGAGCAATCGCATGAAGAATTGGCGGAGGCACAAGCCGTCGGTCTTCTCGGCGAGACTCCCGAGGCCAATGGTCGCAAACTGGTGGTGCGCTTCTTCTCCGACCGGGATCTGAACTTCGTCAAGCTGATGGCGCAGAAACTGACCCGTCTTTCTCCTCACGTGGTCGCGCTGCTCGCAACGACCGCGCCGCAGCCTTCGCTCGTCTTCGCCCAATCCTCCGGTCAGCCCTTCGACATGGGCGCATTGATGAAACAGACCATGGCGACGCTGGGCGGGCGCGGAGGGGGCAGCAAAGATATGGCGCAGGGCGGGATACCCAATCCCGGTGGAATTGCGGAAACCCTCAAAGATGTCGCTGCGAAGGTCGGGGGGAAAACGTGAAGTAACGACTTCAGGACGGAGCAAGAGAAGGGAACACTGGTTCAATCGGGCGGTGCCACGTTTCGAGTTTCTCGAGACGCGGACCGCCCGAAGTGATTTCAGGATTTAGGCGGGCTGCTGAGGCCTTCGGGATCGCTCCCACCAGACCTTGGGATCGTCAGGACGGTTCAGAATGTTCGATAACTCTTGCTTGATCTCGCGCAGGCGGACCGTACGAAGCTCAAGAGCAGTCTGATCGAGTGCATTGTGGTCGCCTTTTTCTGCAAAGCGGGCATTCAGGTTGCGCAAGTCGGCAATTTCCTGACGAAGGCTGGTGAGACGTTCCGAGATATATGGCATCTCTTTGATCATACGCTCTAATTCGTGAACCGCCGGTGAATTCTGCCCTTCCGTTCACCAATCTGATGTTTTTCTTAATTCGCCAGATTTCAAGCAGCCTATAACGGATTGGCAGAATCTGTTTCTTAGGGCTGGGTGAGCGAGTAATTCGTCAAAAAGGAGTACTTATGAACATCGGAATCATCGGAGCAGGGCACATCGGCGGAACTCTTACGCGCCGCCTTACGGCGTTCGGACACAAGGTTTTCATTGCCAACTCTCGTGGCCCTGAAACCTTGAAGGACTTGGCCAACGAGACGGGCGCGCAAGCAGTCGCAGTCAATGAGGTGGTTGGCAATCGAGACCTAATCGTAGTTACGATCCCAATGAAACACGTCCCGAAGCTGCCGAAGGGCTTATTGCGAGGGCTCAACAATGGTGTGGTGGTCATAGACACGTGCAATTACTATCCGCAGCAGCGTGACGGCCGTATTGATGCGATCGAGAACGGAATGCCCGAAAGCAGGTGGGTTGAACAGCAACTCGGACATCCTGTGATCAAGGTGTTCAATAATATTTACGCTCAGCACCTGATGGACATGGGAAAGCCTTCTGGCGCGCTGCGACGAATCGCTTTGCCCGTCGCCGGAGATGATGAAAATGCGAAAGGGGTCGTCCTTCGACTGGTCGAGGAGTTGGGATTTGATGCCGTTGATGCCGGTGGCCTGGAGAAATCCTGGAAGCAGCAACCGGGGACTCCGGTCTACGCGACCGACCTCGACGCCGAAGGCGTGCAACGGGCTTTATCGCAAGCCAGCCCAGAGCGGAAGTCGGAGTGGCGTGCCCAAACAACCAACTCCGAAAGATTGCCAAAGAG